>JACCDH010032363.1_pt1 | contig 45777 bp, 40 predicted proteins | sample 7442481 | NCBI WGS metagenome assembly JACCDH01 (sample SAMN15323433, study PRJNA562643) | freshwater metagenome | isolation source: river surface water | place: USA:Blue River Watershed | collected 2017-08-15 | reverse complement strand
GCAGCGCGGCGCGCCAGGTCGATTCGGCGCGCACCGTCTTGACCTCGAAGTCCTTGACCCAACGGTGGGTTTGATCAGAAGGCCTGCCCACCAGCGGGTAGCGCACCAACTCGACACCGGGGATGGGCGGGCAGGGGTTGAGGTGCAAGGCCACCACGCGATGACCCTGGCTGGCCAAGGCGGGTGCGAGGTGCTTGAATTGCCCGGGAAAGTTTTGGTGGACGAACAAGATATTCATGAGGACGTGAGCCAAACGCTGTGCAAGGTGTAGCCAGAATTATTTCATTCACCCGATTGCCCCTTAAGATCGGCGCCACCCCTGCCCGCCAGCCCACTTCAGGCGCTTTGTCACCCTGCTTCCCAAGCCGATCTCTGCCATGTTCCTTGATCCCTCATCCTGGTTGTTTGTGCTGGTGGCCTTGCTGGGCGCCTGCGTGGGAAGTTTCCTCCACGTGCTGGCCCTGCGTTGGTCCGAGGTGCTCAACCAAGTCCCTCAGGCTGGCCTCATTCAAGCCCTGAGCGGGCGCTCGGCTTGCCCGAGTTGCCACCACACCCTCAAAGCCTGGCACATGGTGCCGGTGGTGAGCTTTGCCCTGCTGCGCGGGCGCTGCGCGCATTGCAAAGCCCCGATTGCATGGCGCGACACCCTCACCGAATGCGTGCTGGCTGGGGTGTGGGTGGCTGTGCTGTGGCGTTTTGGCCCTGGCCCCGAGGCTGCCGCCTGGATGCTGTGTGCGGCGGTGTTGTTGCTGATGTCACTCATCGACATCGACACCTATTTGTTGCCCGATGTGCTGACCCTGGGGCTGGTGGTCCTTGGCCTGTTGGCCTCGGCTTGCGGCTGGACTGGGATTGCCTTGTCGCTCTCGGCGGTGGGCGCGCTGTGTGGCTATGGCTTGCTCGCGCTGGTGGCCTGGGCTTATCGGCGCTGGCGCGGCAAAGAAGGCATGGGCATGGGAGACGCCAAGCTGCTCGCCGCCGTGGGGGCGTGGCTTGGCCCCTGGAGCTTGCCCGCTGTGCTGTGGCTCTCGGCGCTGCTTGGCCTGGTGTGGGGCCTGGCGTGGCGGGTGTCAGCGCGGCGTGGTCAGCCTGGACCGGCTGATCCCCTCCATCAACCCCCTGAGCCCGATCAACCGCCAGAGGGGGCATTCCCCTTTGGTCCTTCACTGGCCATGGCTGCCATGGGCGTGGCGCTCACACCCGCATGGGTGTGGGCTTGGCTTGGCCGGCTCTAGCCTCGTGCGCAGCCCTGAGCCGGATCAGGGCTGGGGCGCCAAATGCTTTTGCACCTGGTCGCGGATCAGGTTCATGCTCACTTGTTGGGCATGCGTGCTGATGCGGTTTTGGCTCACCGCCATCCACAAGGTGATGGTGATGGCCTGCGCCTGCTCCCCCACCAGCTGGCGCACCTGATAGGCTGATGGGCGAATGGAGCGGGTCACCGCGTTGTGCGTGAGCACCGCATGGCCGCTGCCATCGGCCACCAGATCGAGGATGGCCGCCACCCCATCGATTTCCATGGCGATGTGAGCTTGCAAGGCCATGGCCATGAGCTCGGACTCCACCTTCATGCGGATGGCATTCGGGCGGCTGGGGATGATCAGGGGCAACCCAGCGAGCTCCCGGATGGTGATGGGCGCGGGGGGCGGGTCTTCGATCAAGCCAGCCGGGCGCGCCTGCACCTGAACCAGGGGCTCGGCGAGCAAGGCCGAGGCCACGATCCCTTCGGATTGCGGCGGGTGATAGAGCAGGGCCAGGTCCAGCCGCCCTTGCTCCAGCCCGTCTTGCAAGGCCATGCTCAAGTCCTCGCGGATGGTGAGGTGCACCGAGGGCAGCTCTGCCCTGAAGGCGCGGGTCAGCGGCACCGTCAACACCCGCGCCACACTGGGCGGCATGCCCAAGGCCACAGACCCGGATTGACCGCCGCGCAGCTGCGCCATGTCTTCGAGGGCGCGGTCCATCTGGTGCAGGATGCCGCGCGCGTGGTCCAGCAAGCGTTTGCCCGCCAGTGTGGGCTGTGCGCCGCGCCCGTTGCGCTCGAGCAGGGTCTGGCGCAGCTCCAGCTCCAGCGCGCGCACCAGCCGGCTCAGTGCGGGCTGGGCGCATTGGAGTTGCTGGGCTGCTCGGGTGAAGCTGCCCAGCTCGGCCACGCTCACAAAGGCCTTGAGTTGCCGGATGTCCATAGCGATATGTGAATTTTGTATAGCTGGTAGTCTGATATGTGAGTTTATTCTTGTTTGCAGGCTGGTCAAAATCCGCCCATGAACCCTGCCCAGCCTCCCCAGCGTCCCCTCAAGGCCTTGTCGTCCATGGCCACCAAGGCTTTGCTCAAAGACCTCTGCGGCGAGTTCGCGCCCAGCCAGGCCTGGCCGTTGGAGGTCGAATCCACGGGCGGCGTGGATGCCGCCAAGCGCGTGGCCGCAGGTGAAGCCGTGGACCTGGTGTTGTTGGCCAGCGATGCCATCGACCGCCTGATGTCTGCCCAGCAGGTGATGCCCCACAGCCGAGGCGACTGGGTGTTGTCTTCGGTGGCGATGGCGACCCCCGCATCGGCACCGCGCCCAGACATTCATGACGAGGCCTCTCTCAAGGCGGCCGTTGCTGCCGCGCCCAGCATTGGGTATTCCACAGGCCCCAGCGGTGTTTACCTGGAGCAGCTTTTTGCGCGCTGGGGCATGAGCGAGGCCGTCAAGGCCAAGCTGGTGGTGCCGCCACCGGGCACGCCGGTGGGCGCACTCATTGCCAGCGGCCAGGTGGCCTTGGGCTTTCAGCAAAGAAGCGAATTGATCCACCTCCAAGGCATCACGGTGTTGGGCGACTTGCCCAGTGATGTGGCCTACACCACGATTTTTTCTTCCGCCCTGGGGCTGTCGCTCGCGCAGGACCCGCAACGCCTGGCTGCGGCGCAGGCCTGGCAACAGCATTTGATGTCGTCCGCCACGGCTGAGGCCAAGCGCCGCCATGGCATGCAGCCCGTCACCCCTTAACCCTTTTCGTCATCGTTACAAGGAAAACCATGTCCCTCATCATCGATGTTCACGGCCACTACACCACGGCCCCCAAGGCGCTTGAAGATTGGCGCAACGCGCAGATCGCCGGAATTGCAGACCCCAGCAAAAAGCCCAAGGTGGCCGACTTGCGCATCAGCGATGACGACATTCGCGAATCCATCCTCAACAACCAGTTGGCCAAGATGAAAGAGCGGGGCAGCGACATCACACTGTTTTCACCCCGTGCCAGCTTCATGGCGCACCACATTGGCGACTTTGAAGTCTCCAGCACCTGGGCAGCCATTTGCAACGAGCTGTGCTTTCGTGTGTCCCAACTCTTTCCCGAGCATTTCGTGCCCGTGGCCATGCTGCCGCAGTCACCCGGCGTTGACCCGCGCACGTGCATCCCCGAGCTGGAGAAGTGCGTCAAGGAATACGGCGCGGTGGGCATCAACCTCAACCCCGACCCCTCCGGCGGTCACTGGAAAGAGCCGCCCCTGACCGACAAGTGGTGGTACCCCATCTACGAAAAAATGGTCGAGTACGACTTGCCCGCCATGATCCACGTGAGCACCAGCTGCAATGCCTGCTTTCACACCACGGGGGCGCACTACATCAATGCCGACACCACGGCGGTGATGCAGCTCATCCAGGGCGATTTGTTCAAGGACTTCCCCACGCTCAAGTTCCTCGTGCCCCACGGCGGGGGGGCCGCGCCTTATCACTGGGGTCGCTACCGGGGCCTCGCGCAAGAGCTCAAAAAGCCGCTGCTGAGCGAACATTTGCTCAACAACGTCTACTTTGACACCTGCGTCTATCACCAGCCCGGCATTGATTTGCTCAACACCGTCATCCCGGTGAAGAACGTTTTGTTCGCCTCCGAGATGATTGGCGCAGTGCGGGGCATTGACCCCACCACCGGCCACTACTACGACGACACCAAGCGCTACATCGAGGCTTGCCCCTTGCTGTCGGCGCAGGACCGTCACCAGATTTACGAAGCCAATGCCCGCCGCGTGTTCTCCCGCCTGGATGCACGCCTCAAGCATTGAATCGCACCCCACAGCCTCAGGAGACCTCCATGTTTGAACTCGGCGTTGTGTACCGCAACATCACCCGCGCAGACCGCGCAGCCACCGATCAACTCGCCGCCCTGGGCAGTGCCACCGTGCACGAAGCCATGGGTCGTGTGGGTTTGATGAAACCCTATATGCGCCCCATCTATGCCGGCGCGCAAATTTCTGGCACTGCCGTGACGGTGCTGCTCCACCCCGGTGACAACTGGATGATGCACGTCGTTGCCGAGCAGATTCAGCCCGGCGATGTGGTGATCGCTGCCATCACCGCCGAGTGCACCGATGGCTACTTTGGCGACTTGCTGGCCACCTCCTTCATGGCACGCGGTGCGCGCGCACTGGTCATCGATGCGGGTGTGCGCGATGTCAAAACCCTCACCGAGATGGGCTTTCCCGTGTGGAGCCGCGCCATTTCCAGCAAAGGCACCATCAAGGCCACGCTGGGCTCGGTGAACATCCCCGTGGTGTGTGCCGGCATGTCGGTGCAGCCGGGTGACGCCATCGTGGCCGATGACGACGGCGTGGTGGTCGTGCCCAAGGCCTTGGTGGCCCAAACCCTCAAGGCAGCGCAGGCGCGCGAGGCCAACGAGGGCGACAAGCGCAACAAGCTCGCCAGCGGCGTGCTCGGCCTGGACATGTACAACATGCGTGAGCCCCTGGCCAAGGCCGGTTTGCGCTACATCGATTGAGGCAAGCGGCATGAGTAAACCCACTACTGGCGACTTCACCAAAACCGCAGGCTGGCTGGACTGGTTCGACGGTCCGAGTAAGCCCGCCTTCGTGCTGCCCCAAGGCGCTGTGGACGCCCATTGCCACGTGTTTGGCCCGGGCGCGCAATTCCCCTACGCGCCCGAGCGCAAGTACACGCCTTGCGACGCGAGCAAGGCGCAGCTCTTTGCGCTGCGCGACCACCTGGGCTTTGCGCGCAATGTGATCGTTCAGGCCACCTGCCACGGCGCTGACAACCGCGCCCTGGTCGATGCGCTGATTCATTCCGGTGGCAAGGCGCGTGGCGTGGCCACCGTCAGGCGCAGCGTGAGCGATGCAGAGATCCAGGCCATGCACGATGCGGGTGTGCGCGGTGTGCGCTTTAACTTCGTCAAACGCCTGGTGGACTTCACCCCCAAAGACGAGTTGATGGAGATCGCTTCGCGCATCAAAGCCTGGGGCTGGCATGTGGTGATTTACTTTGAAGCCGTAGATCTGCCCGAGCTGTGGGACTTTTTCACCGCCTTGCCCACCACCGTGGTGGTGGACCACATGGGGCGACCCAGCGTGGACAAGCCCCTGGACGGACCGGAGTTCGAGCTGTTCCTGCGCTTCATGCGCGAGCACCCCAATGTGTGGAGCAAAGTCTCGTGTCCCGAGCGCCTGAGCGTGTCAGGCCCGCCTGCGCTGGCGGGCGAGCGCCATGCCTATCGCGATGTCATCCCCTTTGCCAAGCGGGTGGTGGAGACCTTCCCCGACCGCGTGCTCTGGGGCACCGACTGGCCGCACCCCAACCTCAAGAACCACATGCCCGATGACGGCCTGCTGGTGGACTTCATTCCCCACATTGCGACCACCGCCGAGTTGCAGCGCAAGCTGCTGGTGGATAACCCCATGCATTTATATTGGCCAGAGGAGACTGCACATGGCACTCGATAAACCTTACCTGGACGTCCCAGGCACCATCATTTTTGATGCTGAGCAAAGCCGCAAAGGCTATTGGCTCAACCAGTTTTGCATGAGCCTCATGAAGGCGGCCAACCGCGAGCGCTTCAAAGCCAATGAGCGCGCCTACCTGGACGAATGGCCCATGAGCGAAGAGCAAAAGCAAGCCGTGCTCGCGCGCGACCTCAACTGGTGCATGCGCACGGGTGGCAACATTTATTTCCTGGCCAAGATCGGTGCCACCGATGGCAAGAGCTTTCAGCAGATGGCGGGCTCCATGACTGGCATGACCGAGCAGGAATACCGCGACATGATGATTTCGGGCGGTCGCTCCGTTGAGGGCAACCGCTATGTGGGCGAAGAGGGCGACGCGCAGGCGCATCGCCAACCCCAAGGTTCAGCAGGAAAGAGAGTTTGAAAATGGCCCGCATCACCGCCTCGGTTTACACCAGCCACGTTCCCGCCATTGGCGCCGCCATGGACTTGGGCAAGACCCATGAAGACTATTGGAAGCCTGTGTTCAAGGGCTACGAATACTCCCGCCAATGGATGAAGGACAACAAGCCCGATGTGATCTTCCTGGTCTTCAATGACCACGCCACGGCCTTCAGCCTGGACATGATCCCCACCTTTGCGATTGGCACAGCCGCCCAATACCAGCCCGCCGATGAGGGCTGGGGACCCAGGCCGGTGCCCCTGGTGCAAGGCCACCCGGAGCTGGCCAGCCACATTGCACAAAGCGTGATCCAGCAGGACTTTGACCTCACCATCGTCAACAAGATGGACGTGGACCACGGCTTGACCGTGCCCTTGTCGCTCATGTGCGGCGAGCTCGACCCCAAGACGGGCAGCTGGCCTTGCCCGGTGATTCCGTTTGCCGTCAATGTGGTGCAGTACCCCGTGCCCAGCGGCAAGCGCTGCTTTGCGCTGGGGCAGGCCATCCGCAAAGCCGTGGAGAGTTTTGACCAGGACCTGAACGTGCACATCTGGGGCACGGGCGGCATGAGCCATCAGTTGCAAGGTGCGCGCGCTGGCCTCATCAACCGTGAATGGGACAACCACTGGCTGGACCTCATGATCAACGACCCCGTGGCCTGCGCCAACACCCCGCACATCGACTACGTGCGCGAGGCGGGCAGTGAAGGCATCGAATTGGTGATGTGGCTGATTGCCCGTGGTGCCATGGCTGACGTGAGCCAGGGCAAAGTCACTGGCCGCTTGCCCAAGGTGGCACATCGCTTCTATCACGTGCCCGCCAGCAACACGGCGGTGGGGCATGCGATTTTGGAGTGTGCCTGAGTCGGATTGCCATCCCTCACTGGTTCCCTCTGTGGAGCATGGCCTTTTACGGAATTCATCAAAGGAAACATCATGACCATCAAAGTCGCCCTCGCTGGTGCCGGTGCATTCGGCATCAAACACCTGGATGGGATCAAAAACATCGCCGATGTGGAGGTGGTGAGCCTCATCAGCCGTGACCTCGACAAAACCAAAGAGGTGGCGGCCAAGTACGGCATCCCCCATGTGACCACCAACCTGGCCGACAGCCTGGCCATCAAGGAAGTCGATGCGGTGATCTTGTGCACGCCCACGCAGATGCACGCCCAGCAGTCCATCGCCTGCATGAAGGCGGGCAAGCATGTGCAGGTCGAGATCCCCTTGTGCGACATCCTCAAAGAGGGGCAAGAGGTGCTGGCGGTGCAAAAGCAAACCGGCAAGGTGGCCATGTGCGGTCACACGCGCCGCTTCAACCCCAGCCACCAGTGGGTCAACCAGAAAATCAAGGCGGGTCAATTCAACATCCAGCAAATGGACGTGCAGACCTATTTCTTTCGCCGCACCAACATGAATGCCCTGGGTCAGCCGCGCAGCTGGACGGATCACCTGCTGTGGCACCACGCTGCCCACACGGTGGATTTGTTCGCCTACCAGTGCGGCAGCCCCATCGTCAAAGCCAATGCGGTGCAAGGCCCCATCCATCCCAACCTGGGCATTGCCATGGACATGAGCATCCAGCTCAAGGCCGCCAACGGGGCGATTTGCACCCTGTCACTGAGTTTCAACAACGATGGTCCGCTGGGCACTTTCTTTCGCTACATCGGCGACACGGGCACCTACATTGCCCGCTACGACGACTTGTTCAACGGCAAGGAAGAGAAGATCGATGTGAGTCAGGTGGCGGTGTCCATGAACGGCATCGAATTGCAGGACCGTGAATTTTTTGCAGCCATCCGCGAAGGCCGCGAGCCCAATGGCAGTGTGGCGCAGGTCTTGCCCTGCTACGAGGTCTTGCACCAGCTCGAGCAGCAGCTTCAGTGAGCGGGCGTGGCGGGTGAGGCATGGGGGTCCCGGCGCACCGGGCCGCATGCCAGTTCGATTTCACTTTGGAGGTCTTTGAGCAGACCCAGCTTGAACGCCAGTTCGCACACCACAAACAGGGGACCTTGCAGCAGACCGCGCAGGTCGTCTACAAAGGCGGGCTTGCGGCCTTCCCATTTGTGGCCGAGGAACTGAAGCGTCCAGCCCAGCACAAACAAGCCCACGCCCCAGATCCACACGCCGCTCTCACGCTGAGCCAGCTCATGCCCCACCAGGTTGGAGAGGGACAGCAGCGTGGCCATGGTCAAGCCCACGCGCCAGCCCATGGGGAAGTAATACGCGGCGCACACCACGGTGATGAGCACCCAGGCGGGGGTCAAGTACAGATCGCCAAGATGCCTCACGGGCTGAGCCAGCAAGACCGAGACCGCCAGCACGATCATGGGGATGCCCAGCAAATGGGTGGCAATGTTTCTGGGGTCGCGGTGATAGTGCGCGTAGCTGATCAGTTGTTCAACCAAAACCATGTGGCTTCCCTCCGTATTCATGCATGGAGCGAGATTACATGAATTGGGATTCGTTTTCTACCCTGTCTACCCTGTCAACCGGTTCAGGGTTTGAGCGCAAACAGGCTTTGGCGCAGCCATTGGTGCACCGGGTCGTCCTGATGGCGAATGTGCCAGATGACGTACATGGGCAGCTTGGGTGTGGGCAGGGGAACAGGCGCATCGGCAAGACCTGCCAGCAAGCCTTGCCGCAACAAACCCGGCAAGGTGGCGATGCGGTCTGTGCCCCGGATGAAGGCAGCGACCCCGGCAAAGTTCGACACATTCACATCCACCTTGCGGGTGACGCCTTCTTTGAGGAGTTGGTCATCGATGTCCATGTGCCGCCCATTGGGGTAGGTGATGGTCACATGGCGGGCTGCCTCGTAGGCCTTGCGGCTTGAGGGCGCTGGGCCTGTTTGGGGGTCATGAAAGACGCGATAGGTGTCGGTGAGCAGTCGCCGGTGCACGATGTCGGTGGCGTCGGGCGGGCGGGGGCTGATGGCCAGGGTGCAGTCCTGGGCGCGCAGCAAGTCGGCACTGGGGATGTCGGAGGGGATCACCCGCAGGCTCACCCCCGGTGCCTGGGCTTGGAGCCGGGTGAGCCACGCTGGCAAAAACAGGTCCCGCTGAAAGTCGTTGGCGGCCACGGTGAAGCAGTCGGTGAGCCGCTTGGGGTCAAAGGCGCCCAGATGCACAAAGGTCTGCATGTGACTGAGCAGCGATTCGGCCTCGGCGGCCAGAGCCAGCGCTCGCGAGGTGGGCACGATGCCACGACCTGACTTCACAAACAGCGCGTCGCCCGCAATGGCGCGCAGGCGATCGACCTGATGGCTCACCGCCGATTGGGTGATGCCCAGGCTGGCCGCGGCGCGGGTGATGGAGCCGGTGCGCACCACAGTGACCAGCAGTTTGAGTAAATGGCCGTCCAGATCCAAATGATCGAAATTTTTCATGGAATACATGAGCAATGATTGATTTATTTTATTTGTTCAAGCCTGCACACTGCATGCAGTGACCAACTGGAGCAGGCCATGAGCAGAAGACAACCCAAGATTGAAGGCACCACTTTGTTCGATGGCGAACAGGCCATCAAGGGGTATGCGCTCAACAAAATGTGCTTTTCCTTTAACCACGCCGACAACCGCCAGCGGTTCAAGGCCGATGAGGAGGCCTACATGAAGGACTTTGGCTTGAACGACACCCAGGCGCAAGCCATTCGCACCCGCGACGTGCTGGGCTTGCTGGCAGCGGGCGGCAACATCTACTACCTGGCCAAGTTCGCTGGCATCCTGGGGCTGGATGTCCAGGATCTGGGCGCGGCGCAAACCGGCATGACCAAAGACGAATTCAAGGCCAAGCTGTGTGCTGCAGCCCACGCCCCCGAACCCCACTGAGGAGTACGACATGGCACACATCGTTGGCGGTTTGGCCGCTTCCCACATTCCGGCCATTGGCGGTGCGATGGCGCGCGGGGTTGAGAACGAGCCTTACTGGAAGCCTTTTTTCGATGGCTTCCCGCCGATCCGGGATTGGCTGGGGCATGTCAAGCCCGATGTGGCCGTGGTCTTCTACAACGACCATGGCTTGAATTTTTTCCTCGACAAGATGCCCACCTTTGCCGTGGGCGCGGCGGCGCACTACAACAACGCCGATGAGGGCTGGGGCATTCCGACCCTGCCACCGTTCAAAGGCAATGTGGCCTTGTCATGGCAAATCATTAACCACTTGATCGATCATGATTTCGATGTGGTGACTTGCCAGGAAATGCTGGTGGATCACGCCTTCACCTTGCCCTTGAAGCTGTTCTGGCCAGAGCAATTCACCCAGATCCAAACCGTGCCCATTTGCATCAACACGGTTCAGTTTCCCTTGCCCAGTGCCAAGCGGTGCTACGCCCTGGGGCAGGCGGTGGGTGACGCCATCCGCCAATGGGATTCGGATTTGAAGGTGGTGGTGGTGGGCACTGGGGGCTTGAGCCATCAACTCGATGGTGAGCGCGCGGGCTTCATCAACAAGCACTTTGATCTGGCCTTCCTCAACAGCATGCAGACCCATCCGGATTGGGCGACGCAATACAGCATCCATGAGCTGGTGGAGAAGACGGGCACGCAAGGGGTGGAGTTGCTCAACTGGCTGGCCATGCGCAGCGCTTTGGGTCCATCGGCCACCACGGTGCACCGTAACTATCACATCCCGATTTCCAACACGGCCACGGGTGTGCTGGCCATGGCCACCTGAGGGCGGGTGGGGCTCAGCGGCGGGATCTGAGCATGGCCAGACCGGCAAACACCAAAAGGCCAATGCCCAGCCAGGCCAGCAGGTTGGGCCAATCGCCCCAGATCAGAAAACCTGAAATCAGCGCAAAGAGCAAACCCGAATAGCGAAACGGGGCAATGAGACTGATGTCGCCCGAGCGGGTGGCAAGGATGAGCAGGTAATGCGCCAGGCTCAGGCAGGCCGCCGCACCGACCATGCCCAGCAGTTGCAAGCCGCTAAAGCCTTGCCAACCCTGAAACACGCTGAACACCCCGGTGAGGACGGTGACGCTCACCGCATTGCTGATGGAGATGATGAGCGGCGGGGTGGTGCGCGGGATGTAGCGCGTCGTCAAATCGCGGATGGCTTGAAACAGCGTGCCCGCAACGCACACCCAAGCCCAGGCATTGAAGCCCTGGTGATCGGGCTGAACAATCAGCAGCACGCCCACAAAGCCCAGGCCAATCAGTACCCAGCGCAGGGTGGAGACTTTTTCGCCCAGCACGCTCGAGGCAATCAGGACCATGAACAGGGGGGTGAACATGTTGATGGCCGTGGCGTTGGCAATGGGCAGGTGAAAGAGGGCGCTCATGTAGAGCGATGTGGCCAATGCGTCAAAGAGGGCACGCTTTTGCACCGTGGGCTCGCGGTAGGCTGCCCAGGCCTGGTCCAGGGGTTTGAGCACGCCCAGGTGCCAGGCCAGGCTCAGGATCATGCCGGTGGAGGCCACACCCCGGATGAACAGCCCCTGGAAAGCGGGCAGGTCCTGGCAGACCCACTTCATGAGGGTGTCATTGACGATGAACACGGCCATGGACAGGCTCATCATCACGATGCCGTATTCGTTGGGGCTTTGCTTGAGGTGGTGGAACCAGCGGCGCATGCGTTGCGATCAGGCAAAAAAATGGGACGCACACGGGGTGCGTCCCAGGAGGCGCTCTACGCGCATCAGAGCGAGTCCATGAAGCTGCGCAATTTGTCAGAGCGGCTGGGGTGCTTGAGTTTGCGCAAAGCCTTGGCTTCGATCTGACGGATGCGCTCGCGGGTGACGTCGAACTGCTTGCCCACCTCTTCGAGGGTGTGGTCGCTGGTCATTTCGATGCCAAAACGCATGCGCAAGACCTTGGCTTCGCGGGGCGTGAGGCCGTCGAGGATTTCCTTGACCACATCGCGCAGGCCCGCTTGCAGGGCCGCTTCCACCGGTGCGGTGTTGGCGGTGTCTTCGATGAAGTCGCCCAGGTGCGAATCCTCGTCGTCGCCAATGGGCGTTTCCATGGAGATGGGCTCCTTGGCGATCTTCATGATCTTGCGGATCTTGTCCTCGGGCATTTCCATCTTCTCGGCCAGGATGGAGGCATCAGGCTCATAGCCAAATTCCTGCAAGTGCTGGCGACTGATGCGGTTCATCTTGTTGATGGTTTCGATCATGTGCACAGGGATGCGGATGGTGCGCGCCTGATCGGCAATCGAGCGGGTGATGGCCTGACGGATCCACCAGGTGGCGTAGGTGGAGAACTTGTAGCCCCGGCGATATTCGAATTTGTCCACCGCCTTCATCAGGCCAATGTTGCCTTCCTGGATCAGGTCCAGGAACTGCAAGCCACGGTTGGTGTACTTCTTCGCAATCGAGATCACCAGACGCAAGTTGGCCTCGATCATTTCCTTCTTGGCATGGCGGGCGGCGGCTTCGCCTTCGTTCATGCGCTTGTTGATGAGCTTGAGCTCTTCGAGGGGCACCACCACGCGCTGTTGCAGGTTGATGAGCTTTTGCTGCAGTTCCTGAATCGCGGGGATGTTGCGTGAGAGCACGTTGGACCAGGGCTTGCCAGCGGCAGCTTGCTTTTCCACCCATTTGAGGTTGAGCAGGTTGCTGGGCATGTCCTTGATGAAGGTGTCCTGGGGCATGCCGCAGCGGTCGACGATGATGCGACGCAGTTCGCGCTCGCTTTTGCGAACCTCGTCCACCTGGGAGCGCACGCTCTCGCACAGGCGCTCGATGGTGCGGGCAGTGAAGCGGATGGTGGTGAGCTCGGCGCTCAGTGCAATTTGAGCCTTGGCATAGCTGGGTGAGCCATAGCCTTCTTTTTCGTAGTGGCGGCGCAGTTTGTCGAAGAGGGCGCTCACCTTGTCAAAGCGGGAGAGGGCTTCGGTCTTGAGTTCTTCGAGTTTTTTGGTGAGTGCGCGTGAGCCGCCTTCGCCGTCGTCGTCGTCATCGTCGAATTCGTCAAAGTCTTCTTCGGCCACGTAGTCGTCGGCTTCGTCGACATCGGCAAAGCCGTCAACGATGGTGGAGATGACCACCTTGTCCTCGCGGATGTCTTTGGCCAATTCCAGGATTTCGGCGATGGTGGAGGGCGAGGTGCTGATGGCCGCCATCATGTCCATGAGGCCGCCTTCGATGCGCTTGGCGATTTCAATTTCGCCTTCGCGCGTGAGCAATTCCACCGTGCCCATCTCGCGCATGTACATGCGAACGGGGTCGGTGGTGCGGCCAAATTCGCTGTCCACGGTGGACAAGGCGGCTTCGGCTTCCTCTTCGGCTTCTTCTTCGGTGGCGACGGTGGGGCCGGTGTTGGTGATCAGCAGGGTTTCGGCATCGGGGGTTTGTTCGTAAACAGCCACGCCCATGTCGTTGAGCATGGTGATCACGACCTCCAGGGTCTCGGCATCGACCAGTTTGTCGGGCAAGTGGTCGGAAATTTCACCGTGGGTCAGGTAGCCGCGCGTCTTGCCCAGCTTGATCAGCGTCTTGAGGCGCATGCGGCGCTTGGCCATGTCTTCTTCGGAGAGGATGGCCTCATCCAGACCAAACTCTTTCATCAAGGCGCGTTCTTTGGCCTTGCTGAGCTTCATGCGAAGGGGTTTGACCTTTTCACCGCCTTCAGCAGGCGCGGCCTCCACCTCGGCTTCTTCTTCCACCAGATCGGCAAAGTCCATGTCTTCCATGTCTTCACCGCCCGCCTTGCCAGCGGCCTTGGGTTTGCGGCCACCCTTGCCCTTGGCAGGCTTGGCTTTTTCAGCACCCACTGTTTTGGGCGCAGTGGTCTTTTTCGCTTCGGGCTTGGTGGACTTGGCGGCTTTGCTGTCTTTGGCGGGGGCTGCCTTGGCCGCGGACTTGGCTGCTGGTTTGGCGGCAACGGTGGCTTTGGCGCTGGGCTTGGCCACGGGTTTGGCAGCAGATTTGGCTGCGGGCTTGGCCGATGCTTTGGTGGCCGGCTTGGCGGCGGCTTTGGCTGCGGGCTTTGCGGCAGGTTTGGCGCTGGTCTTGCCTTTGGTGGGAGCAGGGGCGGGTTTTTTGGGTTTCGCGGCGGCCATGGGTTTTCCTCGGCAACAAAAAATGAAGCCTCAATGGAGGCAGATCAGTGTGGGGGAACCAGAATGCAGCAAGAGGGCGGGGCGAACATTTGGTGTGCAGTCCTTGCGAACTAGGCCAGAACCCGACGGGGTCATGCTGGGGCCATTGCGGAGGTGCTGCTGTCGCGCTTGCTGGTGTGTGGATTATACCGAATCGACCGAATAAGGCATTGATTTCAGGGCTTTTCTTCGCTCGCTCAAGGCTTTGAAGCGGGCGTAGGCCTCGGGGTCTGAGCCCGCACGGGTGGCCAGATCGGCAAGCACCGCATCGAGGTCGCGTTTTTCGATTTCAATCAGGATGTGTTCCAGCTCTTTGGCTTCGTGGTCCAGCACGTCGGGGCTTTTGAGCACCAGCTGAGAGACCCATTGGCCTTGGAGGTGATCGGCCGCACCTGCCAGCAAGGCGGCCAGGGGCTGGGGGCCATGGTCGTTGATTTGGGTGTCCAGCCAACGAAACACCTCGCCATGGGGGCTGGGCAATTCGCACAGCAGGCTCCTTTGGGATTCAGACAAGGTGTCCCAGTGGGAGGAAGCATGAAAGAGCAAAACGACTGCCCGGTCTTCGCGCAGGTTGGAGCGGCCTTGGGGCGCACCGGCGCGGGCAGCGCGGGTGGGGCGTGAGGGTTGCCAGCTGGCGTTGTTGGGGTCATTGCGGCGAGACGCCTGGGCAACCGCGCGGTTGGCAGAGCCGGAGCGCGCCGCGCCAGGCGAAGCAACGCCCCAGAGTTCGAGCAACTCGTGTGTGCCCAGGCCAACGGCTTGCGCCCACTCGTGCAGCAACTGGGTTTTGAGCACGCTGTGCGGCATGGGCATCCACAGCTCCTGGGCTTGCCGTGCCATGAGCGAGCGGCCTTCCGCGGTGTCGAGGTCGCAGCCTTCTCGGCTGATCTCCATCACCCAGCGGCTCAGAGGGGTGGCTGCATTGAGCGCACGGGTGAAGGCCACGGGGCCATGCTCGCGGATGAAGCTGTCGGGGTCGTGTTCGGGGGGCAGGAAGAGGAATTTCACCTGCCGGGTGTCACTCAGATGAGGCAGTGCGGCCTGCAAAGCCCGGCGCGCTGCACGCCGCCCGGCGGCATCGCCATCAAAGGAGAACACCACCGCATCGGTGTGGCGAAACAGTTTTTGCACGTGGTCGCCCGTACAGGCCGTGCCCAGGGTGGCCACCGCATGGGCAAAGCCCCATTGGGCCAAGGCCACCACATCCATGTAGCCCTCGGTCACCAGCACCAGGCCGGCATCGCGAATGGCCTCCCGCGCTTCATACAGGCCGTAAAGCTCGCGGCCTTTGCTGAACACCGGGGTTTCGGGCGAGTTGAGGTATTTGGGGGTGTCATTGCCCATGACACGCCCGCCAAAGCCAATCAATTCGCCTTTGACATTGCGGATGGGGAACATGATGCGATCGCGAAAGCGGTCGTAGCGTTTGTCTTCTTCTTCGGTTTGGTGGATGACCAGGCCTGCTTGGACCAGGCGCTCATCGGCGTAATCGGGAAAGACGCTGGCCAGGCTGCGCCAGCCAGGTGGGGCATAGCCCAGGCCAAAGCGTTTGGCCACTTCGCCGCTCAGGCCTCGCCCCTTGAGGTAATCGATGGCGCGGGGTGACTCCTTGAGGTGCTTGCGGTAGGCCGCAGAGGCCTGGCTGAGCAAGTCCACGAGTTGCTCGTTCAAGGCCTTGGTCTGGGCTTGTTGGGCGCGTTGTTCTGGGGTGCTGCGGTCCTCGGGGACTTCCATGCCCGAGCGCTGTGCCAGCTCCTTGACGGCATCCACAAAGCCCATGCCCCCCAGTTCCATGAGAAAGCCAACGGCATTGCCATGTTTGCCGCAACCAAAGCAATGGAAAAACTGTTTGCTGGGGCTGACGGTGAAGGAGGGCGACTTTTCGTCGTGAAAGGGGCAAAGCCCCATGAAATTGGCGCCGCCGCGCTTGAGTTGCACGTGTTGACCCACCACCTCGACCACATCGGTGCGAGCGAGCAATTCTTGGATGAAGGACTGCGGGATGGCCATGTTGAACCATTGTAGGCAGACGCCCCAAAGTGGCTCAGTCGCCCAGCGCCAGACCTTCTCGGCGCGGGTCAACGCCGGTTTGCCAGCCGCCGGGCGACTTGAGCAAGATCCCCAGGCCGCTGGTGAGGTCGCGCCGCACCACCGCATGGCCGCGCGATTGCAACTGCTGCACCAGGCTTTCGGGAAAGCGCTGGGCCTCGACCACCACGGGGGCTTGAGGCGCCAGCACCGCGAGATGGGGCAGCTCGGTGCTGGCTTGGGCAGGCAGGCCTTCGCGCAGGGCTTGCAGGCTCAGGGCGGCAAAGCCAATGATGGCCGCACCGCCGGGGCTGCCCAGGACCATGACGGGCTCGGCTTGACCTGCCGTTGTGCTTTGCAACACCACCATGGGGCTCATGGACGAGCGCGGCCGCTTGCCCGCCTGCACCCGGTTGGCAATGGGCTCATCGTTGGCACCTGTTGGCAGGAAGCTGAAATCGGTGAGCTGGTTGTTGAGCCAATAGCCGCCCTGATGGCCTGCGACCCCAACCAAGCGTCGGCTGCCAAAGGCTTGCTCGATGGTGGAGGTCATGGCCAGCACCTGGCCTTGGCCGTCCACGATGCTCAGATGGCTGGTGCCGCGTTCGGGTTGATCGGGCATGTGCGCGTGTTGCGCGCTCAATGGCCAGCGCCCTGCGGGCGCGGTGGGCATGCGCACAGGGCCAATGCGTTGTGCGCGTTCGCGCAGGTACTCCGGCGTGAGCGAAGGGTGGGGCGAGGTCCTTGGCCCCGGCACAAAGTCCGGATCTGCCACATGCTGGGCGCGGTCGGCAAAGGCAAGGCGAGCAGCCTCGACCCAGGCGTGCAAGGACTCGGGCTGGAGTTGCCCCTGGTCTGTGAGCAGGCGCAGCCCCAATTGGTCCCAGATCCCCAGCCACTGACCAATGGCGAGTTGCCCCGAGCTGGGAGGCGGCATGCCGCAGGCCTGCAAGCCCCGGGGCCACGCTGCTGTGGGTGCCAGGTCATGGCACAAGGCTGGGCGCACCTGGGGGCGATAAGCCTGCAAATCGGTGGGGGTCATCCAGGGGGCAGCACCCCGAGCGTTGACGCGAGCGAGCAGCGCTTGCCCCCAGCGACCTTGATAAAAGCCTGGTGGCCCCAAGCGACCGATGTCGCGCAGGAGCTGGGCATAGCCTGGGTTGCGAATGCGTTGCCCCACGGCCTTGGCTTGGCCATGGGCATTGAAATAAACAGGCAGGGCAGCGGGGTCCAGGTCCGCGCGCAATTCACCCAGCAGGCGATGCAGGCGGGGGCTCATGGCAAAGCCGTGTTCAGCCAGGCGGATGGCGGGGCGCACCAAGTCAGCCCAGGGCAAGCGGCCATGCGACTGATGCAACTGCCACAGCAGCGCCACCAGACCTGGCACGCCCACCGACTCGGCGCTGCGCGTGGCCTGGTCAAAGTTCATGGCCTGTCCATTCACCATGAACTGCTGGGGCAGAGCTGCGGCGGGTGCGGTTTCGCGTCCATCGTGGGTGCTCAGGCTTTGGCCATTCATCAAGACCACGAATGCACCACCCCCAGGACCGCTGGATTGGGGCTCGACCAGCCCCAGCACCCATTGGGCAGCAATGGCCGCATCCACCGCATTGCCGCCCCGGCGCAAGGTGTCGTAGGCCGCCCGACTGGCCAGGGGATGCGCCGTGACCACGGCCCTGCGGGCAAAGGAGCTTGGCTGGACCACCCGCCAGCCACTGGCCGACTCGGGCTGGGTCGCCGGTGCGCTGGAGGCGGGGGATGAAAAAGAGGCTGAGGGCGGACTGGGCTGTGCCTCAGCCGGGTGCCAGAGCGGCAAGAGCCACCCGAGCGACCCGACCAGGCACACGGTCCAGCGACGCAGCCCGGGGCTCACTTGGGCGGCAGGCGGATGGCACCGTCGAGGCGAATCACTTCGCCGTTGAGCATGTCGTTTTCAATGATGTGGCAGGCCAATCGGGCGTAGTCCTGCGGGGTGCCCAGGCGCGAGGGGAAGGGCACGCTCGCGGCCAGGGCGTTTTGCACTTCCTGGGGCATGCCAAACATCATGGGGGTGCCAAAGATGCCAGGGGCAATCGTCATGTTGCGAATGCCGTTGCGGGCCAAGTCGCGGGCAATGGGCAAGGTCATGCCCACGATGCCGCCCTTGGAGGCCGAATAAGCCGCCTGGCCGATTTGGCCGTCGTATGCGGCCACCGAGGCGGTGGAGATCATCACCCCGCGCTCGGAGGTCGGCAAGGCCTCTTGCAAGGACATGGCATGCGCGGCCACACGGATCATGTTGAAGCTGCCCACCAGGTTGATCATGATGGTGCGGGTGAACACATCCAGGTTGTGCGGACCGGTTTTGTTGACGGTGCGGTCTGCGCTGGCAATGCCCGCGCAGTTGATGAGACCGCGCAGTTGCCCCTTGGCGGCATTGACTGCGGCTTCGGCGTCCTCGGCCTTGGTCACATCGCATCGGACAAAGACGCCGCCAATTTCCTTGGCCAGGGCATCGCCTTTTTCTTCCTGCAAGTCGGCAATGATGACGCGCGCGCCTTTTTCGGCGAGCATGCGGGCGGTTCCTTCGCCCAGGCCAGAGGCACCTCCGGTGACGAGGAAGGTGTTGCCTTGAATCTCCATGTGTGGGTCCTTTCAGATCGAAGAGAGGGACTGCTGTCCCGTTCATACCCATTATGACGAGTTGCATCAGGGGATTTGAGAGAATTTGTCGCATGCGCCTGCTCCTTCTTCCCCGCTTTGTCCCTTTCCTGCTTCAGTGGTGTTCACGCCTGGGGCTCATGGCCGCTTTGGCCGTGGCACTCTCGGCCTGCCAAACCCCGATCAAGGGCCTCCTCGATGCGCCGTCCACAGCCACTGCACCCGCCAGCGAGCCAGGCCCTTCTGCCACCCCCGCGCCTGAGCCCACACCTGCACCCGCACCCGTGATGCGCCCCCCGCGTTTGGCGCTGGCCTTGGGCGGTGGAGCGGCACGCGGCTTTGCCCACATCGGTGTGATTCAGGTGCTGGAAGCCGAGGGCATCAAGCCGGACCTGGTGGCCGGCACCTCGGCGGGCAGCTTTGTCGCCGCCCTCTACGCCAATGGCAAGAACGGACATCAAATCGAACAGCTCGCACTGGGTCTGGAAGAAGCGGTCATCACCGACTGGACCTTGCCGTTCACCGGGCGGGGCCTCATCCGGGGCGATGCATTGGCCCGCTACCTCAACCAGCAGTTGGGCACGCGCAACATCGAGTCCTCGCGCATTCCCTTGGGCATCACCGCCACCCGGCTGGAAGACGGCCAGGGCGTGGTGTTCAGAACGGGGGACCTGGCCACTGCCGTGCGTGCCTCCTCAGCGGTGCCTGGCGTGTTCGAGCCGGTGACCATCAATGGACGTGACCATGTGGACGGCGGCGTGTTGTCCCCGGTGCCCGTCGATGCCGCGCGCGGCATGGGCGGCGAGGTGATCCTGGCGGTGGACATCTCCAGCCGCCCCGAGGACGTCGAGGCCAGCAATGTGCTCAAAATCCTGCTCAAGACCAGCAGCATCATGGGCAAGCGCATCAGCCAATACGAACTCAAGCAAGCCACCGTGGTGGTCACGCCCAAGCTCGATGGCATCTCCAGCATTGACTTTGCCAACCGTCGCCGTGCCATTGAGGCTGGCCGCCAGGCCATGCGTCAAGCCTTGCCCGCGCTGCGCAAGGCCCTCGCGCCTCGTCCCGATGCGGGCACTTGAACGGCCTGGTCCTTCAACGGCTGCGCAACCGGCATAAAAAAGGCCCGCCAGAAGGCGGGCCGTAAAGGGATTCTTCCATCCCGTGATGCCAAGAATCCGAGGAGACAATCGTTACAGATCAGCGCTTGCGTGAAGCAGGCTTGGCAGATGCGGTGGCGGTTGCAGCCACGGCATTGAGGTTGTTTTCGGCCAGATCAGCCACTTGCTTGGCGGCTTTTTGCAGGCTTTCGACGGCGCTGTTGCTGGCAGCCAGGGCGCTCTTGAACATGTTCACAGCGGTTTCGGAGCCAGCGGGGGCGTTTTTGGCCATGTTGTCGACGGCACCCATGAAGGCTTTTTGCGCTTCAGCGGCTTTGCCTTCGAAGGCGTGGCCAAACTGGGCGCTGGTGGTCGATGCGATTTCGTACACGTGGCGGCCATAGGAAGCCAGTTTTTCAGCGGTGGGCTGGTAGGCGCCGGTTTGCAGGGCCAAGACTTCCTGGATGTCTTTGGCGCCGAGCAGGGCGTGGGTGTGGCTGGCGCTGTCGTTCAAAGCGGCCTTGGCGGCAGCGATGTTGAGCTCAACGAGCTTTTCCATGCCAGCAAAAGCGGCTTCGGTCAGGCCAAACATGGCGTTGAGGTTGTTTTTGTTCGCGACGAGAACTTGTTCGGGGGTGATCATGATGGTTTTCCTTGAAGGGTTGGGACACTGGGTTTGAACGCCACCGGGGTGTCGTCTTGAGAGAAAGTATAGGGTTATCCCGCATCAATACAAGGCAAAAGCCCCCGCCAAGGCATCGTTTAGAGTCTGCTTTCTAATTTCGGCTGACGTCGTTTTGCCCTGTGTCCTTGTCTTGAACGTTCATTTCGCCAACCCCCACGCCCATCAGCTCCCGCCCGGCCACCGATTTCCCATGGAGAAATACGCCTTGCTGCGGCAGCGCCTGGCCGAGGCTTTGCCCGAATTGCGCCTGAGCCTAGCTGAGCCAGCCAGTCCAGGTGAATTGGCCCTGGTTCACACCCCTCGCTACATCCAGGCCGTGTTCGAAGGGGGCTTGAGCCACGCCGAGCAACGCGAGATCGGCTTCTCCTGGTCCACGGGCATGGTCGACCGCGCCCGACGCTCGGTGGGGGCGACCATTGCCGCCGCCCGGGGTGCCTTGGCTGAAGGCTTTGCGGCCAATCTGGCCGGCGGCACCCACCATGCCTATGCCGACAAGGGGGGCGGGTTTTGTGTCTTCAACGATGTGGCGGTGGCTGCGCGCTTGATGCAAGCCGAGCAAGCGCGCATCAAAAAAGCCCTGCGCGTGGCGGTGGTGGACCTCGATGTCCACCAGGGCAATGGCACGGCGCACATCTTTCGCGATGACCCCAGCGTGTTCACCCTGAGCGTGCACGGCGAGAAAAACTTTCCCTTCCGCAAGGAAGCCAGCGACTGGGATTTGGATTTGCCCGACGGTTGCGATGACGGTGGCTATTTGCAGGCGGTGAGCGTGGCCTTGCAGGCCGTGGACGACCGGGGCGCGCCCGATCTGGTGTTTTACATCGCAGGCGCAGACCCCTACGAGGGGGACCGCCTGGGTCGCCTGAAAGTCACGCAGCAGGGCTTGCAAGCCAGGGATCAGCTGGTCATGGACTGGGCATGGCAGCGGCGCATTCCTGTGGCCATGGTCATGGGGGGCGGTTATGGCCATGTCATTGCCGAGACGGTGGAGATCCAGGTCAACACCTTCACCCAGGGATTACGCCAATGGCATCGCTGGCAAAATCAAGCCGCATGAGCGATCACCAACGCCCCCACGCTTTGCCCAGGGACCACTACCGGGTCTTCAGACCCATCACCACGCGCTGGATGGACAACGATGTCTATGGACATGTCAACAACGTGGTGTATTACAGCTGGTTCGACACCGCTGTGAACGCCCACCTGATTGAGCACGGCGCGCTCGACACCCAAGCGGGCGAGACCATTGGCCTTGTTGTCGAGACCCAATGCAATTACTTTGCACCCTTGTCCTTCCCCCAAACGATTGAAGCGGGCATCCGTGTCGCCCGCCGGGGGCAGTCCAGTGTGCGCTACGAAGTGGGGCTGTTTGCCCAGGGCGAGCCCCTCACCGCAGCTTGTGGCCACTTCATTCATGTGTACGTGGACCGAGTCCACCGTCGGCCAGTGTCTGCCTTGCCCTCCACCCTTATTTCCGTTTTGAAAGCCCTTGAATGATGAATCCAGTCCAGGCGGTTGATCACGCCATCACCACCCGCATGTCTGCCCGTGCCTTCTTGCCCAAGCCCGTCGATCAACAGATGCTGCAAGACATCCTCGAGGTTGCCCGACGCGCGCCTTCGGGGACCAACACCCAGCCTTGGAAGGTCTATGTGTTGCAGGGCCAGAGCCGTGATCAGCTGGTGGACAAAGTCTGCGCCGCTCACGATGCCGTTCGCGCCAACCCCGAGCTGGCCAAGCAATACCGCGAGACCTACGACTACTACCCAACCGAATGGGTCAGCCCCTACATCGACCGTCGGCGCGAAAACGGCTGGAGCCTGTATGGCTTGCTGGGCATTGGCAAGGCCGACAAGGACAAGATGCACCATCAGCACCAGCGCAACTTCCGCTTCTTTGATGCGCCCGTGGGCTTGATGTTCACCCTGGATCGCATCATGGGGCGCGGCTCCTTGCTGGACTACGGCATGTTCATTCAAAACATCATGGTCGCCGCACGCGCACGCGGCCTGCACACCTGTCCGCAAGCGGCATGGAATGGTTTTTCCTCCCTCATCCTGCCCCACCTGCAAGCCAGCGAAAAGGAAATGCTGGTCTGTGGCATGGCGCTGGGCTGGGCGGATGAGACCGAGATCGTCAACACCCTGGTCACACCGCGAGAGACCGTGGCCTCATTCACCACCTGGATGTCCTGAGGGCCACTGAGCCACCGCCATGATCATCACCAGCTTGCTCGACACCGACTTGTACAAATTCACCATGATGCAGGCGGTGCTGCATCAGTTTCCGGGCGCGCAAGTCGAATACCGCTTCAAATGCCGCAACCCTGGCGTGCGCCTGGCGCCTTTTGTGGCCGAAATCCAGGAGGAGATCCGCTCGCTGTGCCAGTTGCAGTTCCAGCCCGTCGAGCTCGATTGGCTGCGCAGCCTGCGCTTCATCAAAAGTGACTTCGTGGATTTCCTGGGCTTGTTCAGGCTCAATGAAAAATACATTCAGGTCGAGGCCATGCCCAATGGCGAGATCGACCTCACCATCCGGGGACCCTGGTTGCACACCATCCTCTTTGAAATCCCGGTGTTGGCCATCATCAACGAGGTGTATTTCAGGAACACCCAGCCCGTCCCCGACACCCCTGAAGGTCGCCAGCGCCTGGAGCGCAAACTCGCGCAATTGCTCACCGAAGACTTGTCCGCCCTCAAGATCGCCGACTACGGTACCCGGCGGCGTTTTTCCAAGTCCTGGCACGAAGAGGTGCTGCGCGTGAGCATGGCCCGGTTGGGCACGGGGCTCAGCGGCCAGTTTGCGGGAACCAGCAACGCCCTCTTTGCCATGAAGCTGGGTCTGACACCCTTGGGGACCATGGCGCATGAGTACCTGCAAGCCTGCCAGGCGCTGGGGCCAAGGCTGCGCGACAGCCAGATCTATGCACTGGAGACTTGGGCGCGCGAATACCGGGGTGACCTGGGCATTGCCCTGAGCGATGTCTATGGTGTGGATGCCTTCTTGCGCGACTTTGACATGTATTTCTGCAAGCTCTTTGATGGCGCGCGCCACGACAGTGGCGATCCCTTCACCTGGGGCGAGCGCATGATCGAGCACTATCAAAACAACCGCGTCGACCCCCGCACCAAGATCCTGATCTTCAGCGATGGCCTCACCGTGCCGCGCATCATCGAGTTGTACGAGCGTTTTCGTGGGCGCTGCCAGCTGGCCTTTGGCATCGGCACCAACCTCACCAACGACCTGGGCTACGAGCCCTTGCAAATCGTCATCAAGATGATCCGCTGCAATGGACAACCCGTGGCCAAGCTGTCGGACACGCCGTCCAAGAACATGTGTGACGACGAAAACTATTTGACCTACCTGCGGCAGGTGTTCAGCATCCCGGCGCCAGTCACTTCATGACGTCTGGGCTGGGCCTCGATGGGGGATCACCACAGCGTTTTGGGTAGCCATAAAAAACACAGGATGGTGATGATGGTTGGACCCAGGGCAGCCAAGAACAAGGGTCCTGGATTGAGGTTTTCGTCCTCGAACCTCACCTTGAGCACAGCGGCTCCAGCCGGATTGGGTGCATTGGCAATGATCGTTAATCCGCCGCCCGTGACAGCACCTGCAACCAACATGTATTTGAATTCTTCACTCAGACCTTCGACCAACGAGCCCAGGTAGGTGAGGGCTGCATTGTCAGTCACTGCTGTCAACGCTGTGGCACCAAAATAGACAGATTCAGGACTCATCTTGGAGAGCAAAGGTTGCAACCACCAGGCTTGCAGCCCCCCCAGAAAAACCAACCCTGCCAAGAAAAAGGACACCATCAGACCTTCGCGAATGATCAAACGATCCTGATACTGGGGATATGCGATGCTGATGCCTAAAAACAGCAAGAAGATCCCCATAAAAATCGAGGCGTGGTGAGCAAACATCACAACACCACCCACGCACAAAAGATGAATCAAAGTGAATGTCCAAGGGACAGCTTCTTCTGTGATGTGGGCATCAGAATCACTGTTTTTATGGTGCTTGATGTCATGGCTGTGCAAGGAGGCCAATTGCTTTCTAAATATCAAAGTCAAAGCCAGACTGTTGATGGCAATGGCGATGAAGGCTTTCCACCCGAAATGATTCAACATGTATGCAGAGGACCACTCCCATTTGGACGCCACCATGAGAACAGGGGGGGCTGCAAAGTTGGTCAGCGTTCCGCCAATCGACACATTCACAAATAAAACCCCCAGCGTTGCGTACTTGAAATGATTGGAGGCGCGAGCGCCGAAAAAATTCAAGAGCATGAGTGCGGCAAGTGTCATGGCCGCTGGCTCGGTGATCAGCGATCCCATGAGGGGAACGCACGAGATGATGACAAAAAAGCGAGACAAAACGGGATTCGCAGGGATCAGGCGTGTGGTCCATTCAACCAAGGCCTTGGCCGTCAACATGATGGGTCTGCTGGCCGCAATGACCATGATCACGAACACAAACAAAGGCTCTGTGTAATTTCTGGAATCGGCATAGCTCAAGGTCTTGCCAAGGCCTTCGGCGGCAAGCAGCCAGCCGAATAAAACAATCGACCAGATACCAAAAACTGCTTCGACTTCGCTCAGCAAATGAAATGCACCCTCGTGTTCTGGGAAGCGATGCCCTAGCTTTTTGATGGCGCCAACGGAGAAGGTGTGCAAGACGGCAATCAGAAAAATGAGGGCTGCCACGTGCAAAGTATTCTGGGACATGAAATCTCCTCGGTGCAGGATGCTGACATTCGGAGTGGATCATAGACGTTCGTTTGCCAATGCAGGTCTACGGGCAGGGGTTCGAGTTGGATATGCGTCGATCACTTAAGATCAATCACGAAGAACATACTTTTCCAGTGCGAGGTTTTGATCCATGAATCCAACGAGTATTGTTGACCCCATCACCATGTTGCTGGTGTTTGTGGTGGTCCTGGCCATGGTCCTCATGCGTCGGCATGCGCAAAACAAGTTGCAGCAAAAGGACCCGTCCATCCCCGACGCCTGGACGGTGGATCGCCTCGACCGCCTCGAGCGCAGCTTGCGCCACGACATCACCGAGGCCAACCGGGGCTCGCGCCAGGAATTGCAGCAAAGCTTGCAAGGCTTTCAGCAGTCTCAGGTCGAGCAGCTCACCCAGTTGCAGCGACAACTCTCGGACACCCTCAATCAACAGCTCCTGGCCATGTCCGAGCAAAACGCCAGGCGCATGAGCGAGATGCGCACCACCCTGGATGAACAGTTGCAGCAACTGCAAACCAGCAACGCCGCCAAGCTTGAGGACATGCGCAAGACGGTGGACGAGAAGTTGCAGTCCACCCTGGAGGCCAGGCTCAATGAGAGCTTCAAGCAAGTTGCCGAGCGGCTCGAGCAGGTCCACCATGGCCTGGGTCAGATGCAAAGCCTTGCCCAGGGCGTGGGCGATTTGCAGCGCGTGCTCATCAATGTCAAGACGCGCGGCATCTTCGGCGAGGTCCAACTCGAGCGGCTGCTCGATCAGGTCCTGACCCAGGAACAGTACCAGCGCCAGGTGATGATCAAGCCGTCCAGCACCCAGCGGGTGGACTTTGCCATCCGCTTGCCGGGGCGAGGCGAGGGCGAGGTCATCTGGCTGCCCATCGATGCCAAATTCCCACGCGAGGACCATGAGCGCCTGATCGATGCGCAAGAGCGCGCCGACGTGCAAGCCATTGAGGCTGCGGGCAAAGCCCTGGAGCAACGCCTCAAGACCCAGGCCAAGAGCATCGCCGAGAGCTACCTGGAGCCACCCCACACCACCGACTTTGCCATTTTGTTTTTGCCCACCGAGAGCCTCTATGCCGAGGCCTTGCGCCGCCCGGGTCTGATGGAGGGCCTGCAACGCGATCACCGCGTCACCCTGGCCGGTCCCACCACCTTGCTGGCCATGCTCAACAGTTTCCAGATGGGCTTTCGCACGCTGGCGCTGGAGAAAAAGGCCTCCGAAGTGTGGTCGGTGCTGGGCGCGGTCAAAACCGAATTCGACCGCTATGGCGAATGGGTGGGCAAAGTCCGCGAGCAGGTGCAAAAAGCCGCCGATACCCTGGACAAGGCCGATACCCGCCACAACCAGATCCGGCGGGTCTTGCGCCGTGTCGAGGCTTTGCCACAGGATGAGGTCGAGCAGCACTTGCCTGCAGATCCCAGCACGTGAGGCTGGCGTTGTCCTTGAGCCGTCACCATGCCCAATGAACTCCTGCGCCTGATCCTGGCTCAGGTGTTTTTGCACTCGGCCATGACGGGGCTGCGCATGTCGGGTCCCTTGCTGGTGCTGCACCTGGGTTTGGGCGAGGTGTGGGTGGGCGTGCTGGTGGCCCTGTTTGCCGTCACCCAGGTGTTCCTGTCCCTGCCAGCGGGCCGATTTGTGGACCGCCTGGGCTTGCGCGTGCCCATGCAAATCAGTTTTGCCTTGGCCAGCCTGGGTTGTGGCCTGGCCTTCGTCTGGCCCAATCTGTGGATGCTGTGTGCCTCGGCTCTGGCCTGTGGTGCCGCCACGGGCTTGACCATCATTGCCTTGCAACGGCATGTGGGGCAGATGGCGGCCAACCCCGAGCAATTGCGCAACTATTTCAGCTGGCTGAGCCTGGGGCCTGCTTTTTCAAACTTTCTGGGACCTGTGTTTGCCGGCGGCCTCATCGATGCGCTGGACTACCGCTGGGCCTTTCTCGGTCTGGCGGGATTGCCCCTCATCAGCGCCTGGCTGGTGCGTGACATCCCCTCCAAGCCCATCGCCGTCTCGCCTCAGAGGGGGCGCCAGCGTCCCTGGGACCTGCTGCGCCTGGCACCCCTGCGCCGGCTCTTGCTCATCAATTGGTTTTTGGCCACTTGCTGGGATGTGCACACCTTCATGGTGCCCGTACTGGGTCACGAGCGGGGCTTAAGTGCCTCGGTCATTGGGGCCATCTTGGGTGGCTTTGCGCTGACGGCCGCCGCCATTCGCCTGGTGTTACCCTGGATTGCCAGGTCCTGGCGCGAATGGCAGTTGATCGCCATGGCCATGGTGTGCAGCGCAGTGCTGTTTTTCATGTATCCCTTCATGAACCAAGGCCTCACCATGGGTTTGCTCTCGGCTTGTCTGGGGATTTTCCTGGGCATGGTCCAACCCATGGTGGTGAGCATGCTGCACCAGCTCGCCCCCGAGCACCGTCGCGGCGAGGCCTTGGGCTTGCGGCTCATGGCCATCAATGCGTCCAGCGCCGTCATGCCCATGCTCATGGGTGTCTTGGGCGGTACGCTGGGGGTTTTCGGGGTGTTTTGGACCGTCTCAGCCCTGGTGGGCATGGGCGCGCACCAATGCTGGCACTTCAAGCACAAGCCGGCTGCTGAATGAAATCCCAGACAGCTTGAACATCGTCCAGCACGCGGAACAAGTCCAGGTCTTCGGCGTTGATGGCGCCTTCTTCCACCAGCACGTCAAAGTCCACCAAACGGTGCCAGAAATCGCTGCCAAACAGCACGATGGGCACGGGCTTGACCTTGCGCGTCTGAATCAGGGTCAGGATCTCGAACAGTTCGTCCAGGGTACCAAAGCCGCCAGGGAAGGCCACCAGGGCGGTGGCGCGCATGAGGAAATGCATTTTGCGCAAGGCAAAGTAGTGGAACTGAAAGCACAGCTCGGGCGTGATGTAGGGGTTGGGGTGCTGCTCGTGTGGCAAGGCGATGTTGAAGCCCACACTCTTGCCACCGGCCTCGTGGGCGCCCCGGTTGGCCGCTTCCATGATGCCGGGACCCCCCCCGGTGCAGATGTAATGGCGCGATGCAGCCGGACGCGATGCGCACGACTGCGTGATGAGCTTGCCCAAGGCGCGGGCTTGCTCGTAATACCGGGCATTGGCAACCTGACGCTTGGCCTTGGCCATGGCCTTGTCGTCGCCACTGTCCTGCGCGAGCAGCCATTGGCGATGGGCTGCTTCTTCACTCAGGAAGCGGGCACTGCCAAACACCACCACGGTTTGGTCGATGCCATGGGCTTGCAGGGTCAGGTCGGGTTTGAGGAATTCGAGCTGAAAGCGGATGCCGCGTGTTTCACGGCGAAGCAAGAACTCGGGGTCCGCGAAAGCCAGGCGGTTGGCATTGGGTAAGGGGGTGGTGTCCCAGTCGGCCGATGACTTGAGGCTGGACCAAGCGTCCAGAACGCGGCGGTCATTGGGGTCGACTGGGGATTCCATGCGCGGGCTTAGACGCGCTTGCGGTACTCGCCCGTGCGAGTGTCGACTTCGATGCGGTCGCCCTGGTCCACGAACAGGGGCACAGCCACTTCAAAGCCCGTGGCCAGTTTGGCGGGCTTCAACACCTTGCCCGAGGTGTCGCCCTTGACAGCGGGCTCGGTCCAGGTGATTTCGCGCTCCACCGAGGTGGGCAGTTCGATGGAAATGGCTTTGCCGTCGTAGAACACCACTTCGGCGGTCATGCCGTCTTCGAGGTAGTTGAGCGAGTCGCCCATGTTTTCAGACTCCACTTCGTACTGGTTGAAGTCGGTGTCCATCCACACGTACATGGGGTCGGCAAAGTAAGAGTAGCTGCACTCTTTCTTGTCCAGAATGATGTTATCGATTTTGTCGTCGGCCTTGAACACGACTTCGGTGCCGATGTTGCCGAGCAAGCCCTTGAGCTTCATGCGAACAGTGGCGGCGCCGCGGCCACCACGGGCGTATTCGGTTTTGAGAACAATCATGGGGTCCTTGCCGTGCATGATCACATTGCCAGCGCGGATTTCTTGTGCAATTTTCATAATGAGATTCCGTGAAAGAGGCGCTCGTTCGCCAAACCGGGCATTTTAGTCTGCTGCCGAGTGCTTCCTGGCCACCGGCATGCAAAACCACGAGGTCAGCAAAAGGTGCTCATTGGCAAGCAACCAGCAGCTCAGCCCCCCCCCAGGGATCAAGGGGTCTGCATCAAGGCCGCTTGCAGAGGCGGCCATTGCATCAGCTCGGCTCGCAGGGACTGAACCCGCGCACGGGCTTGGGACACGCTGTGGGCATTCAGTGGCAACAGCGCATGCGCGTGCAGTGAAGGCACGCCATTCCAGGCACGATGGAATTCGGACCAGTCCGGGGGCAACTGCGCGCGCTTCAAAAAGGCCTCCAGCTTGGCGTGGTGGGCCAAGTCGTCCTGGGGATAGAGCTGCCACACCAGCGCCTGACCTGCCCAGATCGCGCGCACCAGCGAATCCTCGCCACGCACCGCATTGACATCGCAAGCCCAGAGCAACTGGTCAAACTCGGTTTGACTCAGCCAGGGCAGGTTCACACAACGCAGGCGCTCGGGGCTGTGCGTCCAGCCCAGCGCCTCGTGGGCGGCGTGCACCGCTTGCTGGGCGCGGCCGGCCGTCACCAGCAGGTCGATGGGCTGGGCTTGCTGGCTCAGGTGCACCAGCCAGGCGGCCAGCGCGGGCGGTTCGTAACAAAAGAGGCTCACGCGCAGCGCCTGGGGGCGAGCCGTCACGCCCATCTGGGCCAACCAGGCCAGGGGCTCAAAGCCGGCCTGACGGCTCAAGAGATCGGGTTCGCGCAGCAAGCCGCCCGTGGTGGCCTCAAAGCCGGGGTAAATGAACTGTTTGGTCCAGCCCTGGGCAGGGCCTGTGGTCACGGGCGAGGGAAGGCCATGGAGGCGGGGCACCCAGTCCTCTGCACTGAGGTATTCGAGGTTCACCCAGCGTGGCGGATGGGCGCGGGTGCGCACCGCATGCGCCACAAAAGCCGTGGGCAATTCGCAGCCAAAGGCCTCGACCCACAGGTCTGCCGCAGCCAGGCGCGACAACAGGCCTGCATCGCTGGCCAGGGTCCAATCGCGCACACACACCCCAGCCTGGCCTTCTGGGGCTTGAACGTGTGCGGGCGCCATGAAGGCCAGGGCGCGGGCATCGTCCACCCACAGGCGCACCTGCCAGCCCGCTTGCGCCAGGATTTGGCTCAGCCGCCAGCACACGCCCACATCGCCCAGGTTGTCGATGACGCGGCAAAACACATCGGCAATGGGGGGCGGCGGCGCAGGTGCAGACGAGGACATGGATGGGATGCTAACCAACCGCCACCGCCAGGTGAGGCGTTCAGGGCCAAAATGTCGCCATGCACGACGATGCCCCCGAATCCCCCGAGACTGCCCAAGCCCCGCAAGCCGCGCCACCCCCGGAGCGCAAAGTGTCCGAGGCGTTGCTTGCCCAGGTCGCCTCCTTGCCGGCCTTGCCCGGGGTCTACCGGTTTTTCGATGCCCAGCATCAGGTGCTGTATGTGGGCAAGGCCATTCACCTCAAGCGGCGGGTGAGCAGCTATTTCCAGCGCCCCCACGAAGGCACGCGCATCGGCCACATGGTGAGCCAGATTGCCGAACTGGAAACCACCGTGGTGCGCAGCGAAGCCGAGGCCTTGCTGCTGGAAAACAACCTCATCAAGTCGCTCAAACCCAAATACAACATCCTGTTTCGGGACGACAAGAGCTACCCCTACCTCAAGATCACGCGCTCGAGCCTCGCCCCCCGCATGGTCTACTACCGCGGGGCGGTGGACCGCAAGCACGACTACTTTGGCCCTTACCCCAGCGTGTGGGCAGTGCGCGAGGCCATCTCACTGATCCAGAAAGTGTTTCGCCTGCGCACCTGCGAGGACTCTGTGTATGCCAACCGCACACGCGCTTGCTTGCTGCATCAGATCAAGCGCTGTTCGGCTCCCTGCGTGGGCCTCATTTCGCCCGAGGACTACGCCCGCGACGTGACCCATGCCCGCGATTTGCTGTTGGGCAAAACTCAGGAGGTCATGCAAGACCTGGAGTCGCGCATGATGGCGCATGCCCAACAACTCGAATACGAGCAGGCGGCCGATTTGCGCAATCAGATCGCCGCCCTGGCCAAGGTGCAGCACCAGCAGGCTGTGGAAACCACCGATGACCGCGATGCCGATGTGATCGCCGTCAAAGTCCATGGGGGCAAGGCCTGCGTCAACCTGGCCATGGTCAGGGGCGGGCGGCATTTGGGCGACAAGCCCCATTTCCCCAGCCACGTTGAAGGCGCAACCCCCGAAGAGGTGCTCGAGGCCTTTGTCTCCCAGCATTACCTGGACCTGGAGCCGCCGCCCACGCTGGTGAGCTCCCATGCGTTGTCCGATGAGGTGGTGCAGGCGCTGGCGGCCAGCAGTGGCGTGCGTCCGCACTGCGTGCATCGACCACGCGAACACCGCAAGGTCTGGCTGGACATGGCCATGCACAACGCCGAGTTGCAGCTTGCCCGCCTGCTGGCCGAAGAAGGCTCGCAAATGGCCAGAACCCGCGCCCTCATCCAGGCGCTGGACTTGCCCATTGACGACGGCCAGGACCTGGAGCGGTTTCGCATCGAGTGCTTTGACATCTCGCACACGGCGGGTGAATCCACCCAGGCCTCGTGTGTGGTGTTCCAGAACCACCGCATGCTCAGCAGCGACTACCGGCGCTACAACATCGAGGGCATCACGCCGGGTGACGATTACGCCGCCATGCGTCAGGTGCTCGAGCGCCGGTATGGCAAGTTGGCCGCCGCAGCCAGCGAGGGCAGTGCGCCATCGCAGGGCATGCCCGATGTGGTCCTCATCGACGGCGGCAAAGGCCAGGTCGGGGTGGCGAAGGACGTGTTCGAGGCCCTGGGTCTGGACCTCTCGCGCATCGTGGGTGTGGAAAAAGGCGAAGGGCGCAAGGTGGGTCTGGAGGAGCTGGTGTTTGCCGACGGTCGCAGCAAACTCAGCCTTGCCCATGACTCCGCAGCCCTGATGCTCATTGCCCAGATCCGCGACGAGGCCCACCGCTTTGCCATCACCGGCATGCGCGCCAAGCGCGCCAAGGTGAGAACCGGCGGCAGCAAACTCGAAGACATCCCCGGCGTTGGTCCCAAAAAGCGCGCCCGGCTGCTTCAGCGCTTTGGCGGCGTCAAGGGTGTGGCTCAGGCCAGCGTGCAGGACTTGTGCGGCGTCGAGGGCATCTCGCCCGAATTGGCGCAGGCCATCTACCAGGCCTTGCGCTAGCGCGCGCCTTCAGCCTGGCAGGAGCACCTCAAGCAGGCGGTCCAGGCCTCCCTGATCAATGCAGACCGTCGCCTGAGCCCTGACCTTGGGCTTGGCGTGATAGGCCACCGACAAGCCACTGGCTTGCATCATGGGGATGTCGTTGGCGCCATCGCCCACGGCGATGGCCTGCTCGGGCAAACACCCTTTGACCTGGCATTGCTGCAACAGGGTGCGGCGCTTTTCTTCGCCGTCGCAAATGTCGCCCCAGTCTTGCGCCATGACTTCGCCGGTGAGCCGGTCCTTGTCAAAGGCCAGCTCATTGCTGCGCATGAAGTGCATGTTCAGGCGCTGTTGCACCACTTTGGCAAAAAAGGTGAAGCCGCCAGAAACCAGCACACTGGTGAGCCCTGCGGCGTGGCAGGCCTGGAGCAGTTCAACCGCACCGGGGTTGAGCCTCAGGCGCTCGTCGAGCACGCGTTGCAGGTCTGAACGATGAACGCCCCTGAGCAAGGCCACGCGCCTGCGCAGGCTGGTTTTGAAGTCGGGCAACTCGCCGCGCATGGCGGCCTCGGTGATGGCGGCGACCTCGGCCTTTTTGCCCACCGCATCGGCGATCTCATCGATGCATTCGATGTTGATGAGGGTGGAGTCCATGTCAAAGGCGATGAGCTTGTAGTCGCTCAGCCGCAAGGGCAATGAGGCGGCCTGCGGGCCTTGAACCACCAGGCCGGGGGCAAATTCATGGGGAGCAGTCATGCGCGCATTCTCGGGGCTTCAGTGGACGGTGGAGGAGGAAGGGGTTGGCGCATCGGGGGTGGCACGGGGCGCGGTCAGATGCTGCAAGACCTCGCGCACAGCCTGCACCCTGGACTTCACTTCGGGCAAGGCGCGGTTGATGCGCAGCTTGTCGTTGCCCGCGAGCTGGATGTGCTTGCTTTGCTGGACCATGTGGATGATGCGCAGGGCGTCGATGGGGGCATTGGCCTTGAAGGCGATGAGGATCATGCCCGGTGTGGCGTCGATCTTGAGCACCCCCAGGGGTTGAGCCAACAGGCGCAGCCGGTGCACATTCAGCAAGGCCTCGGTGGCGGGCGGCAAGAGGCCAAAGCGGTCGATCAGCTCCTCGCTCATGTCGTCGAGCTGACGGGCGGTCTGGGCGCTGGCCAGGCGTTTGTAAAACGACAGGCGCACATGCACATCGGGGCAGAAGGTCTCGGGAATGAGGGCGGGCGCGTGCAGGTTGATCTCGGTCGTGGCCTGCAAGGGGCTGAGCAAATCGGGTTCCTCGCCGCGCTTGAGGGCTTGGACGGCCTGGTCCAGCATGTCGTGGTAGAGCTGATAGCCCACTTGCATGATGCCCCCGCTTTGCTGCTCGCCCAGCACCTCGCCCACGCCTCGGATTTCCATGTCGTGCATGGCCAGGTAAAAGCCCGAGCCCAGCTCTTCCATGCTGGTGATGGCATCGAGCCTTTGCTGCGCTTGCTTGGTGAGCGACTGCACATCGGGGACGAGCAAATAGGCATAGGCTTGGTGGTGGCTGCGACCCACCCGACCGCGCAGTTGGTGCAGCTGGGCCAGACCAAATTTGTCGGCTCGTGCAATCAGGATGGTGTTGGCCGTGGGCACATCGATGCCAGTTTCAATGATGGTGGAGCACAGCAGCACATTGAACTTTTGCGCCACGAATTGACGCATGACCCGCTCCAGGTCCCGCTCGGGCATTTGCCCGTGGGCGACGGCGATGCGCGCCTCGGGGATGAGAGCCTGGAGGCGTTCGCGCCGGTTCTCAATGGTGTCGACTTCGTTGTGCAGGAAGTAACACTGCCCGCCGCGCTTGAGCTCGCGCAGCACGGCTTCGCGGATCACACCGTTGTCTTCGCCACGCACAAAGGTCTTGATGGCCAGGCGACGCTGGGGGGCCGTGGCAATGACGCTCAGGTCGCGCAAGCCCTCCATGGCCATGCCCAGCGTGCGCGGAATGGGAGTGGCCGTGAGGGTGAGCACGTCGACCTCTGCCCGGAAGGCCTTGATGGCCTCCTTGTGCCTCACACCAAAGCGATGCTCTTCGTCGATGATGAGCAGACCCAGGTTGTGAAACGACACCGAGGGACTCAGGAGCTTATGGGTGCCCACCACGATGTCGATCTGCCCTTGAGCCAGGCCCTCCATGGCAGCCTTGATTTCCTTGGGTGTGCGAAAGCGGCTCATCTCGGCGATGCGCACAGGCCAGCGGGCAAAGCGATCGACCAGCGTCTGGTGGTGTTGCTCGGCCAGCAAGGTGGTGGGAGCGAGCAAGGCCACTTGTCGCCCGCCCATCACCGCGATGAAGGCGGCGCGCAAGGCCACCTCGGTTTTGCCAAAACCCACATCGCCGCAGACCAGACGGTCCATGGGGCGGGGGCTGATCATGTCTTGCACCACTGCATGGATGGCGGCGCGCTGATCGGGTGTTTCCTCAAAGCCAAAGTCGTTGCTGAAGGCTTCGTAGTCCTTGGGTGAATAGCGAAATGCATGGCCTTCGCGGGTCGAGCGGCGCGCATAGACATTGAGCAGCTCGGCAGCGGTGTCGCGAACTTGCTCGGCAGCCTTTCGCTTGGCCTTGTCCCATTGACCCGAGCCCAGCCGGTGCAAGGGCGCGTCCTCGGGGTTGACCCCGGCATAGCGGCTGATGAGGTGCAACTGGCTCACGGGCACATAAAGACTGGCGTCATCGGCATAGACCAGGTGCAAGAACTCCTGGGGCTCCTCCTCACCCTCCGAGGCCACCGACAGGTGGATCAAGCCCCGATAGCGGCCAATGCCATGGCTGGCGTGCACCACGGGGTCGCCCAGTTGAAGCTCCGACAAGTCGCGGATCATGGACGCAACATCGCTTTGGGTCTCTTGCTGTCGGCGACGCCGGCTGCCGGGGGCCATGGCAAACAGCTCGGACTCGGTGAGCACCGTGAGCTGGAGCTCGACGTCCTCAAAGCCCGCCAACAACGGCCCCACCGTCAGGGCGGCGCGCTCGCTGCCCTGGGCAAACGGCAACCAGCCGTCGACCGTGGGGAAGTCCAGGCCGTGGCTGGCGAGCAAGTCGTGCAGGCTTTGGCGACGACCCATGCTTTCAGCCACGACTAGGGTGCGCCTGGGGGAGGACTGCACATGACCCCGCAAGGCCTGGGCTGGGTCGGACAGGTTTTTGTCCAGCGACAAGTGGGCAGGGCTGAGCCAGCGCTCGCGGGCGAGGTCCGTGGCCTGCGGCGAAACCGGTCGCAAGGCCAGCTGGGCATGGGCTTGCAGCCTCACGTAAAACTGCTCCTGGGTCAGGAACAGGTGTTCGGGCGGCAGTACCGGACGGTCCGGGTCACCCTGGCTGAGTCGATGGCGATCCTGGGTGTCTTGCCAAAACCGCTGGAACACCGGCTCGAGCTCACCGTGCAAGACCACCTCGGCCTGGGTTCCGATGTAATCGAACACCGTGGCGGTCTCGTCGAAGAACAAGGGCAGGTAGTACTCGATGCCCGCTGTGGCCAGCCCCGCACCCATGTCCTTGTACAGGCGCGATTGCGTGGGGTCGCCCGGCATGTGCTCGCGCCAGCGTTTGCGAAAGGCCTGCCGCGAGGCCTCGTCCATGGGGTATTCACGCCCGGGCAACAGGCGGACCGACTGCACCGGATAGAGGCTGCGCTGGGTGTCGGGGTCAAAGGTGCGGATGGCATCGATCAGGTCGTCAAACAAATCGATGCGAAAGGGCAGGTTGGAGCCCATGGGGAAGAGGTCGATGAGCCCTCCCCGGATGGTGTATTCACCCGGACTCATGACCTGGCCCACATGCTGGTAACCCGCCAGGGTCAGCTGGTCTTTGAGGTCTTGCTCGCGCAGTTGCTGCTGGACCTGAAAGGAAAAGGTGTAGGCCGCGAGGAAGGAGGGCGGCGCGAGTCGGTACAGGGCGGTGGTGGCGGGCACCAGCACCACATCGACTTCGCCTTGCTGGATGCGCCACAAGGTGGCCAGGCGCTCGCTGATGAGGTCCTGGTGCGGTGAAAACACGTCGTAGGGCAGGGTCTCCCAATCGGGGAAGAGGGCGCAGCGCAGCTGGGGCGCAAAAAACGCCATCTCATCGAGCAAGCGTTGGGCATCTTGTGCGTCGGCGCAGACGATGGCCACACAAGACGGTGTGGACGCCGGGCTTGCACGTTGCGCCACCCATTGCGCCAGCCACAGCGAGTCCGCGCCAGGCCTGGGGCATGGCAACGCAAAGCGTTGTCCAGGGGTGAGGTTGGGAAATTTCATGGTTCAGAAACGACTTCACCCCCGATGAAGGCATCGGGGGGGTGGTGAATTCTAGAATGGGGCTCCATTGCAAGTCCCTCAACCGCCCATTCCCATGTCCCAACCCTTACAGCCCGTGTGCGTGGTGCCCTGTGCCGGCAGTGGTCAGCGCGCCCGCACCGCCTTGCCTAAGCAATATCAGCCTGTGGCGGGTGAGCCCATGGTGATGCACACGCTCAAGGCCTTGTCGCAAGTCCAGCAGCTGGCCAGCATCCATGTCATCGTGACGCCGGGCGATGCCGTGCTGCAGGGGCATTTGTCGCGCGCGGCCTGGGATGTTTCTCGCATTCGCGTCCTTGCCGCCGGGGGTGCCACGCGCGCACTCAGCGTGCAAGCGGGGCTGCAGGCCTTGCTCAAGCAGGGGCTCGATGCTCAGACCTGGGTGCTGGTGCACGATGCCGCGCGCTGCCTCATCGCCCCGGCCGATGTGCGCCGCCTCATCGAGCTGGGGTGCAATGATCCCGTGGGCGCACTGCTGGCACGCCCCATGTCCGATACCGTCAAGCGTGCCCAAATGTCGGCATCGCCCCCGCGTGTGAGCCACACCGAGGACCGCGAGGGGCTGTGGCTGGCACAGACCCCGCAGATGTTTCGCCTTGGGCAACTGGCCACGGCCTATGCCCAAGCCGGCACCGAGGTCACCGACGAGGCCAGCGCCATGCAGGCCATGGGCTTGCAGCCCTTGCTGGTGGCCTCTGAAGGCCTGAACCTCAAAGTCACCTATCCCCAGGATTTCGAATGGGCCTCGGCCTGGCTTCATCGACACACCCACAAGGACGCCTCATGAGCCCTGCATTTCGAATCGGAGAAGGTTGGGACATTCATGCCCTGGTGCCGGGTCGCCCCTTGGTGCTGGGCGGCGTGCTGATCCCTCATGACATGGGCTTGCTGGGGCACTCCGATGCCGATGCCTTGCTGCACGCCATCACCGATGCGGTCCTGGGGGCTGCTGGCCTGGGCGACATTGGGCATCACTTTCCCGACCATGACCCGGCCTTCAAAGGGGCTGATTCGACTCAGTTGCTGCGCGTGGCCACCGAGCGGGTCAGGCAGCAGGGCTGGGGCGTGTGCAATGTGGACTGCACCATCGTTGCCCAAGCCCCCCGCATGGGAACCCACCGGGATGCCATGCGCGAGAACATTGCGCGCGCCATGGGCTTGTCGGCAGACTGTGTGAACGTCAAGGCCAAAACCGCGGAACGGCTCGGACCCGTGGGGCAATTGCAGGCCATTGAGGCCCGTGCCGTGGTCTTGGTCAGCGCCCTCGCATGAGCCTGCGCGCTGGCCTGATGGCACAGGCCATGGCGAGCGCTTCAATCCCCTTCGGGTTTGGGGTCTGAATCGGCTTGCTCGCCAGGGCGGTGAGTCTCCAGCCGATGCAAGCCGTTGGTCAACTCCCTCACCATGCGCTGGTGGTCCAGACTCAGCGAATGGTATTTGTGCCACATGCAGCGGTCAGCCAGGGCGGCGCCATCGGCTGTTTCTGATGCGCTGCGATCATGGGCAGGGTAGGGGCCAAACAGCAGGTCATGCGGTGTGATCTGCAAGATCTCGCACAAGACCCTCAGGCGGCCCTGTTTGGGGATGGACACCCCATTGAGCCAGTTGCGGGCAGCGTGGGGAGTGATGCCCGAGTCCCAGTCGCGCAGGTTGAAGGCATGCGCGAGCTCGGTGGCTGAGACCTTGAGGCCAGCCTGTTTGATGGCTTGGCGCAAACGCCTGGCAAAGGCCTGGGCTTCGGTGGAACGGTGAGGTGCGTTTTTCATGGGCGTTTCCTGTGATGAACACAGCCGCATTGGAAAGACTTCACCCCCTTTTGCCTATCCCCCAAACGGGTGATTTTGCACAGGGCTAAAACGCGACCTCACTGGGCGACCCAGCCGCCGTCCATGTTCCAGGCCACGCCACGCACGTTGTTGCCCGCAGCGGAGCAGAAGAAAAGCGCCAGCTCGCCCAATTCTTCGGGCGTGGTGAAACTCAAAGAAGGTTCTTTTTCGCTGAGCAACTGGCGCGAGGCTTCTTCAGTGGAGACACCCAGTGCAGCAGCCTTGGCATCGATTTGCTTTTGCACCAGAGGGGTGAGCACCCAGCCCGGACAAATGGCATTGCAGGTCACGCCACTGGTGGCGGTTTCCAGTGCCACCACCTTGGTCAGACCCACGATGCCATGCTTGGATGCCACATAGGCAGATTTTTGAACCGAGGCCACCAGCCCGTGTGCCGAGGCGACGTTGATGATGCGACCCCAATTGGCAGCGCGCATGGCGGGCAGGGCCAAGCGGGTGGTGTGAAAAGCGCTGGTGAGGTTGATGGCAATCACCGCATCCCAGCGCTCGGTGGGGAAGGTCTCGATGGGCGAGACGTGCTGAATGCCCGCGTTGTTCACCAGGATGTCCACGCGGCCAAATCGCTGGGCTGCGCTGGCCATCATGTCTTCGATCTGCGCTGGCTGGGTCATGTCAGCCGCATGGTGGACGACTTCCACCCCGTGGGCTTTGACCTGAGCCATGGGCTCGCTCGCATCGCCAAAGCCATTGAGCACCAGGTTGGCGCCGCGCTGGGCCAATTTGAGGGCAATTCCCAGGCCAATCCCACTGGTGGAACCGGTGACCAAAGCGGTTTTGCCGTGAAGAAAACGATCTGACATGGGGAACTCCTCGATTCAATTCAATTAGCATGCTCAACCATGGGTTGAACCCAGCATTGTGCATGACCCCCCGACATGGAAACTGACAGCCCCACAACCGCCGCTTTGACCCTGATGTGCCACAAGGCCTGCAACTTTGCCGAGCCTTTGTTGCAGGATGCCCGGCTCGACTCCGGTGAGTCAGAGCTGGCACATGCCCAAGGCACAGTGGCCATCCTTCAAAGCCTCGAGGCCACCGACGACTTGCAAGCGGCCGTGTATTTGTCGGCGGCGGCCAAGTACCTCAACAAGCCCCGCGAGGTGTTGGCCAAATCCTTTGGCCCTCAATTGAGCAGCCTGGCAATGGAGGCTCACGAGCTCATGCAGTTGCAGCGTCAAACCGTGCAATTGGCCTTGGCCAACCCCAGTGGGCAAAGCCCCGCGGTTCAGACCGAGAACGTCCGACGCATGATGCTGGCTTTCTCGCGCGATGTGCGGGTGGTGCTGCTGCGCCTGGCCTCGCGCTTGCAGACCCTCAGGTTCATGGGTCACATCCGCCAGCCCGTTCCGGCTTTTCTGGCCGAAGAAACCTTGAGCGTGTTTGCGCCCCTGGCCAACCGCCTGGGGATTTGGCAGATCAAGTGGGAACTGGAAGACCTGTCTTTTCGGGCTTTGCAGCCCGACCGCTATCAGGCCTTGGCCCGTTTGCTCGAGGAGCGCCGCGATGAACGCCAAGCCGTGGTGGACCAACTGTGCTCGGATTTGTCTCACCGATTGGCACAGCAAGGCTTGGCGGCCAAGGTCTATGGTCGCCCCAAGCACATCTACAGCATTCACAAAAAAATGCAGGGCAAGGACCTGGGCTTTCATCAGCTCATGGACTTGCTGGCTTTGCGCGTCATCGTGTCCGAGGTGTCGCAGTGCTATGCCGCCCTCTCCGAGGTGCATGCCCTGTGGCAGGCCATCCCCGAGGAATTCGACGACTACATTGCCCGCCCCAAGCCCAACGGTTACCAGTCGCTTCACACCGTGGTGCGCAATGCCCAGGGCCGTGCCATCGAGGTGCAAATCCGCACCCAGGCCATGCATGACCATGCCGACAGTGGCGTCGCCGCGCACTGGGCGTACAAGGAGTCGGGCAGCAAAGGCTATGCCGGCGTGATGGCCGATGGCGTTTACGACCAGCGCATTGCCCTCATGCGCCAGCTGCTGGCTTGGGAGCGCGACTTGCAGGCCTCCAATGCCGAACTCGCTGCCCAGGCCCCGCAGGACGACCGCATCTATGTGATGACCCCACAAGCCCGGATCGTGGATTTGCCCAAGGGCGCCACCGCCATTGACTTCGCTTATCACCTGCACACAGATTTGGGTCACCGTTGCCGGGGCGCACGGGTGGATGGGGTGATGCAGCCCTTGCTTACCCCCCTGCAAAGCGGCCAGACCGTGGAAATCGTCGTGGCCAAGGAGGGCGGTCCATCGCGCGACTGGCTGCATGCCGATGCGGGTTATTTGCATACCCCCCGTGCCAAGGCCAAGGTCAGGGCCTGGTTCAATGGCCTTGCCGCACAGGCCACCATGGAAAAAGGCCGCGAGGCGATTGAAAAGCTGTTGCAGCGCGAAGGCAAGACCGCCATCAAGCTCGAAGACTTGGCCATCGAACTGGGGTTCAAGGACTTTGAGCTGCTGTGCGAAGCCGTCGGCAAGGATGAATTTTCGACGCGACAGATCGAGACCCATTTGCGTCCGGCCGAACCCCTGCCCGAGCCCGATGCCGTGGTCCTGCGCAAGATGTCCAGGGGAGGGTCGGCCTCGTCCAAAGCGGGGGTGCTGGTGGTGGGTGTGGATTCGCTCATGACCCAGCTGGGCAAATGCTGCCGACCTGCACCGCCCGATGCCATCCTGGGCTTTGTGAGCCGAGGCAAGGGAGTCTCCATTCACCGTGCCACCTGCACCAATGTGCGTCACATGCAGCAGGCTCACCCCGAGCGCATCATTGATGTGAGCTGGGAAGCCCAGCCCTTGTCCACCACGCTTTATCCCGTGCATGTGGAGGTTCTGGCCGTGGACCGGCAGGGCTTGCTGCGCGATGTGTCAGAGGTTTTTGCGCGCGAAAAGCTCAACGTGATTGGCGTTCAAACCGCCAGCTTCAAGGAGATGGCTCGCATGGGCTTTACCGTGGAGGTGCGCAACACCCAGGAGTTGTCCTTGGCCCTGCACGGCATTCAGATGGTCAATGGGGTCAAGCAAGCCAAGCGGGCCTGACGCGGGCGGGCTTGTCACTGGCCTCGGGGAAGGCCCAATGGCTACTGCTACAATTCGCACACAACAGGCGCGTAGCTCAGCTGGTTAGAGCACCACCTTGACATGGTGGGGGTCGTTGGTTCGAGTCCAATCGCGCCTACCAATTTCGGTGGGTTTCAAAGAGAAGCCACCTTGGCGAAACAGGTTGTTCAACCTCCGTCCTCGCCCACCATACCCCCGTTTCATCCATTCGCTCAACCACGCCTTTGGGATCGCCTCCCCAAAGCCTTTTGCTTCGCGAACTAGGCTCTGAGTTTGCGTTTTGCAGACCACCGGCGCTGGTGCAGCAAGCCTGCGCAAGAGGGCCTTTGATAGGATGAGGCCATGAATCTGAACAACATCCAGAAGCTGGTACAGACCGGTCAGTTTGCAGAAGCCAAAAGGTACCTCAAGGGATTGCTTGTCAAGAACAAGGCCAACGTCAACTTGCTTTATTTGTCCGCGGTGGTGGAGGCCGAGCTGGGCAACATGGAGGAGGCCTTGCAGGCCTTGACCCGAATCCTGGCCATGGATGCCAAACATGCCTCGGCGCATTACACCAAGGCCATCTTGCTCAATCAATTGAATCGACATGCACAGGCCTTGCCGCATCACGATGCTGCTGCAGGATGGATGCCTTCCAACCCCTGGGTCTACATCAACCGCGGCAATGCCCATGCAGCCCTGGGCCACTTCGAGCAAGCCTTACTCGACTTTGATCGGGCCATCGGACTGGATCCAAACATCGATGTCGCCTACCAAAACAAGGGGGGCGCGCTGCTCGAGATGAATGCTTTCACGCAGTCGCTGGATTGCTTTGAACAGGCGCTCAGGCTCAATCCTCACAATGTCCAAGCCCTCTCGAACAAGGCGGCGTGTCTGATCAAGTTGAATCAGACAGCCCAGGCACTCGAGATCGCAGACCGTGCGATTGCCTTGCGCCCCGACTATGCCGAGGCCTGGAACAACCGGGGGCTGGCTTTGAGCCCGCTCAACCGCCTCCATGACGCATTGACCAGTTTCGATCGGGCCATTGAATTGAGGCCCGATTACGCCCAGGCCTGGACCAATCGGGGCAATGCCCTGAATGAACTCAACCGCCATCAAGAGGCCTTGCTCTGTCAGGACAGGGCGATTGAGTTGAACCCCGGCTTCGCTGAAGCCTGGAGCAACCGAGGCAATACCTTCAATAACCTAAAAAATTATCAGGAAGCGCTTCTGAGTTATGACCGGGCGCTTGAGCTCAGCCCCAATCATGCTCAGGCGTGGAGCAATCGAGCCATTGCGCTCAACAACCTCAAGCGTCACGGAGAGGCTGCCCAAAGTTATCTCAAGGCGGCTGAGTTGGTGGAGGCGGATGACTTCTACCTGGGTAAAGCGCATCACCAAATGATGTTGGAGTGCGATTGGTCTGAGTACGAGACCTATGTGTCCCGAATCGAAACGGGATTGGCACAGGGCCAACACACCGCGGAGCCTTTCGGGTTGATGGGCATTTCCGATTCGGAAGCCCTTCACAAAACTTGTGCGGAATTGTTTTGTCAAAAGCATTTCCCCGCCTCCGCCCAGACCAAGATTTCCCCCAAAAGCTCACATCCAAAAATCAGGCTGGCCTATCTGTGTGGCGAGTTTCGAGATCAGGCCACCTCGCACCTGATGACGGGGGTGTGGGAGTCGCATGACCGCGACCGATTCGAGGTGTTTGCATTGGACAGTGGTTGGAATGATCATTCTGAGTACCGCTCCAGGATTGAAAAGGCCATTCCAAACCTGATCGATATTTCTGAAATGTCTGACATCGAGGCGGCAGAGCTGATCGAACGAAATCACATTGATGTGCTGGTGAATCTCAATGGCTATTTTGGTCGCGCTCGTCAAAAGGTTTTCTCCCTCAAGCCCGCGCCCATCCAGGTGAATTACCTGGGCTTCCCAGGGACCATCGGGGCAGCGTACATGGACTACATCATTGCCGACCGCATCGTCATCCCAGACGCTTCAAGGATCCACTATTCGGAAAAGGTGGTGCACCTGCCGTTTTCCTACCAGGCCAATGATCGCCATAAAAAAATCAGTGAGACACCCATTTCTCGCCATGAATTCGGATTGCCCGAGAACAGTTTCATTTACTGTTGCTTCAACAACAACTACAAGATCACGCCCCCTAGCTTCCGGTTATGGATGGAGATCTTGTCTCAAGTCCAGGACAGTTGCTTGTGGTTGCTGGAAGATAACCCGGTCGCCAAAGAAAACCTCAGACGCCAAGCCCAACAATTCGGCGTTGATCCCGGTCGGTTGATCTTTGCTCAGCGTGTCCCGATTCCAGAGCACATCCATCGCCATCAGTTGGCTGATCTTTTTCTGGATACGTTGCCTTACAACGCACACACCACGGCCAGCGATGCCTTGTGGGCGGGGCTGCCCTTGTTGACGCTCAAGGGGCGAACCTTCCCGGGCAGGGTTGCCGCCAGTTTGTTGTCGGCACTGAATGTGCCGGAGTTGATCGTCGAGACCGAGGAAGAATTCAAGACAACGGCCATCCATGCGGCTCATGACCCCCAGTGGCTGGCGCAAATCAAATTGAAAATTGGCCAAAACCGACTGACAGCCCCGTTGTTTGACACGCCCAGAATGACTGGCTACCTTGAACAAGCCTATGTCGCCATGCATGAGCGCTTCCAGGCCGGTCAAGCGCCTGACCACATTCGCATCGATCCCTAGGCGCTGAGCAGGCTGATGTATTTTTGAAGCGCGCCCTGAACAATGGCGCCCCGACGGGACAGGATCTCTACGGCCCTGGCGGCCAAATCAAATGATTGATAACAATGGTGGGCCACCATGGCCATGTGCTTGAACTGTTGATCACTGATGGTGTCGGGTTTGAAGAAATCGCGCACATAAACCATATCGGCCTCCAGCAGCTGGTTCAAAGGCTGGGTGGGGTTGTTGTTGACCACCAAAGGAGAGATGGGCCATTGTTTCAAGGCGGCAAAACAATGGGGGACAAAACCTTGCTCGCGCAAAAACGAATCCAGTTCACCCAGCCCGGGCTGATGCTCATACAGCGTGACGAAGGAAACCTCCAGCTGGACAAAGCTGCATTGTTGAAGCTTCTTGATGCCGGATTTCAAGCAACTGAGCTCTGAGCCTTGCACATCCATCTTCAGGAAGTCGAAGTGGGGGATTTCCTCCATCTCGTCCAGCGGTTTGGTGTCGACTTGAATTTCTTTGGTGATGTGTGCGTTGGCTTTGAAGCCCGGAAACACTTCCAGCGCCAGCGGATCGGGTTTGTAAAAGCTGGTCCAACCCGAATAAGCGCATTGGTAGAGCGTTTGACGAGTTCCGTCTCCGACCGCATAAGGAAAATACTGCTCCAGATGGGATTTGCTCTCATTCAATTTCTGCAGGGCTTCTTGCTGTGGTTCGAATCCAGACACTTTGCAAAGCCCAGCCTGAAGCATTCTTTTGTACGGCGGGTCCCCATCGATGGGATTGGCACCAATGTCAACGACTTGGGTCAATTGATCGAGTTGGAGCAGGGATTGGAGGGTCATGGTGCTTCTTTAAGTTAATGCTTATTATTGTACTTATGCTAACTATCCGGATCCTCCTCCTGCTCAAGGGTGGGCCGGTCACTGACTGGCCGTCTCACCCCAGCTTGTCCCGGGTTGGCTCAAATTTATCCTTAAGTATTCTTTTGATGTGAATTTCCCCGCCAATTCAGGGAATTTCCCTATTATTTTGGTCTGACCATTGAATTGACAGACCATAAATCGACAAGGATGATCGCTCTCCATGTTCGAAATCAATCCCATTTCTGTCCCCAAAGCAGCCACCGTCCTGGCCAATGCCTTGCGTGAACAAATCCTGGATGGGCGCATCGCCGAAGGGCAGACCTTGCCCAACGAGCGGGACTTGG
>JACCDH011566434.1_pt1 | contig 45860 bp, 38 predicted proteins | sample 7442481 | NCBI WGS metagenome assembly JACCDH01 (sample SAMN15323433, study PRJNA562643) | freshwater metagenome | isolation source: river surface water | place: USA:Blue River Watershed | collected 2017-08-15 | reverse complement strand
AGTTATGTTTGGGACAATGATGGTGTGCAGTACCTCGATATGTATGGCGGCCATGCAGTCATCAGTATTGGTCATACTCATCCACATTGGGTAAAGCGTATTGAAGACCAATTAGCGCAGATTGCTTTTTACTCCAATTCAATTCGCATCCCCATTCAGCAACAACTGGCAGATAAGCTGGGTCAGCTGAGTGGTAAAACAGATTATCAATTATTTCTCTGTAATAGTGGTGCCGAAGCCAATGAGAATGCCTTAAAGCTGGCATCATTTCATACAGGCAGAAAGAAAGTGATTGCGTTTAGCAAAGCCTTTCACGGTAGAACTTCTCTGGCTGTTGCCGTAACAGATAATAAAAACTATGTAGCGCCTGTAAACGAAACCGATAATGCGATTTTTCTAACATTCAATGATAAAGCTGCATTGAAAGCTTGCTTTGAAGCGAATGGAGCTGAAATCGCTGCTGTAATCATTGAGGGTATTCAGGGTGTTGGTGGCATCAATGTGGCGGATGATGATTTCCTGCGCTTGATTCGTTCACTATGTGATGACTATGGTGCAGTGTACATCGCTGATAGTGTGCAGTGTGGCTATGGCAGAAGCGGTATGTTCTTTGCGCATGATTACGCAGGTGTTAATGCCGATATCTATACCATGGCCAAAGGCATGGGTAATGGATTTCCTGTTGCAGGTATCCTGATCGCGCCACATATTCAACCTAAACATTTTATGTTGGGTACCACTTTTGGTGGTAATCACCTCGCTTGTGCAGCAGCATTGGCTGTATTGGAAGTGATGGAGCAAGAAAACCTGATTGAGATGGCCAAGCAGCGTGGTATGTACCTGATGAATAAATTGAAAGCCATCGATGGTTTACAAAATGTACGTGGCCGCGGCCTGATGATTGGCTTCGATGTACCAGAGCAGCTGAAGGACTTGAAAAAACAATTACTGTTTTCGCATAAAGTATTTACTGGAGAAGCCAAGCCCAATGTGATTCGCTTATTGCCTTCGTTGGCCTTAAGCAGAAAGCAGGCGGATGAGTTCCTCGAAGCTTTGCACGATTCGATCAACGACTTAACCCAAGCAGAATAATGAAACAATTCTTGTCAACAAAAGATGTGGCCAATATCAATGCACTTGTACAACAAGCGTTGCAGTATAAAGTCAATCCATTAGCGGATCAGCATCTTGGCGATAATAAACGTATTGGCTTATTGTTCCTGAACCCAAGTTTGCGTACGCGTTTAAGCACGCAGGTGGCTGCGCGCAATCTAGGCATGGAAGCAGTGGTGTTCAATGTTGACAAAGAAGGTTGGGCATTGGAATTTGAAGAGGGTGCTATCATGAGTGGTAATACGGTAGAGCATGTGAAAGATGCAGCGCCTGTATTGGGGCAGTATTTTGATATTCTCGCAATTAGAACATTTCCTTCTCTGAAGAACAGAGAAGATGATTATAGCGAAATATTCATCAACCAGTTTGTGAAATATGCAGGAGTGCCTGTAGTGAGTTTGGAGAGTGCCACGCTGCACCCTTTACAATCATTGACGGATATTATTTCTATTCAAGAATCTTTACAGACCAAGCCCATTCAGAAAGCTAGGCCTAAAGTGGTACTCACGTGGGCGCCACATGTGAAACCTTTACCGCAATGTGTGGCCAATAGTTTCGCGCAGTGGATCAATGCCTGGGGAGAAGCAGATTTTGTAATCACACATCCTGCAGATTATGAATTGTCGGAGGAGTTTACCAAGGGTGCTACCATTACACATGATCAAGATGCAGCATTGAAGGATGCAGATTTTGTGTATGTGAAAAACTGGAGTACTTTCCATGATTATGGTAAAGTGTATGAGAATGATCCTGCTTGGATGATGACCAACGAGAAACTGGCTTTAACCAATCAAGCGAAAGTGATGCATTGCCTGCCTGTGCGCAGAAATGTAGAACTGAGTGATGAGATTCTAGATGGTCCGAATAGTTTGGTGACAACACAAGCAGGTAACCGTGTATGGGCGGCTCAAGCAGTATTGGCTTCAATCTTACGCAACAATGGATAAGCTCTATATCATCAAAATAGGCGGCAATATTGTAGATGATCCAGCTAAGCTGGCTGCATTTCTACAGTCTTTTGCTTTGTTGCAAGGGAATAAAATATTGGTGCACGGTGGTGGTAAATTGGCAACACGTGTTGCAGAAGGTATGGGTATTGAGCAGCAAATGGTGGATGGCAGAAGAATTACCGATGCAGAGACCTTGAAAGTGGTGACCATGGTGTATGCGGGGCATATCAATAAATCAATCGTGGCGAGTCTGCAACAACATGGTTGTAATGCTGCCGGACTAACAGGTGCAGATGGCAATTTTATTCAAGCAGTAAAACGTCCTTTGAAGAATGGGGTGGATTATGGCTTTGTGGGGGATGTACAACAGGTGAATGCCATGCTCGTGAAAGATTTATTACAAAGAGGCTTTACTCCTGTAGTGGCGCCTATTACCCATGATGGTAAGGGCCAATTGCTTAATACCAATGCAGATACCATTGCCCAGGAAGTGGCTAAGGCTTTGTCGGCCTACTATGAAACAGCCCTGATTTATTCATTTGAAAAGCCCGGTGTATTGCTTAACGCAGATGATGATGCTACAGTCATTCCTGTGATTAATGCTACTTATTACAAGGAGCTAAAAGAAAAACAACTGGTTTTCGCCGGTATGTTGCCTAAATTAGATAATGCATTTGCTGCTATTGACAGTGGTGTGCGCAAAGTGATTATTGGTAAGGCAGAAGAATTGCCTTTACTCATCAGCGGCAATGCAGGAACGCAAATTGTACATGACTGATCAAGCACATATTGATGTCTTATATGAAAAGGCAGTAACCTTACTAAAAGGGTTGATTGCCATTCCTTCTTTTTCCAGAGAAGAAGATAAGACTGCAGATTTAATTGAAGCTTTTTTCCAACAGGAAGCCATTCCTGCGCATCGATACCTTAACAATGTTTGGGCGCTGAATAAACACTTTGATCCAGCTAAGCCCATCATACTCCTGAATTCACATCATGATACGGTAAAACCGAATCCCCAATACACCAAGCATCCTTTTCAACCTGTAGTGGAAGATGGTAAGTTGTATGGTCTGGGTAGTAATGATGCTGGTGGATGTTTAGTAAGCCTGATCGCCACCTTTGTGCATTTCTACCCTCAGGAAAATCTTCCCTTCAATTTGGTACTGGCTGCAACAGCGGAAGAAGAGATTACCGGTCATTATGGTATTGAAGCCTTGTTACTGCATCAAGAGTTTTTGCAATCGGTTGGACAGCACTCTACACCCATGCAGGCATTCGCCGCCATTGTAGGTGAACCAACACAGATGGAATTGGCTATTGCAGAGAAAGGTTTGTTGGTCTTGGATTGTACGGTTCACGGCAAAGCCGGCCATGCTGCACGAGAAGAAGGAGAGAATGCGATTTACAAAGCATTGCAGGATATTCAGTGGTTTCAGCAATACCGATTCGATAAAGTGTCTGAATGGTTGGGTCCGGTGAAGATGAGTGTAACAGTGGTACAAACGGAGAATAAAGCGCATAATGTGGTGCCGGCTATCTGTCAGTTTGTGGTAGATATCCGCATCAATGATTGTTATACACACGAAGAAGTACTGAGTATTATTCGTCAACATGTACAGGCTGAAGTAAAGCCGCGCTCAGCGCGCTTACGTTCTTCGCGTATTGCATTAGATCATCCTTTAGTACAAGCTGGTGTGGCTCTAGGTAGAAAGCCTTATGGCTCACCCACTTGCTCTGATAAAGCTTTGATGCCTTTTCCGGCATTGAAAATGGGTCCGGGCAACAGTGCCCGCAGCCATACTGCTGATGAATATATTTTCCTAGAAGAAATTAAAGAAGGCATTGCGCTGTATATCAGTCTTCTCCATAAGACACAATGCTAAAAGAGTAAGCCGGCAATACTGTATTTCAGCAATATTGCCGGCGCTCGCTCAATTAATCCAAATTATCTCTTTCGTTGTGTGTCTTATTGAAGAAGGACCGGCACAGCGATGCCCCCACAACGCCGGCCGGCTGAATCCTTCATTAGCTACACCCCTGCCAATTATTTTATAATAGTGTTGGTTTGGTTTGTGCTGTGGAAGTGCTGCTTCTAGTACCTCTTCCGTCTTGTGCTAATATGCCTCCATCTGTATCCGGATTATACCAAGGGCCGTCGTACGTGAATACTGTCCATTTAGAGCTACCTATAGAGATCAATGCACCTGAAGAAATATTGAAATAGCCGCTCAGTCGCTCAAAACCTTTCGTTTCTTTAGCTGGTTGGATAGTGAATTTTGCTTTGCCAGCCTGATTGCTTTTTGCAATTGCTGCTTCAATAAAAGAAGCATCCTTAGCGTACATAATAAAGCTAGTTGTTGTTTGGTTGGCGGGATTAAATACATCTACACGATAAGGATTGCCTGAGGTAACTCTTTTTATCTCCTCATGTACAATGGTTACTTCTTCGACACCGTAAGAACTAGTTGGTGCTTTCTTGATACTTGATTGAAACACTTTTCTGAGATCGCCATCTTTTGCATTTTTACCATTCACGCTAGGGTATTGAATAATCAGCTTGGCATTCTTAACCTCATACTGATCTTCAGGATAGCGTAGTGAAAACTTAGCTTCTTTGGCTATGAAATACAGTAAGCCTGTATTGATATCTATTTTTTCCAGCTGGAGCGTGAGCATGTCGTTCTCAGGCATACTCACTTCTTCTCCTTGGGGTCGTATTAATTGGGTCTGAAGTTCGAATCTTAGTTGTGTGAAATCAGCTTTTGCTGCGTCTTTAGCCAGTTTATCCCAGTCGTTGAGTTGCACAACGGCCCGTACTGAGTATGCAACTGGGTTGTATCCTACAGGTTGGATAGTGGCACTAGTAGTTGCGCCTGCAGACAAAGCAATTGTTGGATCGGTTTTTTTGCTATTGATCTCTTCAGTAAGCATTTCTGGTGCTTGTATATTCTTTTCACAAGCTGTCAGCATCATTGCGGTGCACAATAGCGGGAATAATCTTTTCATGTTTTTTGTTTATTGCTGCAATTTCAGGACAGATTGGACTGGGCAAAACCGTCAATTTATGAATCACTCCTTTGGGTATATGAATCCAGCATTTGAGTTTATAAAAGCAGATGGGTTTTCTGGCTTTAGAAACTGGAAACGGGCTTTCATATGCTAAAGCCAGTCTTTCATAGGTTTCTATGGTTTATTCTCTACAGGCTTTATATTTTTAACCCATGTTACAAAAACTGATTGTCTGCTTTCTGGGATTATTTGTTTATGGGTTTCTCTCCGCACAAGTGCCGGTCTTGCCAGACTCCATTCAACAAAAGTTGAATAAGCTGTCTGATAGCGCAAAAGCTGAATTGCTCTACGGACTTGGCTCGGATAAAGTACAGGCAACACCCTATGATGCGCAGAAATTGCTACAGGCTTCCTTGTATTATTTTACCAAGGTTGCCAATGAAAAAGGTCGGGCAATAGTATTGAATGATTTAGGTGCATGTTACAATCAGCAGGAGAATTATGATCAGGCTTTGGAAGCACTATTGCAAGCAGAGAAAACGATTAAGGCAATTCAAGCAGACTCTTTGTTGATTGATACCTACAACAATCTAGGTATTGTTTATGAACGAGTGAATAAGCGAAAAGAGGCTTTGCGCTATTATGAGTCTGTTCGCGTTATGTTATTGAAAGGAAAAGCATCTCCGCTGGAATTGGCGCGTAACCTCACTAATATCGCCCACGTGTATGCAGATGATGGCGATAGGCAAAAAGCAATTAAATTATATGAAGAAGCGCTGCAGCTCTGCGAAGAAAATGAGATCGCCTTTGGTATCGGTTTACTTAATCAGAATTTATCAAACGAGTATTTAATCATAGGCAACTATCCGAAAGCTATTTTTCACGCAGATAAAGCGATTGATCAGGCGTTGCTAGCCGGCTTTCCCAGAATACTTGCTGCAGGTTATGAGAATAAAGGTGCAGCCTATCTGGAGCAAAAAAAATACGGAGAAGCGTTGCCTTTTCTTAGAAAAGCATACTCCGTTGCAAAGCAGATTAATTATACAAAATCTATTATTGGGGTTGGAGAAGCGCTTGCTGTATGCTTTGAAGCGTTAGGGAAGCTAGACTCAGCCTTATATTATCAGAAAAATTTCCGAGCATTTCGTGATTCTGTATTCACTTCAGAAAAAAATGAGAAACTGTCTCAGTTGCAAGTAGCTTACGAAACGGAAAAGAAAGAAGCCACCATTCAGCAACTTGAGCAGGATAAGCAGTTGCAGCATCTGGCAAGTCAGCGTAGGAGCATTTTGCTTGCTGCAATCATAGGTGTACTTGGCTTAACGACTGTAGGTGGATGGTTATTCATGAAGCGTAAAGAAGCGGTAAAGGAACGTCAGCTTTTGGAGCAAGCGTTGCAGACGGCTGAAGAGAAGCGTTTGTTGGAACAGCAGAGAAATGATTCGGAGTTGAATGCACTTAAAGCGCAGATGAACCCGCATTTTATTTTCAATGCACTGAATTCTATTCAGGAAATGTTTTTACTGGGAGATAAAAAGCTTGCTAATGAACATTTGGGTAGATTCTCTGATCTTACACGTGCTATTTTAGATTCATCAGGTAAAAAACAAATTAGTCTTCAGGATGAGTTGAATATTTTACGCGATTATCTAAGCCTAGAGCAATTGCGCTTTGAAGGTGAAATGATTTATCAGATTGAGGTAGACCCTTCTTTGCATTTAGCTCGTTGTTTTATTCCGCCCATGATTATTCAGCCCTATGTAGAAAACGCCTTTAAGCATGGTCTCTTGCATAAAAAGGGGCCAAAATTTGTAAAGCTTTCCTTTCAACAAGAGAATGATGTACTCAAAGTGGTTGTAGAGGATAATGGTGTTGGTCGTGCGAAAGCAGCTTATTATGCTTCCATGCGTCCAAAAAAGCATCAGTCTTTTAGTACTAGTGCAACAGCAAGGCGACTTGCTTTACTCAATGAAGGCCGCGAAGACAAGATTGGTGTGGTTATGGAGGATATTGTCACCAATCATGAAGAAGAGACAGGTACTAGAGTAACCATATCTATTCCTATTCAAATAGATTAATGATGAGAGCAATTATAGTAGATGATGAGGCGAAAGCAAGAAGGGTATTATTGAGTTTGCTGGAAGAGCATTGTCCTTCTGTGCAGATAGTAGACCAGGCGGCGAGTGTACAGGAGGCTTTAACCAGTATTCATACCCATCAGCCTGATTTGATATTTCTGGATATTGAAATGCCAGGATATACGGGTTTTCAGTTGTTGGAGTTATTGCCCAAAGCGAATTTTCAAGTCATTTTTACCACAGCATACAGCGAATATGCCTTACAGGCATTTGAGGTGTCAGCCATAGATTATCTCCTGAAACCTATTCGAATTCAAAAATTGATTGCGGCAGTAGAGAAAGCTGCTCGTATGATTGATCAGCGAGAGACACATCAGCAAACCATTCAAACCCTAAAATCTAATCTGCAGCAGCAATACCTTACTAGAATGGCGATACCTGTAAATGATGGCCTCATCTTTACAGAAGTGGCAGATATTTTGATGTTGGTGGCCGAGGGAGCATACACGCATATCTACCTGAAGTCAGCACAGAAGCCCTTATTAATCAGTAAGCCCATCAAAGAGTTTGAGTTGGCATTGGAGCAGCATCCTGTATTTTTTCGATCGCACAGAAGCTACCTCATCAATCTTCAATATGTAACAAAATACCAAAAGACAGATGGCGGTAGCATTGTGATCAATGGTGAGCATGAAGCTTTACTGTCTAAAGACCGCAAAGATGCTTTCTTAGAAAAGGTGGCGGCTTTTCGGATATAGCAGAATAGCCTGCGAAAAGCTGTAAATTGCAGGCATCATGAAACTCTGGCAAAAAGATACCGCAGTCGACAAAGCAGTAGAGCATTTTACTGTTGGTAAGGACAAGGATTTTGATCGCTTATTGGCACCATTTGATGTGTTGGGTAATATCGCTCACGCTAAAATGCTGGCATCCGTTGGTTTGCTGACAGCTGAAGAAGCAGACCTATTAGTCAAGAGTTTACAAAAGATCTATCCAAAAACCCTCGGTGTTGATTTTGCAATTCCTGAAGGAATGGAAGACATTCATTCTTATGTAGAATACCTACTTACACAAGAGCTAGGTGATACCGGTAAAAAAATTCACGCTGCAAGAAGTAGAAACGATCAAGTATTGGTCGATATTAAATTGTTCCTGCGTTATGAATTGCAACAATTAGTTCGTTCTGTAGAACCCTTCTTTGCCTTATTGCAAGAGCAAAGCGAAACCTACAAAGACCATCTACTACCCGGCTATACGCATTTGCAATTGGCAATGCCGTCTTCTTTTGGTTTGTGGTTTGGAGCTTATGCTGAAAGCTTGGCAGATGATGTACAGACCTTGCAGGCTGCTTACAAAGTAGTGAATAAGAATCCGCTGGGTTCTGCAGCAGGTTATGGTTCTTCCTTTCCCATCAACAGAAAATTGACGACCGAATTACTCGGGTTTGAGCATCTAAACTATAATGTGGTCTATGCGCAAATGGGCAGAGGCAAGGCCGAACGCATTGTTGCTCAAGCCATGGCTAATCTGGCTGATACTTTGTCGAAGCTCAGCATGGACATGTGTATTTACCTCAATCAGCATTTTGATTTTGTATCGTTCCCAGCTGAACTTACTACAGGAAGCAGCATAATGCCGCATAAAAAAAATCCGGATGTGTTTGAGTTGATTCGTTCACATTGCAATCGTATCAAGGCTTTGCCGAATGAGATCAGTATGATGACGACTAATCTGCCTAGTGGTTATCACAGAGATTTGCAGTTGCTGAAAGAACATTTGTTCCCGGCGTTTCAAACATTGCAGCAATGTATTCAAATGACTGCGTTGATGTTGAGCAATATTCAGATCAAGCAAGATATTCTGAAAGACGATAAGTTCAAATACTTGTTTACGGTAGATGCCGTGAATGAATTGGTGAAGCAGGGTACGCCTTTCCGTGATGCGTATAAAATCATCGGTAAGCAGGTAGAAGATGGCAGTTTCGCCATGCCTGACGCGCCAGCGCCAACCACACACGAAGGCAGCATCGGTAACCTTTGTAATTCAGAAATTGCAGTCATGATGCAGCAAGTACTGAATGGCTTTGGATTTGAGCAGGCAGAACAAGCTGTTTCCCGTTTGCTGAACCCCGCTTAATTGCCGTTCATACCAGATTAACCTTGATTAACTTTTCCATCAACTTGGTTAACCGCTTGCCAGACTTCGGCTGGATAGATTTGTGCCGAAATCAATTTTATGCGAGCAGTTTATACCATTCTATTCCTCTTGTCAATCTCTTTTGCCATTCAGGCGCAGCAACCTGCTGTTTCAGGCAGGGTCTATGATACAGTGCTGAAAAAAGGTTTGGCCTATACAACCGTGTCATTAGTCGATCATAAGGATTCCACCCTCGTGGCATTTTCTAGAGCAGACTCCACCGGTAAGTTTACCATTCGGGAGATACCCAGACCGGGTAAATATTTATTGTCTACTTCCTATGTGGGTTATGTGCCTGTTTGGTTACCTGTAGAATTGAAGCAGGGCGAGCATTTACAGTTGGGTAATGTAGTAGTGAGCGACCTGGCTAGCATGAGCAGTGTTACAGTAAATGCACGCAGACCACCTGTGGAGATGAAGAATGATACACTGGAGTTCAATACAGAAAATTTTAAGACACAACCGAATGCTGTAGTAGAAGATATGCTGAAGCGCCTGCCGGGTGTGACGGTTGACAGGGATGGCACGGTACGTGTGAATGGTCAGCAGGTGCGTAGTGTATTGGTAAATGGCAAAGAGTTTTTTACCGGCGATCCCAAGTTGGCTACCAAAAACTTGAACGCAGATTGGGTAGATAAAGTGCAAGTGTTCGATCGAAAATCAGATCGTTCTCAGTTTACGGGTATGGATGATGGGCAAAGCGAGAAAGCCATCAACCTGAAACTGAAGAAAGACAAGAACAAAGCCACTTTCGGCAGGGTGACCGCTGCAGCTGGTACAGAAGACCGTTTCGATGCGCAGGCCAATGTCAACAGATTTAACGGTGATAAGCAGTTATCATTTCTAGGTATGGCGAATAATACCAACCGTCAAGGCTTCTCACTCAGTGATATCCTCAATTTCAATGGAGAATTGCAACGTGGTATGCGTAGTGGTGGTGGAGGCGTCTCCATTCGTATTGGTGCGGGTGAGGATTATGGTTTGCCTGTTTCCGGTATGGGACAAAACCAGCAAGGCATTGCCAATACCTACGCAGGTGGATTAAACTTTAATGATAAATGGAACAAGAAAACGGATGTGAATGGCAATGCCTTGATTAGCGATACAAGATTATTGACTGAACGCAATACCAACCGACAAAACCTCTTTCCGGGGAATAACTTTAATTACCAGTCGAGTGCTATTACTAATCGCGACGCACAGCAGCAACGCTTCGGTATGACGATAGATCATCAGTTCGATAGTAGTAACTCGCTGCGTATTGTACCCCAGCTTACTTTTCAACAAGGTAGAACCCAGACACTGAATTCTTATCGTTCTGATGCGGCAAATGGCCAGCCCATCAATAATGGTTTCTCTGATAATAGAAACCAAACTGAAGCGATGAATTTCAGCAACAATATGTTGTACAGAAAGAAATTCAAGAAGAAAGGCAGAACCTTTTCTGCTACATTAAATATGGCCTATAACGAAAGTGCATTAGAAGGCAGCTTGTATACAAAGAACACTTTCTATGCTGCGGGCATTCCGGTGAAAGATTCCATCTTGAACCAACGCGCCACGCGCGACGCCGTGGCCCGTTCTTTGAACAGCTCTGCCACTTTTACGGAACAATTGGGTAAGCGTACTTTGATGGAACTAACGGGCTATTATAATACTAGCTCCGGTAACAGCGATCGCAAAACGCGCGATTTCAATGCAGGTACAGGAAAGTATGATGTAGACAACCTGATCTTGTCCAATGCTTTCGCCAATCGCAATACAGTTGCAGGCGGTACGGTAGGTCTGCGTACGAATTACAAAAAGCTGAATGCAGGTATTGCAGCATCTGCTCAGCAGACAAACCTGATTAGTGAGAACAAAACAACCGGCACCAATATAGAGCAAAATTTTGCTGATATTCTTCCATCAGCCAATATGCGTTATGCATTCAATTCAAAAGCTACCGTAAACATCAACTATAACACGTCTACACAACAGCCTTCTACGGCTCAGTTGCAGCCTGTACCAGATGTATCAGATCCATTGAATGTGTCTACGGGTAATCCAGATTTGCGTCGTTCCTACATCCATAGCCTTACCGCCACATTCACCAATCTGAATATTGCTAGAGGAAGAAACTTGTTCTTGGTAGCTTCTTTAAACAAAACCAATAATGCCATCGTAAACTCTGACATCATTCAGGCAAATGGTAGTCGCTTTAGCAAACCGGTGAATGCAGATGGGGTGTTCTTTGCTTTTGCCAATCTGAATAGTGGCTTCAATTTGAAGAAGTTAAAGTCTAGAGTGGATATTGGTATTGGGGTGAACCACAGTAATAATGTTTCGTTCGTAAATAATCAGCGCAATGAAATTGCGAATACGGCTATCAGTCCGAATATCAGTTGGACATTCTCTATGGAAAACAAGATTGATGTCTTTGCATCCGGTCGCTTGAATATCAGCAAAGCTGCTTATTCGCTGCAGCCCCAGTTGAACAATAATTTCCTACAACAGGTGTACACGATTGAAATGGTGAATTATCTACCAGGTAATTTGATCTTCAATAACAACCTGACATACACGATTAATAGCGGCCGTGCAGATGGCTTTAATACGAAAGTGCCTTATTGGACTGCTTCTGTTGCCAAAAGTTTCCTGAAGAACAAACGTGCAGAAGTGAAACTGAGTGCATTCGATTTGTTGAATCAAAACGTAGGTATTACCCGTAACGCCAATCAAAATTATGTGGAAGATGTGCGATACAATGTACTCCAGCGCTATTTCACCCTTGGGTTTACGTTTGTGCTGAATAAAAGCGGTACAGCCAGTGCCGGACCTCGGGTAGCATTCAGAACGATCAACTAGTTTTTCTTTAATACAGTTTACTCCCGGCCTTTTCAGGCTGGGATTTTTTATGTCCATCTATTTTAGAGCCTTATTATGCCTGCATACCCTACATTTGAAGCCCTAATACAAGAATATGAAGCAAATAATGATGGCACTTAGCTTGTTTGCAGTAACACAAGTATCTGCTCAGCAAAAGCCCGTAGCCAAGCCAAAACCTGTAGCAAAACCTGCAGCTCCAGTATTGAAAAACTTAAATGATAGTGCGGCGTATGCATTGGGTTTGTCTATCGGACAAAGTCTGCAGCAGCAACCAAAATTGTCTACACTGAACGTGGCATTGATACAGCGTGCAATTTCAGATGTGTTGCAGAAAAAGCCCACACTTTGTGCACCGGAATCTGTGAATGAGATCATGGAGACTTACATGAATAAAGACAATGCAGTAAAGATCAAAGCAAATAAAGCGGCTGGTGCTGCTTTCTTAGCGAATAATGCCAAGCGTCAAGGTGTAGTTACTATGCCAGAAGGCTGGCAGTATGAAGTGATCAAGAAAGGTACTGATACTACTAAGCCAAGTTTGGAATCAACCATTCGTTGCCATTATCATGGCACTTTGATCGATGGGACTGTATTTGATAGTTCTGTCGACAGAGGTGAACCTATCAGTTTTCCTTTGGGTAATGTGATCCGTGGCTGGCAGTTGGCCTTACAGCAAATGACGGTTGGCAGTAAGTGGAAGATTTATCTGCCTTCAGATCTGGCTTATGGCGATAGAGCTGCAGGAGAGAAGATTGGTCCGGGAGCTACCTTGATTTTTGAAGTAGAATTACTCGGTATAGAGAAATAATAAAAAAGGCACTCATTTGAGTGCCTTTTTTATTTCGGTAAACTTATCGGCCACCGCCAAAGCGCATGCCGCCCGGCCCCATGTTTTGCATGATGTCATTGACCGCTTTTCTAAATCCTTCAGGAGTTACTTTCTTTCCTTTTTTAGGTTCTTTCAGTAGTTTACTATCTGCTTTAGCTTGTACTTCTACAGCAGTGAATACAGTAGCCCCTTCATCGATATCCATTTCCAGAATCACACCGGGTAATCCATTATAGCTTTCCGGTCCGGAAGGTGATAAAATATCATCCGCATACCAAGCAACGATGTCTATTTCTTTTTCCTGAGGTGGCGTTTGATTATTGCTAGAAGGTCCGCCCATCGTAATACGCATTGTCTGTGCGGCAGCTTTGGTACGTAGTGTAGCTTTTCTACACAGATGCCCTGCAATGCTCTTGGTTTCTTCGCTTAGCTTCCATTTCTCTTTTCTAACTGAATCTGTAATGAGAAATTGCTCTCCCAATACTTCTCTTGAAGAGAGTTTTTTTCCTTCGGTAAAGTGAAAATACGTTTCGTCATTGCTTCCACCACCAAAACGCATCACCATGCCACCTCCATTACTGAATGGTTGTGGTGCTTCATCTTCGGGAATGGCTTTATATATAGAACTTACTTCATTGAAAACCAGCATTTGCTTCGTGGTTCTGAACTCTGGCACAAATGCTTTCATTTCTTCACTGATAGAGCGATGCATATTCTGCTTGCGCTCATAGATAATCGTGCCCTCTTTCTGTTGGGCAATCAAGCTGGTGCTTAATAATACACCAGCGGCAATCAATACACTCTTCATACGAAATATTTTGTGTAACAAAGCTACCTGCAGTCTTGGTTAAGGCTGGTTGGAATGAGGTTAATTAAGGTTAAGACTGGATCGCAGGCCGGAACTGGATTGTACATTTGTTTTGTGAAGCGAATACAGGTATCACTATTGCTGATGCTGCTGACGATTCTGTTGGTGGCGCTTGGTCAGGTTTACTGGCTGCGAAAACTTTATGCAGATGAGTACACCAACCTAAAGCGTGGTATTGATGCCAGTTTCAGAACTAGTTTTTTTCAACTACAGCGGAATCGTTTTTTGCAAGACACCCTGCTTTTTACAGGTACAGACACCAATAAAATAACACAAATCGTTTCTGCTACAAAGCCCAGAAAATCCTATGCCAAGAATTTCAAGTATGAAATGCGTGTAAGCGGGGAAAATGATAGTGGTAAAGTAGTGTCAGCGCTGGCAAAAACATTGAATAAAATTTCACCTGATCAGATACAGGCCATCAATATTTTTAAAGCAGGTGATAAAGCGGTTCCCCCACCGGAACTAATGGAAGTATTTATCCGCCAAGCCCAGCAAAAAGACACCAGCACTAAAGTGAGGGTTGATACCATTGGAGGTGTGAAGCGTATCATCATCAATGGTGGTTCTATGATTCAACTCAATGCCAGTGCCGCGCAGGCAGACAGTTTACTCAAAAAAAACATGGGTAATATGCGGATGTCTTTCGTGATGAAGCATACCGACAGTGGGGTGAGGAAAAAGTCTGATACCATTGTGCGCGTCGTTACGCCACCCACTCTTGGTATTCAGTCGCCACCTTTTAATCAACCTGTTATTACACTTTTCAAGAATAATAAAACGCTGAATGATTCTATACCGCCAGCACAGGTAGATAGTTCATTCAAACAAGTCTTGGCTGCTAAACAGCAAAAGCTACCTTATACCATTGTGTTTAGAAAATGGCAAAGAGATAGTTTGCCGCTGATGACTGAGCCACGAGATACCCTCAATGGCTTTGTCACTGCAGCCATGATTACCGGATTTACAGTGCCTTATTCTTATCAAGCAGTATTCAGTGATACAGGTAGTTATCTCTTGCAACAAATGCGTTGGCAGGTAATTGGTTCATTGGCCTTAATTGGATTATTGATCATTGCATTTGTATTCATGTATCAAAACCTGCGCAGACAGCAGCGATTGGCGGATATGAAGAATGAGTTCATCAGTAATATCACGCATGAATTAAAAACACCGATTGCTACAGTGAATGTAGCCATTGAGGCGCTGCGCAATTTCAACGCCATCCAGAATCCGGAAAAGACAAAAGAGTATCTCGATATATCCGGAGCTGAATTGCAAAGGCTGGGATTGCTTGTAGACAAAGTACTCAAGCTGTCTATGTTCGAGAAAGATGCGGTGCACATGCAATTGGAGATGCTAGACCTGCAGCAGTTGATCCAGGAAGTGGTGCAGACCATGCGTTTACAATTCGAAAAGGTAAATGCAACAGTTCAAGTTGAAACAGCAGGTCAGTATTTCACCATTCAGGCAGACCGTATGCATATGATTAGTGTGGTGTATAACCTGCTCGATAACGCACTGAAGTATAGCGAAGGGAAACCGATCATTACTATTAAACTGATTAGCCAATCGCCCAATATCTTACTGCAGATAGCAGATCAGGGTATTGGTATTCCAAGAGCGTATCAGCAAAAAGTGTTTGAGAAATTCTTCCGTGTACCTAGTAACGACAGGCATAATGCCAAGGGCTATGGATTGGGATTGAGCTATGTAGCCCACATCGTGCAACAGCACAAAGGAAGCATCAGCGTAACTGATAACCAGCCCAAAGGCAGCATATTCACTGTTCAATTACCCATTGCATGAGCATCAAAGTATTGTATGTAGAAGATGAAGTCTTTCTCGGCAAAATCGTCAAAGAAACCCTTGAAACCCGAGGATTTGAAGTGGTCATGGAAACGGATGGTGCTAATGTTGTTCGTGTATTCGAAGATGCACAACCTGATATCTGTATTCTGGATGTGATGCTGCCCAACCGGAATGGTTTTGAATTGGCAGAAGACATTCGCAAGCTAAACGAGGACATGCCCATCATCTTCCTAACGGCCAAAACACAAACAGAAGATGTGGTACGTGGCTTTAAGCTGGGCGGCAATGATTATATCCGCAAGCCTTTCAGTATGGAAGAGCTGATTGTGCGTATTGAAAATGCCTTGCGCGTTAAGCAGGCTACCCAAATCACTATAAGTGGTGATAGTTTGGCTATCGGTCAGTACCAATTCCACCTCAACCGACAAGTCCTCACCATCGCTAACCAAGAAAAGAAATTGTCTTATCGCGAAGCGGAACTGCTCAAATACCTGTGGCAACATCGTAATGATGTGATCGACCGCCGAGAACTGCTCAACCATATCTGGGGTAATGATTCCTTCTTCAATAGCCGCAACCTAGACGTCTATATCACCAAATTGCGGGGTTATCTTAAAGAAGACAGTACCGTAGAGATTCTTACCATTAAAGGTGTGGGATATCGCTTTGTGCCAGGATAATCAATTAACAATCAGTTAATTATGTAGTTGTGTATTCCCTTCGGGGCTTCTCGTTGTGCTCCTTACCTTTGCAGCCTAAAGTTTGCAGTATGAACGAAAAATTTGTGGCACGTATCGCAACGGAACTGAAGGAAATAGAAGCGGCCGGATTGCTGAAAAGAGAACGCATCATTACCAGCGAGCAGGGACCGGAAATCACGGTGAACGGTAAGCAGGTGCTGAATTTTTGTGCCAACAATTACCTCGGATTATCCTCTCACCCCAAAGTGATTGAAGCAGCCCACAAAGCCATCGATACCCACGGTTATGGTATGAGCAGTGTTCGCTTTATCTGCGGTACACAGGATATTCATAAAGAACTGGAACAAAAAATCGCCCAATTTCTGGGTACAGAAGATACCATTCTATATGCCGCAGCATTTGATGCCAACGGCGGTGTATTTGAACCCTTATTCAATGAAGAAGATGCCATCATCTCCGATGCATTGAACCATGCTTCCATCATTGACGGTGTGCGTTTGTGTAAAGCGCAGCGCTACCGTTATGAGCACAACAATATGGAAGACTTGGAAGCTAAGTTGAAAGAGAGTGCCGGCTGCAGAAGTCGCATCATCGTTACCGATGGCTCTTTCAGCATGGATGGTACCATTGCGCAATTGGATAAAATCTGCGATCTCGCCGATCAATACGATGCGATTGTGATGATTGATGAGTGTCACTCATCCGGCTTCTTGGGCAAGACTGGTCGCGGTACGCACGAACACCGTGGCGTGATGGGCAGAATCGATATCATCACTGGTACTTTAGGTAAGGCTCTCGGTGGTGCATCAGGTGGTTTCACTTCCGGTAGAAAAGAAATCATTGAAATGCTGCGTCAGCGTTCACGTCCGTATCTTTTCTCCAATACAGTAGCACCAAGCATTGTAGGTGCTTCAATTGCAGTGTTGGATATGCTCACTGAAACAACAGCATTACGCGATAAACTGGAGTTCAATACTAAGTACTTCCGCAGTAAAATGACGGAAGCTGGCTTCGATATCAAACCGGGCGAACATCCCATTGTGCCCATTATGTTGTATGATGCAGTGGTAGCACAACAATTTGCTGCTGCTTTGTTAGAAGAAGGTGTGTACGTGATTGGTTTCTTCTTCCCTGTAGTGCCTAAGGGGCAGGCGCGTATCCGCGTACAGCTGAGTGCAGCACATGAGCAGGCGCATCTGGATAAAGCCATTGCGGCATTCACCAAAGTAGGTAAACAACTGGGCGTTATTAAATAATTGATTGTATGAATTGGACTAAGCAGACAGCAGGATGGTTATTGGGATTGGCGTTGACATTTTCAACCTGTAGCCCTAATAACGTGACAGTAGATGAAAGCCTGAAAACACATTTCGATAAGCAAAACGTAACAGGCACATTCGCTTTGTTCGATAATAGCCTGGGCCAGTTTACGATTTACGCACTGCCCAAATACAAAGACTCTGCGTATACACCTGCGTCTACTTTCAAGATTGTGAATTCACTGATTGGTTTGGAAACGGGCGTAATTGAAAACGAGAAAATGGTGATTCGCTGGGATGGCGTGGTGAGAACTGGTCCTGCAGGCGATACCATGCATGCTTGGAACGAAGACCTCACTATGGAAGAAGCTTTTAAAGCTTCAGCAGTACCTTACTATCAGGAAGTAGCACGTCGTATTGGTCGCGATACCATGCAGCGTTGGCTGGATAGCTTGAAATATGGCAACCATGTAATTGGTAAGGAAATCGATCAGTTCTGGTTGGATGGCAGCTTGAAAGTACGTCCTGATGAACAGCTCGGTTTAGTGAAGCGACTCTATTTCGGTGAACTGCCTTTCCAAAAGCGTACGCAGGAAATTGTGCGCAACGTGATGTTGCAAGAAGCGAACTCAAATTATAAGCTGTCGTACAAAACTGGCTGGGCCAATGCAGGAACAGATCAGCAGAAAGGTTGGGTATTGGGCTGGATAGAAGAGAACAAACATCCTTATTTCTTTGTGTTGTTGGTAGAAGCCAAAGCCGGAACAGATATGCAAACCGTGCGGAAGCAAATCCTCATGGATATTCTGAAGCAGCTGGGTTTTCTGGAAGGCAAGCGCTAACAAACAATCCTCACCTACAGCTGTTTGGTTGTAGATAATTGAATCTGATTATGCAGGCTTATTGTCATTCATTGACGCAATACCAAAGATTGATCACCCGTGAGGTGAAAATTGGTGATTTGCTGCTGGGTAATGGTCACCCCATTCGTGTGCAAACCATGACCACTACCGATACTATGGATACCATGGCTACGGTGGAACAAAGCATTCGTTGTATTGAAGCCGGTGCAGAACTAGTGCGTATTACAGCACCTTCTAAAAAAGAAGCAGAGAACCTTCAAAATATCAAAGATGAGCTGCGCAAGCGCGGGTATCATACTCCGCTGGTGGCCGATATCCATTTCACGCCCAATGCTGCGGAGATTGCGGCGCGCATCGTAGAGAAAGTGCGCGTGAATCCGGGTAATTACGTTGATAAGAAGAAGTTTGAAACCATTGATTATACCGATGCGGAATACCAAGAAGAGATTGAACGCATTGTAGAGCGGTTTACGCCACTGGTGAAAATCTGTAAAGAATATGGTACCGCCATGCGTATTGGAACCAATCATGGTTCGCTGAGCGATCGTATCATGAGTCGTTATGGTGATACACCCATGGGTATGGTAGAAAGTGCGATGGAATTCTTACGCATTGCTCGTGCAGAAAGCTTTAACAATATTGTGCTGAGCATGAAAGCATCCAACCCGCAGGTGATGGTGCAGGCCTACCGTTTACTGATTCAAACCATGGATCAGGAATTTGGTGAATGTTATCCATTACACCTTGGTGTTACCGAGGCAGGTGATGGCGAAGATGGTCGTATCAAGAGTGCAGCGGGTATTGGTACGCTATTAGAAGATGGTATTGGCGATACAGTTCGTGTATCACTCACAGAAGATCCCGAATTTGAGATTCCTGTCTGCCGCGATTTGGTGAAGCGTTACAATACACGCAGCGAACATCTTGCTATTCCTGCGATTGAACAACTGAATTATTCTCCTTTTCAATACAAGCGCAGACAAAGTATTGCTATTGAAAATATTGGTGGCACACAAGTGCCGGTGGTGGTAGCAGATATGAGTCGTGTTGACGATCTGCAACCGGAAGATTTGCAATCAGTAGGCTATCAGTATGATGCTGCTACCGATAAGTGGAGCATCAGCGATGCAGCAGCTGATTATGTATTCACAGGAAAAGCTTTGCCTGACTTCGCTTTACCCGGCACTTTGAAAATCATTACTTGGCCAAATCATTGGGAAGAAGCAGCAGACAAAACATCCTGCTTCCCCATTTTTGACGCGAAAGGCTTTGCTGAAGCGGAACAAATCAGTGATCGTATCAATTTCGTGATGGTAGATTGCTTTAGTGATGAGACGAATGTGAATGATTACACTGATTTGGATGTAATTCAGGATGCGGGCAGACTGAATGAAACGGTTGTGCTCTGTTTGAGCAGTAAGAATCAACATGCCATGCCAGCCATTCGTAGAATGATGGTTGAACTATATGCAAGAAAAATTAATAACCCTGTCATTTTTGTGAATGACAGCAACTGGCGTACTGCCGATGAACATTTGATTCATTACGCAACAGAAGCCGGTGCTTTGTTGCTGGATGGTTTTGGTGATGGTGTTTGTTTTGGCATGACCAAGGAAGCCTACACTGCTGCAACAGCGTTGAATGCATCCGGCAGAAACTATGTGCAGAACCAAACACCGGAAGCTTTTGTGAATACCACAGCATTTGGAATTCTGCAGGCAACCAGAACGCGTATCTCCAAAACAGAATATATCTCTTGCCCATCATGTGGTAGAACACTATTCGATTTACAAGAGACTACAGCCAAGATCCGCGCAGTCACCAACCACCTCAAAGGCGTGAAAATTGCCATCATGGGTTGTATTGTGAACGGTCCCGGTGAAATGGCTGATGCCGACTTTGGTTATGTAGGCAGTGGTGTTGGTAAGATTACTTTATACAAAGGCAAGGAAGTAGTGAAGCGCAGTGTAGATAGTGATGTAGCTGTGGATGAATTAATCCAGCTGCTGAAAGACAATGGCGCTTGGGTAGAACCTGCCTGATTGAATAAACACGTATGCAAACGGATTTCTTAGTCATCGGTTCTGGTATTGCAGGGCTTACCTATGCCTTGAAAATGGCGCAGCGATTTCCTGATAAGGTAATCACGGTAATCACCAAGACCATTGCTGACGAAACCAATACTAAGTATGCGCAGGGTGGTATTGCGGGTGTATGGGATGCAGCGAACGATAGTTTTCAAAAGCATATTGATGATACTCTAACCGCAGGCGATGGTTTGTGCAATACAGCTATTGTGGAGCTGGTAGTGAAAGAAGGTCCTGAGCGTATTCGCGAGCTTATTGAATACGGTGCACAGTTTGATAAAGATGCTGACGGTGATTATGCATTGGGTAAAGAAGGTGGACATAGTGCGCATCGAATCCTGCATCACAAAGACGTTACCGGTAAAGAAATGGAGCGTGCTTTGCTGGAGCAGGCACAGCAACAAAAAAATATCCGCTTTATCCATCACTGTTTTGTGATTGATATCATCACGCAGCACCACTTAGGTTTTCTAGTTACTAAGTCCACCAATGATATTACTTGTTATGGTGTGTATGTGTTGAATCTGCAGACGAATCAGATTGAAAAGATTACTGCTGCATTCACGCTGTTGGCAACGGGTGGGTGCGGACAAGCCTACAGAACCACTACCAATCCGCGGATTGCTACGGGCGATGGTATTGCCATGGTCTATCGTGCCAAGGGCAGAATTGAAAACATGGAGTTTATTCAATTCCATCCAACTGCTTTGTTTGAGCCGGGACAATCGCCTTCCTTCCTAATCACCGAGGCAGTGAGGGGTGATGGTGGTATACTACGGAACAAAGATGGCGAAGCTTTCATGGAGCGCTATGATGCCAGAAAAGATTTGGCACCGCGTGACATCGTAGCAAGAGCCATTGATAATGAAATGAAACGTGCCGGTACAGAACATGTGTACTTGGATTGCCGACACATGGATAAAGATGCGTTTATTCATCACTTCCCGAATATTTATGAGAAATGTCTCAGTATAGGTATTGATGTTACCAAACAGATGATTCCTGTGGCACCAGCAGCGCATTACAGCTGCGGTGGTATCAAAACAGATGAGTGGGGTAGAAGCTCTATTCGAAGGTTGTATGCTTGCGGTGAATGTGCCAGCACAGGTTTACATGGTGCCAATCGATTAGCAAGCAATTCTTTACTTGAAGCAATGGTGTTTGCACATCGTGCTTATCTAGATGTGGTTTGTGCCGTTGAAGAAAATGTGCTTATGCCAACTACTAGCGAGATTCCTGATTGGGACGCCAAGGGTACTTCTGATCCCAAGGAAATGATCTTGATTACACAGAGCTTGAAGGAGCTGCAGCAGATTATGAGTGATTATGTGGGTATTGTACGTACAGATGTTCGTTTAGACAGAGCCATGAAGCGACTGGATTTGTTATTCGAAGAAACTGAGCAACTATATCGTTCTACGAAATTATCACCACAATTGTGTGAATTGCGTAACCTGATTACAGTGGGATACCTAATTGTGAAAGGTGCACAGTTCCGTAAGGAAAGCCGCGGACTCCATTACAATACCGATTATCCCGGCAAAACTGCATTGCTGCAGAACATCATTCTGTAGTGAGCGAGTTGATTATCTTTACCCCTTAAGACATCGCATGTATTACCTGATTTATTCTCTTTTCTATCTTTTGTCCTTATTGCCCTGGCGGGTGATGTACCTGCTGAGTGATGGTATTTATCTCCTGATCTACTATGTGATTGGTTATCGTAAGAAAGTGGTGTTTGATAATATTGCTGTGGCGTTTCCGGAGAAATCAGCAGCTGAGCGAACAGCAATTGCAAAAGCATTCTATCGAAATTTTGTAGATACGTTTATTGAAACCATTAAGCTGGTCTCTATCTCTGAAAAAGAGTTTAGAAAAAGATTGTCAATTAACCGCGAAGTCTTGGATCAGGTCTATGCTACAGGTAAAAGCATTCAGGTGCATTCCGCGCATTTCTTTAACTGGGAATTTCTGAATCTAGGCATATCTGCTAATTCGCCCTACCCGTGGTTAGGTGTGTTTACGCCCATCAGTAGTAAGGCATTCAGCCGTATTATGTGGAATCTGCGCAGCAAATTTGGCACCATACTGATTCCTGCTACGGAATTCAGAACACAGTTTCATCAATATGCACGCGGACAATATTCACTAGGTCTAGTAGCAGATCAAAGTCCGGGCAGCCCTATGAATGCATTCTGGACAAAGTTCTTCGGTCGCATGACTGCTTTTGTAAAAGGTCCGGAGAAAGGTGCGAAGAATATGAATACTGCGATTGTGATGGCAGATATCTATAAAGTGAAGCGTGGTTATTATCAGATTGATTTAAGTCTGCTTACAATGGAACCAAGAGAAACGCCGGATGGCTATATCACTAAAGAATTAATCAACTTCACTGAAGCGTGTATCAGAAAGCGTCCCGATAATTATTTATGGAGCCATCGCAGATGGAAGTTTCCATTTGATGCAGAGAAATACAAACACTTGGTGATTGAGTAAATAAAAAGCCCCTACAGTTTTGCAGGGGCTTTTTATTTAGTTCAATACTTCAGCGGAAGTTTCTGTTGGTATTTTATCACCTTGCTCTTTGATCTTATTCCATCCACCCAACACATTGCGTAGGTTGTGAATGCCTTGACGCTTGATGAGTGAGGCGGCAATTACCGAACGGTAACCGCCGGCGCAGTGTACATAAATGTTATGGTGTTCTTCCAGATTAGCCATGCTGCCGGGGTCCATCATATCATTTAATGGAATGTTCACAGCATCTTTCACATGACCGTTACCAAATTCTGTTTCTTTTCTTACATCTACCACTACGATGTTTTCATCAAATGGTAGATCCATCGCTAATTCATCTGCTTCTACATCTACAATCATATCAATACGCTCACCTGCATTTACCCAAGCAGCGTAGCCGCCATCTAGATAGCCGATAATTTTTTCAAAGCCAACGCGCGCTAAGCGTACAATGCTTTCTTTCTCTTTTCCCGGCTCTGTTACTAAAATGATATTTTGATCGAATGGTAATAAGCTGCCAGCCCATTCTGCAAAGCGACCTTCCAGTCCAATGCTGATACTGCCCGGAATAAATCCTTGTGTAAATACAGTAGCATGTCTGGTATCGAGAATGAACGTGTTGCTTTGCTTTACTGCTAATTTGAATGCTGGAATATCCAAAGCTTGTAAACCTTTTTCTAGCACACTGTTCAAACTTGTATAGCCTTGTTTATTGATAGCAGCATTAATTGGGAAATATTGTGGCGGTGCAGCCAAACCTTCTGTTACTGCTTTGATAAAATCTTCCTTGCTCTGTGGTTGCAGTGCATAGTTGTGTTGCTTTTGTGCGCCGATGGTGCTGAATGTTTCAGGACCGAGATTCTTACCACAGCTACTTCCAGCACCATGTGCAGGATAGAGAATTACTTCATCAGCCAGTGGCATAATCTTTTGCTGCAGACTTTCGTACAACATGCCTGCAAGGTCTTCCATCGTCAGCTCTGCACCTTTTTGTGCTAAGTCTGGTCGGCCTACATCACCCACAAACAAAGTATCACCAGTGAAGATAGCGTGTGCTTTACCTGCTTCATCATGCAGTAGATAACAAGAGCTTTCTAATGTATGACCGGGTGTATGCAATACGTCCATGCGCAGTTTACCAATCTGAAAACTTTCGCCATCCTTAGCTACGTGCACAGGGAATTCAGTAACAGTGTTTGGTCCGTATACAATAGTAGCACCTGTTGCTGCGGCTAGGTCTAAATGACCGCTCACAAAATCTGCATGGAAATGGGTTTCGAAAATATATTGGATACGCGCATTTCTTTTAGACGCGAGTTCAAGGTAGGCATCAATATCGCGCAGCGGATCAATGACTGCTGCAACACCATCGCTTTCGATATAGTATGCAGCTTCACTGATACAACCTGTGTAGAGTTGTTCTATATACATGGAACGTTTTTTACAAATATAGTGTCAAGGATTAGGCCGAAGTGGCTATCCGGTCAGTGTGTCAGGGATATTTTGCTGAATTCGATAATCAACCAACCAATTCTTCTACGAATCGAATCACTTCAGTGAGCCTGTTGTAATTCACCGCATAGTAAATGAACTTACCTTCACGTTGCGTAGCAACGATGCCTGCTCTTCTTAAAATAGCCAGATGTTGCGAAGCAACCGATTGCTCTAATCGAAGCTTGATATAGATTTCTGTAACAGTCATTTTCTTGTTCTCGTCAATCAACTTTAGCATCTGCTGGCGCAGTTTGTGATTGATAGCTCGAAGAATCAGCGCTGCTTTCTTAGTGTGTAAGAAATCAATCTTGATTGGCACTTTCCCATTCAACAAAGAAACCGATAACATTGACTGTGTCATACCTCGGATAATTTAGGGGGTAAACCGGGCATTATAGCTTGGCGCTATAAAATTAGACATATTTATTATGTATTAACCGTTAAAAATTGCGCTCTATAGCGATTATTTTTTGGGAGGCACTGTGTAGAAACCCTTGCTGTAAAAAGGCTCTGCGTAGGCAAGGTCTGCAAACTGTTGATTTACAAATGCTTGCTCAGCAAGCACCATCATATCCATGATGCTATGTCTTTCCTGACTAAATCTTGCATTTGGGTGGGAGCAGATTTTGCTGAACTTTTCTTGACCTGAGCCGGAAAAAACGCTCAATCCATTATTCAGCATATCTGAAAAGCTGTTATTCTCCAGAATCATGGCCTGTGGCGTAAGTAGTACCTCCAGCTGATTATTATAGATTGCAGTAAACACTTCCATGCGTCGCGCATCAATCATTGGAAAAAACAAGTTGGCTTCCGGAAATGTGGTACGTGCAGCATGCGCCATGATATGTAAAGTGTTCAAAGCAATAAGTGGTTTCTGCAGCGCAAAGCAGATACCTTTTGCCGATGCCAAACCTACACGCAAGCCTGTATAGCTACCGGGACCATTGCTAATGACTACACCATCTATCTGCTGAAGTGGTAGTGAGATTTCTTTTGACAAACGTTGAATGGCAGGCTGTAAAAAACTGGCATGTTGCTGTTGTTCCAGATTTTCTACTTGTGCAAGGATTTGGCCTTCTTTACTAAAACCAGTGAAAGCAAATTCAGTAGCGGTATCAATATGGAGTAGTATGGCCATTAGTATTGGGGTAGTAATGCTTGTTTCAAAGCGGGTGCAGCTGCATAGCGTGTATTGTCTTCTGCTAATCTGGCCAGCAGCTGATACACTTGTAGCAAGCCAATTTTCTCACCCCATTCAAATGGTCCGTAAGGATAGTTGGTGCCCAATTTCATAGCAGTATCTATTTCTGCAGGTGTGCTGATGGCATCGCCCAAAGCAAAATATGCTTCGTTGATGATCATTGCAATAACACGTGCAGCAATCAGTCCTGGTTGATCGTGTACTGCTGCAAAGGCAATGTCCAATTCATTGAGCGCCTGTTTGGCTGCTTCAGCTTGTTGCGCATCGTTTGAAAAAGCGATCTCCATAACAGGTCTTTCTAAAAAACCGGGCCATGCAATGATGCGGTGACAATTCGCAGGCAGTGCATTTAATCCGGTTAAAGGTGCATGTACAAATACCGGTATATTGGTGGGTAATGCTAGTGGAGCATCTTCATACAAAAGGTCAAAGCATATATCGCCACCCATGCATTGTGCTACAAAGACGCTGCTGTGTTCACCAGTAAAGACTTTGCTTTGCCACATTTCCTGTTGAAGGGTATTTGCTCTTACCTGTATAACCATACAATGAATTCAGTTGCAAATGTATTGGTTGAATCATGGAATTACTGCAATTTGCTGCTTCAATTCAACATCATGTCCAAACAAATCATTCAGACAGCACAGGCGCCCGCGCCCATTGGTCCCTATAGTCAGGCAGTAAAAGCCAATGGCATGTTGTTCATCAGCGGTCAGGTAGCATTTGATCCCGCCAGCGGCGAACTGAAAATGGGTAGTATTCAGGAAGAAACCCATCAGGTAATGAAAAACCTACAGGCTGTTTTGTCTGAAGCCAAACTTACGTTTGAACACGTGGTGAAGACCAGTATTTTCCTGAGCGATATGGGCCTGTTTGCACAGGTGAATGAAGTGTATGGCCAGTATTTTAATGGCGATTATCCTGCACGTGAAACTGTAGCCGTAAAAACCCTGCCACGCAATGTGAATGTGGAGATCAGCATGATTGCGGTGGTGGAGCTGTAATTGCTAGAACCTTACTGAAATACCCTGAGATAGGGTGTAGACCTGATCTGGCACAAACTGGCTTAGTTGCCCTTTATCTGTTTGAAAATAATAACGGGTTATCAATGATGCATGCCGGGTAATTTTAAAGGAAATGCTTGCATCTACTGTAATACGCGGATATTTCTTTTTTGGATATGGATAATAGATAAGGGTTGGTAAGCCCTCAAAGGGTGTGCGTAAAGGTTGTTGTACTCCTAAGAACAAATTGATATTGACCGATTTGATCTCAGCAAAGAGGTTGCCATACAGGTTTAATCTAAAATTATCGCGTTGCAAGTGTCCTTGATCATCAATCTTAAGAATCTGTTTGATCAATTCCTTAAGAGGTACGGGAAGTGTATCGAACTGTGGAAAATCATCTCTCGACAATACCCGCCAGTCCTCTTTTTCGTACAATAGTCCTGCTCCTAAATTCCATTTGATATGCTTGTGATCATAGCGTCTAGCATACACTGCATTCAAGCCATATTGCCACCTTTGACTGATACCCCTGTTTTCATCCCACTGAAAAAACAAAAAGGGTTCTGCATAGATGCGTTGCTTTTTTAATCTGGTTTTGTTTTGCTCCCACTTATTGCGCCATAAACCGGCACGTAACATGGTATAAAAACGATTGGCATTGGATATTTTATCCGAGCTGTTGAAATTCAGACTGGACAGAAGCTCGTATGTGTGTTTCTTCGATGCATATAAAAAAGCTGCATCATTAATAAAGAATAAATTGGTTTTACTGTCCTTATTGAGTGAGAAGGTGAGCCCACCCACTCCATATAGCTTGTGTACTTTCACAGAATCAAGTACAGATTTCTGGAATTGAGAAACCTGACCATAAGCATGACTAAAGCAACATAAAAGAAGAAAGTAGCTAATGCGCATAAAGAAACTCAACTTTTAGTTGAGGCATATTCAAATTAGTAATAAAAATTCAGTATTTCAATTTGCTGATCAGGATTAGTGATTGGTAATTTCATGTCAGTAATGATCGAATCGGACTAATAATCCTCAACTAACATATTACTTAATCAATCAGGTATTGTCTGATATAAGATATGCCTTCACCGCCGAAAGGTGCGTTAACAAGAACACCGGCTTAGCCGGTGTTTCTTGTTTATAATTGAATCTTTTCTACAGTACTATTTAGTCGGCTCTTTTCTGCCGCAAAGCCCATTACATGACTTTCAATAGAAGCATCAATGGTAGAGCTGAGCAATGCCGGGTTTTGTTGCGCCACAGCCTGTACCCAGTCTTTGGCCAATCGCCAGTCGCCACCACCATGTCCGTCTGATTTGGACTCCCACTGCGTGGTCTTACCCGTTAAGAAATCAGTATAGGTAAAGCTATTCATATCGCCCACCACATCACCTAAGCTGCCCATGACGCGCGTTCTGCGGCCTTCATATGATGTGCATGCTTCCATAGAAAAGGACGCAGTGATATCATCTGCAAAGCGAATATTGGTGGTGTAATGATCCGGTTGATCATTATCCATTTGATACACACATCTACCATAATTGGTTTCACGCAAGGCTTTGTTGATGGCATCCGTCCACAGTGTTTTGTCTTCAGGTAAATCAAACACATGTAACCAAGAGCGATTGCGTTGATAGATTTTCAAAGCTGAGTAGGGACAGCTAGCTTCTACTGCGCAACCATCTGTGCATCTTGCAGTACTACCTTTGGGTGCGTTTTCTTTTTTAAACCAATTGAGGTTGCCAAATGCTTGTATCTGTTGACTTTGCTTACCAATCATCCAACGAAGAATGTCTAAATCATGACAGCTCTTGGCTAAAATGATGGGCGTAGTTTTTTTGCTGTTGTGCCAATTGCCGCGTACATAAGAATGGCTCATGTGTACATGACCAATAGGCTCTAAATGTTGTATGCTCATGATGCGGCCCAACTTACCGCTATCCATCAGCGCTTTTAGCTCTTGGAAATATGGTGCATAACGCAATACGTGGCAGACAGCAACAATGCGATTGGTTTTCTTGGCTAAGGCAAGAATATCTCTACATTCTTTTTCTGTGGGTGCAATAGGTTTTTCCAACAACACATCATAACCCATGGCCAATGCTTTCATGCAAGGCGCATAGTGTAAATCATCCGGTGTGGTGATGATAATTGCATCTGCAAACTTGGGTCTTTCAAATACTTGCTCCCAAGTAGTGAAACGATTCTCTTTAGGAATGTTATGCTTCTGCGCATAGCGTTCATTACGAATAGCAATAGGTTCTGCCACACCAATAATATCTAACTGATCGCCATTGGCTGCAGCAAAATTACCGTACACATTGCCGCGGTTACCTGCGCCCAGCGTGATGGCTGTCACCGGTTTGGCCAAGGGTTTGTGTAATGGATTGTGGTCGAGGTCTTGCGGTAAATCATGTTCAGCAGCAAATGCTTTCCAATCAAATACAAATGCACCGGCAGCTAGACCAAATGTTTTCAGCAGCTGACGGCGAGAAGCGTTTTGGGCCATGGCAGTCGTTTTAAGGTGTCGGAAGTTACAATATCTGTAGGTGATAACCAGTCGTAAATGAGCGATGCTCTTTCGGTGCCAGTAAAATCAGTCCCATACCATTGTTGAACGCATCAGGTGTGGCACTGAGATTTTCGATGGCAATGCTTTTCCGATGATCTGGGGTATAAATCTGCAAGTAAGGGTAGTGTGCACCCGGCTGAACAGTCAGACGATAGTGTTGATTTTCCAAAACACAAGCACTGTGGCCAGGATTATTCAGCAGGAAACAATTGTCCAAGAAGATGTCTTTTAGTAAAGTACCTTCTGTAAAGCGATGATCGGCTTTTAGTTTACCAGTAGGGATGAGTGTTTCATCAAACACCACCTGTGTATGACTATCAAAGCGAAGCGTACAATCGTCAATGCTGCCGCCCAGCGTGAAATAGGGATGCCAGCCATCTGTCATAGGAATGGAACGGTCTGATAAATTCTGCACCGTAGTGGTAACAGATAATTGTGCGTGCGCAGATAATTGCCAGCGCACTTCAATGCTATATTCAAAAGGGTAGCCCGCATCTTCCTGTTTGTAGATATACTGCAGTCTTACAACAGCATGATGCGTATCCGCATGCAATTCAAGCACATCATACACTGCATCATACACCAACCCATGAATGGCATGCGGCGGCAGAAAGAACTTACTCACTTGATAAATGTCTTGATCTATCTGGTATTGGCCGTGTTGTAATCGGCACACATAAGGATTGATCTTAGCACTTTTGAAGCCATTGGTAATATTTGCAATGGCATCTTCTGCATCAGAAAATCCGTCTACGATATTGATTCTTCCATTGATCGTAGGCAGACTGAATGCATTCAATAAGGCCCCAAAACGAAAAATGGTGGCGGAACAACCGTTACTAGTATCCTTGAGCAGAATGCTTTGAGTAGCACCTTCGCCCTGTGTTTCTACCAGAAATGACATGCTTGCTTTTTGCGTAAGGTACTGATTAATAGGCGATCACGTGCCAAACTAACGAATGTTAACTTTTGTATGTAAAACAGTAATTTTGCAGCCAATTTTGTGCTATGGCTTACACTCCGAAGAATAAGGTCAGAATTGTTACTGCAGCAAGTTTGTTCGATGGGCACGATGCTGCCATCAATATCATGCGCCGCATCATGCAGAGCAAGGGTGCAGAAATCATTCACCTGGGGCATAACCGCAGTGTGAAGGAAATCGTGGAAGCAGCAATTGAAGAAGATGTGCAGGGTATTGCCATCACGTCTTATCAGGGAGGACACGTAGAGTTTTTCAAATACATGAAAGACCTGCTGGAAGAAAATGGCTGCGGCCATATCAAAATCTTCGGCGGCGGTGGTGGTACCATTCTGCCCGAAGAAATTCGTGAGCTGCATAAATATGGTATTACCAGAATTTATTCTCCCGACGATGGTCGTCATATGGGTTTGGAAGGTATGATTGAAGACGTGATTCGCCAGTGCGATTTTCAACTGAACGGTCAGGGTAATTATGCAGTGCCCATGGGTCTTGGCGAAGTGAAAGATGTGCGTAAAGTAGCGCGCCTCATTACCAATGCAGAGAATGGCTTGGGTGCAGAGAAAGTGCAGGCCAAAATTCCGGTGCTGGGTATTACGGGTACAGGTGGTGCAGGTAAATCATCTGTGACGGATGAAATCGTGCGTCGCTATCTCCAGAATTTTCAGGACAAGACCATCGCGGTTGTTTCTGTAGATCCATCCAAGAAAAAAACGGGCGGCGCTTTGTTGGGCGATCGTATTCGTATGAATGCCATCGCACACCCTAGAGCGTATATGCGTTCACTCGCTACGCGCGATGACAATACAGCATTGAGCGCACACGTGCTGGAGGCATTGGATATCTGTAAAGCTGCAGGATTTGATTTCATCATCTTAGAAAGCGCCGGTGTAGGCCAGAGTGATGCGTCTATTCTGGAGTTTTGTGATGTGAGCATGTATGTGATGACGCCCGAATATGGTGCAGCATCGCAGTTAGAGAAGATCAATATGCTGGATTATGCAGATTTGGTCTGCATCAACAAGTTTGATAAAGCCGGTGCATTGGATGCATTGGCCGATGTACGCAAGCAGTATAAGCGCAACCACGGTTTGTGGACAGCCAAGGATGAAGAACTACCCATTATGGGTACCATGGCCAGCAAGTTCAATGATGATGGGGTGAATCACCTCTTCACTTTGATGTTGCAAAAGATTGCAGATAAAACAGGTATCAATTTTGGTGAATCCCGCTTTTCGGTTACCGCCAAAGTGAGTCAGGCAGTGATTCCGCCTGCGCGTGTACGTTATCTCTCAGAGATTGCCGATAATAACCGCAACTACGATAGCTGGGCGAAAGAGCAAGCTGCGATTGCTTCCAAGCTTGGGCATATCACCGCAGTCATCGGTGAAAAATCACTCAGCAATATTCCTGAACTGCAGGAACTGAAAAAACAATACGAGCAACAATTGCATCCGGAATGCAAGGCATTGATCGAAAAATGGCCTGCTATTCAAGCACAGTATGCAGCAGATTTCTTTGAATACAAAGTGCGCTATAAAGTGATTCGTCAGCCTTTGACTACAACTTCACTCAGCGGCACCAGAATTCCTAAAGTGGTATTGCCTAAGTACAAAGACTGGGGCGATATTCTCTATTGGCAATTACAAGAAAACTTACCGGGTAGTTTCCCTTACACTGCTGGCGTATTCCCGCTGAAGCGTGATGGCGAAGATCCTACGCGTATGTTCGCAGGTGAAGGTGGGCCCGAGCGTACCAATAAGCGTTTCCATTATGTGAGCCTAGGTCAGCCCGCACACCGCTTGTCCACTGCATTCGACAGTGTGACGCTGTATGGAGAAGATCCTGATTATCGTCCGGATATCTATGGTAAGATTGGTAATAGTGGTGTAAGCATTGCCACTGTAGATGATGCTAAAAAACTCTACAGCGGTTTTGATTTGTGTAATCCGAAGACTTCTGTGAGCATGACTATCAACGGTCCTGCACCAATCATCTTAGCATTTTTCATGAATGCAGCTATTGATCAGCAGTGTGAACTCTATATCACAGAACATAATCTGTGGGATAAAGTAGAAGCCTACGCGAATAAGAAATATCAGCAATTACCCAAACCTGTTTACTACAACCCTTCAGCACCGGAGCGTTTACCGGAAGGCAATAGCGGTCTTGGTTTGCGTTTGTTGGGCATCAGTGGTGATGAAGTGTTGCCTGCAGATGTGTATGCGCAGTGTAAAGCAACTGCATTGCAATCAGTACGCGGAACAGTACAGGCAGATATCCTGAAAGAAGACCAAGCGCAGAACACTTGTATCTTCTCAACTGAATTTGCCTTGAAGCTAATGGGCGATGTGCAACAGTATTTTATTGAGCAGAAAGTGCGCAATTTCTACAGCGTATCTATCAGTGGTTATCATATAGCAGAAGCAGGTGCTAACCCGATTACGCAGTTGGCTTTCACTTTGGCGAATGGTTTTACCTACGTAGAATATTACCTGAGCCGTGGTATGCAGATAGATGAATTTGCACCTAACCTGTCTTTCTTCTTCAGCAATGGTATGGATCCTGAGTATAGCGTGATTGGTCGCGTAGCCAGACGCATCTGGGCCAAAGCCATGAAGCATAAGTATAAAGCCAATCAGCGCAGCCAGATGTTGAAATACCATATTCAAACATCAGGTCGTTCGCTGCATGCGCAGGAAATTGATTTCAACGATATCCGTACCACTTTGCAGGCTTTGTACGCGATTTACGATAACTGTAATTCGCTGCACACGAACGCCTATGACGAAGCTATCACCACACCCACAGAAGAAAGTGTGCGCAGGGCAATGGCTATTCAGCTCATCATCAACAGAGAATTGGGTTCTGCTAAAACTGAAAACTTTACACAGGGATCTTTCCTGATTGAAGAAATGACCGATCTGGTAGAAGAAGCGGTGTTGGCTGAGTTTGATCGTATCACAGAACGTGGCGGTGTATTGGGCGCGATGGAACGTATGTACCAGCGTAACAAGATTCAGGAAGAAAGTTTGCACTACGAACACCTGAAGCATACTGGTGAATTGCCCATCGTTGGTGTGAACACTTTCCTGGGTAAGAATGGTAGTCCGACTACCATACCTAATGAAGTGATTCGTTCTACCAAAGAAGAGAAGGAGCAGCAAATCCAGAACCTGCACGCATTCTGGAAACGCAATGCAGATAAGCAGGGAGAGATGATTGCTAGACTCAAAGATGTAGCGATCAATAACGGTAATCTCTTTGCAGAATTGATGGAAACAGTGAAGTATTGTTCATTGGGACAAATCACCCACGCACTCTACGAAGTAGGTGGACAATACAGAAGAAATATGTAATACCAAAGCCCTTCCATCGAAGGGCTTTTTTCTTGCGCAGCTTTCTTCGTACTTTTCTTGTTCAAGCCCTTTACATGAAACAACTCATCTGTTGGCTGCTGTTGCTGCCTATCGCTGTGCTTGCACAGAAAAACAATCCCTTATTGGTACAAACTAGTGAAGTGCATCACCTGCTGGTGAATTATGAAGCCGATAAAGGAAGTTTGTCGCGCTTTTATACCATCCCCGCTTCGCCGGAACGTAATCAGCGAATGCAAACCTTGCAGCAAGATTATCTGAAGAAATTGCAAGCGCTATCGTTTGAGCAAATGAGTGTGGGCGGACAAGTAGACTATCTCTTGTTTCAGCGTCAACTCAATAATGAATTACGACTCTTGCAAGAAGAAGCCAAGCAGCTGAGTTCAGCGAATAGCTTACTCAGTTTTGCCACACCGGTGTATGCGCTAGAACAGCAACGCAGAAGAGGCAAACACCTAGACGCTGCTAAGCTGGCTGCAGATATGCATGCTTGGCATAAAGCAGTAGTACAAGCCGGTAAAAGCTTGCCAGCAAGTATTGATGCACCCGTAGCCAAAGCGGCAGAAACTGCTGTGAAAGGATTGCAACAAGCACTGCGCTCTGTGTTTGAATTTTACAATGGTTATGATCCTGAGTTTAGCTGGTGGATTCCGCAGCCCTACAAAACTTTGGATAGCAGTTTGGCTGTGTATGCAATGCAAATCAAGAGTAAAACTGCTGCTAGTACACAGAAAGATGATGGTAGTGGTATCATTGGGAATCCTATAGGCAGAGAAGAGCTGATCAAGCAATTGCAATATGAAATGATTCCTTATACACCTGAAGAGCTGGTGGATATTGCCAACAAAGAATTTGCTTGGTGCGATGCGGAAATGCTGAAAGCCAGCCGTGCTATGGGCTTTAGTGATGATTGGAAAAAAGCATTGGAGAAAGTAAAGAATACCTATGTGCCGGAAGGCTATCAACCAGAACTGATTTTGCGCTTGTATAATGAATCTGTTGACTTCATCAAGAAAAGAGATCTGGTAACGATCCCACCTATTGCAGAAGAGACCTGGCGCATGAGTATGATGAGCCCCAGACAACAATTGGTGAGTCCCTTTTTCTTAGGTGGTGAATTGATTCAAATTTCTTATCCCACCAATACCATGGATCATGAAGCCAAACTCATGAGTATGCGTGGGAATAACCCGCATTTTTCTCGTTCAACCGTGCACCATGAATTGATTGCTGGTCATCACCTACAAGGCTTTATGAATGATCGATACAAAGCCTATCGCAATTTCTGGACACCTTTCTGGACAGAAGGCTGGGCCTTGTACTGGGAGTTTATTTTGTGGGATATGGGCTTTCCGCAATCGCCCGAAGATAAAGTGGGTATGTTGTTCTGGCGTATGCATCGTTGTGCGAGAATCATTTTCTCCTTGAATTATCATCTCGGTAAATGGACGCCGCAGCAGTGTATTGATTTTCTGGTAGACAGAGTAGGTCATGAGCGTGCCAATGCAGAAGGTGAAGTGCGTAGGTCTTTTACAGGGGGCTATGGCCCTTTGTATCAGCTGGCATATATGACAGGTGCTTTTCAGTTTTATGCATTGAAGAAAGAATTGGTGGATAGTGGTAAGATGAGTTACAAGCAATTCCATGATGCTGTACTACAGGAAAATAATATGCCTGTAGAAATGGTGCGAGCTATTCTCACCAAGCAAAATCTGAAAAGAGATTTTACTACTAACTGGCGTTTTTATCAACCTTAACTGCATCTTTGATACATGAAACAAGTCAGCGCCTTACTCTTATTGATATTGATTGTGGCTGCATGTAGCCGCTCACCCTATCATGCCACCAATAAAGTGTATAAACAACAGGCTAAAGCATTTGCCAAACAGTTGATGCAGTTCCCACCAGTGGATTCCACGCCCATGGCGCCTGAATGGGTGGGTACCACCAATTTCAGTATGCGTAAGCCTAGCTACGTAATTATTCATCATACGGCTCAAAACAGTTGCGATGAAACCCTGCGCACCTTTACGCTCAAACGTACGGCTGTGAGTGCGCATTATGTGATTTGTCGAGACGGTACTATCCATCACATGTTGAATGATTATTTGCGTGCACATCATGCAGGTGTGAGCAAGTGGGGTAATGCAGCGGATATCAATAGCAACAGTATTGGTATTGAGCTCGACAATAATGGTTTTGAATATTTTGACGAAAGACAAATCGCAAGTCTCTTGGCTTTACTCGATAGGTTGAAGCGTGCATACAATATTCCAACCACCAATTTTATTGGACATGGTGATATTGCACCTACGAGAAAGAATGATCCTAACTGGCGTTTCCCTTGGAAACAGTTGGCCGATAAGGGTTTTGGCTTATGGTATGATGCACCTGTTGTAACAGATACTTTACCTGCTGGTTTCAACCACATCACTGCATTGCGTATAATAGGATATGACATGAAAGATACTGTTGCAGCTAGACAAGCATTCAAAAGACATTTTCTGCAAGACAGCACACGGGGGCCGCTCAGTGATAGTGCTAAGTTGATCTTGCATCAGTTGAGTAAAAAATATTTTTAGCGTATAATGAACAACAAAAAGCCCCGAAATTTTTCGGGGCTTTTTTATCAACTTACTGTTTATACACTTTTCCATCCTTCATCACAAACTTTACTTGCTCCAGTAATTGAATCTGCTGCAGTGGATCTCCTTTTACGGCAATCAGGTCGGCAAATGCACCTTTAACGCATTCACCTACTTTTCCTTCCATATCGAGCAGTTTAGCTGCGTGAATGGTGGCTGATTGAATCGCTTGTGCAGTTGTCATACCCCATTGTGTCATGTATTGCAGATCGCGTGCTTGGGGATAATGCCATTCGTATCCACCGATATCTGTTCCGTAAGCAATGGGTACACCTGCTTTCAATGCTTTTTGAAATGTAGTTGCTAGTGTTTTAGAGAATTGTGCATTCATCGGACTGCCTGCTGCAGCTCTTGCAGGGCCTACTAATTCATTTACGTAGATCGTGGGGCACCAGTACACTTTCTTTTCTGCCATCACGCGAATACATTCATCATCCATACCAAAGCCATGTTCAATAGAAGTAGCGCCGGCTTGTATGGCGGCGAGAATACCATCTCTGCAAACAGCGTGAGCGGCCATCTTCTTTCTGTGTTTGGCTGTTTCATCGCCAATGGCCATGATTTCTTCGGTAGTGAAATTGGGTAAGCTGCGATAGTTCTTGTTTGCATCCAGATAGTAGCCACGGTCAGCATAGATTTTAATCCAATCTGCACCATGTGCAATCTGCGAACGCACTGCACGGCGGCCTTCATCGGCTCCGGTAATTTCTTCCACACCTTTGGGCAGGTGTAGTTGTACCCAATCGAAATCTTTTTCGCTGGGTAGGTAGTGGCCGGTAGTAGCAATAGCTAGGCTTGCAATTAAGTAGCGCGGACCTGGAATGATGTTTTGCTGAATAGCTTTTTTCAAATCATAATCAGCATAGCCTGCACCTTCTGTGCCTAAGTCGCGCACTGTTGTAAAACCATTCATGAGTGAGGTTTGCAAACTCTTGGCTGCACGCAAAGTTCTGAAGGGTACACTCTCACGTAATAGCTGTGTATAGTAAGGTTCTGCAGTGGTATCGCCCTGTAGTAGTGCGTGTACATGGCAGTCGATTAAGCCGGGTAGTACAGTGTAGCCGCTTAGGTCAATCACAGAATCTGCTTTTACCTCTTTGATAGAGGCGTTACTGATGACTTGTTCTATTTGGTTGCCCTTGATGAGAATAATTTGGTTACTCAGCATCACGCCATTTCGGCTATCAAATAATTTACCGCATTGAACAGCGATGGTTTTTTGGGCAAATACCTGTGTCAGCAAGCATATGCTGCAGGCAAGCAGTAGAATCTTTTTCATGTGCGTTGGTTGTTGTTTAAATGTACTTGGATTTTTCGGCTGTGCAACAATCTGTTGGATGATTGGTTAAGTTTACAATACAAAGCTTCGTATGGAATTCGGGAGAGTTACACCGGCAATATTGGATCGCATCGATTTATCGTTGCCTGCTGAACCAGCAAACAATGCATTGGTCTTGCCGGGAAAGCCTGCAGTATCGCCTAAGATATATGTGGGTTGTGCTAAGTGGGGCAGGCCCGATTGGGTTGGTAAGATTTATCCCAAGGGCACTAAGGCTGGTGATTTTTTGCAGCATTATGCCAAGCTCTTCAACAGTATTGAATTGAATGCAACTTTCTATCGAATGCCTACGGAGACACAGATACTGGGCTGGAAATCCAAAGTAGGTAGTGGTTTCAAGTTTTGTCCCAAGTTTACAGATAGCATCACACATATTAAGCGACTGAAAGATTGTGCGGTATTGGTAGATGATTTTCTGCGCGCGATTACTTGTTTCGATAATAATCTCGGACCTATTTTTCTGATGCCGCATCCACAGATGTCGCCCAAACAATGGATGGTGATTGCTGCATTCATCGATGCTTTACCTAAGGATTTATCTGTTTTTCTTGAATTGCGTCATCCGCAGTTTTTTCAGCAAGGATTAGATCCGCAGGTGCTTGATTTTGCACAATCGCGCGGTATTGGTTTGGTGATTACGGATGCAGCAGGTAGAAGAGATTGTGTACACATGCATTTGAGCAATCCGAAATCATTCATTCGCTTTGTAGGCAATAGTTTACATGCGTCTGATTATACACGTGTGGAAGCTTGGGTGCAGCGGATGAAGCAATGGTTGGATAATGGTATGGATGAATTGTATTTTTTCATGCACCAACATGAAGAATTATATTCTCCTGAACTAGCAGCATATCTCGTTAAGCAAATGAATGCGGTTTGCGGCTTGCAATTGCAGGTGCCACAATTTGTACAAGAGCAACCCATGCAAAAGGGTCTATTTGATTAGCGAGTATTGTTTATCTACACATATACTCATCCACTCATTCTATCATTCATTCACTCTATCATCCTATCACTCAATCATCCTATCATTCACTCATTCTCTCATTCAATAATTGTCTACCCTATCTCATACAACTCATCCCATCTTGTGGTATATCGTTTACTGCGCATTTCCTGACGCATTTTCCAATTGCGTGTAGTACCGCTGGCGGCATATTTCAGTACATCATCCCGCATGCTGAAATTGATATTGTCAATGGCACTCATCAGCAATCTTTGTTTATTGGATTGCGGTGGTACAAACAAGTTGCCTTGTAAGGAACTATCCGGTACAATGCCGCCCAGCATCACACCGGCTTTTAAATACTTGGGACCTTTTCTGTAGAGTTGCTCTACCAATGGTACCGCGTATTTGATCAGCTCGCCAGTAATAGAAGTAGGGTTGGGCAGGGATACATAGCGATGGTTGGATTGTGGGTTGTAAGTATACTCTTTCTCTTTTCTTTCGTTGGTGACTACAAATACATCGATATAAGAAGCCGCACTGTATTGTCGGCGTAATTTCTCTGCAGCGCGTGCAGTATAAGTAGCTACTGCTTCTTTGAGTGGCTCCAGATCAAACACAGGAATACCAAACATGCGTGTGGTAGCAATCATCTTTTTTTTCTCCAAGGGATCTTTCATCTCAATACAAGATTCTCCGTTGAGTTCTTTAATCAGGCGTAAGCCTACCACGCCACCGAGATGTTGTTTGGCCCAGGCTTCCGGCATTTGTTGCAGTTGCCAGGCGTTACTGATGCCATGTTGATTGAGCAGCTTGTGTGCATAGCGGCCGCCTACGCCCCATACATCGCCGATGGGTGTTCGTTCTAGTGCTTTCTTGAGTTTGTTGGGCGTATCTAGCACCAGCACACAGTTGGTGGCTTCTTTATGTTTTTTGGCAAGGCGGTTTGCTACTTTGCTCAATACTTTGGTAGGTGCTACGCCGATGGAGACTTTGATACCCGTCCACGTTTCTACAGTGTCTTTGATCTCCAATGCTTTTTGTTGTAGTTGTGTGGCTGGGATGTGCGACATGTCTATAAAAGCTTCATCTACTGAATAGACTTCCACTGCACCGGGAGGCATTAGCATGCGTAAGGTTTCCATCACGCGCCAACTCATATCGCCGTATAGGTGATAGTTGGAAGAGAATACGGCAATATCATGTTGCTCAATGATGTCTTTGTTCTGGTAAAAAGGTGCAGCCATACCCACGCCAATTGCTTTGGCTTCATCTGTTCTGGAAACGATACAGCCGTCGTTGTTGCTGAGTACCACAACGGGTTTGTTCCACAGATCAGGTCTGAAGAGGCGTTCACAAGAACAATAGAAACTGTTACAATCGACGATGGCTTTCAAAGTGGAAGGGTTAATGTATGGAGTAGATTCAGTAAAGTAAATGACCTCACCCCCTTCCCCCTCTCCAGCGGAGAGGGGGAAGAGTCCGTAATTTATTTTCAATGCGCATGAATATGGTAGGTCACCACACCCCACACACTAAAGGCTGCAAAAGGGTCTACTTCAATCGTGGCCATTTTACCGTTCTCGGGAACAAGTCTTACGCGGTTGATATCTTTGAACAATCTGCGCACCAGCATTTCTCCGTTCAGTGTGGCTACCACAATTTTTCCTGAAAAGGCTTTGATGCTTCTGTCCACAATCAGTGTATCGCCACTGCAAATGCCTGCACCAATCATTGCATCACTGTTCATGCGAAAGAAGAATGTAGCGGGCTTGTTGCGAATCAATAGTTCATTGAGGTCGATCCCTCTTTCCATATAATCATCAGCGGCAGCGCCGAAACCTGTGGCTTTGGCATTGGGTATGTCTTGCTGAATGAATTTCTTGTCGCCCGTATAGGCTGCGCGGTAAATACTTTCCCCTTCCATAAAATTAATTTTGTCATGCTAAATTATTTAGTATTTTCATGCTAACAAATTTTGTTTATGGAGGGTTTGTACCAATCAGCACCAGTGCTGAACAAGCAGTCGTATGGTCATAGTAGTGAGTATTTGCTAGCATTTAGAACTGATGCTGTTGTGCAGGAGCAGGTGCATGCTGCAGGGCGCGAACTGTTGCAGCGGTTTCCTACAGCGGCCAGTCTGCCACAACAGGCCCAGCTGACAATCGCTGCTTTTCAGGCAAGACCAGAAATGGAATCAACATTATTGCGCTGGCTGCATCGTATTGTGGCTTCGCAAAAAGCGTTCACGGCAGAGCTAAACAATTATAGCGGCTTTCCGCCGCACATGATTTACCTGCGGGTACAGGATCATACACCTTTTCAGCAATTCATTCGTCAGCTACAGGTCATTGATCAGTATATCCGCAGCGATGATGCTCCACCCATGCAGTTTGTACAAAGGCCACATTTGCCTGTGGCGGAAAATATTGTACCGGAATGTTATCAGCAGGCTTTGTCCTTATATGCCCAACAGGATTTTCACGCTAGCTGTCCTATCAAAGAGTTGGTGGTATTACGCAGAGCGCATGCTTTTGATACCTACCAATGTATTCAATTGTTTCATCTAGCTGCATAACTTATGGATACGGAACAATTCTATGATACCCCTGATGCAGCAGTAGCAGAATATTTACTGGTTTTGCAGCCGCATGAAGATTTGTTCAACCGCATCATACAGGAGAAACAGGCTTTTGCAACAGCTTATGATTGTTCGGCAGCAGTATACAGCAAGCCACATATTACACTGGTTAAAATGGTGCAGCGTGTATGGTCGGAACCACATTGGCTCAAACGAGTAGCAAGAACGGTATCGGAACATGGGCCTTTTACTGTAACACTGGAAAACTATGGCAGCTTTCCTACGCATAGTATCTATCTGCAGGTGAAAACCAAAACAGCTATCGTGTCTTTAGTAAAAGCGTTGCGCCAGCATGGAAAATACTTGTATTATGATGCAGCATATAAACCACATTTTATTACAGAGCCACACCTCACCATCGCCAGAAAATTATTGCCCTGGCAATATGAGCAAGCATGGCAGGTATACAGACATCAATTCTTCAGCGGTATGTTTTTGGCGAAAGAAGTATTGCTGTTACGCAGAAGATTGAGCGAAAAAAATTACCAGATACTGGAACGCTTTGCATTGGAAGGGAAACAACAGAAGGTGGTGCAGGGCGGACTATTCGAAATGATATAATTGCTATGAAGCCCCCACTGAAAAAAGATGCTGTGCCGGTAAAAGCACAGCAGCCGGATGATGCCATGCCTTACCGTAATGGCAGAGGCGCCCAGTTCAATACGCGTAATCGTTTTCTGGAAACGGAATTGTCTAAAGAACATATTGAAGCCATTGATGAATGGACGGAAGACAATCTACGTACACAGTACCTACATGTGCAGGCAAAATCAATTGTCAATAAAGTGGAGAGTCCCGATGTGGGCATGAGTTATAGTATGAATCCCTATGCGGGCTGTGAGCATGGCTGCATTTACTGCTATGCGCGTAATGTGCATGAGTACTGGGGTTATAGTGCGGGACTTGATTTTGAACAAAAGATACTCGTGAAGCAGAATGCGCCACAGTTGCTGCGTAAATTTCTGATGCATCCCAAATGGCAGTGTGCGCCCATTATGCTAAGTGGCAATACGGATTGTTATCAGCCTGCAGAGCAGAGGTATCGCTTAACACGTGGATTGTTAGAAGTCTGCAATGAATTCAATCAGCCGGTAGGCATCCTCACCAAAAATGCCTGGATACTGCGTGATAAAGATGTCTTGCAAGAAATGGCGAAGAAGCGGATTGTCTCAGCCATGGTCTCCATCACATCCTTCAATGAAGAGTTGAGACGCATGATGGAACCAAGAACTACTACTGCTGTACAAAAGCTTCGAGTAATTGAAGAACTGAGTAAAGCGGGTGTACGCATGGGCGTGATGATGGGGCCAATGATACCGGGGTTGAATGAACATGAAATGCAACGCATCATGAAAGCTGCCGCAGATCATGGGGCTACATTCACTGCTTATACCTTCATTCGATTGAACGGCGCCATCAAACTATTGTTTCACGATTGGCTCTATAAAAACTTCCCCGATAGGGCCGATAAAGTCTGGCACCTGATTGAGCAAAGCCATGATGGCAAAGTGAATGATTCCCGCTGGGGGGTGCGCATGCGCGGAGAAGGGCATATCGCCACCATGGTGGCGCAGCAATACAAGAAATACGGAAAGCTGTATGGTATGAATGCAGAAGAATGGCATTTGAATACAGCTGATTTTAGGCGACCGGGCGAGCAAGGAAAATTGTTTTAAGTATTCAGTATATTTGAAATGATGTCAGAGCAGACGTACGATAAAGATGCACTTTTAGCATTGCCACTAAAAGAGAAGCTGGAATTAGCAGAAGCTTTGTGGAGTAGTATTGAGCAGGAAATGCCTGAGGTTTCTAGAGATGAAATTGCATTTGCCAATGAACGCTTAATGATGCATGAAGCCAACCCTAATGAAGGACTCACCTTGCATCAGTTAAAGCAGTATTTCAGAGATAAATATGGCTTTTGAGATAGTCGTTAAGCCTATTGTTTTTATTGATATTGACGAAGCGGTCAATTATTATACACAGGAATCTGATTTGCTCGCCGAGCGATTTTACAATTCAGTCATCTCGAAAATTGAACATATACAGCAAAATCCTATAAGTTTTGGTTTTGTACATGCAAATGTGCGGAGTGCAAGAGTGCCTCGTTTTCCTTTCAGGATATTTTTTCTTGTTTCGGGTGAGCAGATTGTTATCTTAGGCATTGCTCATTTTAAAAGAAGTAATCGGTTTATCAGAAAACGCCTGTCCTGAACATGCCCCAACTCCAACGCACACTCTCCTTCAAAGCTACTTATGCCATTGTGGTAGGTAGTGTGATTGGTTCCGGTGTCTTCATGAAACCTGCGGTGATGGCTGGTCAACTAGGTTCAGCATGGTTGCTGATACTGGTTTGGATTATAGCCGGCCTGATTACCTTGTTTGGTGCACTGAGCAACGCAGAAGCAGCAGCCATGTTTCCCGAAACTGGCGGACAATATATTTTCTTTCAAAAAATGTATGGAGAGGGATTTGCCTTTGTCTATGGTTGGTCGGCTTTTGCCGTATTCAACACGGCAGGTAATGCTTCTATTGCGTATGTATGTGCCCAATACACAGAGTATTTTGTACAACTGCCGAGATTCAGTCAGGCAATGGAACAATCCTTACAACTACCACTTCCATTGATTGGGTCCATTTATCCATTGGAAAATATTGGCGTTAAATCACTCACCATTGCATTGGTGGTATTGTTCACTGCCATCAATTATTTCAGTGTGCGCTATGGCAGTGGTTTACAACGTATACTCACTGCATTAAAAGTATTGGCTATTGTGCTCGTGGTGTTGGGTATCCTCTTTTCTGGAAAGGGTAATTGGCAGAATTTGCAATCCACTACCATAACAGAACTCAATTGGCTGACAGCGTTCATGGCGGCAATGGCTGGCGCTTTCTGGGCTTACGATGGCTGGAACAATATCACATTTATTGCAGGTGAAGTGCGCGAGCCACAGCGCCATATTCCCAAGAGTTTGTTATGGGGTTTGCTCACTTGTATCAGCATCTATGTGTTGATCAACCTCGCTTTTGTCTATGTGCTGCCGTTGAGTGCGATGACGCAATCTTCTTTTGTAGCTTCAGACGCTGGTAAGATTGCCTTGGGAACTATTGGCGGTGGCTTGATTGCTTTGTTGGTGATCTTATCTACGCTTGGTACAACCAATGCTAATATTCTATCTACTGCACGTGTCACATTTGCCTTAGGCAAAGCAAGTGATCGATTGGGTTGGGTAGGTAAGGTACAACCTCGCTACCAAACGCCGGGTAATTCTTTGTGGCTGAATGCGGGCTGGTCCATCTTGCTCATTTTTAGTGGCTCTTTTGATATGCTGACTGACATGCTCATTTTCGTGAGCTGGTTTTTCTATGGCATGAGTGCTTTGGGCATTATTCGTTTGCGTAAGATCATGCCGGATACAGCTAGGCCGTATCGTGTATGGGCTTATCCTTGGCCAACCATTGTATTCGTTTTGTTTACAGCAGTCTTTCTGGTTGCCACACTCTACACAGATATTCAATTGTACCAGCAGGGCAAGACCCACCTCATCAATGCAGCATTTGGTATGTTGATTGCCGGCATTGGTATTCCCCTCTATTTTATCAGTCGGAAGCAGCGTTAATGCGCTATTTTCGCCCGAAACAAGTGATTTATGGAAACGGTGATCAACGGTATTGATCAGTTATTTCAATCCTACGCACAAAAAAAAGCCGATCGCATTGAGAAGCTGCCTCAAAGTGGCAGTGATAGAGTGTATTTCCGTGTATATGCCGGTAAGGAAACATTTATTGCTACCTGGAACCTCAATGTAAAAGAGAATAATACGTTTATTAAGTTCAGCAATCATTTCAATGCATTGGGTTTGCCTGTGCCACAGGTCTTTTGTATGAATGAAGAACATACGATTTACATTCAACAAGATCTTGGTCAGGAAAGTCTGCTCGATAAACTAGAGCAGCAGGGTAAGAACGATGCCAGCTATGCACTGTTTCAACAAAGCTTGAAAGAGTTGGCGCAGTTGCAAATCAAAGGCCATGAAGGTTTGAATTATGATTGGTGCCTTACGGCGAAGGAGTTTGGTAAGCAGGCCATCATGAGTGATCTGCTCTATTTCAAATATTATTTCCTCGATACACTCCGCATGCCTTACGATAAGCAGGCATTGCTGGATGATTTTGATGTGCTGAGTACTTACCTCACCAGAACAGAATACAAATACTTCATGTTCCGCGATTTTCAAAGCAGGAACATCATTGTGAAAGATGATCAGGTAAGCTTTATCGATTTTCAGGGTGGTATGCGTGGCGCTTTACAGTATGATGTGGCTTCTTTGCTTTGGCAGGCGAAAGCTGAGTTGAGCGAAGAGTGGAAGGACAATCTGCTGAACTATTATATGGATCAGATTGATGAGTTGCTGGAGCACCCTGTCGATAGAACCCTGTTCGTAAGCCAGTACAATGGTTACGTGCTCATCCGTTTATTGCAAGTCTTGGGTGCTT
>JACCDH010851045.1_pt1 | contig 45885 bp, 43 predicted proteins | sample 7442481 | NCBI WGS metagenome assembly JACCDH01 (sample SAMN15323433, study PRJNA562643) | freshwater metagenome | isolation source: river surface water | place: USA:Blue River Watershed | collected 2017-08-15 | reverse complement strand
TCGATGCCTTGGACGAAGCCACACGTAAAGCTTTGTTGGCCGAAGCTGCTAAAGCCGAAGAGCGTGGCTGGAAGATCTCCGAAGCGAAGACCAACGAGTATTTGGCTGCTTGGACGAAAAACGGTGGTCAGGTGATTCAGCCTTCTGCCGAGCTGACCAAAGGCTTGAATGAGATCGGTCAAAAAATGCTCGCAGACTACCTGAAGAAAGCTGGCAAAGACGGCCAGGCTATTGTTGACGCTCTCAAAAAGTAAATAATGCGTAAGCTGCTAAATGGGATGTACTCCGCCGCCGAATTTTTGGCGGCGGTTTGTATGGTGGGTGTTTTACTTGCCGTGCTGACTAGTATCCTGAGCCGTCAGCTCGAGTTCCATGTGTCGGGACTCGATGCCTACGCAGGATATTTCATGGCTTCGGCTGGCTTCTTGGCGCTGGCTTCGACCTTGCGCCATGGTGAGCACATCCGCGTCACACTTATTCTGAACGCGCTCGCCCCCGCGGGCAAGCGGCGTTTGGACATTGCTGCGCTAGCGGTAGGGGTTGCGATTGCAGTTTCACTAGCGGTCTTTAGCACCAAGTTAGTGATTGATTCGTACACCTTTAACGATATTTCTACGAGCAATGATGCAACGCCTCTCTGGATTCCTCAGTTGGGGATGGCGATTGGAACAATCTTGCTGCTGATCGCCTTTATTGATTTATTCGTTGGCCGCATACGTGGCGAAGAATCCGGCATGGATGCCGAGGAGCAACAACGCCATGAATGACATTCTTATTGTGACGCTGCTGATTGTCTCGCTCTTCGGGTTCTTAGCAGGCGGAGTTTGGGTTGGTCTGACGCTGGCGGGGACTGCTTGGATTGGAATGGAGCTGTTCTCTTCCAGACCCGCAGGCGATGCGATGGCCATTACGATCTGGGGGGCATCCTCGAGCTGGACGCTCACCGCGCTGCCTCTCTTCTTATGGATGGGTGAGATTCTGTTTCGCACTCGCCTCTCGCAAGATTTGTTTAAAGGCTTGGCGCCCTGGCTAAATAAATTACCTGGACGCTTGCTGCATACAAACGTCATCGGCTGTGCGATCTTTGCTGCAGTCTCTGGTTCGTCTGCCGCAACGTGTGCCACGATCGGCAAGATGACGCTGCCGGAGCTCAAGCGCCGCGGATACCCGGACGATATGGTGATTGGTACGCTCGCAGGTGCGGGTACGCTTGGCTTGCTTATTCCGCCGTCGATCATCATGATTGTGTACGGCGTGGCAGCAGAGGTATCCATCGCGAAGCTCTTCATTGCAGGGGTATTGCCGGGCATATTTTTGGCGCTGTTATTCATGGGCTATATCGTTTTTTGGGCGGTACGCCACCCAGATCAGGTTCCCGTAGCTGACGCAGAGATGTCGTTCAAGCAGAAGCTGTATCAATCTAGGCACTTGATTCCGGTCTTGTTACTGATTACCGCAGTGCTTGGCTCTATTTACAGCGGGGTAGCGACTGCAACCGAGGCGGCTGCCATCGGCGTCCTCGGATCGCTCATCGTTTCTGTCGCCCAGGGGTCTTTGACCTGGGAAACATTCAAAGGCTCGTTGCTGGGTGCAACACGTTTGTATTGCATGATTGCCTTAATTCTTGCGGGCGCTCAGTTTTTAACGCTATCCATGGGATACATTGGCTTGCCGCGTGCGTTAGCCGAGTGGATTGGAACTCTTGGCTTGTCGCAGTTTGGGCTGATCTTGGTCTTGATGGTCTTCTTTATCATCCTGGGTTGTTTTCTGGATGGTATTTCGATGGTCGTGCTGACGATGGGCGTGCTGCTTCCAACAGTCACAGCAGCAGGCATTGACTTGATTTGGTTCGGGATTTTTATTGTTTTTGTGGTTGAGATGGCGCAAGTCACTCCGCCAGTTGGATTCAATTTGTTTGTCTTGTCGGGTATGACCGGGCGCGAACTTCCTTACATCGCACGCGTGTCATTCCCCCTGTTCTTATTGATGGTAGGGGCAGTCCTATTCCTATACTTTGTGCCGGAACTTGCAACATTCCTGCCCAATCATATGAAGCTCTAGGACTCTAGATCTCGCGGCGGAGCCCAGGATGGTAAGCGTTTCTCTAGGAACGCTGCCATTCCTTCCAGACCAGGCTCGCTACGCTGCGCATTCAAAGACAGCACGAGCAACTCTTTCGCAGCGGACTGTTGTTCTGCTATATCCAGACTTTGGATCGTTTTTTTCGTTTGCTGAACGCAAGGTGCTTGCGTAAGTGTCAGCGCGCCAAGAAATGCATTCACATTCCCGTCTAAATCGTAGTCCTCGGACACATCGTGCAGCAGGCCTAGGCGCCATGCCTCAGAGGCTGTAAACGTTTCACCTGCAAGCAACCAGCGCGTCGCTGCGCGCTGACCAATCACCCGAATGAGGTGAGGGGCTGATAAGGTGGGCACAAGCCCCATCCGTGTTTCGGAATACGAAAATGTTGCGGTACGGCTTCCAAACGCAACATCTGCGCAAGCGACCAGGGTCGCACCAAGACCGATGCATTCGCCATTGACTCGGGCGATCACCGGTTTGACAGATGCGTGCACTGTCTGAAGCAAACGCTCTATTAAGGCTAGAGCCTCGTGTTGTTGGGCTTCGTCTGATTGCGATGCACTATGCAACCATTCCAAATCTACACCTGAACAAAAGGCAGTCGCTTTGGATGCGAGAACGATCGCATTAACTTCCGGATCGTTAGCTAAGCCTTCGAACACCTCAATGAGCTCATTGGCCATGAGCGCATTGATGGCATTTTGTTTCTCCACCCGGTTCAGCCAAACAACGGCAGTACCGGGGCCATACGCGACTTCTACGGTCTTAAGCATGATGACTACTTATAAAGAACGCTGGGTAGCCAGAGCCCAATTGCTGGGAACATGTAGAGCAAGAAGATCGCAAAGATCTGTATGCCCATGAAAGGCAGCATTCCAATAAAAATCTGGTTAAGCGTGACATGGGGAGGGGAAACCCCTTTGAGGTAGAAGGCAGCCATCGCGACCGGGGGCGATAGGAACGCTGTTTGTAAGTTCAAGGCCACGAGTAACCCAAAAAACAGGGGGTCAATTCCAAACTGTGAGAGCAGCGGCACAAAGATCGGCATAAAGATCACGATGATCTCTGTCCACTCAAGAGGCCAGCCTAACAAGAAAATTAAAATTTGTGCCAACAGCATGAACTCGACGGGGGTAAGCCCGAGCGACAGCACCCACTTCTCAATCACTTGTTGGCCACCAAGCAGTGCAAAGGCAGCGGAAAAAATCGATGATCCGACAAACAACCAACACACCATTGCGCTTGTCTTGGCGGTCAGAAACACGGACTCCTTGATGACTGGAAAGGTGAGTCGTCTATAGGCCAACGCCAGCAGTGCACCGCCAAGTGCACCCATCGCCGCAGCCTCGCTCGGCGTCGCCAGACCAAAGCCAATCGAGCCAAGAACGGCTGCAATCAAAATCACAAGGGGAAAGAAGGATTGCGCCAGCAAGCGAAAAACCTCTAGTCTGGCCCACGTCAGAGTCACGTAAAAAATGGCCAAAATTAAGGCAGCAACCGCAACATAAATCCAGAAGCCAGTTGGTGCGCTCAGACGATCGAGTTGCTTCGGCGGCTCTTTTGCGACTGCGTCCGCAGCCGGTGCAGCAGGTGCCGCTGGTGCAAGCTTTGCTGAACCAAGAGGCTCAGGGGCTGATTCTGAGGGAGGTTCAGCGAGCCCGCCCCCGGAGTCCGTGCTCGTATTGTTCGAGAGGCTTAGCTCAGCCGGAATGTCGTACACCACCTCAGGCGTCGTGACGACACGATAAATCACCAGGCTCAGTAACACGGTAACGAGCAAAGGCAACATGACCAGAACAACGTTGCGATTCATGTATTGGCGCGAGACTGCTGGGTCGCGCTTGCTCTTGAAGAAATTGGACAGCAAACCTGGTGCTGCCAACTTGAAGCCTTGGGATTCAATCGACTTTGAACCCGCTGGCAAAGGAATAATGCGGTCTTTTTCTGGAAGAGGAGGTGCCAAGTCTGGCCAGATCTTTGCCACAATCATCACATAGATTGCATAAAGAAGGGCTAAGCCGACTCCAGGGAAAAGCGCGCCTGCGTAGAGTTGAACAACCGACGTTCCCGTTGTGGCGCCGTAAACAATCAAGAGCACTGAAGGCGGAATCAGGATTCCCAGGCAACCACCTGCGGTGATGACACCTGCGGTGAGTCGAACGCTGTAGCCTGCCTTAAGCATTGCTGGCATGGCGAGCAAGCCCATCAGTGTGACCACAGCGCCGACAATACCGGTAGCCGTTGCAAAAATAGCGCAGGTGGCGAGCGTTGCAATCGCAAGTGAACCTGGCAGTCTGGCTAGTGCAAGGTGCAAGGATTGAAACAGCTTTTCAATCAGGTTCGCGCGTTCAACCAAGTAACCCATGAACACGAACAAGGGGATAGAAATCAACGCGTCGTTCGTCATCGTCGCGTACGTGCGCTGAACCATAAGATTGAGCGTCTGTCCGATCGCGCGCCCTGCGAAGTCTGGCGCCTGCATAAAGTAGGCGAAAAAGGTGAAGATGACACCCATGCCCATCAGCGTAAAGGCTGTGGGAAAGCCCAGCATGATCATCACGACAATTAGCGCGAGCATGATGAGGCCGATGTGGCCTGTCGTTAACGCGGCCCAAGGTGTTAAGAAGGCAATCATCGCGATGACGATGCCGATACACGCAAAACCGAACCATATTGCCTTGGGTAATTTCATTTCTTTTGCTCCTGCGCGACAACATAGCGGTCAGTCTGTGCGATGTCTTCGTCTTTGACGTGAACCATTTCTTTCAGTTTCTCGACGTCCACCTCTTGCACATCGGCTTCGCGCTCGGGCCACTCGCCCGATCGAATGCACATGCCACAACGAGCGATTTCCGCGAAGCCTTGGATCAGAAGAAAGAATCCAGCGATCGGGATAAATGCTTTGAAAGGATAAACCGGCGGGCCGTCTGCCATGAGTGAGGAATGCTCATTGATGGCGATAGACTCAGCGGCGTATGTCCAGCCTGCCCAAACCATGGCCAACACGCCGGGGACGAAAAATAAAATGTAAAGCACGAGGTCTAGACTGGCTTGCGCACGTGGTGGCAGAAAGCCATACAGAATATCGCCTCGTACATGTCCATTTTTTGCGAGAGTGTACGCACCCGCCATCATGAACATAATGCCGTAGTACATCAACTGCAGATCAAAGGCCCAGGCGCTGGGACGATTAAATAAATAACGCGCGAAAACTTCCCACGAGACGTGCAACGTTAGGGCAACAATCAACCAAGCGAAGGTTTTGCCAACAAAAGTTGAAATTGCGTCAATGCGCCAGAGCCATTTATTCATTCTTTTTACCTACATTGATACGGAGTTGATAACCCCGCTTATAAAAATCGGGTGGCTACTTAGTCACAAGTAGCCACCCGAGTTTCGCGACACATAAGTAGGCGGTTAGCCTGCTTTCTTTGGTGCGAAGTAGTGGTTGTAGGCCATACGGAAGTTGACGTTTGTATCGCCAGCCCAACGACCTGCGCGCTCGGCAAACGCGCGCTGTGAATCGAGTACTTTTTTGAACAGTGGGTTTTCAGCTGAACGCTTTGCAATCATCTCGTCCCAAATCTGCAGCTGGCGCTGGAGAATTGCGTCGGGAGTCTTGTAAAACTTCACGCTGCGATCTTTCTGCAACTTCAGGTAGTCAGTAGAGTAGCGATCAATTGCTTTCCACGACATGTCAGCGCTAGCCGCTTGCGAAGCAACTGCCAAGACGCTCTTAAGGTGCTTAGGCAGGGCGTCGTACTTGCCTTTGTTAAACACGATTTCAAATTGCTCGGCGCTCTGGTGGAAGCTTTGCAGCATGCAAACCTTTGATACGTCGGCAAAGCCCAAATTCAAGTCTGATGAAGCATTGTTGAATTCAGCGCCGTCCAAGAGACCTTTGTCCAGAGCAGGAACGATTTCGCCACCAGGCAGGGCGTTCACGGCAGCACCCATGGCTGTGTACATGTCAATCGCGAGGCCGACTGTGCGGAACTTCACGCCTTTCATTTCTTCAACCTTGGTGATCGGCTTCTTGAACCAGCCGAAAGGTTGGGTAGGCATTGGACCGTAAACGAGCGAGACAACGTTCACGCCCATTGCTTTTTGAATTTCGGTCAGCAGAGCCTTACCACCACCGTATTCGTGCCAAGCCAACAGCATGTTCGCGTCCATACCGAAAGAAGGACCCGAGCCCCAGAGAGCAACAGCTGTGTTCTTGCCGTACCAGTAAGCGAGCACGCCATGGCCGCCGTCAAGGGTTCCTGCCGACACGGCGTCTAGCAAGTCGAAGGCCTTCACAACGGCGCCTGCGGGGAGAACCTCAATCTTGAGCTGGCCGTCAGCCATTTCATTGACTTTCTTTGCGTAATCTAACGCATACTCATGGAAAATGTCCGTTGCAGGCCAGGTGCTTTGAAAGCGCATGGTGATTGGGGCATTTTGAGCCTTGGCAACCATGGGCACGCCCAAAGCGGTGGCAGTACCTGCGGCTGCGGCAGTCGAGAAAAATTTACGGCGCGATGCAATGACAGACATGTTGTGTCTCCGTGGAATGGGAAAATATGCTGCAGCGCAACAACCTGTCTTGGAGGTCGGTTAAACGACACGACGCAGGTTGTTTGCTCTCGCGTCATTAGACTGCGTGGGCTTCCGGAATACAACCTATCTCATACTAGTGATAACCCGATATATGGGGTTATCAGAGCCTATGTTGGGGTCCATAATGGGGGACGCAACGCCAGTGTTCACATTTGCGGGAGGGTGGCCATGATTTCTTCGAGTTTGATACAAAATCTACGTCAACAAATTATGCAGCGCCTGCCTTTTTCAGACATGGCGGCATCTGACGTAGATTTTTTTATTGAATCCTCGTCTGAGGTCTACTTCGGGCCCGAGGAGGTCATCCTCTCGCCCGCAGATGGCCCCCCAGCGTTTCTCTACCTAATTCGGCAAGGCCGCGTCTCGGGTAAGCGGACCTCACCCGGTCTGAGTGAGTCTGCGTTTGAACTTGAGGCGGGAGAGCTCTTCTCTGTTAGTGCCAGTTTGGCCGCTCGACCGGTTGCTGCCACTTATACGGCGATCGGTGACTGTTTCTGCTTGACGTTCCCCGCAGCTGCAATGCAAGTTCTTGTGGGTCGCTCGAAACCGTTTCGTGATTTCATTCATAACCGGGTCTGGATGTTGCTAGAGCAGTCGCGCCTAGCGCTGCGAAATAATTTTGCGTCGAAGGCCTTGCTAGAACAGTCGTTAGAGACTCGACTGGGCGACTTGATTCGTCGAGCGCCTCTGACAACGCTTGAGCAAACGCCCTTGCGTGAAGCACTGACCGTGATGCATGAAAAACGTATCGGATCGATGTTGGTCGTTTCAGACGAGGGTGCGCTGCTGGGAATTCTTACCCGGTATGACGTGCTTGAACGCGTTACGTTGGCAGGCATTAGTCTGGATACATCAATAAGTGCAGTCATGACAAAGGGAGTCAAGACCCTCACGGTTGATCACACGGCCGAGTCGGCAGCAGTCTTGATGTCGCGGTACGAGATTCGTCACGTGCCAATCGTCGATCTGCGGGGACGTGTGGTTGGCTTGATTTCAGAACGGGATTTGTTCTCGTTACAGCGTCAGTCCCTGGGAACGATCTGCTCGCTGATCCGCCAGACCGATGATGTGGAAGGGTTGAAGGAGTGCGCCGCCAACATTCGCAGGTTTACACGCAATTTATTAGGGCAGGGTGTTAGCGCGAGGCAGCTGACCTTTCTTGTGAGCCATTTGAATGATGTGTTGACTGCTCGCTTGATTACTTTACTCGCTCAGTCGCATGGACTCGATCTGAATGCATTCATTTGGATTGCGCTTGGTTCTGAAGGGCGCAGCGAACAAACGATTGCGACGGATCAAGATAATGCATTGATGTATCAACCGACAGGCGCTTCTGATGAAAAAAATCGTTACCTGGCTTTTGCTGGAGAGGTGAATGCCGCGCTAGATGCCTGCGGCTATCCGCTGTGTAAAGGCAACATCATGGCCAGCAATCCCGCGTTGTGTCTGACGATCGATGAGTGGAAAAAACGGTTCATGCACTGGATCGAATATGGTCATCCGGAGGACTTGCTCAATGCCGGTATATTTTTTGACTGCCGAGGTTTGGCTGGCAATGTCGATTTACTCAAAGGCCTGAGGGACGAGGTCAAAACAGCGGCTGCGCGTACCCCACGTTTTGTCAAACTAATGGCCGATGCAGCGCTTGTGAATCAAGTGCCTCTGAATTGGCTGGGATCCCTAGAAACAAAGAAATTAGAAGGTAAGTCGGTCATCGATTTAAAACTACAAGGCACGGCGATTGTTGTTGAAACCGCACGAGTCTATGCCTTAGCGTTGGGCATCGAAGAGCTGAACACCCAAGATCGCTTGGCCGCGATCGGACGAGCTTTCGGTTTGGCGCAAACCGAAACAGATGCCTGGATTGCTGCGTTTCAGTTTTTGCAAACGATGCGCTTAGCGATTCAAATTGATGGGGATGCGATCGCGAATAATCCCAACGCCCTAGATATCGATGGCCTGAACGCGGTTGATCGCAGTATTTTGAAAGAATCAATGGCCAGAATTCGCTCGTTGCAGCAACGCTTGGAGCTGGACTATGCGCGATAGTTTTTTGAGCACCCTGATGGGTTGGTTTGGTGTTGCGAGAGGTAGAGAGCACGCCACTCCCGAGCGATGGATCATGGTTGATGTGGAGACCACGGGTCTGAATCCCGCAAGTGATCGGCTGTTAGCGATCGCCGCGGTTGCGTTACGGCAAGATCCGATTACGAAAAACTTGCGCGTGGTCCTCAGTGATAGTTTTGAGGTCGTTTTGCGACAGACGCAGCCCTCGGCTAAAGACAATATCTTGATTCACCGTATTGGCGCAGAGGCACAAACGCAAGGCGAAGCGCCTGAGGCGGCGCTAGAAAATTTTCGTGCTTGGGTGGGATCCTCGCCCTTGCTGGCCTATCATGCGGCTTTTGATGCGGGGATGATTCGTCGCGCCTACCGATCTTACAACCTAGAAGCTTTAAAGGTTCAGTGGCTTGATGTTGCGCCACTCGCACGCATGTTCGGCGGTAATGTGCATGCTAAGGCTTTGGATGACTGGCTCAAGCACTTCAACATCGAATGTGCGGTTCGGCATCAAGCTGCCTCCGACGCTTTTGCCACCGCAGAGCTGTTGCTCAGACTTTGGCCTGCAATCCGCCGAGAGACGCAAAGTTGGCGAGGACTGACGCGACTCGCTAAAGGTGCCGCATGGATTCCCTCTTAATAAGCTGAAGTAATATAAAAAAAATAAATCCGTCTTTCGTTCTTTAAGGCTTCTTCGATATGATGCTGAGCTATTAACCTTGTTGAGTTCAGTGTTCATGGAGCCTAAAGGCGGATATGTTTTTCTTCCCTACGCGATTAAAAAATAATTTAGTTTTGTTGGCTGGTCTTGCATCGGCTGCTTTGATCGCTGCGGCGCCTTGGTCTGCTGCGCGCGCCCAAGGTGTGCTCGACGTATCTCTTTTGGCAGGAACCTGCCTGAACTGCCATGTCTCCGACCCCAAGCTAGCGACAAGTATCCCGGTCATAGCCGGTAAACCCGAGGCGGTTCTGAAATCGCAATTGCTCTCATATAAGTCTGATCAAGCCCCGGCTGGCACCACCATCATGAATCGTCTTGCCAAGGGGTATAACGACGATGAGATCGCTGCGCTTGCTGCATACTTTTCTAAGCTGGATGCCAAGGGGTTCGCGCCAGCAGGAGTCAAAAAATAATGAACGCCGGACCTAAATTTTCTCGACGCCGTTGGTTGGCCGCAGCTGGGCAGGCAGCACTTGCCGCAGGCTGGAGCGTTAGTGCGCCCGTGTTTTCTCAGCAGTCAGCAGGTCGTGTTGTCGTCGTTGGTGGGGGCTTTGGTGGAGCAACCGCGGCGAAATATATTAAACAGCGCAATCCACGCATTGACGTCACTTTAATTGAGCCAGCGCAGAAGTTTTACACCTGCCCGTTCACGAATCTGTATTTGGGTGGGTTGCGAACGTTTGAGGCGCAAGGGCATGGTTTTGACGAGTTGCGCAGCATGGGTGTAAGAGTCGTTCATGACTTTGCACAAAGTGCTGACGGTGCTGCGAAGACGATTAAGCTCGCTGGTGGTCAAACGCTCGCGTACGACAAGTTGGTGCTGTCGCCCGGCATCGATTTCCTCTGGAATAAGCTTGAAGGTTATGACGAGGCCGCATCTTTATTAGCCCCACACGCGTGGAAGGCCGGAGCACAAACTACCTTACTGAAAAAGCAGCTTGACGCAATGCCCGATGGTGGCACGTTTGTGATGGTTGCCCCCGCGAACCCCTACCGCTGCCCGCCCGGGCCTTACGAGCGGATCAGTATGGTGGCGCATTACTTTAAAACACAAAAGCCTAAGTCCAAGATTCTTGTCCTTGACGCGAAAGATGCGTTTTCAAAGCAAGCCCTGTTCCTCGATGGCTGGAAGCGCTTTTACGGCGACATGATTGAGTGGGTGCCTGCGGGCAAGGACGGGAATGTAATTCGCGTCGACGCTAAAAACTTGTCTGTTGAAACGGATTTCGGCAAGATTCACAAAGCAGCCGTCCTCAATGTCATTCCGCCGCAAAAAGCAGGTGCGATTGCTGAACGTGCTGGCGTTGCCGACAAGAGTGGCTGGGTGCCAGTCAAACCAGACACATTTGAATCGACACAAGTCAAAGACATTTATGTAGTGGGTGATGCAACTATTGCGGCACCTATGCCCAAGTCCGGATTTTGTGCGAACGCGCAAGGGAAAGTTGCCGCGGCTGCCATCGTGAATGCCTTAGCTGGCAAGCCTGCTGCCGCTGCCTCCTGGTCGAACACTTGCTATAGCCTGGTGGCACCCGATTACGGCATCTCGGTTGCGGGCGTATACCAAGTCGCAGAGGGAAAGATCGTTGAGGTCAAGGGCTCTGGTGGTGTTAGTCCTAGAGAAGCGAGCGATACGGTTCGCAAGCTAGAGGCGCTCCACGGTGTGGCTTGGTACAACGCGATTGCGCGCGATACTTGGGGGAGTGGAGCCTAATGTCCCCAAACGAAATACTTGTATGGTCAGGTCTGGCGATTGGTGTCGCGTTCGGTGCGCTCGGTCAATCGACAGGATTTTGTTTGAATCGGGCGGTCAAGGATTATGTTGAGTCCAGAAATCTGCTCAAAGCGAGGTCGTTTGCTTTAGCGATGCTTGTCGCGATTGTCGGTACACAGTTGCTGGCTATCACTGAGCTGATTGACTTTTCGACTGCTATTTATCGCACGCCGAACTTCTCATGGTTGCTCCTGCCACTGGGTGCAACGATGTTTGGCTACGGCATGATGCTCGCAAACGGTTGCGGCGCACGTACCGTCGTGTTGTTGGCACAAGGTAACTTGCGCTCGTTGGTTGTTTTGCTTTGTCTTGGGATATCAGCCTACGCGACTCTGTCTGGGGTGTTGGGTCCCTTTAGAAACACGCTCGCGCAGGCCACAAGTATTCCTCTGGGTGGCCTGTATGAGTGGTCGTCGCTTTCGAACCGTATTCTTGTTGGTCTATTGCTTGCGGCCTTAGCTTGGTTTGTTTTCTATCGCGGCATGATTGTGCGCAGCGCGAAAGACTTCTTCGGTGGTCTTGGTGTCGGTTTGCTGGTGGTGGGTGGGTGGCTTGCGACAGGTTGGCTTGCCGCCGATGAGTTCGAGCCAACTCCTTTAGTGTCATTGACGTTTATCGCACCGATTGGCGAGACTATTCAGTACCTAATGATTGCAACAGGTATGCGATTCGGTTTTCCGGTAGCCTTGATTTGTGGCGTGCTACTCGGATCGTTTGTGATTGCCGCTTTGCGGGGGACATTACAGCTTCAGGGATTTTCCACACCGCGCGAGATGAGACGTTATGTGCTCGGTGGCATTTTGATGGGTGTTGGTGGTGCGTTAGGATTGGGCTGCTCGATCGGCCAAGGTCTAACAGGTATGTCGACCTTGGCATTTAGCTCAATGATTGCGAGCATCTGCATTTTGTTTGGCGCAGGGCTCGCGGCGCTGCGCAACCGTTAAGCGCTCAAACGGCTGCCGCTCTATTTTTCTCTTGGGCGTCTTTATGGCGTAACCAAAGAAGCGCCACACCCATTAAAACAACGGGGAACAATGAGCCGAGGTTCAAGATATCCCAGCCTGATGTTGTTACAAGCGCGCCGGAGCTAAACGAAGTGACGGCCATCGTTGTGAAGACAAAGAAATTGATCACGCCCTGAGCACGATCCTTCTCTTCTGGTCGGTAGGCGGTCATCGCGAGGTTTGTTGCGCTGGTGAACAGGAAGTTCCAACCGACGCCGAGGATGAAGGATGCCAGCATAAAGTGCATCACATCCACGCCAGACAGTGCGATCAAAATACAGACGAAATTTAAAAATATGCCAAGCCACATGATTTTGCTTGTGCCATATTTTTTGATTAAAGAACCGGTAAAAAATCCTGGTGCAAACATGCCAATCACGTGCCATTCAAGCACAAAGGCGGCATCTGAAAACGGTAAGCCACAGACCTTCATTGCTAGGGGGGTTGCGGCCATCAGTAAATTCATCACGCCGTAACCGAGCGCCGAGCTTATTGCCGCTACAAGAAATACCGGCTGCTTCAGTAATTCCCAAGCGGTGCGACCAGTCCCTGCTGCCTTTTTTTCTGCCGCCGATACTTTTGGGAACTCGATGAAGTGCATCACGAGTAATCCCAGAAAGCCAGCAACGGTCAATATCAGATATGCACCTAAAAATGGCGTGTCGAAGGAGTCTTTCGTGTAGTTAGCCAGGTTAGGGCCAACGACGGCGCCGATGATGCCGCCGGCCAGCACCCAAGAAATTGCTTTTTCTCTGAGGCTCACGTCCGTTAGTTCCGCCGCAGCAAAGCGATAGAGCTGACCGTTAGCGCTGTAGTAACCGGCGACAAAGGTGCCAAATACTAAGAGCCAAAAATTTTTGGAATAGGCAGCGTAAGCGCAGATCAACGAGGAGACGATCGCAACAAGTAGGCCCAGTTGAAAAGATTTTTGACGGCCAAAGCGCTTTTGTGCACGCGCGACAATGGAGGTCGATAGAGCACCCCCCACAACATATCCCATGATCGGGAGTGTTGCCATCCATGCTACTCGACTCAAGCTCAGTCCGACTAGACCATTGATCGCGACGAACGTGATGTTGTTAACAAGAAAGATGCCTTGACACAAAATCAACAGCACCAGATTTTTATTGAAGAGTTTCGGTGTATTTTGCATGGGGTGATTAAAGCACGGTGGCGCGCGCTACGGTGGCAGGGTCAAGATGCTGCAGTGCACGATAATTCGTCAGAAATACTTGCCCGCTAAGATTTTTTAAAAAGTCTGATTTTGCGAGGCGATCCATGACGGGACCCTTCACCTCAGAAAGATGTAACGCGATGCCAGCATCCTTCAAACGCTTTTCTATGGTCTCTAGGCTTTCTAAGGCGCTGGCATCCACATCGTTTACCGCTGAGCACTGCAATACAACATGCTGCAGCGCGGGGTGAACTGCAACCTCGGCATTAAGGCGATCTTCGATATTGCGTGTGTTAGCAAAATAAAGACTTTCATCAATACGCAGACACAGCACTGTGTCGCTCGTGATGACTTTGTGGCGCGTGACATTTCTAAAGTGTTCAGTGCCCGGCACGAGTCCGACTTCAGCGATATGGGGTTGGCTCGTTCTATAGAGATGCAGTGCGATCGATAACGATACGCCGATAATGAGACCCGTCTCAACACCCATTGTGAGTGTGCCAATTAACGTCGCTGCTGCAGCATAAAAATCGGAACGAGCAAAGTGCCACGTGTGCCGAAACATCTGCAGATCCACAAGCGACAGGACCGCAACCACGATGGTTGCAGCGAGCGTTGCATGGGGTAAGTAAAACAGGACGGGCGTCAGCAGGAGTGAAGTCAGCGCGATGCCTATCGCAGTCATAAAGCCAGCTGCCGGCGTACGTGCACCGCTATCTGCATTGACGACTGAGCGGGCAAAGCCACCGGTGACGGGGAATCCCCCAGTGAAGGACGCCGAGAGGTTGCACGCGCCGAGCGCGACTAATTCCTGGTTGGGCTCGATCCGTTGGCGTTTGCGTGCGGCGAGTGTCTGTCCCACGGATACCGACTCAACGAAGCCCACGACGCTGATGAGCAGGGCTGGCACTAACAGAGCAGACCAGAGCTCTAGGTCCCAAAGCGGCGTCGTCAGTGGCGGTAAGTTTTGTGGAACGAAACCAACGACCTTCACGCCCGCAGCTTCCCAGTTCAGACCCCACGTTAAGCCAGTCGTGATGCCGATCGCAATCACCGGACACGCTTTCCCGATAATGTCAGCGATAGCGGAGGGGAGCCCCAGCTTGATGAGGCTCGATTTGAGATATTTGCGGGTCAGAAATAGGAAGCCAACTGTGGTCATGCCCAGGGCAACCGTTAACGTATGCGAACCAGACGCTTGTACAAGTAGGTTTTTTGTTAGTACAAAAAAATTATCGCCCTCTGCGCGGATTCCTAAAATTGTTTTGAACTGATTGGCGGTAATGAGCAGGGCAGAGGCGGTGATAAAGGCCGATACGACCGAGTGGCTTAAGAAATTTGCGAGAAATCCCAGCCGCAGAAAGCCCATGACTAACAACATCGCTCCGGATAAAAAAGCGAGCGTTATTGCGACTTGCCAATATGCATGGGTGCCAACTGCTGCATGTTCGCCTATTGCCGCCGCGGTCATGAGCGAAACAACGGCGACCGGCCCCACAGCCAACACTCGGCTAGTCCCTAAGAACATGTACAAGACAAGCGGCGCGATGCTCGCATAAAGACCAACCTCGGGCGGCAATCCAGCAAGCATCGCGTAAGCGAGGCTTTGCGGAATCAGCATAAGGGTGACGATCAGCGCAGCGAGTAGGTCACTCGAGAAGGTGCTGTGGTTGTACGTGCGGACCCATTCAAGGATCGGAAGCTGTGGCAGAGAAACTCTCATCGCTTACGTTCAAGTGCCGCGAATGCCACCATGCCGACAATCATTGCGGCCACAAACCAGAGAGCCTGTATCTGCCCCGATGCCATGGACACAAGTGCGGGGCCTGGGCAGAACCCTGCTAAGCCCCAACCAACACCAAAGACAGTGCTGCCAATGACGAGACGCTTGTCGATATGGCTCGCCTTGGGTAAATGCAGTGCTCCACCCAGCATCGTTGTTGTGCGCTTCTTTGCAATCGCGAACGCGAAAAATCCGACAGCGATCGCACCCATCATCACGAAAGCCAGTGATGGGTCCCAAGCGCCGAAGAGGTCCAGAAATCCAAGTACTTTTCCAGGGTCTGTCATACCTGACAGGATGAGACCAAGGCCAAATAGAAGTCCAACTAAAAACTCGACGAATCGATGCATGACGAGCCCCTTAAATGAAGTGACGAATAATGAGAACCGTGCCGAACCCTGCGCCCATAAAGCTGAGTGTGGCGACCAACGACCGCGGTGATAGGCGTGAGAGACCGCATACGCCGTGACCGCTGGTGCATCCAGACGCATAGCGCGTGCCGATACCGACGAGTAGTCCTGCAATCACGGTAGTGATCGTGTTGGCTTGGATGCGGGGAACGGAAATAAAGTCAGCAGGAGCAAGCAGTAAAAACACCCAGGGTGCTGCAAACATCCCTGCCAGGAAGGCTATACGCCAGCCTGTGTCACCGAGTTTCGGGGGGAGCAAGCCGCCCACAATCCCGCTTATGCCAAGAATGCGACCATTGGCGAGTATGAAGAGCGCAGATGCAATGCCTAATAAAACGCCGCCCGAAATGGCGCTCCAGGGGGTGAAGTGTGACCAGTCGATCATCATGATTTTTTTACCTTGGCTTTTTTACAAAATTGAGAATAAAGGACTTCCATCACGGCAAGTGCTTGGGGGCTGGTGAATCGATAATAGATATTTTTCCCTTCCCTGCGGGTCGTGACTAATTCTTCGTTACGTAACACGGTCAACTGCTGCGAAAGTGTTGGTTGCACAATGCCCAACGACTCCTGTAGTTCGCTGACGCACTTTTCTTCTTGTGTGAGTTGACACAGGATCATCAAGCGGTCCGGATTGGTGAGTACTTTCATGAGGCGGCAGGCCTCGTGGGCTGATGCCTGCATTGCCTCTAGCTCGAGGGTGGGGGAAAGCGTGGACATATGTATTGAGCGTTCTATTGATAATAATCAAGTAAGTATTATATTTACTTATAATCTATTTGTAAATATAATATTATCATTGCGAGTCACTACTGGAGTAACAAATGTCTGCCGCAGAAAAGAAACCCACTGTTCATGGAATTTTTGACCCAGCAACCTGGACCGTGACTTATGTCGTATATGACGCACCTGGTTCGGCATGTGCGATTATTGATTCGGTCCTGGACTACGACCCCAAGTCAGGACGTACTAAGCACACCTCGGCGGACAAGGTTGTTGAGTTCGTGCGTGCAAATGGCTTGAAGGTTGAATGGATTCTTGAAACGCATGCTCACGCGGATCATTTGTCTGCTGCGCCTTATCTGAAAGAGCAGTTGGGTGGAAAGATCGGAATCGGCGCAAAGATCACAACGGTACAAAAAGTTTTCGCGGGTATCTTCAATCTTGAGCCAGAGTTCAAACAAGACGGTACACAATTCGATCACCTGTTTGCCGAGGATGAGGTCATTCGTATCGGTGCGCTAACAGGGCGGGCCTTGTTTGTGCCGGGTCACACCCCAGCGTGTATGGCCTATCAGTTTGGTGACGCTGTGTTTGTCGGCGATACGATGTTTATGCCCGATGTTGGGTCGGCGCGTTGTGATTTTCCGGGCGGTGATGCGCGGATGCTGTATGCATCGAGCAAGAAGATTTTGAGTCTGCCGCCAGAAACGCGCTTGTTCATGTGCCATGACTATCCGCCCAATAACCGGCCGATCCAGTTTGAAACGACTGTCGCGGAGCAACGCGCAAAGAACATACATTTGCATGACGGAGTGACGCAAGAGCAGTTCGTTGAGATGAGAACCAAACGCGATGCAACACTCGAAATGCCGGTGTTGATTCTTCCTGCAGTGCAAATAAATATTCGTGCGGGTAATTTGCCGCCACCTGAGTCCAACGGGAAATCCTACGTGAAGATTCCCTTGAACGCGCTGTAAAACTTTTCAATCAAAAAGGATGTTCATCATGAAATGCAACGTTGGTGGTATCGATCGCGTCCTACGTGTTGTGGCTGGTTTAGTGCTGATCGCCTTGGCCGCGACAGGAACTGTTGGCGTGTGGGGTTGGATCGGAGTTGTGCCGTTAGCAACAGGCTTATTTCGCTTTTGCCCGTTGTATCCTTTGGTCGGCATGAATTCGTGCGGATCTGGCTCAGGAGCTAACAGCGGTAGCTGTTGCAAAAAATAAGTTTGTGTTGATCGTTACGGTTGTTTAAAACTGATCGGAACGATCACAGTTGCACTGATGGCGGTTTGCCCCCGCATGCCGGGAACAAATCTCCATCGGGTGACTGCTTGTATGGCTGCCTGGTCTAGCCTGTCATAGCCACTCGACTGATGCAAGGTGACCGCTGTGGCGCTGCCATCTGGGTCGACTTTGACGAGTAATAAAACTGTTCCGCTCTCCCTGTTGCGTTTTGATAGCGCTGGGTAACTTGGGGCGGGATTGTGCAGATATGCTGGATCTAAACGTGGTGGAGTCGTTTGCGACTCAGAATCTCTGTTTACACCGATAGTGGGTTGTCCAGGCGCACTTGTAGTTGTCGGAGATGATGAAACCACGGTGTTTTTGCTTGGGGGTGCTGCCGTTGGTCTCGGCGCAGGCGCAGGCGGTGCGGATGGCTGAGGTTTGGGTGCGGGCTTACTGTCAGGTGCGGGGGGTTGTGCTGGCGCAGAGGATTCGGTAAATGCTGTGGCTGGCTCCTCTCTGGTCGCGGGGACTGCCTCCACGGCCGGCTGGCTGGAAGGCTCGACTGGAATAGCGGGCACTTCTTGAACGGGCTGCGAGTCGGTCGGTTGGGCGAGCGAAGTTGGGTGAGGCGGGCTTGTGAAGGTCGGTTCTGCAACCGGCTCTGCGGGCGATGTGATGTCGCTATCCCCTGAGAGATCAACAACAATGATGTCGAGAGTTTCGGGCTGTGAAGGTGCGGGACCGCCGGGTAAAAAGTCAAGACGCAGTAGAAAGACAGCAAGAAGCAGGGCGTGTACGAGCACAATGACGGCGGCACGCCAGCCATAGCGTTGACTCGGTATGGGATGCGCTAAGCGTACGGGCGCGTAAATCCCCGATCCTTCATGACCAAGCGAATCGTTACTTGTCCCGGATTGTGAAGTTTTATCTGACATTGCTCATGTTTACCTGCCGTGCAGTTTAGAGCGTTTACTTGGTCTTCAGATAAAATTTGAGCGTTAAAAGGTGAATGCGCTATTTTTCGGATGATAAAAATGAAAAAGTTTTTCAGTTCTGTCGCGGTCGTGATCGGAGTTTTACTCGCTAGTCCGGCAGGGGCACAAAATGCGTCAAATCCGGGCTTGGCTTTCGATGCGCCGTGGGTGCGCGCGAGTGCCCCTGGCCAAAAAAATGGTGCGGGTTATGTGCAGATTCAGAATAAAGGCAGCCAGACCGATCGTTTGATATCAGCGACGACGGCAAATGTTGGACGTGTCGAGTTGCACACAATCATCAATGAAAACGGCGTGGCAAAGATGCGGCAAGTGCAGGGTATTGAAGTACCCGCTGGTGCAGGTGCCACGCTCGCGCCTGGCGGCTTTCATATTATGTTCATGGGCTTGAACGCACCGTTCAAGGCGGGTGAGATTGTTCCGGTTATGTTGCGCTTTGAAAAGGCGGGGGAGGTAAAGGTTGACTTTGAAATCAAGCCGCCGACCTATAACCCTGCTGCTGCGGGTCAGAGCGCGGCACACAAGCATTAATCGTCAAGGCCTATATGTTTGGTGTGACTGACTACGGCGCGTTTGTTGTTGCCTTCACAATATTTTTGTTGATTCCCGGGCCGGGCAACTTGGCTTTGGTGACTTCAACGAGTAAAGGCGGCATCTCTGGTGGGTTAGCCGCCACAATGGGCGTGATCCTTGGAGATCAAGTTCTGTTGTGGCTAGCCGTAGCGGGAGTCGCTGCGATCTTGAAGGCCTATCCTGCTGCATTTGAGGCTGTGCAGTGGGTCGGCGCACTCTATCTGGCATGGTTGGGAATACGCATGCTGCTCGCAAAGCCGGGCGCCGCTCCCATTCTGAATATCAAGCCGTATCACTACATGCGTCAGGCTTTATTGATTACGGTACTCAATCCTAAGGCCATCGTGTTTTACATGGCTTTCTTCCCCTTGTTTGTGGATCCCGTTCACCATAGAGGGCTCATCACATTCGGATTCTTGGCCGGCACGATTGCAGCATTGACTTTTATATACGGATTAGGCGCGACCTTATTGACTTTTTTTCTTGCGGAGCGGTTGCGCACGAATCCTAAAGTGGGCTATTTGCTAGAGAAAGTAGCCGGCCTTTGCCTCGTTGGCTTTGGCATCAGGCTGGCACTTTCCCGCTAAGGTCACCGCACGTACTATTTGGTTTGCTCAGCCACCATATGTGTGTGTGCTGTCTTAAGAAGAATGCACGGCACGTTCTTTTCCACACCGCGATCGATCATGGCGCCCAGAATATGTTCGTGTTCTGTCTGATTGCCTTGCACCAGGTCGCGCAGCATAGACGCCGCAAAGCTGGATCCCACTTTAGTCAGCATATCTAGCGCTTTTTGCTGAGCGCTCGCTTTGGTCGGAAAGCCATGGGCTTGTGCGATTGCGCAGGACTCGGCGTAAAAAGCGGTCATCACTTCCTTACCCCAAGGCGCTGCCGCAATTTTTCCGACGTGTCCGCGACAGAGGGTCGTCATGCCAGCCAGCGTTGCCAGAAATACCCACTTATCCCAAAGTGATTGTTCGATATTTTCGCTGTAGGTCTTGTCGAAGCTTGCTTTTTCGCAAAGAGCGAAAAATTCGCGTGCGAGCGCTTCATGAGCACCAGAGCGGTGACCAACGGTTAGCGCATGCAGGTCAGTCAATTGTTTGACTGCACCACTTGAGGTGATGGTTGCTGCAATGTGCGCAACGCCACCCATGACGCGGTCTCGACCAAATTTTTCGTCCAGACGCTGAATGTGGCTCATGCCGTTTAAAAAGGGCAGTAAGACACCCTTGCTGCTGGCCCCGCTGATGGACTCGAGTGCGTCGTCAAAGTCAAACGCCTTGGGTGCGAGAATAATCAGGTCATACTCAGGTTTGAGCTGATCCCGAGTCACAGATTTGGGCTGGATGGTAAATGATTCTTTAGGGGTTTCGACTTTTAGCCCCTCGGCTTGAATCTTTGCGTGACGCGCATCCCGCAGAAGGTATGTCACATCGGCACCGGCTTGAATAAGTCGTGCCCCAAAGTAACCGCCAACGCCACCCGCGCCAAGAATTAATATCTTCATGTATGTCTCCCTGTTGCTGCGCATCTTATCGTGTTTTGCGGTTAGAGTGATGGCTGCGTAAGAACTCAGCTAAACAACTTTTCCGGGATCTATGCTGACCGCACTCTCCAAAATCGTACAGTCATCGCGCGTGCCTTTTCAGGTGCGCAGCTTTCGCTATCAGTGGCCAGCAGACCTCTTTGCCTCCTGGGCATTTGAAATGGAGATTTTGGTTTTGGGATGGTATGTACTTGTAGAGTCGAACTCGGTGCTGATGCTGGTTGTCTACGGTGCGTTGCAATACAGTGGGTCGTTGATCAGTCCTTTTTTTGGAATCGCAGGCGATCGATTTGGCTATCGAAATCTCTTTATGGTGACGCGAGGCTTGTATGCGGTGCTTGCAATGTCTATCGCGTTACTTGGCCTCTTTGACTTGCTCTCACCAGTCCTTGTGATCGTCCTCGCTTCGATCGTTGGCGTTGTTCGCCCCTCTGACATGATGATGCGTTACGCCTTGATTGGTCAGACACAGCCTGCTGATCAGATGACTGCAGCGCTGGGTCTATCACGCATGACCTCTGATTCGGCGCGTATTGCAGGCGCACTTGCTGGCGCAAGCGTATTTGCACAATTTGGATTAGTGCCTGCGTATGTGGTGATTACGCTCCTCTACGTCGTTAGTTTCGTTTTTTCGCGAGGTGTGGCTGGTCGTGTGCTGCATACAGGGCAATCTGTATCGATGGCACCCGTGCGCGACCTAAAAGAGGCGTTCGTCTATGCCTGGGGTAAGCCAGAGTTACTCGGGCCGATCGCCATTGCTTTTTTGATCAACCTTTTGGCGTTTCCATTCTCATTAGGACTGTTGCCTTACATCGCAAGGACAATTTACGAAGTCGACCAAACAGGTCTTGGATTACTAAGCGCTAGCTTTTCAATCGGTGCCTTGTTCGGATCTCTGGTTTTAGGTACGAATATATTTTCTTTAGGGACAGCGCGTGCGATGTTCATCGCGACGGTGTGTTGGTTCGGGTTGTTATTAATCTTTGCGCCACTCACATCCTTTAGTGCTGGATTCGTTATCTTGCTTTGTGCGGGCTTCGCGCAAAGCATGTGCATGACACCTTTAGCTGCTGTGATGCTGCGTTCAACTGACCCTAAGTTTCGAGGTCGAATTATGGGCTTGCGTGTCTTGGCAATCTGGGGCTTACCGCTCGGTTTACTTATTTCCGGGCCGCTGATCTCTTGGATTGGCTTCGTTTGGACGACGGTCTTGTATACAACGCTTGGTATAGCAGCCACTGTGGGTGTGGCTTGGAAGTGGCGCGACCGCCTTTGGCAGGTCGGCGCGCCTGCGAACCGACACGGGTAATCGGTTTATTTACACGCCTTCAACGATACGAATATCGCGCTCAACCGATCCAGTACCGAGCGCGCGAATTGCCTCTTGATATCCGGGGCTGTTGTAAGCGGCAAGGGCGGCCTCTACGCTCTCGAATTCAAGCAACACAGTACGCTGTTTCACGCCGTCTTCTTTGACTGCTGCAGCTTCGTTGCGCGCTAAGAATTTGCCACCCGCAGCAGTGAGTGCTGGGCCTGCCAGTTTGGCGTAGGCGGCAAGCGCCTCGGGGTTGGAGATGGAGCGGTAGGCACTAATCCAATAAGCTTTAGCCACAATGACCTCAAATTGTTAATAGGTTGAAAAATTCGGAACCAGTAGAGTACCAAGTCTGGGCACGGCGCAGGTATACATAACGACGATGAATTGTTGCGCCGCAGCGTAGACGGTATTGCTTGTTAGACTGCAAGAGAAAGATCTTTATGTTAGGGTTGACACTAGGTTCGACATAACGCTCAGAGTCAGATGAAAATTTTTTACGGCTGGAAAATGGTATTCGCTGCAGCATCGCTGCAGTTCATGCAGTCCATGATGCTGCACCAGGCCTTCGGCGCGTATATCGCTGTTCTGATTCAAGATAAAGGGTGGAGTAAGACCTCGGTCTCGGGAGCCTCGGCACTCATGTCCATGGAAGCCGCCGTTATTGGCCCGCTCCTTGGTTGGTTTCTCGATAAATTTGGCTCGCGCGGTGTGATTAAGGTCGGGGTCGTCGTGTTTGGGCTCGGGTTTATTCTGCTCAGCCAAATCGATACGCTGATGGGTTTTTATGGAGCCGCGGTGGTCATTGCAATTGGCTCCTCCATGGCGGGATATTTCCCACTTAACGTCGGTGTGATTCAGTGGTTCGAAAAAAAACGTGCACGTGCGTTATCGGTGGTTGGTCTTGGGCTGGCATTAGGAGGCACGTTGGTGCCTATCGTCGCCTGGAGTATCGAAACGTTCGGTTGGCGCGAGACAGCGTTTACCTGTGGCGTTTTCGTGATTCTGGTCGGCTACCCCTTGGCTTGCGTGTTTCGTCGCCGCCCTGAGGACTTTGGGGAGACCGTTGATGGACTGGGTGCGGTGCGAGGAGCGATCGATGTGTCGGGCGCGATTGAATCTAAACCAGAGCCAGAGTTCACGCCGCGTCAAGCGCTTCGCACCAAAGCATTTTGGTTGCTTTCAGCGGGGCATGGTGTGGCGTTGATTATTGTGACAGCCGTCAATACGCATGCCATTAATCACATGCGTATTTCGCTGGACTACACCATCGCGCAAGCCTCGTTTTACATTACGCTGATGACTGGATTTCAGGTCATTGGTGTGCTGCTGGGTGGCGTGCTGGGTGACAAGTTACAGAAAAATCGCGTTGCCGCCGTATGCATGATGATGCACATGGTGGGTATGTTGATGCTTACGTATGCCTTTGGGCCAGTGATGTTAGTGCTGTTTGCCGTTTTCCACGGTTTGGCTTGGGGCATTCGCGGCCCCTTCATGCAAGCGATTCGCGCTGACTATTTCGGACGTAAATCAATTGGCATGATTCTGGGTTTGTCGGCGTTGCTCACAGCTTTTGGTCAGATTTCAGGCCCACTGCTTGCGGGCATCATGGGTGATGCCACGGGTAACTATCGCTTGGGCTTTACGGTGCTCGCGTTAATTTCCGGCGCAGGAACCGCCTTATTCTGGTTTGCCAAACCACCCGCTATGCCCGAGCCCACCGCTTAGTCTGACAAAGCTCTGCCTGCTGCAATTAGTGCATGCGAGTTTATGTCAGGGTTTATGTAGTTTTTAGTAAGTATTTTGGGTGCATATGGCTCAGTTTGTTATCCTAGCGGACTCAGTCGCAAACTTGTTATTGCGATGCACGCATAAATTTACTTAGTGCGTTGATCCTGGTTTGAAATAAATGGTGATGTGGGTGTTAAGACTTAGTGCTGTCTGTGTTGTGGCTGTACTAGCGGGCTGCGTGACAGTCGGGCCTGATTACGATCAAACGCAAGCGACAACAGTACCGGCTGCCCCAGTTACCTGGCAACAAAACTTGCCTCATGGTGGCAACATGGTTGCTCTGGGAAACTGGTGGGCGCAATTTAATGATCCCGTATTAGTAGAACTGATCGATTCGGCTCAACAGCAAAGTCAGACTATGGCAGCGGCTGCGTTGCGTATTGCACAAGCGCGTGCAGTGCTGGTGACCGCAAACGCCGCGGCGGTTCCAAATATCAACGCGGCTGCAGTGGGTACGCGTGGGACATTCCAGTTAGGTGGTCCTATTATTGTCGCGACGACCTCGCAAGCGCAGCTGCAACTGGGCTGGGAGATCGATTTGTTCGGTGGTCTGTCACGTGCAAGCGAGGCAGCGCAGGCGCGGCTTGAGGCGCAGGTCGCCAATTGGCATGAGGCCAGGATTTCTGTTTCGGCAGATGTGGCCAATATGTATACAAACTTTCGTGGTTGTGAACAGCTTGCTGCAATTGCACGTTCTGATGTGAAGTCGCGTCTGCAAACTGCTGATCTGACACAAAAACTCTCGCAGGCTGGATTCCAATCGCCTGCCACGTCTGCGTTGGCAAGCGCAAGTGCAGCGGAAGGGCAGAGTCGCGTTGCGGCGCAAGCGGCTGATTGCGACATTCTAGTTAAAGCACTTGTCTCGGTGACGGGTCTGCCTGAAGCTGACCTGCGCGCCAAGTTAGCAAAGCAGACCGCCAAGTTACCCGTGCCTGCGATGCCAACGCTTAAGCAGGTGCCAGCACAAGTGCTGTCGCAACGGCCTGATATCGCCGCGGCTGAGCGAGACGTGGCGGCTGCGAGCGCAGATATTGGAGTGCGTGAGGCTGAGCGGTATCCAAGGCTTTCGCTTCTGGGCAATATCGGTCCTCTCGGGTTTGAGACGAGTGCGGGTTCAATTAATGCGACGTCTTGGTCGATTGGTCCTTCGCTCACTCTCCCAATATTTGATGCGGGTCGACGTGCGGCGAACGTTGACACTGCAATTACCGCGTACGACGTAGCCGCAAATAATTATCGTACCCAAGCCAGACGTGCGGTGCGCGAAGTAGAAGAGGCACTTGTTCGATTAAATAGTCTTGAGACACGTGAAAGAGAATCTTTGAAGGCATCAAAGGGTTATCACGCGTCTTTGCGTGCAATGCAAGAGCGATACAACTTTGGCTTGGCCAGCATCCTCGATCTCGAGGAAACGAGAAGGCTTTCATTCAACGCCGATAATATTTTGGCGACAGTGCGCCGCGAGAAAGTCAATGCGTTCATTGCCCTTTACCGTGCAGTGGGAGGCGGTTGGACTGCCTCCGAGTCGCTTGAGACGTTACAGACTGCCAAGGCGAAACCCGCCGATATTTTAAAGACGAAGGCTCAACCATGAAGTGGACACATTTGATGAACAAAGGTTTGGTAGCAGGCCTACTAAGTCTAATTTGTCTGCAGGCGGATATCGCTATTGCGCAGACGGCCTCTCCAACTCTGCGTCCTGCGTTGACCATTTCAGTTGTCAAGCCTCAATGGGTCTCAATGCCAGCGACAATTCGCGCCAATGGCAATATTGCTGCTTGGCAAGAGGCCTCGATTGGAGCCCAGGTTGGAGGGTTGCGTGTTGCTGAGGTGCGCGTCAATGTCGGGGATGTTGTCAAGCGTGATCAGGTCCTTGCGATGTTTGCGACCGACACGGTGCTAGCGGATTTAGCGGTGCAGAAGGCACAAGAGGCGGAAGCGACCGCTGCATTAGCAGAAGCTCAAGCCAATGCTGGACGCGCCCGCAGTTTAAAAAATTCTGGTGCGCTGTCCGCTCAACAAATTAGTCAATATCTCACTGCTGAGCAAACAGCGAAAGCAAGGCTTGAGGCTGTCCGCGCGCAATTGCAAGTGCAAAATTTGCGTTTGCAGTTTGCAGAAGTACGTGCGCCTGATGATGGCGTGATTTCTGCGCGGCAAGTAAGTGTAGGAGCTGTGGTTCCAGTTGGCACCGAGCTATTCAAAATGGTGCGGCAACGCAGACTTGAGTGGCGTGCTGATGTCGTGTCTGAAGAGTTGAGCCGAATTAAAGTAGGAATGCCAGTTCGAGTTCGCCCTGCGAGTTTAGGCAAAGATGCAACTCCGTTGTTGGGCAAGGTCCGAGTAATCGGCCCAACAGTAGATATGCAAGCACGTACAGCGGTTGTGTATGTTGATCTTCCTACAATTGAGGCGGATGTACCGGTTGTACGTGCTGGAATGTTTGCTACGGGAGAGTTTGAGTTGGGTGACACGCGCGTAATGACTTTGCCGCAAGAGTCAGTCGTCATGCGTGATGGCTTCAGTTATGTATTTAAGGTTCGAGACGCAGCGCGTGTTTCTCAAGTGCGTGTTGAGATTGGTCGCCGACTTGGTGCACGTGTGGAGATTCTCAAAGGCATCGAGGAGAATGAAACTATCGCTGAATCCGGAGCAGGCTTTCTCAATAACGACGATGTGATTGCGATCGATCCGACCCCATCATCCACGACGCCTGAAGCGAAGTAGGCATCCGAATGAATTTTTCCGCGTTTTCGATTCGTCATCCAATTCCAGCAATTCTGCTGTTCATTCTGTTGTCGATTGCGGGCGTGTTGTCGTTTCGGGCGATTGGTGTTCAGGACTTCCCCGATATTGAATTGCCAATGGTGACAGTTGAAGCGAGCCTGCCGGGAGCCGCACCTGCCACGCTCGAGACAGAAGTTGCACGCAAGATTGAAAACTCGATTGCAACATTGCAAGGTATTAAAAACCTTTACACCAAAATATTGGAAGGTACGGTTGTCATTACGGTCGAGTTCAATCTCGAGAAGGATGTCATGGAGGCCGTAAATGATGTGCGCGATGCAGTGACTCGCGTGCGTGCGGACTTACCTGCTGACGTAAAAGAGCCAACTGTGTTGCGTACCACCACAGCAGGTCGTCCATTAATGACCTATGCCTTAACGTCGACGCGTCTTGATCAAGAAGGGCTAGCTTGGTTCATAGACAATACCGTGACGAAAAACTTGTTAACCGTCAATGGAGTCGGTCGAGTTAAGCGCATCGGTGGGCTAAATAGAGAGATAAGGATCGAACTCGATCCTTTAAAAATGGCGGCCTTGGGTGTGACCGCATCCGATATTTCTCGGCGCCTCAAGTTAGTGCAACAGGAGTCGCCAGGTGGAAGAGGCGACATTGGTGGCGCCGAGCAGTCTGTTCGCACAATCGCCACGGCGACAAGTGCAGCCGAATTAGCAGACTTAGATATCTCTTTAGCGGATGGTCGTCGCGTACGACTCGGCCAGCTTGCCAAGATTGAGGATGCAACAGCGGAGCGCCGTTCGGTCGCCTTAGTAAACGGCAAGCCCGTGGTCGCATTTGAGATCATGCGCAGTAAGGGCGCTAACGAGGTGTCTCTTGCGAAAGACGTGCATGAGGTGATTGCAGCGCTGGCGCTCAAGCACCGCGATATTGAGTTCTCTGAACAAATCAACAACGTCACGGCAACAGAGGAAAACTTTGACGGGTCTATGCACCTGCTATATGAAGGTGCGATTCTGGCCGTTTTAGTTGTTTGGTATTTCTTAAGAGATTGGCGCGCAACAATCGTTTCAGCTGCTGCACTTCCACTATCCATCCTGCCTGCTTTTCTAGGGATTTACATGTTTGGCTTCACGCTAAACATGGTCACCTTAACTTCTCTAGCGTTGGTCGTTGGAATTTTGGTGGATGACGCGATCGTTGAAGTTGAGAATATTGCGCGGCACCTTCGCATGGGCAAATCGCCGTTTCAGGCTGCGCTGGACGCTGCGGACGAAATCGGGATGGCAGTGATTGCGACAACCTTTGCGTTAGTTGCGGTGTTTTTACCCACGGCATTTATGGCCGGCGTGCCGGGTAAGTTCTTTAAACAATTCGGATGGACCGCGGTTCTAGCGATCCTTGCCTCCTTGCTCGTGGCGCGCTTACTGACGCCAATGATGGCTGCTTATTTGATGAAGCCAAGTAAGGCCTCGAGCGAGCCTGAGAAAGATGGCTGGGTCATGCGCCATTATTTGTCGTCAGTGCAATGGTGCTTAGGCAATAGATTCAAAACATTGCTGTTGGCAACGATATTTTTTGTGGGATCGCTCTCGCTTGTTCCATTGTTACCAAAAGGTTTTGTACCGCCTGCAGATCGGGGTCAGACAATGGTCAATATCGAGCGCGCTCCGGGCAGTACGCTAGAGGATACGTTACGCGCTGCAGAGCGTGTTCGTCAGAAGCTTGAGGCTATGCCTGACGTGACGCGTGTTTTTAGTTCTGTAGGTGGGGGTGTGTCCGGCGATGCTTTTGCGAGGGGTTCTGCCGCAGAGGTACGTAAGGCAACGCTTACGGTGCAATTGAGCCATCGCTCAGACCGCAAAAAAAATCAGCAAGAAGTTGAAGGGGATATTCGAAAACTGCTTGATCGCGAACCTGGGGTTCGTATTACTGTCGGTCCACAGGATGTCGGTGTCAAAATGCAGATCGTTTTGCAAAGTGAAGACGCCTACGCCTTAAATAAAGCAGCACAGGCCGCCGAGCGTGAGCTGCGAACACTTAAGGGCATCGGTTCAGTGACTTCGTCTGCCAGTCTCGTACGGCCTGAATTGATTGTGCGGCCAAACTTTGCACGCGCCGCTGATCTAGGTGTGACGGCGCAAAGTATTGCCGAGACTCTGCGCGTTGCGACAAGCGGCGACTACGATATTGGGTTGGCTAAATTAAATCTGTCTGAAAGGCAGATTCCCATACGGGTCAAGCTGCCAGACTCCGTCCGTGCAGATGTAGCTGCTCTTGAGCGTTTGACCGTTCCTGGTCGCTATGGCCCAACGTTGCTGGGTAATGTGGTGACTTTTTCGATGGATAGTGGCCCAGCTCAAATCGATCGTTTAAATCGTAGCCGAAACGTAGTGCTCGACGTCGAGTTGGGCGGACGGCCGTTGGGTGAAGTGTTTGCAGACGCGATGGCACTTCCCAGTTTAATGAATCTGCCTGCAGGCGTGACCCGAGCTGAGTTGGGTGACACCAAAGAGATGCAAGCGCTATTTGCTAGCTTTGGGCTGGCCATGGCGATCGGGCTTCTTTGTATATATATGATCCTGGTGCTGTTATTCCATGATTTCTTGCAACCGATCACGATTCTGGGTGCCTTGCCGCTCTCGATTGGTGGTGCCTTTGTTGCGCTATTGGCGACTGGGATGAGTTTCTCTATGCCTTCGCTGATTGGCTTGTTGATGCTGATGGGGGTCGTTACCAAGAATTCGATTCTTTTGGTGGAATATGCCATTACAGCGCGCAGGCAAGGGCTTGAGCGGAACGCTGCGCTCATCGATGCCTGTCACAAGCGTGCGCGGCCTATTGTGATGACCACAATTGCGATGACGGCTGGCATGCTGCCTATTGCCTTAGGATGGGGTTCCGATCCAAGCTTTCGGGCACCGATGTCGATTGCCGTTATCGGTGGGTTGATGACATCGACACTATTGAGCTTGCTCGTGATCCCTGCAGTCTTTACCTATATCGATGATCTTGAAACATGGCTAGGTAAGATGCGTGCGCGCTTCTTTGCGGCTTAAGCGCGCCGCAGCGTAAAAAATGCGGGCCCCTGAGGCTGAAAGTCTTTCCAGTTTTTTCTAAGAGCACTGAGGTTATACACGGCACCAAGCGGGATGTAGGGAACATGATCCATAACTTGGACTTGTATTTCGCGACAAATAGCCTGACGTTGTGCCAGTGTGTCAGCAAAGAGCCAGTCTTGTCTAAGTTGCTCTAGCGCTGCATTGGTTGGCCATCCGAACCAGCCCTGCTTGCCTGTACCGCGTATAGCGGGATTGCTAGTTGGATCTAAGTTGCTTGTTCCGACTAGCGCTGTAAATCCGATATTCCAGCCCCCTTCGGAGGGACTGTTCTGATTATTGCGCCGCTGAAGATAGCTGCCCCAATTCATTGCGCGCAACTCGGTTTTTAAACCGAGCTGTTTGAATAAATCTTCTGTAACCAGTGCACAGGCGTGATAGGGTGCGGTATCAACTGGATCCAGAATCACGATCGTTTGTCCGGAATACCCGGAATCTTTGATTGCTTTGCGGGCGCGCGCGATGTCTCGTTTGCTCGTTAGTTTCTCCATCCCCGCCGTCGATGCCATCGGTGTGTCTGGGGCGAAGACGCCACATTTATCACTCCAATATTCAGGGAAGTCTGCGCCATTTGCCGCCATCATGTAATCAGTCTGATTGATGACCGACAAAATGGCACGACGCATAGCCGGGTTGTCGAAGGGCGCATGCAGATGGTTGAATCTGAGAATGAAAATGGAAGGCAGAGGCGCTTTGACTAACTCAATCTGTTTGTTTTTACGCAGAGTTGGAATAAATTCGTTATCGATGATCTCGATGCCATCGACCTCATTGTTCTGTAAAGCAGCGACCGCAGTTGCGCGATCCGGGATGATTTGCCAGCGCACTTCATCCACATGCGCGATCTTGGGACCTGCAGTATTACTAGGTTGTCCAGATGCGCGCGGCAAATAATCCGCTGACTTTTGATACACAACGTGCGAGCCAGACACCCATTTGTTTGCCACAAATCGGAAGGGACCACTTCCAACGACCTCTTTGATCGCAATATTGTCGGGGGTGTTTGCCAAGCGTTCTGGCATGATGGATGCGGCGGAGGAGGCGAGGGTGTAGCTCAACAGCGAAAATGGACGCGTCAACTTAAATTCGATCGTATTGTCGGATGTGGCGCTAAGCGTACTGACACAAGAAAAGAGTGTTTGGCCCAGAAGGTTTCTAGCTCCAAAGCGCTTGATGCTTGCAACGACATCTTGCGCACGCACCGCTGAGCCATCATGAAATTTCAAACCTTCACGTAAATGCAAGGTCCACCGTAAGCCTTCTTGATCGATTTGCTGTTTTTCGACCATTTGAGGCTGAGGCTGGTACTGATCGTCAAGTCCGTATAGCGTGTCGAAAACCAATAACGCATGCGTTGCTGTGACCGCTGCGGTTGTGTAGGTCGGGTCGAGAATGGATAGGTCGTTAGAGGGTACCCAGCGAAAGACCGTTGGCGCGGTTCTGGCAAATAAAGACGCCGGTAAAGTCGCCGCGCCTGTTGTCAGGGCGGTGTGAAAAATAAAGCTGCGGCGATCCATGGTATTTCCTGCAAAACTTTCTATTGACTGAGGCTCCATTCACCATTTCGGTGTTGTGCTCGCCCCTCTGTCAGTAGTTTATCAAGATGCGCTTGAAGTGATCGCATCGCTACCTTATGCAGTCGCTCATCGGTATCCGAGTAGGCGTGTTTGACGAGTTCCTCGAGAGGAAGCGGTCGGCCTTGGGTCCGCAACGCAGAAAGTACCTTGTTCTCACGACCAAGGCGATGGATGATAAGTCGGTCGACGATCTCGTGAACATTGCTCATGAGAAAACCGTGTCCCGGTGCTAGGTAATCAATTGGATATTCTGTAATGAGTCGAAGCGAATCCAGGTATTGCGCCATGTTGCCGTCGGGTGGGTTAATCACCACGGTAGAGCCTTGCATGACGTGATCCCCTGTGAACAGCATTTTCTGCTCTTCATGCAAGAAACAAACCTGATTCGATGCATGCCCAGGCGTATGGATGACTTTTAACGTGACCCCTGCGACGTTTAGAATCTGGTCATGTTCGACGATGTGATCCGGCTTGAAGGTTTGATCCTGATTTGGATAGGCGGGTGCAGGTCGGCCGTAAATTTGCGCGCCAGTTTTTTCTTTGATGCTGTTGGATGCAGGGGAATGATCGATATGCGTATGGGTGCACAGAATCCATTTGATCGGTCCTGTCGCTGCCGCCATAATGTTTTGAATGTGATCCTCTAGATTTGGGCCCGGGTCAATCACAGCCACTCCCGTGACAGCGTTACCAATTAGATATGTGTTCGTGCCAGGGCCTGTCATCATCCCCGGGTTAGCTGCAGTCACGCGTACGATGCCATCACCGATAAGAACCGGCTGACCGGGCTCGATATATGACTGTGCTGAACCTCTGTTCTCTGGATCAATTTTTCGCACTTCGGTATACGCGAAGTCGCCGGGAATTAAGATGTGTTGTTCTCCGCCACGTGCGGTCGCAGTGAAGGGCGCAATCAACGTTTTTGGCTTGGGCGTACGTGCGAATTCAAGCAGCTCTTCGACCTGTTTGAAAGGCGTCAGGCTCTCCAAGGTCTTGATTGTGGGGAACATCAACTCGATCGTACCGGCCCGGTTCATTTCGATCGCTTGATCTGGCCGTACCCACACCTGTCCAACAGTTTCGTGATTGTCTTGCACCGCAGTCTGGCCCTCTGGCGCTTGAGCGACGAAAAACCTGGTGTCGTAGCGTTTTGGTCGGCCTGCCTGCGTAATCCAGTGGCTGTAATAAGCGATTTTGTCGGTTGCTGCTCTAAACTGCTCGGCCTTCAAAATATCCGCGAAGCTCAGCTTGTTTTGTGCCATCTCGAGCCTGAGGTTGGCTAGCCGTTCGGCATCCTCTCCATGTAAGCGCACTAGGTCCTGATCATGCCGATAGCCAAGAAGCAACCCAGACTCTTCAAAGCACTCTCTGATTGCCGCAATCCAGTAGGCTAAGCCACCCTGTTCAATCCCGAGCATTTGACTAGCGCGCTGATCATCCAGGTCTACACAGAGCGATGCGATTTCTTCATGGTGATCGGTAGGATCCACCGCTCCGCCGGGGAACACATGCATACCCGTCGCGAAGTCGACGGCTGTCGTGCGCTGCATCATTAAAACTTCTACCCCATCACTGCTATTACGGGCAAGAATAATCGTCGCGGCCGGACGAGGTTTGACGGGTGCTTGTTTCATTGACTCTGCTGCTATTTAGAAGATGCTGATACAACGGCGGTGCCGATCATGGAGTCTCGGGAGACGAGCTCCGCAAGCTGCGCTTGAGTCATGCCCTCTGTGCCTGCGGGTCTATTGGGTAAGACTAGAAAGCGCAGGTCTGCAGTGCTGTCTGAGACGCGCACTTCAACGTCATCGGGCAATACGGTGCCAAACTCTGCCAATACTTTTCGAGGCTCGACGACCACGCGCGAACGGTAGTCCAGTGACTTGTACCAAGCGGGCGGAATGCCTAAGAGCATGCGTGGGTAGCACGAACAAAGTGTACAGACTACAACGTTATGGACTGTCGGCGTATTTTCCAGAACAACGAGGTCTAGAGGTGTCGTGATGTCTAACTCAAATGACTCGTTGATGGCTTTCAGTGGATCGGCCAAAAGCTTTTTCTTGAAGTCTGGTTCAGACCAGGCCTTAGCGACGATCTTCCCACCAATCGCTGGGGTCAGGCTGTCCTGATAGTCGATCTGTCGGTGTAGTTCCTCAGCGCTGATAATGCCTTTCTCATCTAGCAATTCACGTATCGCCGTTTGCAGCAGGACCTCGTAGCGATCGTACCCATCATCGTCGTCTGGTGCAGGCGGCGAGTGCGGGTGACTGTGCGGTTTGCCGTGATCATGATGGTGGTGGTCGTGATCGTGGTCATGGTCATGGTGATGTGAACCGCTCATTTTGTTTCTCCTGCAACTGGTTCGATCCAGTGTTCGTAAATGTCAGCAACGACTGTGTCGTTTTTGCTGCCAGCATAGTTTGGCCAAACATCTACTTGCTTGAATTTCACGCGATACAAAATACGCATCGGTAATCCGGGTTTGTGAAAAGCGAGTAGGGAGGGGTCCCGAAAGAGACCGCGAACCTCAGCGATTTCGCCTTTTGCACCGCGCAAGTAAAACGGGGTACGGCAGTGCGCTTCGGGTGGTTGCTTTCGGATGCGCACGGCGGCGCCGAGCGGGAGTGCGTGTCCTGCGCGAGGTGGCAATGCGTTCATAGCTTCCCCGTCTTTGCTAGGCGTACCCGCAGCTCGGCGATGCGGTCATCGATCTCTTTCGCAGTCACGAGTTGTTGTTCGACAATCAGGTCTCGAACGGCGCGAATCCACTTGTCGTAATAGAGCATGCTTTTGTAGTCTTCAGCGGTATTGGACTCAATCGCGCGTCGCATCGCGTCGCTGGTAAACACTCCGAGCTTTGGACCAGAGAGTATTTTTTGTAATGCATCCACGCGTTTCTCGTGCAGCGTACTAGGGTGCTCGTCTAGACAGACTGGACCTGCTGGTTGACCGCCTAGATCGTTGACTTTTCTTTCCATGGTATTTGCTCGGTTAAAAGTGTCGATGCGCAAAGCTCGGCGTGGGCTACGCTGATACCTGATTCTATTATCTTGCGCCGTCATTTGCCTGTCATTTGTTCTGTTGCATCGCAGCAATGCATTTCTGGTCATGAAATATGCCAAAATCGCCGCTCGATTCCCGATAAAAAGGACTGCTGTGAGCGATTATTTCTACGAACCCAGTAAGGGCCATGGCCTGCCGCATAATCCGTTCAAAGCAATCGTGGCACCGCGCCCGATTGGTTGGATTTCAAGCATCGATAAACAAGGCCGGGTCAACTTAGCGCCTTACAGCTTTTTCAATGCGTTTGCTGAGACGCCACCCGTCATTGGTTTTTGCACAAGCTTTGTGCGCAAAGACAGCGTAAACAATATCGATGAGACCGGCGAGTTTGTTGCCAACTTTTGTGGCGCGGATTTAGCGCAGGAGATGAACATCACCTCCGCTTCGGTCGACCCTGGTGTGGATGAAATGAAATTGGCGGGTTTAGATGCCGAGGCCTCCACGCTCGTGAAGCCACCGCGCATCAAAAATGCGATTGCTGCTCTGGAATGTAAGTTAATCAATACAACGCAACTCACAAACGCCAAGGGCGAGTTGATTAATACATGGCTCACACTAGGTGAGGTGATTGGTGTGCATATCAATCCCGCATTTCTTAAGAATGGAATCTTTGATACGGCAGCTGCGCGCCCACTTGGTCGTTGCGGTTATCAAGGCGACTACGTTGAGGTCAATACATTGTTTGAAATGATTCGACCCAAAGAGTACAAGCCTGCCAGTAAATAGCAGTTTGAAGGTCAACGGCGGACTACAGCGGACTTTACGACATTAAGCTAATTGCACGATAAGTCGTGTAGCCGCCGAGCACTAACAGCGTCACAAAAAAGTATTTGCGAAATTGCTCTTGCGCGATGCGTTGACGTAAAGCCTGGCCAATAAACATACCTAGAAAGGCTGGGATAAGGGCCAACAAAGAGGTTGTCGCAACGGCCACGCGAAACTCCCCAGTGACCAATAAGCCGATTGCGAGCGCACAGGACGAAATGGTGAAAGATAAGCCTAGAGCCTGTATCAAGTCGTCTTTTTTTAGTCCTAATGACGTGAAATAAGGCGCGACAGGTAGTGCAGAGATGCCCGTGGCACCCATCAGAACACCCGTCACGACACCTGTCACCGGCGACAACCATCGCTCCGTCCTGGCAGATATGTTGACTTTGGCAGAGCTCAGGCCATAGAGCCCGTAACAGACAAGAACGGCTCCCAGCACCGCAGTGACGATATCGGTATTGCCAAACACAATGAAGCTCACGCCAAAGGGCGTACCAACGCAAATCCCCACAAGTAAGGTGCCGAATCGCTTGAGCAAGCCCCGAAAATTAGGTCCTGCGATGAGTTGCCAAACGTTTGTGATCAGCGAAGGAAGCACAAGCATTGCTGCCGCTTCAACCGGCGCAATCACTAGGCCCAGGAGCCCGATGGCAATGGTCGGGAGTCCCATCCCGATTACGCCTTTTACTAGCCCTGCCAAGATGAAAATAGCAGTTACTAAAATAATCGCAGATATTGATATCGAGTCGGTCATGAGGGCATTAAACTTCATAAAGTCGAGCCCATAGAGTAATCCACAATTAAGGTGTTTCTTTGCGATTATCATCCTTGCCTCCGATCATTGAGTCACCCAGTGCCTGGCTAGGTCCGCGCGTCTGTGCCGAGAGCACATGGATACATCCGCTAGATGATGAAGAGCTGCGCGAGCTCGAGCGCGCTGCACAGCATTGCTTAGAAAAATCTGACGACATCAGCAAAATCCGACGACAAGATTTCGTGTTGCCAAAGCTTGAGGCACGCTTGCGTCGCATACATGATGCGTTGATACACGGAGCCGGCTTTGCGTTACTTCGGGCCTTGCCGGTGTCGACATGGTCTAAAGCGATCACGGCGGCGGTATTCTTTGGTATCGGCCAGCATTTAGGATTCGCTCGTCCACAAAATGCAAGAGGGCATGTGCTCGGTCATGTGATCGACATGGGCCTACGAGCAGATGATCCGAATGTCAGGATTTACCAAACGCACGCCCGGCAAACCTTCCATACGGACTCCAGCGATATTGTTGGGCTTGTTTGCTTGCAGCAAGCGCGCAGCGGCGGGGACTCTGCCTTAGTCTCTTCAAATACGATTTACAACGAGATGCGTCGTGATCATCCTGAGTTGGCTGCGGCGCTATTTGACTCAATCGCCACAGATCGTCGCGGTGAAATCGCCTCGGGACAAAAGCCTTTTTTTGAAATCCCAGTGTTTACCTGGCATGAGGGAATGATGTCGACGATCTATCAACGGCAATACATTGACTCCGCACAGCGCTTTGACGACGCGATGCGCTTGACGCCGCTGCATATTGAGGCGCTCGATTGCTTTGATGCGCTGGCCAATGACACGCGCTTGAACTTCTTAATGCGGCTCGAGCCGGGTGACATGCAGTTTGTCCATAATCACACGCTTCTGCATGATCGAACTGCATTTGAGGATTGGGATGAACCCGAGCGTAAACGACATCTTTTAAGGCTATGGCTGTCGTCGCCTGAGGCGCGTCCCTTGCCCGAGGTTTGGGCGCAGCGCTATGGGACGATTGAGCCTGGTGTGCGCGGAGGAGTCACAATACCGGAGGCGGCCTGGAATGCACCGCTCGCTCCGGTTTAAAGCTGATATTTTGGCTGCTTAGTCAGCGTAGCCAGGTAGTTCGCGATCCAATACACGCATCATCGCTTCAAAGTAGAGATTGTCGCGCGTTTCGCGGTCATGTCTGTCATCTGGTGCCGGACGGTTGACGGCCGCAATGACGTCTTCCGATAAAATTTTAATTGGCTTGCCAGTGCTCATCGCGAGTACTTGTGCGCGACAAATGCGCTCTAGTTTATAGAGACGTTTGTAGGCTTGCGCGACGGTGTCACCCACAACGAGCACACCATGATTTTTCATGAACAACACTTTTTTGTCGCCGATTGCAGCAGCTAACCTTTCTCCTTCATCAAGAAAGTCAGCCGTGCCAGTGTAAGTGTCGTCATAAGCGATCATGCCATGATAGAACGCAGCTGTTTGGCTCGCGGCGAGAAGGCGGTTGTCTTCCAACATATTGAGCGCTACGGCCCAGTTCTGGTGGGTGTGCAGCACGACGTTCGCGCCGGTAATGCGGTGAATGGGAGCGTGGATACATTGTGCTGACAATTCAACGACACCGTCGCCCTCGAGCGTTTCACCTTTTTCGTTGAAGATCATCATGTCGCTGGCGCGAGCCTCTGACCAGTGACGACCAAAGGGAAGAATCAAGTAACGATCTTTGTGTCCCGGCACAATCATCGTGAAGTGATTGTCGATGCCTTCGTGCAGATCATCCAGGACGGCGAGTCGGTTTGCAGCTGCCAGGTGAATTTTGGCTTGTCGGATTGCATCAATGTTTTGCTTGGTATTGAGGTTGTGTACAGACATGATGTGTCCCTATTTTTATGAGTAGAAAGAAAGAGTTGGTTTGTTATGCGCCTTGGCGCTCGCGGGTGATGTCGGGCAAGAACCACGCGACGACGCCTATTGCGGGCAGGTAAGAGCAAATTTGGTAGACCGTGGTGATCCCATAGGCGTCCGCTAAACCGCCCATGATTGCTGCGCCGAGCCCCCCTAGGCCAAACGCAAAACCAAAGAACATGCCCGATACGAAGCCGACGCGACCAGGAAGTACCTCGTGGGCATAGACCAGAATGGCCGGAAATGCGGAGGCTGTGAGTAAGCCGATAATGATCGTTAAGACGCCAGTCCAGAACAGGTCTGCATAGGGCATCGCCATCGTAAAGGGCAGTACACCAAGAATCGAGATCCAGATCATGGGTCGGCGGCCAATTCGGTCGGTCAGTGCACCACCGAGCAGCGTGCCAACTGCGATCGCCGCCATGAAAATAAATAGTTGAACTTGCGCGGCCTGAACCGGCAGATCAAAGCGTTCGATTAAATAAAAGGTAAAGAAGGATGTGAGGCTCGAGCTATATACATTCTTGGAAAACAGAAGAAGCATCAAGATTGTGATGAGAAACAGCACGCGGCCGCGCGACAGCGATCGCAGATTTTCAGCCGCATGTGCTGCGGCCTGTATGCGTGGTTTGATATTCGCACGATACCAACCACCTACGCGGGTGAGCAGAGCCATCGCGATCAAGGCTGCCACAGAGACCCAGGCAATTGCGCCTTGCCCGTGCGGTAAAACAATGAAGGCTGCTAACAGAGGTCCGACTGCTTGCCCGAGATTTCCGCCTACCTGAAACAGCGCTTGTGCGGTACCAAAACGTCCGCCAGACGCCATGCGCGCGACTCTTGAAGCTTCCGGATGGAAAATTGCCGAGCCGGTACCCACTAAAGCGGCAGCAAACAGCACCGCCGCATAGCTTTGTGCAACCGACAGCAGTAGTAATCCAATCAGCGTGGACCCCATGCCGATCGCTAGGGAGAAAGGCATGGGGCGTTTGTCGGTGTAGGCCCCGACAGTCGGCTGGAGCAGGGATGCCGTTAACTGGAAAGCCAGCGTGATGAGACCGATCTGAGTGAAGTCCAGATCAAATTCTTCTTTTAACAATGGATACAGTGCCGGAATGAGGGACTGTATGAGGTCGTTGAGCAGGTGGCACACACTGAGCGCCACCAAAATCGGCATCGCTGCAGCCTGAGCGCTTGGCGCTGATGGAGGAGGGGTGTTGCTGGTTGGTGAGGCGGCAGTAGTCATCGCCTGATTCTAAGCAGGCCGAGGTCGTTTTGGCAACAGATTATCTGCGCGGGGCATCTATTTCGTTGAGACGCCCCGGGCATCACAGCGGGCTACTCTGCTTTAACGTTGGCTTGAGTAATGACTTTGCCCCATTTGGCAACTTCATCCTCAAGGAATTTAGCGGTCTCGGCAGGGTTCTTTCCCATGGGAATAATGCCAAGCTCATTAAATCGCGCCACGATCTCGGGGCTCTGTAGGGCTTGCGCGACGGCCTTGGAGAGCTTGTCTACGATTGCAGGTGGGGTCCCAGGAGGTGCAAAGTACATCACCCAACTAGAGGACTCAATCGGTGGTCCACCGGCCTCAACAATAGTTGGTACTTCAGCTGCAGCGGGTAGACGTTTGTCTGCAAACATTGCCAAGGCATTGACTTTACCCGCGCGTACCTGCGACATCATAGAACTTGGTACATCAACTAGTAGTTGGATGTTGTTGGCCATCAGGTCCGCCAAGGCTGGTGCAGTGCCTTTGTAGGGGACGTGAATCATCTGAACGCCAGCTGTATGTTGCAATAGTTCGGATGTTAGGTGCGCTGCAGCACCAACACCAGAGGAGCCAAAAGCAACCTTGCCTGGATTCGCCTTTGCGTAGGCGATCAGTTCAGCAACGTTCTTGGCTGGAAACTGTTTGCTTGAGGTAAGAATGAGTGGCGAAATTGCCACGAGCGAGATTGGAACCAGGGCTTTATGGTCGAACGGAAGCTTGCCTTGATATAGCGTCGCGTTAGCGGCGTGTGCCGTTATGGTTGTAAGTAGGGTGTAGCCATCGGGCGCAGCTTTGGCAACAAAATCTGCGCCGATAATCGAGTTTGCACCAGGCTTATTCTCAATGACAATGGGCTGCCCAAGAATAGTTTGTACCTTGGCACTAACGATACGCGTGACGTTATCGGTGTATCCACCGGGGGTGTAGGGGACAACCCACCGAATAGGTTTATTTGGATAGTCTTGTGCGATGGCACTGCCGACTAGCGATGTAAAACAAAGCGCTGTCGCGATAACGATCTTGTGCAGTTTCATTGATGTCCTTTTGCTTGGGTACGCTTTAAAGTGCTGACGACCCGTCAGGGCCGTCAGTATTACAGTAGCGTACAGCGCTTAGGACTATTTGGCAGCGAGGGGATCCCCTAGTATCACCGACTCGTAGGCGTGCAGGGCGGTCGCACCGCCCGTATGCAGGAAGAGCACGTTGTCATCTGCTTTGAAGAAGCCCTTGCGTGACAGCCCAATGAGTCCGGCCATAATCTTGCCTGTGTAGACTGGATCCAGGAGAATCGCCTCAGTGCGTGCCAGCATTTGCACTGCTTCCACCATGGCCGGGTTTGGGAGTGAATACTTGGGACGCCACCAGTCACCATAGGACACGACCGCCTCTTGAGGGACGCGTATTCCGGTCTGAAGTAGATCCATAATCGACTGTGCTTCTTTCAGTACGAGTGGATTTTGGTCCGCTGGATCGCGGCTCACGCCAATACCGACCAAAGGAATGCGAATATTGTTCCCGAGAAAGCCTGCAACGAGCCCACCATGAGTGCCTGAGCTACCGGAGCCCACCACTACATAGTCCATGGGCTGACCCATGTCGAAGAGTTGCTGTTGCAACTCCTGGGCACAGGCAACATAGCCCAAGCCGCCAATCGCGTTTGAGCCGCCTCCAGGGATGATGTAGGGCTTGCGACCTTGGCTACGTGCTTCGGCGGCCATCTTTTCCATCGCTTCGGCCATATTTGTCCCCGCCGGCACAACCGTAATCGCATCCACACCAAGCAAGCGATACATGAAGTTGTTTCCACTCGCATTTGGGTCGTAGCTGTTCGGGATGCGTTCTTCAATCACAAACTGACATTTCAGGCCCTCTTTGACTGCAGCAGAGAGAGTAATACGGCAGTGATTTGATTGGGGTGCGCCGCAGGTAATTAATGTGTCAGCGCCTTTGGCTAACGCGTCACCCATCAAAAATTCAAGCTTACGCGTCTTGTTGCCGCCCGGTGCAAGACCCAGCATGTCGTCACGCTTGATCCAGACTTTTGGACCGCCCAGTGCTCGCGTGAAATTCGGCAAGAACTCGATCGGAGAAAAGCCTTGTGTGTACTGGCGGCGAGGAAAGCGACTGATGTCCATCAATGACTCCAATTATGTGGATGTTTATTCTTAAGCACGACTGAGGTGCGGCCACGGCACCAGACTGGCGCTGATCGAGAGCCAATGTATACCCGAGCACAAGCGCTTGCCAAGTATTAATTACGAATTCATTTATTTTTGTTGACCTTTTGTGATTGAGTGGATAGCATCAATCCGTCACTTTGTATCTAAAAGACCTTAGATTTCATGTTCGCTTACACCATTCGTCGCTTGCTAATGACGATCCCGGTCATGCTGGTCGTTGCGATTTTTGTTTACGGGTTGTTGGATCTCGCGCCTGGCGATCCCGCGGTGTTTCTGGCGGGGGATGATGCAACCCTCGAGGATATCGCACGTATCCGGATGACTTTGGGTCTCGATCAGCCCTTCTATGAGCGCTTTGTTATTTGGTTGGGCAGGGTTCTGCAAGGTGATCTAGGCGTTTCGCTGTTCACGGGCGTATCGGTCACCGAGATGATCGTCCAGCGTATGGCGCCAACATTTACCTTGATGTTGATGACCCTTTGTGTTTCTGTATTGGTGGCGATTCCGCTGGGTGCCATAGCTGCCTGGCGTCACAACAGGGCCTATGACCGCGGGGTCATGATTTTAGCGGTGTTGAGCTTTTCACTCCCAACCTTCGTCGTTGGCTATATTCTCGCCTGGGGCTTAGGCATTGAGTTGCGCTGGTTACCTGTGCAGGGTTACGTGCCGTATTCACAAGGTGTATGGGCATCTATTAAGACCTTAATTCTTCCCACTCTTGCGCTTAGCAGTGTCTACGTGGCTTTAATTACGCGTATCACGCGTGCTACTTTGCTTGAAACCTTGTCGCAAGACTATGTGCGTACCGCACGTGCCAAGGGAGTGGGCAACAAGAACATTCTCTTTAAACATGCCCTCAAAAATTCGGCAATACCGATCGTCACCGTCATCGGCAGTGGAGTAGCCTTGCTCATCAGCGGTGCCGTTGTGACTGAGACTGTTTTTTCGATCCCTGGGCTCGGACGCTTGACGGTAGATGCAATTTTGCGCAAAGACTATCCGATCATTCAGGGTGTGATTCTGTTGTTTAGTTTCATGTATGTTTTGGTGAACCTGCTCATCGACCTCTTGTATCGTGTATTTGATCCGAGGATTAAATACTGATGCGTAAATTTTTCACATTCCTCTTCAAACATCCTACGATCGCAGTAGGGGGTACGTTGTTGTTGGCGCTTATTTTGATGGCCATCTTTGCACCTTGGATCGTTACAAAAGATCCAATGGCGTTATCCCCGATACACCGCGCCCGCGTACCAAGCGAGCAGTTTTTGTTTGGTACTGACCTGTTAGGTCGCGATGTCTTTGCCCGTGTCGTGTATGGAGCGCGTGTCTCGCTCATCGTCGGGTTTACGGTTGCTTTCCTTTCTGCCGTGATTGGAACGATTATTGGCTTGACTTCCGGCTTTGTGCGCTGGGTTGATGCAATTGTGATGCGCATTATGGACGGATTGATGTCTATTCCAACGATTCTTTTGGCGATTGCGCTGATCGCGTTAACGCGTGCGTCGCTGGAGAACGTCATTATCGCGATTACGATCGCCGAAGTTCCCAGGGTTGTGCGCCTGGTCAGAGGGCTGGCGCTGTCGCTGCGCGAGCAACCCTATGTTGAAGCGGCAATTGCGGCGGGTGCTTCACCCGTGCGCGTGGTGTTTAAGCATATTTTCCCTAATACAATCGCAGCACTCACAGTGCAAACAACCTACATCTGTGGTCTCGCAATTCTTGCGGAAGCTAGCTTGTCTTTTATTGGCGCGGGTGTGCCACCATCCATTCCATCCTGGGGCAACATCATGGCGGAAGGCCGTGCGCTATGGCAGATTAAGCCCCATATGATTGCTTTCCCGGCGGTGTTCCTGTCGATCACTATTCTCTCGATCAATATGCTGGGCGATGGGCTTCGCGATGCGATCGATCCCCGTATGGCCAAGAGGATTTGAATATGACAGCTTCAAATCCACATGTAGGAAACTCCGGCAGCCGTGTGCTCGATGTTAAAGGTTTGTCCGTTACCTTTGGCACGGGGGCGGGGACAGTACGCGCTGTTCAGTCTTTAGATTTACATCTCGATCGAGGTGAAACTCTTGCTATTGTGGGTGAGTCCGGTTCAGGTAAATCCGTGACCTCTCTCGCACTGATGCGCTTGGTCGAGTATGGTGGTGGCACGATTACAGAAGGATCAATGCAGTTACACCGCGCCACTGGGCAGTCGGTTGACTTGCGTCATGCTCCCGAAGATATGATGCGTACACTGCGTGGCGCGGATCTGAGCATGATCTTCCAAGAGCCGATGACATCGCTCAATCCTGTTTTTACGGTTGGGTCGCAACTTACCGAAGCGATTATGTTGCATCAGCCAGGTGATATCTCGGCGGCAACGGCTACTGCGATTCGCATTTTGGATCAGGTGCGCATACCAGACGCAAAAGCGATGATGGGGCGCTACCCGCATGAGTTGTCTGGCGGCATGAGGCAACGGGTCATGATCGCGATGGCCTTGTCCTGCAAGCCCTCCGTGTTGATTGCGGATGAGCCCACGACCGCCCTTGATGTCACGATACAAGCGCAAATTTTGCAGCTCATTCAATCTCTTCAAAAAGAGATGGACATGGGTGTCATTTTTATTACCCACGACATGGGTGTCGTGGCCGAGGTCGCAGATCGCGTGATGGTGATGCGTCACGGCAAGGTTGTTGAGCAAAACGACGTGTACAGCTTGTTTGCGCAGCCTACGCACTTGTATACAAGAACGCTCTTGGCCGCTGTTCCGAAACTAGGTTCTATGCGTGGCACGTTCGAGCCGATGCGTTTTGATCTTCCGCTGCAAGAGGGCGACGCGGATCGCGCGCGACCCGAGACCCGTCATGTCAAGCACAGTGAGCGCTCGGCCGACGGTGTACACACGAGCCCTGTCATTTTGAGCGTGAAGAATCTCGTCACGCGCTTTGATATTCGCGGTGGTATTTTCTCGCGCGTGGTCAAGCGCGTGCACGCCGTCGAGCATGTGAGTTTTGATTTGCATGAAGGTGAGACCTTATCGCTCGTGGGTGAGTCCGGTTGTGGCAAGACGACCACGGGGCGTTCCTTGATGAGCCTGACAAAGATTGCCTCAGGGCAGATCCTCTTCGCTGGGAAGCCAATCGTTCAGTCGAGTTCCCAGTCTTTGCGAGAGCTTCGGCGTAATGTGCAGTTTGTCTTTCAAGATCCGTTTGCATCGTTGAACCCGCGCATGCGGATCGGTGAATGCATCAAAGAGCCCTTGATTATTCAGGGTATCGCACAAGGTGCCGAGGCTGATCGTCGCGTGGCCGAGCTGATGGAGCGAGTTGGCCTAGATCCTGCAACGATTAACCGCTGGCCCCATGAATTCTCAGGCGGGCAAAGACAGCGGATTTGTATTGCCCGAGCGCTCTCGGTTAATCCGAAAGTGCTCATCGCGGATGAGGCAGTATCGGCCTTAGATGTGTCTATTCGGGCGCAGATTGTTAATTTATTAATTGATCTGCAGGACGATCTCGGTATTTCTTATCTATTTATCTCGCATGACATGGCCGTTGTCGAACGGGTGAGCCATCGGGTTGCAGTGATGTATTTAGGCCAGATTGTAGAGCTGGGGCCGCGTAATGCGATTTTTGAGAACCCCCAGCATCCCTATACGCGTAAGTTGATGGCTGCTGTTCCGATTGCTGATCCGACGGTTCGCCGAACGCATAACTTAGAAGTCTCGGAAATCCCGAGTCCAGCGAGAGCGCTAAATGATCTTCCGATTGTTGCGCCCTTAGTTAAGGTGGGTGAAGGCCACTTCGTTGCAAAGCACAAGATTGGTGGTGTGTATTGATGTAGTGAACACAGGAGAGTACCGATGGATCGTAGAAAATTCTTAATGACAACGTCCGCCACAGCTGCCACGCTGTCCTCACCCCAGGTCACTTGGGCGCAAGGCTCAGCACCTGCCAAGCTGTTTCGTTGGGTCCCCCATGCGGACTTGACGATTCTGGACCCCATGTTCAGCACCGTCTTCATCACGAACATCCATTCGCAGTTGGTGTTCGATACGCTCTATGGATTAGATAATCAATATCAACCCCATCCTCAAATGGCGGTGGGCCATGTCATGGATCCTTCCGGTCTGGTTTGGAAGATCATGCTGCGCGATGATCTGAAGTTCCACGACGGCTCGCCTGTACGTGCAGCCGATGCGGTGGCGAGTTTGAATCGGTGGGCCAAGAAGGATTTGATGGGCCGCTCGTTGATGGAGGCAACCGAGAGCCTGACTGCCCTAGATGACAAGACGCTCGAATTTAAGCTTAAGAAACCGTTTCCCTTGTTGCTACATGCGATCGCGCGACCAACAGGCAGCATGGCGTGCATCATGCCAGAAAAGCTCGCTCAGACACCTGATAACGTGCAAGTCAAAGTCATGAATGGCTCTGGTCCATTCCGTTTTCTACATGATCAGTGGGTGTCTGGTTCACAAGCTGTTTATCAGCGATTCGCTGACTATGTTCCGACCCGCGACAAGACAAAGCCGGAGTTCACGTCTGGACCTAAGATCGTGCACATTGAGCAAGTCCGCTGGCAGATCATTCCCGACCGTGCGACCTCTATCGCAGCTTTACAAAATAATGAGGTCGATGGGGTTGAGCAAGTAGATAGTGACTTCCTGCCGATCTTGAAAAAAGACAAAAACATTA
>JACCDH011277747.1_pt1 | contig 45949 bp, 35 predicted proteins | sample 7442481 | NCBI WGS metagenome assembly JACCDH01 (sample SAMN15323433, study PRJNA562643) | freshwater metagenome | isolation source: river surface water | place: USA:Blue River Watershed | collected 2017-08-15 | reverse complement strand
TACCATATATTGTGAAAGCTACAAATACCTCTTCTGGTAATGGTAACAATTTAGCAAAGTACTGGTGGAAACTTAATGGCAAGATGGCATCTGATACCATCATTGGCAGAGATTCTATTGGCATGCTCTTAAAAACTGTTGGCAACCACAAGTTGAGATTGTTTGTAAAAGATACTTCAGGTTGTATCGATTCAACTTCACAAACTACCATCACAGTTTCTTCTAATGCCAAAACCATTAAAGATCAGAATTACAACTATTCTTTAAATCCGGTTTGGATGAACTGCTTACAGTTTGTAAACGATCCTGATTCATTCAGAATTGACATTGAGTCGAACGATACTATGAACAATGTGAAAATTTTCTGGGGCGATGGTGCTTCTGATGTATCTGGTAATACTTTGTTGCCAAACATCAAAAAGACCCACTTGTACAATGCGCTTGGTATTTTCACTGTTAAAATTGTAACTACTAATGGTTCTTGCATAGATACTGTTTACGGTACAGTTTACAACCAACGTCAACCTACAGCCGGTATCGTCGGACCAACTTCTGGTTCTAACAGAGGTTGCGTGCCACATACCTTGCGCATCGTTAACAACTCTTATAACATTTCTAATAATACTTACTTTATCATCGACTGGGGCAATGGTGATGCTCAAACCATGCCTTACAATACCTATAAAGATACTATTTACCACACTTATAAAAAAGGTGTATGTTCTGGTGTGATTAAAATTACTGCCACCAATGTATGCGGTAGTTCATTCACAACCTGGAATCCAATCGATATCAGCGAGAAAGACAAAGCTCAGTGGACAGTTACTAAAACCTGTAACCCTACTCAGAACCATGTCTTCCAAAACACTACAGTTGATAAATACTGCCTGACACCTGATATCAAAGATTTCTACTGGGATTTTGGTGATGGCACCAACTCAGGATGGATCAATAGCAAAGCCGCTCAATACCACAAATACAAGTCCGAAGGTGATTACATCGTTACCCTGATCGCTAAAACCGCTTGCGGTAACGATACCTTCAAGGACAAAGTGAGTGTGTATTACAACCCTACAGCTGCCTTCAAGTTTTCTAACCCTAGAGGTTGCAAACCTTTGAGCGTTACTGTAACCGATACTTCTAAAGGTAGAGGCATTTCAAGATTGTGGACAGTTACTGAAGGTAGCAATGTATACACTTACACGGATTCTATTTTAAACTATACGTTTACTGTGCCTGGTAATAACACCATCTCTCTTAAAGTTACCAATACTTGCGGAAGCAATACTTTAACCCGTAACTTCAGAGTAAACGATAAACCAAAAGCTGGTTTCTCTAACATCAGTGGTACTTGTGTGCCTATGACTGTTAACTATAACAATACAACAGTTTCTAACTTTATCAATCCAACTTACAAATGGGAATTTGGTGATGGTACTACTTCTACTGTTAAAAATCCTGCTTCTAAAGTGTATAGCACGCCAGGTAACTACACCGTTAAATTAATTGTAGCAGATAGCTGTGGTGTCGATACTTTCTCTCAAACATTCACTGCTTATGGTTTGCCAGTGGCCATCCTTAGCGGCGATACTGTTGGTTGTACTTTCGATTCTTTGAAATTTAATAACCAATCTACCAACTCTACCAACTACCAATGGAGCTTTGGTGATAACCAAACTGCCAACACCTCAACCTTAGGTATCTTCAAACATGTATATACGACTACTGGTGCTTTCCAGGTGCGTTTGATTGCCGGTACTGGTGCTGGTTGTAAAGATACTGCCTACCATAACTTGTACATCAAGCCAGGTGCTAAAGCACAATTCACAATCAATAAAGCTTACGGATGTAATCCAACAACTTTCAAATTTACCAATAGCTCTTTCTATGCTAAAGACTATAAATGGTATGCCAATGGTAAATTGGTGTCTACTGCTGCTAATGCTAACGATACCACTTTGTATACCGATTCTACTGTGGTTAAAATGAAATTGATTGTTACCAGCAACTCTTCTTGCCAGGGCGATTCAATGGAAAGAACTTTCTTTACGGCTAAAAATCCAAAATCTATTATCAATGCTTTAGATTCTGGTTGCGGTCCACTGAAAATTACTTTTGCTAACAATTCTACCAAAGCCATTACTTACAAATGGGATTTAGGTAACGGTACTTTCTCTACACTTAAAAATCCGGTATCTACGTACCAACAAGCTTATGTGAAAGATACTGTATACAGAATCAAATTGAATGTTACCAACTGGTTAGGTTGCAAAGACAGTTCATACGGTTTTGTTCGTGTGTTCCCTTCACCAACCAGTGCTTTCGAATTAGACAAAATTGATGGTTGTGGTCCTTTAACAGTTAAAGTAACCAACCAATCTGTTACCAACAATAACAAATCTTTCAATACCTTATCTCACCAATGGCGTTTTGGTGATGGTACATCTTCAAGTGATGTTAATCCAGTTCACACATACTACGCCAGCGACTACCAGGATACTTTCTATTCAATCAAATTGAAAGTGGTTAGTATCAACGGTTGCGCTAACTCAAGTGTACAAACCATCCAGGTTTTCCCAAATCCTACTGCTCAATTTACACCAGATAAAGTGGCCGGCTGCGGCATCCTTCCAGTGAAGTTCACCAATTCTTCAACTCCAAAAGATACAGGCAACATCGATATGATGAGCTTCAATTGGAATTCAGGCAATGGTGTAACTTCTACTGCGAAAGATTTCACTGCTAATTATGCAGCTTCTGTTTACTCTGATACTGTTTACTCTGTAAGCTTAATCGGTACCAGCGAACATGGTTGCAAAGACACCTCTAATTTTAACATTACCGTTCATCCACAACCACATGCTCAGTTTATCACGGATGTAGTAAACGGTTGTACACCTTTAAAAGTTAAAACTTCCAACCAGTCTTTCTCAAAAGATGGTGGTGCTTTAACCCACGGTTGGAACTTTGGCAATGGCTACCAGGCTTTTGTTAAAGAAGATTCAACTACTTTAATCAATAATACCAATGCTGATCAAATCTTTACCATCCATTACCAGGCTACCAGTCAGTATGGTTGTAAAGATTCTGCTTCTGTTGATATCACCGTTCGCCCGAAGCCTGTGGCTAAATTAACAGTATCTACTAAAAAAGCTTGTGCACCAATTGTATTAACTGTTAACGATAACTCTATCAATGCCGCTTCTTATATCTGGGGCGAAGGCTCTAAATCATATGTTGGTGGTACTTCTACTACCATGATGCTGCAAGGTCTTGATTTGTTTGATTCTCTTTACATCATCAAACATGCCGTGACTTCTGTACATGGTTGCGTGAGTGACACTGCCTACGAACAAGTTATTGCAATGGGTCGTCCACATGCAAAATTCGCTACCGCTAAAGACTCTGCCTGTGCCAGAGAAAATGTGATCATGGTAAATACGTCTTTAGGTAGTTACAAATACCTCTGGAAATTTGGAGATAACACCACTTCAACTCAGGTAAATCCTAAACATAAGTTTGCATTGAATCCATTGACCGGAAAAGATTCAACATTTAAAGTGGTGCTCGAAGCCAGCTCAGTGGCTGGTTGCAAAGATACTGCTTATGAAAATGTATACCTGGTTAACAGACCGGTTGATAAAATCGTTCTGGACAAACAAACTGGTTGCACCGATCTTGAAATCACCATGGGTCATGCGTCTAAAGCTTTCAAAACCTTGTATTGGGATTTCGGTGACAACTCAACTTTTGCTACCAATGATACTGTAAAACACACTTACGTTAACCCAATGGGTAACTTAACCATGCAGCCTAAAATTGCACTTTACAGACAACGTTACAACTGTATGGATACCGCTACTACTATGGTATACGTTTATCCAAAACCAGTATCTGATTTCAGAACCCAAAGAAACGATCCTTGCGATGCAGGTACTTACCAGTTCATCAATAAATCTAAATTCAATGTTTCTAACGAATGGATCTTTAACGATGGCTCTGTAGTAAACGTTTCTAGCTTCTCTACTGTTCTCCCTGCTTCTAAAGAAAGAGATACTTTTTATAGTGTTGCCTTATATGTTAAAAACAACTACCAATGTGTTGATAGCAGCAGACAGGTAATCAAAGTGAAGCCTAAAATGAACATCGAGTTCACCAAAACGCCAACAATCATTTGCCAAAAAGGTATCGTTAACTTTACCAACAAATCTACCGGTGCTGTTCGTTACTTCTGGAAATTTGGTGATGGTGGTTTGTCTAACGAGGTGAATCCAGCCTACGTGTACAACCAATATGGTACCTACAAAATCCAATTATATGGTTACGATAAAGATGGTTGTGTAGACAGTTCTTCTAATAATGAGATCTTCAAAGTACTCGAAAAGCCAAAAGCAGATTTCACTTTCTTGCCTGCTATGCCAAAGCTGCCAAACGCTACCGTTAACTTCATTGGTAAGCCTTTAATTACTACTGCCAATGTAAGCGACTTAACTTACGAGTGGAACTTTGGTGATGGTAGTTTCCCTACCAACAACAAAGGTCAGAAAGACCCATCTCATACCTACACCAAATCTGGAAACGTAGAAGTTACCATGACTGTTTGGAACAAAGGCTGTAGCGATGTGGCTAAACGTCCAATCTACATCGAAGATCCAAAACCAGTGGTTAGCTTCTCTGCTGATACCACCGTTGGTTGCGCTGCTCTGAAAGTAAGATTTAAAAATTTCACCACCAATGCCTACGCTTACAGATGGGTTTGGGGTGATGGTACGCCAGATTCTTACGAAAAAGAACCTGTACATACTTTTGAATTCTCTGGTAAATGGGATGTTACTCTGATCGCTACTGGTACAGGTGGTACTACTACTTACACCATTCCTTACATGGTAACTGTTTACCCTCGTCCGGATGCTGATTTCTTCACCAACAAAAGATTCCTGAACCTGCCAAATGCAGTATTCGGTATGGTGAACATGAGCAACAACGCTATCAAATACAACTGGTACATCTACGATACCTTCAACAACGTGATCGATGCCTCAACTTTAAGAGACCCATCTTTCCTAATCAACGAAGAAGGTAAGTTTGATGTGAAACTGATTGCTACCAACTCTTATGGTTGCACAGATACCATGATGAAAAATAATTACATCGGCACGTTTAAAGAAGGTTATGTGTATTTACCATCTGCCTTCTCTCCAAATAGCAACGGTAAGAACGACGACTTCAAACCATCTCTTTACAATGTTAAACCTGATCAGTATGTGTTCAGAGTATTTAACAGATGGGGCGAATTAGTGTTCGAAACCACAGACATGACTGAAGCATGGGACGGTACTCACAACGGTATCGCATGCGAACAGGAAGTCTACGTATGGGCTGTCAGCGGCTTGTTTATTAATGGCGATAACTTCGCGTTAAGAGGCACCGTGACTCTGCTCAAATAAACCACGACCAGTTCTTAGTTTCATATTTTTTTTGTTGATGAACCCATTTCCCCGCAGCCTCGGCTGCGGGAAGGTGGGTTTTTTTATGGCAAAATGTATTAGCGGAATTAATCCTCTAATACGCCAAACTTGCCTTTGTTCATGTCTTCAAAGGCTTGTATCAATTCTTCTCTGGTATTCATTACAAATGGTCCGTATGCGGCAATAGGCTCTTTAATAGGCTCGCCACTCAATACCAATACCACCGCATCGCCATCGGCTTCCACCGTAAAGGTCTCGCCTTCATTCTTAAACAATGCCAACTGATCGGTCCCTACTTTCTGTCCGTTTATACTAGCATTACCCTCTACCACCAAAGCCAGGGTGTTGTAATGCGCCGGAAAATTAAACTCGGCTTTGCCCGAGGCTTTTAATTTGGCGTTCATCATGTTCACTGGCGTAAATGTGCTGGCTGGTCCCGCTACGGTCTCGTATTGGCCAGCAATCACTTCTATATGGCCTTTGCCGTCTGCCAGCTCAAACTTGCCCATCTTGCTGTTTTCTATGGCCTGGTATTTAGGTGCCGATAATTTGTCTTTGGCTGGTAAGTTCACCCACAACTGCACCATCTGAAACTCGCCGCCCTGTCTGCTGAATTCTTGTTCGTGGTACTCTTTGTGCAAAACGCCATAAGCTGCTGTCATCCACTGCACATCGCCTTCGCCAATAACACCGCTATTGCCCGAACTGTCATGGTGCGCTACCTTGCCTTTGTAGGCTATCGTTACTGTTTCGAAACCTCTGTGTGGATGCACGCCTACACCTCTTGGGGTTTCCTTTGGTGGAAAACTGATGCGCGAATTATAGTCCATCATGATAAACGGACTCATACGCTCCATGCTCATTCTATGGTGTCCCGGAATAAAATTGTGGACTCTGAAACCATCCCCAACCATGTGCGGTGCAGGAGGTGAAATTACGGATTCAATGGCTTTTGTTGTCATATCTTTGAAATTGTACTACAAAGATACTTTCGTGCCTTAGGCCTTGTCCTTAATCTATATTAAGAAATGTGCTTGTTGCAGTTTAAGCCTTCAGGTCTTTTAATTCCGGAAAACGCTGCTTCAACTGTTCGTGCACATAGGCGCTCTTGTTGCCTAACTGCAGTTTTGGAATGACTATCGCCGAGATGGCTGAGTTGTACAGGAAGTAATGGTCGATGGTTTGATCTACCTTCACAAACGATTCCCACTTCATCATGGTCTCCGAACTTGGCTTGGTAATGCGCAATCCTTCATCGCTGAAATTGATGGTGTGCTTGCCCAATATGCTGCTGTTGTCGCCAGAATTTAAGACTTTTAAAAATCGGTCCTCGGCATTTTTCTTCAAACGTTTTGGAAGAAATATCACCCATAAGATGGAGGCCATCACAGCCATTGTTACCATAGCCACACTCAATTGCTTGGATAGTATGTCTCTAACTATGAAAACCAAAAACATGGCTGGCAACAACCACTTCATCACCATGAAATAGCGTTGGTATTGTTTCGACTGGCTGATGAAATGCCTGTTAAGCGCCATCCAGTCGTCTAATTCAAAATTGTATTCTATAGATTCGTTTACCAAAATTTCCAGAAGGGTTTTTTATTTACAATAATATTAGGTGTACTTTGTTCTTTTCTTACCGCTTTTAAGCGCTCTAATTCTGCTTCATCATATTGCTCGCCATCATCGCCTCTTAATTGACCGCCCATTTCATTGGCCAGTTCTAACCACAGTTTTAAACAAGCATCATCGCACCACTTGGTGCTGATTTCTCCATGAGCATAACGCAGCCAAGGTGGATTGTTGTTTTCTAAATAAGGGTAGCTGTTCCAATAACAATATAGTTGCTTGCTATTGTCCTCGTCATTGCCCACTGCCTCCCAGGATAATTCAGGTCGACGCTCTACCAAAGCCACAAATTCTTCGTGCGTGATATTGCTTTCTTCTTCGTAGTTGTCGTAGTCGTTTTTTCGGACGATATGTACTTCGTAACCCATAATTAGAATTGCGAATGTAAGAATAATTTCCAATTTCTTAATGGTCTTTCCATTAACTCGACGCCCCATTTTCTTATCTTTGCACCCTTGCTAAAATTTTATCACTCATACAAAGAACTGGTTTGGCACATCTCTAAACTGGCATTTCCCATTACCATCGGTCAGCTTGGTCTTGTCCTTATGGGCTTTGCCGATGTGGTGATGCTGGGCAATTATAAAACCATCGATATGAGTGCAGCAGGATTTGGCAACGCTATATTTTTCCTATTCATGCTTCTTGGTATTGGTACAATGTATGCCGTCAGTACCATTACCTCCATAGCCGATGGCGAAAACCGCCCGCAACAGGCCATCCCCATTTTCTTCTCATCGATTCGTGTAGCCACAGTGCTCAGCATTCTCCTCATGGGAGTCAATACCTGGCTGTATTATAACCTGTCCATTTTTAAACAATCGCCGGAGCTGACGCGACTTGGAGCCGAATATATCCGCATTGTTAATTACTCGGTGCCGGCTTTGATGTTCTTTAACTGTGGCAAACAGTTGCTGGATGGTTTGGGTAAAACCCAGATGTCTATGTATGTGACGTTTTTCGGTTTAATATTAAACGTGGTGCTCAACTATGTCCTCATCTTCGGTAAAATGGGCTTCGACGAAATGGGCCTTGCCGGAGCAGCATGGGCGACGGTGATTTCTCGCGTTGCCATGGCGGTCATCATGATGGTATGGGCTTGGTGGCATCCATTGATGAACGAACTTAAAAAACGTCCGATAGAGCAGATCTCTTATTTCAAAGAAATTCTTAAAATTGGCGTTCCGGTTGGTTTTACGTTTTTCTTCGAAATAGCAGCTTTTTCAATCGCATTGGTCTTTGCCGGTATGCTCTCGGATCTGCATTCAGCCGCTCATCAGATTGCCATCAATTTGGCATCTGTTACCTATATGTTTGTAACAGGGGTCGCTGCGGCTGGCAACATCATCGTGGGTAACCACTATGGTGCCAACGATGCTGCGGGTATACGCCGTTCAGGCTTTGCCGCACTCATCATTACGGTTTTAATAGAAATTATCTTTGCCCTCATCTTCTTTGTTTTCTATAAACAATTGCCATTGATCTATACCTCCGATCCTAAACTTCTTCTGATAACACCGCCCTTGATCGTGCTGGCAGCTTTCTTTCAAATTAGTGATGGCTTACAAGCAGTTGGAGCAGGGGTGTTAAGGGGTATTAAAGATACACGTATCACCGGTATTATCGCCTTTGTTTGCTATTGGGTCATCATGATTCCGGGGGCTTATTACCTCTGTTTCTACACGCCTATGGGTATTAATGGGATATGGTTGGCTTTTGTGGTGGGACTGACATTTGCGGCCATTTTGTTGTTATACAGATTCAACAAAATGAGTAAGCCGCATCTCCTAAAATTCGAACATCTGGGACAAAGCAATGATGCTTGATTAGTCTGTTTTTAAAATTAATGGCTTGTTACTATCTTTGACACAGATGAAACTCTTCACATGTTTGCTGGCATTTTTTTTTAGCTCGGCTTATGCCCAGCTCAGTAATCCTGCTCTGTCTTTTTCTGTTGAGCCGGGTGTGGGCAACCGAGGTATGAATTTCAAAAGCAAAGTGCCATCGGCTTATAAAGATTCTATTAATAAAGCCGATATCTGGCGCCAATCTCTGAGTGCCTCTGCGATGTTGTCTTACAGTACTTCCAGATACAGCCGCATATTTACCGGTGTGCAATTTTTGAATTTTGGTTTTACCCGCATGCGTTACAACCTCAAATTCATGGATACCATTCACCCGGATATCGGTATCGTTAACGATCTGTCCCAAACCGGCAGTAACGATGTGGCCTATGTCTACCGCTACCAATACCTGGCTTTCCCTTTTATGTTTGCGTCCAAATTAAAGGTGAAAAAATTGAAATCGAGTACGCTCCATTTTATGATGGGGGGTAGCTTATGCGTTTTGCTCAACCACGATATCAAAACAAAATTGATTGGCTTCTCTGCAAAAGGTCAGAAACAATTCAAATTGAAAGATAAAGAGAATGAGGCGGGTCTATTCAATGCCAATATTCAGTTTGGCTTGCGTCTTGAAAATCCAATCATCAATAAAAACACCTTCATCTTTGTTCAGCCAGAATTGTATCTGCCGGTTTTAAAAGCCAATTACAGCGACGAAAAAGCACAGCTTTACCATTTCGGTTTACAAGTCGGCATAATGTACCTTTTAGAAAAAGACAAAGCCTGATGAGAGTTGTTATTCAACGTGTCAGTTCAGCCTCCGTTACGGTAGATGGGGTTTGCTTGTCAGATATCCAGGCTGGATTCATGATTTTACTGGGCATAGAAACCAACGACGATAGGGGAGATGCCGATTGGTTAATCGGTAAAATTATTGGCATGCGTGTGTTTAACGACGAAGCAGGGAAAATGAACCTCAGCATTCAGGATATCAAAGGCAGTTTCCTAATAGTGTCTCAGTTTACCCTGCATGCTCAAACGGCCAAGGGCAACCGACCGTCGTTTATCAGGGCAGCACGACCGGAACAAGCCATTCCTCTATATGAGTATTTCATTGCTCAACTTAAGCAGTTAAGTGGCCTGACTGTTGGTACCGGTCAGTTTGGTGCCGACATGCAAGTGCAACTCGTCAATGACGGTCCCGTTACCATCATCGTCGATTCTAAACAACGCGATTAAGCCATCCGACGAATACTTGTCCATTTTACCTGACAAGTGGATTAATACTGATTTCTATTTACTATCTTCGCGCCCGAATTTATGATGATTCAAGTATTAAAATCGAAGATCCACAATGTCAGAATCTCTTTCACTGAGCTGAACTATATTGGTAGTATCACCATTGACGAAGATTTGTTGGACGCCGCCAATATGATCGAAAATGAAAAGGTCCTCATCGTTAATAATAACAATGGCGAACGTTTTGAAACCTATATTATAAAAGGTGAAAGAGGCAGTGGAATGGTTGGTCTCAATGGTGCTGCGGCACGTCGAGGTATGGTGGGCGACGAGCTTATCATCATCAGTTTTGCCAGCATGGATTTCGAGGAAGCTAAGTCACACAAGCCATGGCTGGTGTTTCCTAACAAATTTAACAAACTCTAATTTTGAATAAAAAGGAAATCATCAAGTACCTGATCTTTGCCGCCATTGGTGTGCTGGTCGTGTATTCTATTCAGAAGGGGCTCACCTTTGATGATTTAATGAAAAACCTTAAAGAGGCCAAAATCCACTTTGTGGTGCTATCTACTCTTGTGGGTGTTCTGGCAGTGTTGTTCCGCGCTTTGCGCTGGCAATTATTGCTTAAGCCCATGGGCTACGAAACACGTCTGGATAATGCCTACCACGCTACCATGAGTGGTTATCTCATCAATTTAGGAATTCCGCGCTCTGGCGAGGTGGCCCGCTGCGCCCTGTTCTCCAAAACCGATAAGGTGCCGGTGAATGTACTGGTGGGAACTGTGCTCAGCGAACGTGTGCTCGATCTAGTGATGTTGATGATGGTGGTGATTTCGGCTGTGCTTTTCCAGTTTGATCTTTTGTATGGCTATGTCTACGACAATGTCATCGTGAAAATGCAAAGCAATTCGATAGTACTTGTTGCAGTGGTGCTGGTGCTATTAGCGGGACTCATCATAGCATTTAAATCTAAAAAGCTGTTCAGTGCCGAAACCAAAATTGGTAAAATGTTGCTGGGCTTTTTTGATGGTATCAAAAGTATTTTCGCGCTTAAACAACCTCTGCTCTTCATTGCCTACACCGTAGGGATATGGGTGTGCTATTGGATGATGACTTACTTTATCCTTATGGCTTTTGATTTCACAGAAGCTCTTGGTTTGTCAGGTGGTCTCTCTGCCTTGGTATTCAGTAGTATCGGTGTCATCATTCCTGCTCCTGCAGGCTCTGCCACCATTTACAGTATTTATATCGGTTTAAACCAAATCTATCACTTAAACATCGAACAGGCCAAAGCCATCGGTATTGTAATGTTCTCAAGTAATATCTTAATGATACTTTTGGCCGGAACCATTTCGTATGTGATTCTGGCCCGAAGAACTAAAGCCTAATATGAGTAAACACCAGGACATAGCGGCAAAAATTGTTGATCTGCCACAACTGATTCAACACATCCAGAAACTGAAAAGTGCCGGAAAAAAAATTGTGTTTACCAATGGCTGCTTCGATATCCTCCACAAAGGGCACGTCGATTACCTGGCTAAAGCTGCCGATAAAGGCGATGCGCTGGTAGTGGGCGTTAATACCGATCAGTCTGTAAAACGTTTAGGGAAGTCGCCTTCACGACCAATACAAGACCAGGATGCAAGAGCCTATCTGATTGCGGCTCTGGGCAGTGTCTCTTTTGTGATTCTGTTTGATGAAGATACCCCTAAAGAATTGATCGATGCCATCATCCCAGATGTTTTGGTAAAAGGCTCCGATTACCAACCCGAAAATATCGTTGGCTACGATACCGTTACCAAACACGGCGGCAAAGTAGAAACCATCGATTTTATTGATGGCTATTCAACCACTGCCATTGAAAAACGCATCAAAGCGTCCTAAAATCTAAGACTGAGTCCCCCTTGTATCAAAGATTTCGCAGGACCGAATTCGGCGTAGACACCTATATTGTCGGTTACAAAATAGCGCATTCCAAAGGTGCTCTCAAAGCCAATGCGACTGAGGTTTGGAAGTTTAATACTTGGCGTAAACGATTCGTATTGCGAACTCACTTTTAATTTGCCAAAACGCAAGCCTAATCCCAAACCCAAATACACATCTAACTTATCATTCTTCTCAGGATTGATAAAATGGATATTACCTCTGACATTGAAGGCTGTGTTGTTGCTGCGGATGTCAATATTGTTAGGCAATATTATGCCATTCACTGTGTCTAAAACATCTTCTACATACGATACATGGTAACTCATATTATTGATGTTTAAACCCAAACTCAGGAAATTGTTGATTCTATTTTCGTATTTGATGTGGAATGGTCCCTTGCCTTCTGAGGTAAAATTCTTTTTCGACTCGTAGATATTAAAGAACAAAACCGGCAAATTGGGGGCTCCGGCGCCAAAGCTTAAGGTATGTTTAAATGGGGCATCCGATTGAGCATTGGCACTAATGGCCAACAATCCCATCGCAAAACACAAAAGGGTGATGCGCATATTAATTTTCATGATTAAATTCTATGCGTTTGCCATTGCCAAATTCGATTAACTGTCCATTATCGTAGGCCATGTGACCGTTGATGAAAGTCTTGTCGATGCTATGAGAGAAGGTATGGCCTTCAAACGGACTCCATCCGCATTTGTATAACAAATTGTCTTTAGTAACGGTGTGAGCTTGTTTCTTTACCAATACAAGATCGGCGTAATAACCTTCGCGAATAAAGCCCCTGTCTTTAACTCTGAATAAAATGGCCGGATTGTGAGACATTTTTTGAACCAACATTTCTAAACTGATTTTACCTTGAGTATAGAAATCAAACATGGCTTGTATACTGTGCTGTACCAATGGTCCGCCCGATGGAGCTCTCGAATAAGCTTCTTCTTTCTCTTCAATGGTATGTGGCGCATGGTCGGTGGCTATCACGTCAATGCGACCTTCGATGAGCGCCTTCCAGATGCCATCTCGGTCTTGAGTTGATTTAATGGCCGGATTCCATTTGATCCAGTTGCCTTTTTCTGCATAGTCTTCGTTGCTGAACCATAAATGGTGAATACAGGCTTCAGAGGTAATCCGCTTTTTCTCCAGAGGAGCAATATCAAACAAGGCCGTTTCTTTTGCTGTAGAGATGTGTAAGACGTGTAAACGCGTGTTGTGTTTTCTGGCTAAATCAACCGCCATACTGCTGCTCAGATAGCAGGCTGCTTCGTCTCTGATCTTGTCGTGGAAGGTGGCGTCTAAAGCATCGCCATATTTGGCGGTGTACTCGTTAAAGTTGCGTACGACGGTATCTTCATCCTCGCAATGTGTGGCGATGAGTAAAGGCGAGTTGGCAAAGATGTGTTCCAGAATCTTTGGATCGTCTACCAACATATTACCGGTACTGCTGCCCATAAAAATTTTAATGCCGCACACATGTCTGCCGTCGGTGCGCATCACCTCGTCGTAGTTGTTATTGGTAGTACCCATAAAAAATGAGTAATTGGCCAAAGAACCTTTAGAAGCTATGTCGTATTTGTCTTGCAGCAGCTCTTGCGTGGTGGCCTGTGGCTTGGTATTGGGCATTTCGAAAAAACTAGTAACACCACCGGCAACAGCAGCGCGACTTTCAGTAAAGATATTGCCTTTGTGCGTTAAACCCGGCTCTCTGAAATGCACCTGGTCGTCTATGGCACCTGGCATCAGATACATGCCTTCCGCATCCACCACTGTGGCGTTCTTACTATTGATAGTGTTGTCGATGCGCTCAATGCGTTCATCCTTTATTAAAACATCCTTAACTTCTATTTTGCCCTCATTGATGATGTTGGCATTTTTAATCAGATACGATTTCATTACCGCAAAGTAAGGAAACTATTGGTAAAAAGTAAAGCAATTTAAGTGAAGGCTGAAGTTTTTATATTTAGCATTCCTCAACTATCTTCGCAGTCTCAAAAATGAACCAGGAAGAATTATTTAAAAACATTATTTCCCATAGCAAAGAGTATGGGTTTATATTCCAGTCGAGCGAAATTTACGATGGTCTCAGCGCCGTTTACGATTACGGTCAGATGGGGGCCGAACTGAAAAAGAACCTGAGAGAATTCTGGTGGAAAAGCATGGTGCAAATGCATCAAAACATTGTGGGGATCGATTCAGCTATCTTTATGCACCCTACTACATGGAAAGCCAGTGGACACGTGGATGCCTTCAACGACCCTCTGATTGATAACAAAGACAGCAAGAAACGCTACAGAGCAGATGTGCTGATCGAAGACCATATCGCTAAAATTTTAGCAAAAGCTGATAAAGAAGTAGAAAAAGCTGCCAAGAAATTTGGTGAAACATTTGACGAAACGCTCTACCGCCAAACCAATGGCAGGGTAGTAGAATATACCAATAAAGCTGCCGAAATTGAAAACAGATTCAAAACGGCTTTGGAAAATAATCAGTTAGATGAGGTGAGAAATATTATCACCGACTGCGAAATTGTTTGCCCGATATCTGGTACCAAGAACTGGACAGAGGTGAGACAGTTTAATCTCATGTTCTCCACCCAAATGGGCTCTGTTAGCGATGATGCAGGTACCATCTATCTGCGACCAGAAACAGCGCAGGGTATCTTCGTTAACTTTTTAAATGTACAAAAAACCGGTAGAATGAAAATTCCATTTGGTATCGCCCAAACCGGTAAAGCTTTCAGAAACGAAATCGTCGCCCGTCAGTTCATCTTCAGAATGCGCGAGTTCGAACAAATGGAAATGCAATTCTTTGTCCGTCCTGGTACCGAATTTCAATGGTACAACTACTGGAAAAATACCAGAATGAAATGGCATCAGGCCCTGGGCTTCGGTCAGAATAAATACAAGTTCCACGATCACCTTAAACTGGCACACTATGCCAAAGCTGCCTGTGATATCGAATTCGAATTCCCATTCGGATTTAAAGAACTTGAGGGTATTCACAGTCGCTCCGACTTCGATTTAAAACAACACGAGATCCACTCTGGTAAAAAATTACAATACTTTGATCCTGAACTCAACGAAAGTTATGTGCCTTATGTGGTTGAAACTTCTATCGGTCTCGACCGTCTCTTCCTTGCCGTGATGTCTGAAGCCTATCGCGAAGAGAAGCTGGAAGATGGCAGTGAACGCGTGGTATTAAGTTTGCCTTTTGCTTTGGCTCCTGTTAAGGTAGCCATTTTACCTCTGGTGAACAAAGATGCTTTGCCTGAAAAAGCTGAAGAGATTGTCAATATGCTGAAGTACGACTACAATGTATCTACTGAAGCTAAAGATGCTATCGGTAAACGCTACAGAAGAATGGATGCCATCGGAACACCTTTTTGTGTTACCGTAGATTACGAAACCCTCGAAACCAACACCGTGACAGTCAGAAACAGAGACACCATGGCACAGGAAAGAGTGGCTATAGAAGATCTGAAATCTGTGTTGGGAGAACATCTAAGCATGGCCTCTCTGCTCTCTAAATGCTAATAGCGCTATGCTGCTCAACTGGATGGACGAAGATGCGCTTGAGGTTGGCTGCGACGAGGCCGGGAGAGGGTGTTTAGCGGGACCAGTATTTGCAGCAGCAGTGATTATTCCGAATGGCGTTGTCATTGAAGGACTAAACGATTCTAAACAACTCACAGAAAAGATTCGCCTCCAATTGCGGTCAGAAATTGAAAGCAAATGCCATTGGGTAGTGGCCAGTATGACACCGGCAGAAATCGATAAGATCAATATTTTAAATGCCTCCATCATGTCTATGCACAAGGCGTTGGAACAATTGAAAGAACCTTTCAATCACATTCTGGTAGATGGTAACCGTTTCAAACCTTTTAAAAATATTCGACATACCACGGTGGTAAAAGGCGATGGCAAATACATGTCTATCGCAGCAGCTTCAATTTTGGCAAAAACACACAGAGATCTCTATATGGAGTCGTTGGCAGAGAAGTTTCCAGAATATCAGTGGCATAAGAACAAAGGCTATCCCACCGAAGCGCATAGAAATGCCATAAGATTGCACGGTAGTAACGAGCACCATAGAAAAAGCTTTACACTTTTACCTGCTCAAATAAGTCTTTTTTAGAAGATCATGGTAACGCCACCCAGGATGTTAAAGCCATACACTGGGTAGTTGAACCATCTTTGGTAGCGCGTGTTAAGGATGTTGTTGGCCTGAACAAATACCGATAATTTATTTTTAAATCTGTAATCAATACCGGCAGAGATATCGTAAAACGCTTTGATGGTACTGGTTTGTTTGGTGAGATTATCCAAACCAGAACGTTGCTTTTGTAAGCCCATGGCAAAGATGTCGACATGCGGATACACCTTGTTTTTGATGTTGAACTTCATGTTCAGTTTGCCATCTATGTTTGGTAATTGCCAAGCTTCAGTTTCGTCCTCAGAGTTATAGTTGTAGAAATTACCAGTAAATCCAATTCTAACCGCTTCGCTGAAACTGTAATTAAAAGCAGTTGAGAATTTTAAAAGGTTAACTTGTGCGTATCTGATACCAAAAGCATTGAGCGAATCGTATTCTTTGGTAATCATAGGGAAAGCCAGCGGATTGTTAAGTGTCACAAACAAAGGCATAGCAGTGATGTCAGAATAATTGATTTCAAATAAAGCATCTGCAGCAGCGCCTAATTTGGCATTGATACCAATGTAGGTGGTGCTGTTGATGAAAGTATTGGTTAACTCATATTGGTTGGCATATGGATTAGTTTGGATGATGTTTCTTAAACTCTGTTTGTTATAGCGACCGTCGATACCACCGTACAAGTTGGCAACACCTTCGATAACAGGATAGTTAACTTTAATAAACGGATTTGGGAAAACAATTGCAGAATCACCCACATTCATGAAAATAGTGGTATTAAAACCTGCAGATATTTGCATGCCATCGTACTCGAAACTCATTCTAGGGTCGAACTGAATGAAGAGACGCTTGATAGGAGAGAAGGTGTCGTTTTTAAATGTATTATAGTCGACACCAACATTGGCACTCAACTGCACATTTTTTAATTCGCCGAAATTCGGAATACTACCATATAAACGGCTATTGATGGCATATTGGTTTTCTTGTGCTTTGCCAATCTGGAAATTGTAGAAGTTAAACTGAGTGCGGTGTTTCAGTTTTTTGTCGCTGATAGCAGTGCTGTTAAAATACGCTCTGGCATCAAAAGAGTTAATGGTACGCGCCAGGTTTTTCTCGGCTAGTTTATTGGCTGTGTCGTAGCCATAGAAATTGTATTTGTTGTTCTTATAGTTAACGTCCAATCCCAATTCACCAATTTCGGTATAAGTGCTGATATAGCCTTTGAAAGCATGGTTGGTGAAATCAGCGAAAGAGTTGTTAAGCTCAGAGTTGCTTTCCAGGAAACGGTAATGCATGCCGTAACTGTATTGCTTGTTTTGCTTATTGTTGAGATAAATCTCACCCAGCTTGGTTTGTATGTTGCCATAGCCAAGCTTAACAAAGCTGGTTGGATAGGTAATTTCTTCACGCGTGTTAAGGTCGGCCACCGGAAGTGGGTTCACAATTTTTTCGGTGCTTACCTGATGCGGTTTGATGTTGTAGGAGAAAGTAACGGTTTTTAGTTCAGGCTTTACGATTACGGGCACCGACTCAATTTTCTGTGCCTCCATGAATTTAGGTTTGTATTTATCGACGAAGGTAATATCCCTGTTAGCAGTGGTGTCCTTGCCTTTTTGGGCATAAACAGAGCCGGTTCCGACTAATAGAGATAGAATGAAAAACTGTCTTAACATATGATTATACAAATAACGCGATACTTCATCATGTATTGTTCCCTAATGTATCCACAGTTTGTTTATTTTTGTGGGTATGGAAAACACGGTCGAATTAACACGCTGTCCCTGGTGTATGAAAGATGATTTGTATAGAAGCTACCACGACCAGGAATGGGGACGCCCCAGCAGAGATGAGCGACATCTGTTTGAGATGCTGATTTTAGAGTCGTTTCAGGCCGGACTCAGTTGGTATACCATACTTAGGAAGCGCGCGACTTTTAAGGAGGCTTTTGATGGTTTCGATGTGCAGAAAGTTGCTAAATATGGAGCGTCTAAAAAAGAGGAACTGATGCAGAATTCGGGGATTATCAGAAATCGTCTTAAGATTGATGCTGCTGTTAGCAATGCTCAAGCTTTCATCAAGGTGCAAGAAGAATTCGGCAGCTTTGCCAACTATATCTGGGGTTTTACGGGCGGTAAGGTGCTGGACAATCAACCAATCTCAATGAAGGATGTGCCAGCAACAAGTCCAGAAAGCGATGCCATGGCCAAAGACATGAAAAAACGCGGTTTTAAATTTATGGGCAGTACCGTTTGTTACGCCAATATGCAGAGCATCGGCATGGTTAACGACCATTTGACAAGCTGTTATTGCCGAAAGTAGACAAAATGACACTATTGTTTGAGTATTTTAGTTCGTTTCACGACAAAATGTCTTAAAAATTGGATTGGAGGGGATTTTGAAAACAGAAGTAACATAAGAAATTAAAAATATTATGGTACTTATAAAATCAAAACCCGACGCATTATTCAACGAGCGATTCGTTCCACAATCATTCAACCAATTAATGAATGCCTTTTTTGAAGATTCAAAGATCAACACTGGCGGCTTCGATTTCATGCCCAAGGCTGATATTGTAGAATCTGAGCAACATTATGAAATTCACATGGCCTTACCGGGTATAAAGAAAGAAGATATTAAGATTTCGGTGGATGGCGACATGCTGAACATCGAAGGTGAGCGTAAGAAAAGTATCAGTGAAGATACTGAGAAATACGTAAGACGCGAAACCAGCTTTGGTAAATTCAGTCGCAGTTTTAACATTGCCAAATTGGATAGCAGTGCAATAGAAGCTGGGTTTGAAAATGGCATTTTAAGTGTAAAATTGCCTAAACAAAAAGCAGAAAAGCAAAGTATTATTACAATCAAGTAAAATAGTTAGAAGTTTAATAGTTAGTATGTAGTTCAGCCGGCATTTTAAAAATGTCGGCTGTTTTTTTTGTAAATACTTGATATACATATAAAAAAAAACGAACATATTATTGTTCACCAAATACGATACTATAAACCATTGACAAACAGGGTCAAATTCAAAAAAAATATTTGTATTCTGTATAAAAAGTTGTAGAATTGAAACTGAAAACACCAACTATTTTACAATTTTGAAAAAGTTAGAACGCGTATACATCATAGACGATGATGAGGTCATTATTTACCTCACCAATAAATTAATTGCTTCGGTAGATTTTTGCGAAACCGTTGAAACCTTCTTAGAAGCAGAAGTGGCACTCGAGAAACTGAAAACCTGTTTGGAGACGGGCAACGAATTGCCGGATGCCATTTTATTCGACTTAAATATGCCGGTGATGAATGGTTGGCAGTTTATTGAAGCTTTCCAGAAACTACCTGGTGCCAAGAATATTCCATGCTTCGTCTTTACTACCAGTATAGATGCTGCTGATAAAAACAAAGCACTCAAATATAAGATCATCAAAGATTTTATTACCAAGCCCCTTACCCATCAAAAGCTGGATAAAATTCTTAGACAGGTCGATAAATAACCCATTTCTCGGAACCATCCCATCTTAATTTAAAATTATTTTTTTCTTGCTGATGTATGAATATCTCAGGAGATGTTTCATGTACTTAGTGCTGTAGATTGGCGTTCTCACTCACTTTGTGGTAATCTAATATTTCTTTTAAAATCGAAAAAAAACAATAAAACAAGTATTTTTCAATATTTAAAAAGCAGTTATTTTCAGAAAGTCTTTTTTTATAGGTATTAAGTACCTATCTTTGCTGTAATCCGGCTGGATTCGTTCAGTCGGCGATTTAATTAATTTTACAAATGAACATTTACGTAGGTAATCTTAGCTTCCGTGCGAGCGAGCAAGATGTTGAAAACCTTTTCGCCCAGTTCGGCGAAGTTAGCTCAGCAAGAATCATCAAAGACAAGTTCACAGGCCGTTCACGCGGTTTTGCAATCGTTGAAATGAACGACAACGGTTCTGCAAACTCAGCAATTGGTGCACTTCACGAAAAAGAATTTATGGAAAGAAACCTCGTTGTAAACGAAGCCAGACCAAGAGAAAACAATGGTGGTGGTGGAAACTTCAACAGAGGCGGAAACAGTAGAAGATATTGATTTTTCGATTTTTATTATGGAAAAGCACGGTCAAAAGCCGTGCTTTTTTATTGTAAAATCAAGGCAGTCCACCCTTTATGGACACACATTAAAAAATGTGGATTAAATTGAAGTTTATATCAATTTTAATCCTTACTTTTGCACCAAATTTTAAAAAACCAAATAATAAATGGCAAATACCGGAAAAATATCACAAGTCATCGGCCCTGTAGTGGACGTTAATTTCAGTGAAGAAGGCTCTGTACTTCCAAAAATCTTAGATGCGCTCAACGTTTCAAAACCTGATGGCACCGTTGTTGTGCTAGAAGTTCAGCAGCACCTTGGTGAAAATACCGTTAGAACTATCGCTATGGATAGTACCGATGGTCTGGTAAGAGGCACTCAGGTGTCTGATACTGGTAAACCAATCTCCATGCCTGTTGGTAACGAGATCAAAGGTCGTCTGATGAATGTTGTTGGTGAAGCCATCGACGGTATCAACGTTTTAAAAAATACTCAAAGTCGTGCTATCCACGCCGAAGCTCCAACCTTCGATAACCTATCAACCTCTACCGAACCACTTTATACCGGTATCAAGGTAATCGACTTGCTCGAGCCTTATGCCAAAGGTGGTAAAATCGGTCTGTTCGGTGGTGCTGGTGTTGGTAAAACTGTATTGATCATGGAGCTGATCAACAACATCGCGAAAGCATACGAAGGTATGTCTGTGTTCGCTGGTGTTGGTGAGCGTACCCGTGAAGGTAACGACTTACTGCGTGAGATGATCGAGTCTGGCGTTATTAAATACGGTAAAGAATTTACCCATAGCATGGAAGAAGGTGGTTGGGACTTATCTAAAGTGGATACTCAAGAATTAGAAAAATCTCAAGCAACTCTGGTGTTTGGTCAGATGAACGAACCTCCGGGAGCTCGTGCTCGTGTGGCCTTGTCTGGTCTTACCGTTGCTGAATATTTCCGCGATGGCGATGGCGAAGGTCAAGGTAAAGATATCCTCTTCTTCATCGATAACATCTTCCGTTTCACTCAGGCTGGTTCTGAAGTATCTGCGCTCTTAGGTCGTATGCCTTCTGCCGTAGGTTACCAACCAACCCTGGCTACCGAAATGGGTGTGATGCAAGAACGTATCACTTCTACTACCAAAGGTTCAATCACTTCTGTACAGGCCGTTTACGTTCCTGCGGATGACTTGACTGACCCGGCTCCGGCTACTACCTTCACCCACTTAGATGCTACTACCGTATTGTCTCGTAAAATCGCTGAGCTTGGTATCTACCCTGCGGTTGACCCTCTAGACTCTACTTCTCGTATCTTGACTCCTGACGTTTTAGGTAACGAACACTACAACACTGCTCAAAGAGTTAAACAAATCTTACAACGTTACAAAGAATTACAAGATATCATCGCCATCCTTGGTATGGACGAATTAAGTGAAGAAGATAAACTCGTTGTATCTCGTGCAAGACGTGTTCAACGTTTCTTATCTCAGCCTTTCCACGTTGCTGAACAGTTCACTGGTTTGAAAGGTGTGCTCGTTGATATCAAAGATACCATCAAAGGTTTCAATATGATCATGGATGGTGAAGTTGACCAATACCCAGAAGCAGCGTTTAACCTTGTTGGTACCATCGAAGATGCTATCGAAAAAGGTAAAAAACTGATGGAAGAAGCTAATAAATAATCTGTATGCAAGTTGATATTCTAACACCTGACGCTACACTGTTCTCTGGTGAAGCTAAAGTTGTAACACTCCCTGGTGTTAACGGTAGCTTTCAGATTATGAACATGCACGCTCCAATGATTTCCGCTCTGAGCAATGGAAACGTTATCGTTGATAACGGTGCCGAAAAACTCGAATTCCCTGTAAAAGGCGGTATCATCGAAGTTCTCAATAATAAAATTGTGATTTTGGCTTAATTGCCACTTATCTAACCATATTAAACCTCCCTCAAAAAGGGAGGTTTTTTTATGCCTCTACTTTCTTTAAGGCTTTGCCACTGTTCAATGCCTCTATGATCAATCTGTTCTTGTCGTATACGTCAAATAAAAATCTGGCTTTGCCCATCTCATCAAAAATGATGGTTCTGTAATCAAAAAATACTGGCATTTTGTTCTCTACCCTTATCGGATACGTTTTCTTTACTACTTTTTTATAACTTGTGGTGTCTTCTCGCCATTTTCTTGCTCTTGCCGTATCTGTAGGGGGCATGCCCATCATCACCAATACATCGTCATAGGTGTTCTTGACATTTTGCTGCAAGACAAAGCCTGTTAAGTCGACCGGACTCTGAACGCGCACGCAACCATGACTCACCGCTCTGTTGTTTAGTTTAAACTTGTTCTTCAATGGGGTGTCATGCAAATACACATCAAAAGGATTCTTGAAGGTAAACTTAATGCGTCCTAATGAATTATCATCGCCAGCGTTCTGTCTAATGGTGAATGGAATGTTTCCCGGACTGTATTTGCGCCAATTAATGCTATGCGGATTGATCACTTCTCCGTTCTTTAGTACCTGGTAATTGTTCTTGGTTAAATAAGATGGGTTCTTGACAATCAAATTATACATTTCTCTGCCAACAATGCTGGATGGCACCGTCCACGTTGGATTCAATATCACGTAGTCGATGTTCGAATACACCTGTGGGGTTTCGTGATTCATGGGCTTGTCCAGATAGTTCTTACTAACTACATACTTTCTGGATTTCTCGTCGTAATAACGCTCTTTGCCTTTCCCAACACATACTACCAAGGTCTTAACGCTGTCTGGATAATACATATACAACATAAACTCTGGGATGTTCACCCTTACATATGGCTTGCCTGGCTCTATGCCCATCCATCTGCAACGCTCTATGTTGGCTCTGATCTCGTCTATCTTGTCGTTTCTGGAGGCATTCAATATTTTTAAAGTCGATTTGCCAATAATACCATCGTCCGTTAAATTACTGGTCTTCTGAAAAGCCATCACTTTGCCTGCTAATGCTTTGGTGTAAACAGAATCATTCTCGTATGCCCATAACAAGGTGTCTGTCATATATCCCAACTCTACCAATCGCTTTGCCAACAAGGGTACTATCGATGTAGTGTCTCCTGGTTTGATCTTTCTTATGCCTACAGTGTCAATAAAGGTTTCACTGCCCTCGGTAACCGAATAAGCCTCGTACAACAATCCCTTTAGTTTCCAATAGTCCTGATGGTGTGGGTAATAATGGCTCAACTTGTACAAACCTGAATCACTGTTTAGAACACTCATTAATTCAAATCCGGGATGGTTGGGATAGGGTAAGGTGTACTTCATGCCCAAAACTGTTTTAGGATTACTGCGGCCCAATACTCGGTCGTGCCACAAACCCAACATACAATTACTCAAATACAACTCTACTTTAGCACATTGCTTGTAGATGTCTTTCGATAAATGCAGACTATCGCTTTTGATGATCAAATCAGCATACTTCTTAATGCTGTCCACCATATAATGCGAAGGATTCAACCCTTCATAAACAATACTGTCTGCCAGTAATTGAATTTCTGAAATAAAAGCTTGGTCTTTGATTCTGTCCAACCACTTTGGTAAGTACTCTCTCTGCTGATAATACACGCTTAAGGTGTCGAAATAATGCAGGAAACTGGTGTCTTTTGATAAAATACCCAGCTCGTTTTCAATTGCAGTAGGCACCATTTCCGGGTCGAAGTTCTCTCCCAAAACCGGTACCTTTACCTTGTCTTTACAAGCAACAAGGGCGATAACCATAACTAAAATAATGAGCGTTTTTTGAGTGGTTTTCATTAGCATAGAAATACAAATATAACAGATTTGAGAAATTAAGCGGCCATTCAGTCGTCCCCTGTTATTACTAATTAATCGATAATATTTCTATTTTGTCTTATCTGCAAACAAAAGCGTTAAAGCATTGTTACATTTGCATCGTTTTATGAAAAAACTAATGCTTCTAATGGCGGGACTGCTTTCTATCAGCATGATTCAGGCCCAGTCTAAATTTACCCTTAGTGGATATGTAAAAGATTCTATCAATGGCGAAATTATCAGTAATTGCAGCATCTCTGCAGATTCTGGTAAATTAAGCACCAATTCAAATGCTTATGGTTTTTACTCGATTAGTCTCAGTGAAGGTAAGCATACCGTTGTGTTCTCTTATGCCAATTTCAAATCTACCAGTATTCAAATAGATATTGCCAAAAACGAAACCAGAAATATCGAATTGCTGCGTCAGGAAGAACAGTTTGCCGGCGCCAAAATCTCTACCAAAAAGAAGGAAAACCTGGTTGAAAAAGTGGAAATGAGTAGCAATAACCTCAACATTACACAAATCAAAAAAATTCCGGCATTACTAGGTGAAGTAGACGTGGTGAAAACCGTTCAACTATTACCTGGCGTTAGCACAGTCGGCGAGGGCGCTACGGGTTTTAATGTGCGTGGTGGTAGCATCGATCAAAACCTAATCCTTCTGGATGAGGCACCTGTGTTTAACTCTTCGCATTTATTTGGCTTCTTCTCTGTCTTCAATCCGGATGCGGTTAAAGAGGTAAAACTCATCAAAGGGGGTATGCCCGCTCAATATGGTGGTCGACTTTCTTCTACGCTCGATGTGCGTATGAAAGATGGCAATACCAAGAAATTTGAAGTCAACGGTGGTGTTGGACTCATTTTCAGCAGACTCTCGCTCGAAGGTCCTATCGCCAGAAAAAATCCTAAATTTAAAAATAAATCCAGCTTTATTGTGGCTGGTCGCCGCAGTTATATTGACGTTTTGGCAAAACCATTTCTTGCCAATAACGAAAACTTGAAAGATGCCATTTTCTATTTCTACGATTTTACTGGTAAGGTCAATTACATCATCAATTCTAATAACAAAATCTTTTTCTCTACCTACATCGGGCGCGATGCCTTTGGCGCTCCAGGTGCTAAATTCGACTGGGGTAACCAAACCGCTACCTTTAGATGGAACCACTTGTTTTCAAAAAAACTCTTTTCAAATTTCACCACTTACTACAGTAAATACGACTACCGTTTAGGTTTTGGAACAGGTAAGAATACCTTCGACTGGAAATCAAACATTATCAACTATAGTATTAAACCGGATTTTACTTATTACCTTAATGCCAAGAATACGCTCACTTTCGGTGCGGTTTCTACCTATTATATATTCAGTCCTGGTGACGCAGTCTCTTCAGACGAAGGCTCTACCATTCAATTTGGTTTGCCTAAAAAATACGCATTAGAGTCTGCTATCTATGCAGAAAACGAACAGAAAGTCAATAGCAAACTGGGTATTAAATATGGAATTCGTGTTTCCAACTTCAGATACATTGGCAAAGGTTCTGCTTTAACACTTAACCGACCAGTGGCTGCTCAGAGAGCCGAAGTAACAGATGTTAAAACATACGAAGCTGGTGAAGTGATTGCTCAGTATACAGTGCCTGAACCGCGTTTCTCTGCCAATTACAAATTGTCAAAGTTCGCCTCTTTTAAAGCCAGTTACAACAGAATGGCGCAATACCTGCACCTCATCTCAAATACCGCTGCATCAGTGCCATTGGATGTTTGGACGCCAACTACCAATAACATCAAACCTCAAATCGCTGATCAAGTGGCTATAGGGTATTTCAAAAATATCGGAAAGAACATCGATTATGAGTTTTCGGTTGAATCGTACTACAAAGTACTGCAAAATCAAATTGATTATATCGATGGAGCCGATTTGTTGCTAAACTCACAATTGGAAGCCGACTTACTTTCTGGAAGAGGCAGAACCTATGGATTGGAATTGTATTTCAAGAAAAACGTAGGTAAACTAACCGGTTGGATTTCATATACATTGTCTAAATCTGAGCGCCAGGTAGATGGTATCAGTAACGACCAGTGGTACAATAACCGCTTCGACAGACGCCACAACTTAAACATCACCAGTTCATACGAAATCAATAAAAAATGGACTGTGTCCAGTAGCTTTGTTTTAGGTTCTGGTACGCCAACCAACTTGCCAAATACCAAATACAGCTTTCAAGGCATACAAGGTATTCCTCAAAATGCCAGTAACTTGCGTAACAATGTTACCATAAAACCTTTTCACCGTTTGGATTTGTCTGCCACTTACACCCATAAGAAGACTGCCAAATGGGAGAGTAACTGGGTTTTTGGTGTATACAATGTTTACGCTCGTCGCAATCCTTTCTCATACTATACCCAAAACAACCCAGACAATCCAATGGTTACTCAATTGATCCGTTATTCTGTTATCGGCACTGTGATTCCTTCTGTTTCCTGGAACTTTAAATTTTAATTCAATGAAAAAACTGCTTAATATATTTTTCGCTTCTCTCGCTGTTTTAACTCTTGGCTCATGCGAAGATTCAATCGATCTCGACCTAGGCGCTCCTGTTGAACAACTGGTTATCGATGCTGTCATCGACCAAACTACCGATACCCAATTTATTCGCATCACCAAATCTATCGCCTACCTCGACAATGGTCAGTATAAAGGCGTACAGGTTGATACTGTGGGTATTTTGGATACTGCCACTCAAACTTTTTACTCGTTTAACTACAAAGGCAATGGCTGGTACTATTTTGTGCCAACCTCTACAACATTCACCTTCGGAAATACTTACCAATTGCTGGTGCGCGATGGTTCTGATACCTATTTCTCACAAAGTAAACTCAATACACCAACCACTATCGACTCGTTTACTTACAAATTCGAGAAGCTCGGTCCTTTTGGTGGTACTGAAGGTAATTACGTGACCTTATGGTCGAAAGACAAACCTGGTAAAGGCGATTATTATTGGTTCAAACTTTACAGAAATGATAGTGTGCAATTAAGTGCCTCAGATATCCGAATTGCGGTAGACAACTCTACAACCCCTGGAGGCAATGGCGATGGCGATTTGTTCATCATTCCGATTCGTCAAAACTTTACCAGTCGCCCCTACAAAGCCGGTGAAACTGCCCGTATCGAGATCTTGAGCATTACGCCTGAACTCTACCTCTACCTCAATCTGATCAATACGCAGTTAAACAACGTGGGACTCTTTGCTGTTCCGCCAAGCAATGTGCCAAGCAATATTGTCTGTGTCAATGATCAGAAAAAGAAGGTACTTGGTTTCTTCTGTATGGCTGGAAAGGTCAGTTCGCCTACCATCAATTTTCAGTAAAACATTGCTAATCCTGTTCCTTTTACACAAGGGCACTTGGTGATAATTTTTTTTCTTTTTTTCAGTTTTTATAGTTTAATTTGTTATTAACTCACTGATAATGAGTCTGCGGGTTGGAGTGATTGGATAATGTTCTCAAGCTTCGCCGAAGATTCTCATTGATGTGAGCAGCTAAAAACACTTTAACTACTAACACATGGAAACCGGAATCTGTATCAGAAAAGCCAGTGATCAGGATGCGTCTGCCGTCTATCGTCTGATTTGCATCTTAGAAAACCAAGAATTCAATCAGTCTGTATTCGAGAAGTTTTTTCTCTCTAACATCAAAGACCCAAGAAACATCTATTTGGTGGCTACCATCAATGGTAAGGTGGGCGCCTTTCTCAGTTGCCACAGTCAGTTGCTCTTGCACCACCTCGATTTTGTATACGAAATCCAGGAAATGATAGTGGATGAGGCATACAGGGGGCAGGGTCTTGGACTTGGATTGATGAAACACCTTGAGAAAGAATTGTACCAGCGCAATTGCCGCTGCCTGGAAGTAAGCTCCAATAAACTGCGAGAACCAGCTCACGAATTCTACCAAAATGCTGGATTCAACAGAACCCACTATAAATTTACCAAATCATTCGAATCTATCCATGCCGGTTGAACGTGTTACCCTGAATGATCTGCCTCTCATCGAGGCTATGCAACCCAGTGATTGGAAGGGGGTGGTTGATCATTACCGCTATTATCTCGAACACGATAATTGTATCGCACTTAAACTGACTGAAGACGATAATATCCTGGCAGTGGGTGCGTTGATCTATCATCAAGATTCTGCCTGGTTAGCCCATATTATTGTCGATACCCAATATCGCGGTAAGGGTAGTGGTACCCGTATCACCCAAGCACTTATCGACCAGGTGGATAGAGAATATTTCCCAGTTATTTACCTAATGTCTACTGAATTGGGATATCCGGTATACAAAAAACTGGGCTTTGTCGAAGAGGGTAAACAGTTGTTCTATATCTCCGACATGAAGCCAATCCAAAAAGAACGACATCCTAATATCGTTCCGGCTCAGGCTTCTGACTATCCTGCTATTTTTGAAATCGACCACCAATGCAGTAACGAAATAAGAACCTACCGGCTCTTGCAACATGTTAGTAAAGCAATGGTCTTTAAAGTCGATGGTGTGGTGAAAGGATTCTATATCAAAGATATGCTGGAGGGACCAATTGTGGCTATAGATCAAGAGGCCGGTGTCTCTCTCATGCTAGAGCGGATGAAAGACCATACCATCGCCATAGTGCCTGAAAATAACCATATCGCCCGCTCGGTGCTCGAAACCTATAACTGGAAAGTATACCGAAGCGCCCGCCGTATGCGTTTGGGCGCAGAACGTGTTTGGAATCCGATCTTTCTCTACAACCGCTTCAGTGGTCAGATAGGATAAATATTTATAGTCGTTTAATTACCGACTAATTGATCAAAGCATGCGCAACTTTGTGTAATGAAGTTTGCCCTCTTGCTCTCCTGTTTGATTTTAATGAGCCATCCGCTTTCTGCTCAGTTGTTGGACGATTTTGAGGATGCTGATCTTAATTCTGCACCTCAATGGAATGGAATGTTAAGTTCGTTTACCTCGCTCAATGGTCGTCTGAAAAGCAACCATAACACTACAAATTCTGTGTTTTATATTAGCACGCCTCTTAAAACTGATAGCAGTTTTCAATGGAGCTTTGATGTACAACTGCAATTCAATACCTCTTCGCTTAATTATGTGGATGCATTTCTGTTTTCAGATTCTGCCAATCTTATTAAATCGCGTCAGGGACTGTTTGTAAGGATGGGCGGAAGCACCGATGAGGTATCTCTGTTTAAAATTATCAATGGGGTTGAATCTAAGTTAATTGATGGTGCTGATGCTGTTTTAAACACATCTAATAATAGTCTCAAAATTCGTGTAACATCCCATAGGGATACCCTCAGTTTGCTTCGTTTCAATGGGTCCTCTCAACAATGGATTGTTGAAGGTCGCGCGCCCTTTGATTTACAGGTCAGCAACTGCCAATCGGGAATTCGCATACGCCAAAGTACCAGCGCTTTCTTTGGGAAACATTTTTTCGATAACTGGTACGCTGGCGAAATTCCAACTGATACTTTACCTCCTGTTATTGATAGTTTGCAATATGATGCACTTACTCAATACCTCCATATATTTTGGAATGAGGCCTTAGACTCAGCATTGGCGGTAGATACCAATGCGTTTACCATTGCCGGGCAACACCCATCAAATATTAGCTATTTGGGTAACAGGCATACTTTGAAGTTTTTGCCTACTCTTGCCGTCAATCAACTGTATCAACTCCATATTTCAGGTATTAAAGATGTTTCTGAAAATACCACAGATACAGTGCTTAGTTTTTTTACACTTAAAACGGAAGTGCCACTTTACCGCGAATTGCTCATCACAGAACTCATGCCCGATCCTGATCCTGTGGTAGACTTGCCTTTGGTTGAATATGTCGAGATCTACAATGCTTCGGATAAATATCTGTCGCTTAAAAACTGCCGCATCAGCGATCCAACTGCTTTTAGGTACTTGCCCAATTGGGTATTGCCTCCAGATTCTTTTTTGGTGTTGTATCAAATACCATCTCTCAATAATGCGGCCGATCAAATCGCTCTTTACAATCCCTCCGGTATACTGATTGATCAGGTAAATTACGATGCATCCTGGTATGCCGATTCTACCCGAGACAAGGGAGGTTATAGTCTCGAACGCATAGATCTGTCCAATTTCTGTTTAGGTAAATACAATTGGTGTGCTTCAATAGCTGCTGAGGGTGGTACGCCAGGGAATACTAACTCGGTTCAAAAATATTGGCCGCCCGATACCATAGCGCCAAGTATCCTGACTTTCAAACCCATTGCCCCAAATCGACTTTACATGGAAACAGACGAGGTGTTCGATTCGGTTAAACTACAGTCTCTAAAACTTTTTATCCATCAAACTGCTATACCATTCTCTATCTTATACCAACAACCTGAACAAAGACGTATCGAACTCTTGCTGCCTCATAACTACTCAGATACAGCACAGTACTTGTTTTATGTTGAAGGTTTTAAAGATTGTCCGGGTAATATTTTACAAGGTTTTAAAGTTCAAAAACAGTTTGTGGCCGAACCTGAACCTTTCGATATCGTTATCAATGAGGTGCTGTTCAATCCACGCAGCGGCGGTCACGATTTTATAGAACTCTTTAACCGTAGTCGCAAAAGTTTTGACGCAAGTACATGTTTCATCGCCAACTATCGCAATGGTGCTATAGCGAATTATTACCCTCTGACTTCTAAAAGTGTTATCATAAAGCCTGGCGACTATTGTCTTTTAAGCGAAGATACTGCCGAGATTGCCCAATCTTATAATTGTGGTAAACATGCTCTTCGTTTTCAAATGAAACTGCCAACATTACCAGATCAGTCGGGGCAGTTTGCATTGGTAGGCCTCCAAAATCAGTTGCTGGACAGTCTCGCTTACAACGACAATTGGCATTTCAGTTTACTGGCCGATAAAAATGGCGTAAGTCTCGAACGACTGAATCCAAATATGCACTTACACTTGTCTTCCAACTGGCATAGTGCTGCTGCAGTTAAAGGATTTGCAACGCCGGGTTATCTCAATTCTCAGGCTTTTGTGCCTATTTTAACAGATCAATATTTTGATCCGGTTTGTCGCACGCTCTCGCCCGATAGCGATGGTTTCCAGGATTTGTTTATTCTGCGCTACCATTTACCAGGGGGCGATTTTTTAGGAACGCTACAGGTATTCGATCTCAATGGTCGCTTAATTCGAAAGGTGCTAAATAATCAAACGCTGTCCACCGAAGGCGAATTGATTTGGGATGGTCTGTCAGATTCCGCTCAACGCATAGATCCAGGTATTTATATCCTTAGTATCGATGCCTTCTCGCCATCAAAGAATCCTATCAGTAAACAATTCACGGTGATTGTCTGCTATCCAAAATGAGGTTTGGAATTCTCTCCATTAAATCAGAATTTTGAAAGGATTTAATTACTAATTATTCATGCGCATGTTGTCTGTTGCTTGTCGTTTCCTCTTGCTGTCGTTCTTGTTTGTCAGTTGTCAGTCGAGTATCTCTCAAGATGACCAATCGGTAGTTGTTAGCAGTAGCCCAAGTGCTCAAGCACCAGAATCTCCTTGTATCTTCTTGATGAACTTTAATGGGAAATTTGCTTACGACTGCAATTTGCTTGAAAATCCCATCACTGGGTCTCATTTAAAACAATTGCTGGGCGAGCGTTATGAGTTCTTAACTTCTATTTGGGAAGTAGAAGTGCCTATGGAAATTCAAGACAGCGTTCTGTTTACTCAGGCCTTTCAAGACAATAGTGGCGGCGATCCAGGTGCGGTTATCACAATAGACATCAAAAGAAACCTATATTCGGTTGGGATTCTCGAAAAAGGGAAGGTAAAACTTTACTTTGATGATTCAACTTTTTACCCGGATCGTTTGAAATATTGGGTGGAGCACCCAACTCAATAAGAGGATTAATCTTCTTTCTTTGGATCGACAATGATATACAGATCTTCATTGTCTTTTTTCATCAAATATTTCTCTCTGGCAAATTTCTCGAGATTGCGGTTGTTGCTAAACAATTCCTTTTCGGTTTTTCTTACCGTAATAATTTCGGATTTGTAATAATCGCGTTTCTCGCGCAATTCAGAAACCTCCGAACGGAGTTTAATCAACTCAATGAAATTGTTGCCGTCAAATACCGTCATCCAGGTGATGGCACTAAGGCCAATAACCCAATATTTGTATTTATGCCACAACTGTTTCATGTGCGCAATGTTAGGCTAATTTTTTGAAATGGATTACACGACAATTTGCACTTGTCTATTAAAGTAGAACATCCGGACCGTAGTATTCTACCGAATTGTTGACAGTTTCAATCAGGTGGATCTTGTGCAATTTAACGCCCTCCGGTAAATGTGGTACTAATCTGTCCCATACAGCTATGGCAATGTTTTCAACAGAAGGCAAAACGTCTTTGAGAAAAGGAACATCAATATTCAGATTCTTGTGGTCGAGGTGCTCTACAATTTCATTCTCTATCAAGACCTTCAATTTCTTTAAATCCATCACAAAACCAGTGTCAGGATTCGGTCTGCCTTTGATGGTGACGTATAGGTCGAAGTTATGACCATGCCAGTATTCGTTGGCACATTTACCGAAGCAATTCTCATTCTCTTCCTTGGTCCATGCTGGGTTATATAATTTATGAGCCGCATTAAAATGCGCTCTGCGTGTGACAAATAATACAGGGGTGTTCATCCGGCGGAAAAATATGCTGCAAATTTAACTTAAAAATTGTTATTTTTGGGGACAAAGTTAATTATGATTGTAATAACAGGAGCAGCTGGTTTTATTGGGTCTTGTCTCGTTAAAAAGTTGAATGATGAGGGGTATGTCGACCTGATTCTGGTAGATGATTTTGATCGTCCGGAGAAAAAAGCCAACTGGCAACATCTGCAATATTCTGAAATCGTGGATAGAATGGCCTTTTTTGATTGGGCTAAAGACAAAGGTAACCGCATTCAGTTTGTCTTCCATATCGGCGCTCGTACCGATACCACCGAATTTGATAAAACCATTCTCGATCAACTTAATGTGGATTATTCCAAAGCCATGTGGAATTTTTGCGCCAAAGAAGGCATTGCCCTGGTTTACGCCAGTAGTGCCGCTACTTATGGCATCGGCGAATATGGCTTCGATGATTCCTACCAACATATACACGATCTTAAGCCGCTCAATCCTTATGGTCAGAGTAAGCTCGACTTCGACCTATGGGCACTCGAACAAAAGGATGCACCTTACTTTTGGGCAGGACTCAAATTCTTTAATGTCTATGGTCCGAACGAATACCACAAAGGCAGAATGGCCTCTGTAGTGATGCATGCCTTTAACCAAATTAAAGCCAATGGTAAACTCAAGTTGTTCCGCTCGCACCGTCCCGACTATAAAGATGGCGAACAAAAAAGAGACTTTGTTTACGTGAAAGATGTCATCAATGTACTCTATTTCCTGATGCACCACCGAACCAACAGTGCCATTTATAACCTCGGAAGCGGTAAAGCCAATACATTTAACGAACTGGCGCATGCTGTGTTTAATGCATTAGAGATGCCTGCCAATATCGATTACATCGATACACCTGAAGATATTCGCGATAAATATCAATACTTCACCGAGGCCAATATGCAGAAATTGATAGATGCCGGTTACGACCAGCCGTTTACCAGTATTGAAGATGGGGTAGGCGACTATGTTAAAAATTATTTAACAACACACGCATACTACTAATACTTGAGAAAGGTCCTCTTTTTCATATTGTTCTTCCTGGTATTCGCTTCGGGTATCACACTTGAAAACTCTGGATTCAGGCAGTCTTTCTTTTATAAAGATGCCAACGAATTTCTGAAACGCAAACTCGAACGCAAAGCTGAAGTACAAGACCATATCCTCAACCACCCCGACCTGGTGGCAATGCTGGAGCACTTTGATGTGCAAAGCGATCTCTATTCAGAAATACAAGCCAATAAACTGGCTGTTTTCGCCTATAAACACAAATGCCTTACCTTCTGGTCGGATAACCTCATCCACCCTTTCAATTTTCCCATTCCCAAAAACTTTAACCGCCAACTTCTGCGCAATGAGAATGGTTGGTTTCAGGTAGTCGCCATTCGAAAAGGCGATTACGATATTTATTGCTTCTATCAGTTCTATCATCAATTTCCGTTTAATAATGATTATTTTGTAAACCACTTCGCCGACGATATCAACCTCAAAAAAGTATCGCTGTTAGACGCTGGTGTTCAACTCAAAAAAGATCTCAGTGGGTATGAATCTCATAGCTCGTTGCCACTTGTTGATCAGGCCTCGTACAACGAACGCAAACTCTCTCAGGCTTTCGAATACCTCTACATTCTGGCATTTGTGCTGTTCCTGATTTTTGCCTCCGTTCAATCGTATACACAAAGTACTTTCAATATTCGTCGTTTCATTATTTACATCGCCTCGTATATCTCGGTGTTTAATATGCTGGCATTTACCAATGTCATCCTGAAACACAAATCCTCAATCGCTCTGTTTTCGCCTGAACTGGCTGCTTTCAACGAGTTGATTCCTTCTTTGGGCCATGCTGTCCTCATTTTAATGGCCATTCTCTGTGCACTAATAGTTGCGCATCAATTGCTAAGCGCCGCTAAACCTATCTACCTCAACAAAACGTTTTTTGTGGTTTTGGCCTCTGCCGTTTTCTGGAGTCTTACCTATTATCTGTTCTTAAGTGTTCTGCCGACCTATATCCTGAACTCTCAAATCAATTACGATTTTAAATCCTTCGCCAATATATCGCAATATACCATGATAGGCATGTTCAATGTCTTCCTCTTGTTCATGATACTGGTGGTGGTGAGTCGCATTCTGGCAGGTATTGGCAGACATCATATCGATTTTAATCAATTCCTGAAAACCCATATCGTTGTTTGTGCTATCCTGGTGTCGTGGGCCTATTTTGTTGAAAAAGACAATGGGTTCTTGCTGATTTGCCTGAGTTTGTTTGGTGTGTTGTGGAGCTTTTTTATGCTCTTTCCTGTTCGCTTACAGTTCAGGCATATCCTGGCTTTCGCGCTGGTTTCATCTGCTTTTCTCTCCGTTCAGTTCGAACAACTCAATTCTTTTAAAGAGAAAGAACACCGCAAACTATTCGCTTCCAAACTAATAGCTAAAGAAGATATTGATAACGATATCAAACTCCTCAATGTTGAAAAGGAAATGATCAATTCTGCTGCTATTGATTCTTTCTTCTACTATGCCAATAATGATTACGAAGAGGTTGAACTCAATTATAAATTCACTTTCTTCAACGAGTTTATCAAGAACTTTGATATTGATATCATGCGCTACGATAGCCTTGGTAACGATATCACACCTAATAAACTCAACTATAACTACGTCAACTCTCTTTACAATTCTTCCACCAATAAGAGTATCACCAACTACTTCTTATACATCAAAGACTTGCATTACCTGGGTGGCTATCTGGCCAAATACGAAATCTGTCCGGGCAAACGCAATCTGGGTTATGTCTTCCTGATGCTGATTCCGAAGGTTAAAAGTGATCTCTATAATCTGGATTATTTCTTCAGTCGGATGGATTACAACCACCTGACCGAAAATTCTTACTCTTATGCCATCTATCAGAAAAACGAACTGATCAAGGGTTTGGGGGCTTACCCTTTTAAACTGTCCGATAATATCCGCTACCAAAGTATGGAGGATGTATCTTTCTTTGAACAGAACGGCTACTCGCAACTCTTCAAAAAAATAGATGAAGAAACCTTCATCATTGTCTCTTTAAAAGCGGCTACATGGAATAAGAAATTCACAGTCTTTACGTTTCTCTTATTGTATTTTACCGGACTCCTGGTGGTGTTTTATGCCCTCATGTATGTGTTGATTTTTATTCTGAGTGTATTAACCTTTAGTCCCTTTTTCTTGAAACTATATGGTGTGGTGACGCGCTACTTCCGTGTCATCAATATCAATAAACTCTATCTCGAAACCAAGATCCGTTTGTCTTTCCTGCTGATATCTATTCTCATTTGCTCGGTCGTTATTTACTTCACTGTGCAGAATGTGAACCGCAGTTTCAAGGAAAAACAAAACGACAATCTGGATAAGAAAATGTCTCAAATTCTGACAGAACTGGAAATGGGCTTTCAGAAAAAAGACCAACGTCCGATTCAGAATCTCATCAAACACCTGGCTGGTAACCACGAGGTAGATATCAATATATACTCTAAGGATGGGACACTCTATCAGACTGCCAACAACAGAATTTACTTCGAAGGTTGGTTCTCGCCATACATGCACCCAGATGCGCATTACGAGTTGATTCATAACAAACAATACAGCATCAAACAGGTGGAAAAGATTGGGGATCTCGAATACCAGTCGTATTACTCATCTCTATTCGACGAGAACAGAAACCTTATTGGTTACGTCCATTTGCCTTACTTCTCTAAGTCGCTCGACCTGAAAAACGAGTTTTCCAATTACCTCGGAAGCTTACTGAATATCTCCACTTTGTTGTTGATGATCTCTCTGCTGATTGCTTCGTATATCGGCAGAAGTTTGGTGCGTCCGCTGAAATTGATGATTGAGAATTTGGCTCGTATCAAGGTGGGCGAACAAAATACTGCTATCGCCTGGTCGCGCAACGACGAGATTGGTCAGTTGGTTGATCAATATAACATCATGCTCAAAAAGCTCGAAGTGAGTACCGAACTTCTGGCCCAAAGTGAAAGAGAAGGGGCCTGGAAAGAAATGGCCAAACAGGTGGCCCACGAAATTAAAAATCCGCTGACACCGATGAAATTGCATCTGCAACATCTGCAAATGTCCATCAGTCGCGATGACGATAACCTTAAAGAAAAAGTTAGCAATATCAGTCGAATCCTGATAGAGCAAATCGATCAGCTTTCCCGCATGGCCGAAGAGTTTTCATCCTTTGCCAAAATGCCAATGGCTGTGCTCGAAACTTGTAATATCAAAGAAGTCCTCGAATCTTGCATCATCCTATTTAGAGCCCAAAATGATTTGGAAATCGATTTCGAAACCGAGCTGGATGAAGTAATGGTACACATTGATAAAGGGCAAATGCAAAGGGTATTTACCAATATCCTCAAAAATGCTCACCAAGCTTCTCGCGAGAACGAGGCTTGTATGATAAAAGTGCGCATGAAACGTGTGGATCATCAGGTAGAAATTAGTTTCGAAGACAATGGCAAAGGCATAGAAGAAGAATTGAAAGACAAAATTTTCCACCCAAGTTTTAGTACCAAAAATTCGGGGATGGGCTTGGGACTGGCGATATGTCGTAAAATAGTAGAACAAGTTCACGGACAAATCACATTTGTGAGCGATACCAATAAAGGCACAACCTTTTTCGTTGTTATTCCAATTGCACCGACAGAGTCATCAAACATCTGAAAATTATATGGCTGATATTCACTGCCGCGCTTTGTCTGACACTTGGCGCTCAAAATGATGTTTCTAATATTAGAAGTAAAACGTTGCCACCAGGAGTTGACTCTTTTCAATTGGATTCACTGCCCATCGTTTTCAACAGTGTCCAGGTATACCATAATCAACAATTGATGAGCTCTGGCTATTCTGTAAACTACATCAGTAAAACCATTGTTCTTAGTGATGAACTCAAAAACCTCCCGCTATCGGTTGCCTACAGGGTATTGTTTCTGCCTTCGTCTCAAACCTATTTTCACAAACCCAAATACCTCATAGAGCCAGTTTTTAACAGTACGCCACGTTATTACTATTCATACACTAACCCAACTAATTCCAATAACTTGTTTTCGGATGGATTAAATGTCAATGGTAATATCGCCCGTGGTATTGGCTTTGGTAATAATCAGGATGTGGTACTCAACAGCAACCTCAATCTGCAACTCAGCGGTAAACTGGGTAAAGGTATTTCTATTTTGGCGGCTATTAGCGATGAAAATAACCCGATTCAGCCAGAAGGCAATACCCAGCAAATACAAGACTTTGATAAAGTGTTTATCTCTATCTTAAAAGATAGTAACTCATTAACGGTCGGCGATTTCTTAATGGCCACACCTCAGCAATCGTACTTCATGAAGTACTATAAAAAATCCAGAGGCCTTCAGCTCGACTATCTCGAAAAAGGAGGCGTTTCTCACCATATACACGCTGATGCAGCTGTGTCTAGGGGTAAGTTTGTGCGCAACGAAATTCAAGGTGTAGAGGGTAATCAGGGTCCCTACCGTTTGCAAGGTGCTAACGGTGAATTAAACATCATCGTAATTTCGGCCACCGAAGTGGTTTATCTGGATGGAGAGAAACTCGAAAGGGGTCAGCAAAACGACTACGTTATCGATTATAATACCGGTGAAATTAGTTTTATGCCGCGCCGCCTGATTACTAAGTTCAATCGTATAGTCGTCGAATTTCAATACAGCGATAGAAACTACGCTCGATCTGTGTTTACTGCTTCCGATGAGATTAAAACCGGTAAACTAACTACGGCCATCCGCTATTATTCCGAACAAGATAATAAACTCCAACCAACGGATACTTCCAATAGTTCGGATGTGCAGAAAATATTGGCAACAGCAGGCGATCAGCCCGCCATCTTTAATTACGAAAGACGTTACAAGCAATACCAGTTTGATCGAGTCAACTACCGCCGAATCGATACGCTTGGTTACAATATTCTTTTGTACACCAATCAACCTGAAAGCGATACGGCCTTTTACACTGCTGTGTTTTCTTTGGTTGGGAGCAACAAGGGTAATTATATTCAAGTGGCCAGTTCTGCCAATGGCCGGGTATATGCCTGGGTAGAGCCTGTAAATGGTATCCCACAAGGTAATTACGAGCCTTATGTCACTTTGGTGGCTCCGAAACGCTTGCAAATGTTAACAGCTTCGGCGCACTATCAGTTTAGTAAAAATTTAGACATACGAACTGAAGCGGCTTACACTAATAACAATACCAATTCCTATAGCGATATTAATAAAAGCAACGATGATGGTTTGGGATTGTTTCTGTCGATTCAGCAAAGACAATTTAAATATCGACAACTGACTATTTCGTCTCAATTAAAGTCTGAATACATTAGCAGCAATTTTGCTTATGTAGAACGCTATCGTGCCGTTGAGTTTAACCGTATTTGGAACAGACGACTCAGCAATAGCAACAGTCCTCAGTTGGCCACAAGCGAACTGGTGAGTGCCCTGAACTCGCACATCCAAATTGGTAAATACCAACAACTCAATCTCGAAATTGGAAATTACCTCCGTCAAGGTGTCTTCAATGGTTTAAGGGGATTAGCCAATTACCGCTATAACAAACAAGCACTGAGTCTGGCGCTCAACGGCGAGCAATTGTCGAGCAAACAAACCACCAATATCGTCACCTCTAATTCAACCTATCTGTATAAACTTGAATCGCAATACCAGTTCAAAGCCATTAAAATAACTGTAGCTGCTCAGGCAGAAGAGAGTAAATTCTCTGCCGATACTGCCGCGCGTTTGGATCTCAACTCCTTCAGATACCAACAATTATCCGCCAATGTACAGGGTCTAGGGTCTAAAAAATGGACTTATAAACTGGAAGCTTCTTATAGAAGTGATGATGTGGTTAGCTTTAAATCGTTTGCCTATAACTCTTCTGGGGTGAATATCAACGGTAACCTCGAACATGTTGGCTCCAGGCAAAACCGAATCAATGTGGTAGGGGCTTTTAGAAAATTGAATGTGGCCAATTCTATCGATGATGAAGAAGTGATTTTAGGAAGAATTGAATACAATGCGGCTTTTCTAAAGCGCGTCATCGTGTCTTCTACTTATTACCAAATCGGGAATGGTCGCGAACAAAAAAGAACCTTCTCTTTTGCTCTGGTACAATCAGGCAATGGTACCCACAGCTGGGTAGATTACAACAATGATGGCATCGAACAGATCAACGAATTTGAATTAGCGGTGTTTGCCGATCAGGCCAAGTATGTAAAAGTATGGCTGCCAAGCAACGAATTTATCAAGAGCAATACCAACGAGTTTAATCAAACGTTTCGTATTCAGGCCCCCAACAATTGGCAATCTGCTACAGCATTTAAGCGCTTTGTGGCCCGATTTAATTCTATCACAGCCTTTAAAGCCGATCGCAGAATAACAGATAATAGTTTGCTTACCATCATCAATCCGTTTCAACTCGAAGTGGCCGATGCAGCGCTTATTGCAGTCAATAGCTTAATCAAACAAACTACTTTCTTTAACCGCTCTGGTGCGCGTTTTGGTATCGAGCATACCATACAGAGTAACAAGGGTAAACAGTTTCTGAACAGTGGTTTCGAATGGAAGCAGCTAGACAAAAACCAAGTCATTACCCGTCTTGGTATCGGTAAACAGTTAAGCTTGGTGATGGATTTGGAAAAGTCGCGCAAACAAAACCGCAACGATTTTTTTGAAAACCGCAATTACAACTACACAGCGCTCATCGTGTACCCTGAATTGTTTTTCCAAACCTCCAAAGGTTTTAGGGCAGGTACCTACTATAAATATACTGAGGCAATCAACTCGCCTTTGCTTGGAAACGATCAGGCTTACATCTCCGAATTAGGGGTTGAACTTAGATACTTCATCATCAATAAAGGCAATATAGATGCGAAAATAGCATCTCACCAAATTAGCTATAACGGCAATCCAAGCACACCTCTGGCATTTGATGTGTTAAATGGCTTGAGTAATGGTAGGAACCTCACCTGGAAGTTGGGATTTGGTGGTAAAGCCAAAGGCAATATTCAATTTAATATTGGTTATGAGGGACGGAAAACGCCCATCAACCGGGCTATTCATATCGGAAGAGCCGAGGCACGTTATGTGTTTTGAGGAAGTAATTGGCTCAAGAAAATAATTTTCAGTAAATTGCGTTACTAAAACATTGATGAAATTTTTACCGCTTCTCTTTTTCTTGTTTGCTTCCGGTCTCTCTGCTCAGGTGCAATGTGTCAACGACGAGGATGGTAATTGTATTGCCAAAGGTAAATTGAAAACCATCAAAGTTAAAACTTCTTATGGCGGCTATTACAATTCTACTTTACGCGAAGGAAAATGGGAGTTCTTTTCGGTGGATGGAGCCAAAATAGCCGAAGGGATGTATGTTGTTAAAGACAATGTCTCCTACAAAGATGGCGAGTGGAAGTATTACAATGCTGAAAATGCCATTATGATGCTGCGAACTTTCAGCATGGGCAGTACCACTGATTCTAAATTTCTGGATACCGGCACTTTCAGTCACTCCAGCGAAATTATAGAAATTATTGCCGATACACTGGGAAATCTAAATATCAAAGAAACCAAGGGGCAAACGGTGATGAAGTATACCTCTGCACTTAATAATTCTGTTGCGGGTGACCCATACAGTGCGGCCAAAGCGGCCGAAAGGGAGGCTTCAAAAAAAGTATATTCCCGCGATTCGGATTCGTTTTTCCTGACGCGTTTCCCCAATACTCAGGCCACACTCAATGTCTCTGCCTGGTCGGTAATAGCGCCCAATAACCTCATCAACAATGGTAATTTTGAGGCGGGATTTGATAAGGCAGCGCCTGGTCATTCGTCTCAAATTAATCTGATGAACGATGCCATGGCCATCTCCTGGGCCAGTTCTAATGAAACCCCAGATTTTTATAAATCGCTGGATAATTGCTTTGCAGGTTTTAGGGTGATGGGTGTGAATTTTGAAGTGCTGCGCAATCAGTTGAAAAAACCGCTTGTAGCTGGTAAAACCTATTGCCTGCAGTTCAAACTGAAATTGAAAAAAGAAAATTCTTTTGGCTTTAATGGTGTCTCTGCGGTAGTGAATAAAGAACTTAAGTTCTTTAAAAATAGCGAAGAGGGTAGAAGGGCTGGCTTGATTCTGCAATCGCACCCCGACATCGTTTTGGGTTGCCGCGATCAATGGATGACCATCAGCGGAAGCTTTGAAGCGGAAGGTGGCGAACAATACCTTTACATCAGTAATTTCTCGGATCTCAGTAAACTCAAGGTCTTTAAAGCGGATAGCTTTGCGGGCGATTATGTGGACGAGATATATTACTATATCGATGATGTGGTGCTGATTGAAGAGTCTGACGACTACCGTTGTCCTTGCAATGTGAAAGGATGTGAACTTAATATAACAACCACGCCTGTGGATACAGTTAAACCGACAGAAAGCATTTATTCTAACCCTAAAGTGGGACAAACTTTAGTACTGCGCAATATTCAATTCGAGACCGCTAAGTGGACTTTATTGCCGGAATCATTCGATCAACTGGATACGCTGGTTGAATTGCTGCTCAAATACCCCAATATGGTGGTCGAAATCAGCGGTCACACTGATAACCGGGGCAAACCGAAAGACAACCTGACGCTTTCGCAAAACCGAGCCAATGCGGTGGTGGCTTACCTCATCGAAGCAGGTATTCCGGCCGAACAAATGGTGGCCAAAGGATATGGTCAGGACAGTCCCATCGACACCAACGACAACGATAAGGGTCGCCTCAACAACCGCCGTGTAGAGTTTAAAATATTGGAATTATAGCAATTTATTGCCGTTTATGAGGATACTTACTGAATGGTTTCTCGCCATTATAGTGTAATATTGCTCTATGAAAATCACTTTTTATGGTGCTGCCAGAACCGTTACAGGCAGTAAGCATCTTCTTACCACTGATAAAGGGAAAAATATATTGCTGGATTGTGGCTTGTTTCAAGGCGAGGGCCATGATACACTGCCATTAAACTCGCATTGGGGTTTTGATCCGCGAATTCTGGATTATGTCTTGGTCTCGCATGCCCATATCGATCATACCGGTTTATTGCCTAAACTATACAAAGATGGTTTTAAAGGTAAGGTCTATGCCACTGCTGGCACTGTGGCTTTATGCGAGATCATGCTTTTAGATAGTGCCCGTATTCAGGAAAGTGATTTGCGCTATATCAATAAACGCAAAATTGAAAAACACCAGAAACCTATTGAGCCGCTTTACGATGAAGAGGATGCCAAGCAGGTGCTGGATAATTTTGAAATTCTTCCCCATAATGGTTCTTGTGCCATTGATGATGAGATAACAGTGACAACAACTGAAAGTGGGCATATCCTGGGCTCGGTAGCGCTGAATCTGGAAATTAAAAGAGCCAATGGCGAAATCGTAAAATTAACTTTTACCGGTGATATCGGTCGTGTGGATGATGCCATTCTTAAAGGTCCGGCTCCATTCCCTCAAGCTGATTACATCATCTGCGAAAGCACCTACGGTAACCGTTTGCACAAACCTCAAACCAATGTTGAAGAAAAGCTACTCAGTGTAGTACAGGAAACCTGTATCAAACGCGGGGGTAAAATAGTGATTCCGGCCTTTAGCATCGACCGTACGCAGGAAATTATTTATGCACTTGATCAACTCTCACACGAAGGTAAATTGCCTGCAATAGATGTATTCGTTGACAGTCCCCTTTCTGTGAAGGCTACCAATGTGATGTCTAAGCACAAAGAGTATTACAACAAAGAGATCATGGACTATATCAGCATCGATGGCAATCCTTTTGAATTCCCTCGTTTGCATTATGTCGAATCGGCCGAAGAATCCAAAAAGATCAATACACTTAAACAACCTTGTATCATCATCTCTGCCAGTGGTATGGCCGAGGCGGGTAGGGTGAAACACCATATTAAGAACAATGTGGAAGATCCTAAGAATACCATACTATTGGTGGGTTTTGCCTCCGAATCTTCTTTGGCTGGTCGTCTGAAAGCCGGAGATCCGGAAGTGCGTATCTTTGGTGAATTCTTTAAAGTGAATGCCCAAATCGATAGCATGGAGAACTTCAGTGCCCATGCCGATTATAATGAAATGCTTAAATACCTCGAATGCCAAAATCCCAATAAAGTGAAAAAGATGTTCCTGGTGCACGGCGAATACGATACCCAAAAAGATTGGGCTGAGAAGCTGGTGAACGCGGGTTTCCTCAATATCGAAATTCCTAAAAAAGGCGAAGAATTTATTATTTAACCATGCTAAAGCCTGACAGAAAAACCAAACTCTTTATTTTGCTGGGTAGCTTTTTTGTTACCAATGCCATCATCGCCGAATTTATCGGTGCCAAGATTTTTTCTCTTGAAAATACCCTGGGTATTAAAAAATTTGACATCAGTATTCTGGGTTTGGATCATCTCAGTTTCGAACTGACTTGTGGTGTTATTCTTTGGCCTGTGGTGTTTATCATGACCGATATTATTAATGAGTACTATGGCAAGGATGGTGTTCGTCGTCTCAGCTATATCGCCGCCGGGATGATTGCCTATGCCTTTGTGATGGTGTATTTGTCAATAGGTGCCAGTCCCGCCGAGTGGTGGATTGATTCTGGTAAAGCCTCCGGTAATGCCAATATGCAATCTGCATTTAGTGGTGTATTCGGTCAGGGTCTCTGGATCATCATCGGTTCTCTGGTGGCTTTTCTGGTAGGGCAGTTGGTGGATGTCTATGTCTTTCACTGGCTCAAAACCAGTTCTGGCGAAAAATACTTGTGGCTGAGAAGTACCGGCTCAACGCTGGTGTCGCAGTTAATTGATAGTTTCGTTGTTTTGTTTATTGCCTTTTATATCGGCAATAATTGGAGCATGTCTCAGGTTCTGGCTATCGGTTTGATGAACTACATCTATAAATTTACTGTGGCGGTATTGATGACGCCTGTCATTTACCTGCTACATAACAAAATTGATCAATATCTCGGAAAAGATCTAAGCGACAAATTGGTCAAGTCTGCTGATCAGCAATATGAAGCATAGCCTGTTTCTTATACTTGCTTTATTGCTAATTCAGTGCTCCAACCGGCGCCATAAAGTGGCGCACGCGCCAGATATTTCTACCGTACATACTAGAGATTCTGTTAACTGGAAAGCCCTTGGCCCGTTTAATTTGCCATCGCAGATGACCAATTTTAGTGTGATTTCTCAGAATGGCTCAGGAAACTTTATGTGTCTAAGTGTCAATCCTGAAAATGCAAAAGATATTGTACTTGGACATGCCAGTGCTGGTATATTTAGAACAACCGATGGGGGAATTTCCTATACCCAAACCATGCACCTTGGTTTTGCCAGTGGGGTCTATAAAATAGAACGTTTTACAGATAATTCTAAACATCTCATTGCCGCAACGGCCATCCAGTTGGATAACGATTTACAATATGGGTATGGTTTAATCGAATCTATAGATGGTGGCGCCTCATGGTTCAGAAATTCTCTGAAAGTAGAACCTGGTATAGGATCTCAGGAACCTTTTATGGATGTTGTCATCACCGATCCTAAAAAATGTAAAAGCTTGGTCTGTATTAGTCGCCATAAGGTCTATTTATCTAATAATGCAGGCGCTTCCTGGCAAATGACTTACGAGAGCAAGTACAATCTTAAACATATTGTTGTCAATAAAGACGACCCTCAAACCATGGTCGTCTGCGGTAATGGCATTCTTATTAGTACCGATGGAGGCTATACATTTAATGATATTACTTCTGATATTTCTTCTGTTTTTGGCTTGATAAGTAATGAGGAAAGTCTCTATCATGCTGCTTTTTCAATCAAACATCTTGGTATGGTGTATTTTGTCAGTCAGAATCAAACGGTCAATATAGTTTCGGCTTACCTCAATGATTTATCTGACCCGAAATGGTTGGATTATAATCAGGTGCCTCTAAGTAAGACACACTTATCATTTAATGTGCAAATGGAAGATGGTGTCGAAACGCTCTGGCTTGGGACTTCTAAAT
>JACCDH010644153.1_pt1 | contig 46037 bp, 45 predicted proteins | sample 7442481 | NCBI WGS metagenome assembly JACCDH01 (sample SAMN15323433, study PRJNA562643) | freshwater metagenome | isolation source: river surface water | place: USA:Blue River Watershed | collected 2017-08-15 | reverse complement strand
TTGTCTAAAAGATAGCCGTAAATAGATTCATGCAAGACAGCAACTGACTTTTCATTTAAATCCATTTTGCCCCACAAGTCCTTCTGGAATAAGAACTTTTTATCTCCGGGCAGAGGTTTAGTACTCTGAATAATTAACTGCTCAATTTTGCAACCGGAAGGAATATAAGTTGCTCCCTCATCCGCGACATTGACGAGTTCGCCATCTGTAAAACTAATATTAAGTTGCTCTAACTCTCCAGTTTCTTCATATTCGATGATGTCTTTATAAAGAACTTCCGCCCTCGACTTTATTTCTTTAAAAATGTTCTCATCTTTATTTTTTACTCTTCCTAAAAGTAAGTCTAGCTTAGCTCTCAAAGTCTCATCGCTAGTTTGAATAGAGACGGGTTGTTTACGACGACTGCTTTCGACAGAATCTAGCATATAGATCCCCTCTGGGCACACTATAACATCTCCACCATTACCACCTCTCTCTCCCGCAAATGCTATCTTAGTACCGCACATCGAGAGCATTAATAAAGTCGCTGTTCCGAATTGTTTCAAGGTCTTTTTCATAATTTTTCCAATTTAGTTAAGGGGTATAAATAAGTACAAACTTTGTAGACTTCTTTAGCTTCATCCTGATCCATGAGTTCCTCTAGGTCATCTTGTGCTTTCCTCAGTATTTCCTTGGCCTTGGGCAAATACTTAGGGTTGCCATTAAAAATGAGAAAAGAAAAATCACGTTGATCCACAGGCAGTGTCTGAATCTTCTCCTTGGCCATCTCCATATCGCTCATGTGAGCTTTCTGAAGGGATAAATTCAGAACATCATCTGTGGTATTCGTACGGGATGAAGTTCTCATTAGTTCACCATTATCTTCACGGACTATAAGTCCAATCTTAACCATGCGTTCAATCGCTCTTTGCACTTCTAGAGTTGTCACACCAAACCGCTCAGCAATCCATGCTGAATCTGAGTTAAACTTCTGAGTATTCATGAGAGATAAAATGGCGAAGTGCAACCACTCTGCCACTGTTGAATATTGTTCAGCTGTCAGTTTCATTTCATGGAGTGCTTGTCCATTTTTGTCAGGGCGAAACTTTGAACTGCGTTTCATCTTTTCTGGAAAATCTTTAAGCAAATTCATCCGTTCTGTTGGATCAAGCTGCAGCTTTAGGGCTATTCTCTCAGCAATCTTACGAGACACCCGCCTCTCTCCCTTAAGGATTTCATTAGTAGCGCCAGGTTGCATCTCCAGACGCTTGGCAAGAGCTCTAATCGAAAAGTTTTTGTTCTTCGCTTGAAGATCCAAAAACTTTTTACGTAAAATTGTTTGTAGTGCTATTTGCTCGCTACTCATGGCAGAAAACTAACACTACCTACCACTTAGCACAATACTATATGGTACAAATGTGTACCACTATTTGGTACACCATATAATTTTTACATGTTCGCTTAGTGGAACGAAGGAGGAAGAGGTTAAGTCAGACTAGAACAAGGATGAACAAAAAGTGATTGTCGCTATCTTCATTTTCAAACTTACTACCTATTCGGAATATTTAATTAAGATAAGAAAACCTAGATAAACGTGTGAAGGGTTCATCCATGTGTGAATTATCACTTTTTCCTTGCGGTTTTTCGTAGATGTAAAAAACAGTCGCAACGACAATTTCTAATGATATGAGAATCATGGAGACATTAAAAGGTATGAATGAAAAAACACAGGCGCTAACAAAGCGGTTAGACCAATAAAAAAGATCATTCTTTCAAACCAGATTTTAGCTTTTCTTGTTTTTTAATTTTCTTGGTTGGAATATATTTTTTCATCAATTTCTCTTAATTATAAATCTTTAAGAACAATCAAAAATGAATACATCCTTAGCAAAAAAAAATACAAGTTCATAAATCTAAAATTGAGAATGCTCTGTACAATTATATCAATTTCCCTTCTGCCCAAAGCTTCACTTCCCCACCAACTCTAATATCATTTGTTAAATGAAGTAAAAGCTCGCATTCACGACTCATCTCCCGCCCTTGAGAAATAGAAATTGATCCCTTTTGAATTTTTTCTAAACTCTTCAAAAACCCACCTAAAGCACAAGCAGCAGACCCAGTCGCAGCGTCCTCAATCACACTAAGTGAAGGAGCAAACATCCGGACTGAATAATTTGAATTTGAGTGTTCAAAAACAAAATAAACTTTAACAGGTGTAAGAAGATTCACTGGTGAACGGGCCTTGATTAAAGCCTCGTGATTTTTAACAGGCACAATAAGAAACTCAGGACCAACATTCACTGTTCTGACTTCATCTAATAAAACATCAGACTCTTTCACTTCACAGTGCTTAAGAATCTCATAAACATCTCCTGAAAATAAATCAATTTTAGGGATTCCTGGAAACGTAATAAATGCACTTTCAGCGCTTGCAGAGACAGGCACAACTCCGAGTGGGAGCTCTATCAAAAATTCACTCTTTTGAAATTTTAAATGGTGAAGCAGCCAAGTCGCTCCCACTGTTGGATGGCCAGCAAAAGGAAGCTCTGATTTTGGAGTGAAAATTTTTATCTTCGGATGGTTCAAATGATCTTCAATAAAAATGGTCTCAGAAAAATTAAACTCTTTCGCTATTGATTGCATTTCACTCTGAGAGAGTTTTTTATCAGGAAAAACTGCGGCCAGTTGATTTCCGGCCGACATATTTTTCGTAAAGACATTTAAGAGATAGTAATTCATGAGCCAAATGATCCCAGAGGTTCACCCGCAAGCACATGAAGATGAGTGTGAAAAACAGTTTGCCCAGCATCAGCGCCATGATTTGTCACCACTCTGAAACCTTTTTGAGCATGACCTTCATTTTCTGTGTAAGTCTTGATTCCTTCAAAAAGATGGATCAATTGATGAGGATCATCATGAGTGAGCTGATTGATGTTGTGAGTATGTTTTTTGTGAATAAAAAGAATGTGAACTTTGGCCTGAGGATGAAGGTCCACAAGACCAATCACATTACTATCTTCAAATACACGTGTAGAAGGAATCTTTCCCTCGATAATCTTACAAAAAATACAATCACTCATACTATCCCTTCACTCGTTCAATCTTGGCACCCAGGTTAGTTAGTTTTTCATCGATTTTCTCGTAGCCCCGATCCAAGTGGTAAACACGCTGAATTTCACTTTGCCCATGAGCATTCAGAGCACACAAAATCAGCGCCGCTGATGCTCGTAAATCAGTACACATTACAGGTGCTGCACTTAATGAATCCACGCCTTCAATCAAGGCCGAATGACCTTTCAACGTAACCTTCGATCCCATACGGGCCATTTCTGGAACATGCATAAAGCGGTTTTCAAAAATGGTCTCAGTCACAATAGAGTTCCCTTCCACTGTGCTCATGAGGGCCATCATCTGTGCCTGAACATCTGTCGGAAAACCTGGATAAGGAGCTGTCTCAATCATCGTGCCTTTAAGTCGTTCAGACTTCTTAACATGCACGTAGTTATCGCCAATTTCTAAGTTCGCGCCCATCTTTGTCAGTGTCTCAAGAACATAGGTGAGATGCTTTGGATTAAAATCTGTCACTTTCACATCACCACCACTCATAATACCTGCGATAATAAAAGTTGCGGCTTCAATCCTATCTCCAATCACTCGATAATTTTTTCCAGAAGGTTTAAGATCTTTAATGTCCATTCCATGAATGATCACTCTCGATGTCCCGGCCCCTTCAATCTTGACCCCTTGAGAGATCAAAAAGTCAGCGAGATCATCGATCTCCGGTTCCATAGCAGCATTTTCAATGACAGTTGTTCCTTCCGCAAGAACCGCGGCCATCATTAAATTTTCGGTGGCACCGACACTCGGGAAAGGAAGTGTAATCACTGCACCTTTGAGTTTCGTGCATTTCGCTTTAATATATCCATTCTCAATTTCTATTTCTGCACCTAATTTTTCCATCCCCATGAGGTGAATATCAACAGGCCTTGCTCCAATTGCACAACCTCCTGGTAGAGACACTGAGGCAACTCCGTATCTCGCGAGAAGCGGCCCAAGCACAAGAACCGAAGCCCTCATTGTTTTAACGAGCGAGTAGTCCGCGTGCTGATTATCTAAGTGGCTTGCATCCGCAACGAGCTCGTTTCCATTTTTAGAAGTTTTAAGTCCCATACTTTCTAAAATTTTTATAATCGTCGCCACATCCATGAGCTCAGGGATGGAGTCAAACTTGACTGGATAAGGGCAAAGAAGTGTTGCCACTAAAATAGGGAGTGTTGCATTTTTTGCAGAAGAAATGTGTACTGTTCCGTTTAATCGACAAGGGCCAGTGACTAAGAGTTTATCCATAAACCATCCATGAAGAGTTTATGAGATTGTAAGAATTAATCTTGGAATTGTCTTGTAGTTACAGAAACTGAGCTTTCAAGTAACGTTTTGAACCGGCCATGTCGCTCAGGATCTCGACGTTCTGAAAACCTAGGCGGCTTAGCATAAGACCTTGCTCCTCGACCTCAAGCTCATGGCCTTCCATATAAAACGTCCCCTTGAGATGAGAGCGGATCTGAGCGAAAAAATCCTCGAACCAAAAAACATAAAAGTCATCCGGAAGATAAAGGGCCAGATGCGGCTCAAATTCATCTACTGACTTTTGAACCAAGGCCTTGTGTGATGAAGCTTTAATATAGGGAGGGTTAGAGACGATGAGATCAAACATACCATCCACTAAAGATAAACGATCCGAGAGCACAAAATTGACTTTCTTCTCTAGCCTAAGTCGATCAGCATTAATCCGTGCAACACTTAGGGCCTTTTCTGAAATATCGACTCCCACACCACTTTTACCAACGCCATGGCCCAGAAGACTTAGAAGAATAACTCCAGATCCAGTTCCAACATCGAGGACCTTTGTAACCTTATTTTTTAACTGCTGAACAATAATATCAACGAGGAATTCAGTCTCGGGACGAGGGATAAGAACATCATGATTTACGTAAAAGGTATTATGATAAAATTCCGAACTCTCTAACAAGTACGCAAATGGAACTCCACGAATAAAGGCCTCAATCATCTCATCTCTAATGAGAGAGGAGACACTTTCCAAATCCTGCTCAAGATCAACGACAGATACGGCCTTTTTTTTGGCCGTCAGATCCCGCACTTCCATCATGAAACGGTGAAGATTGAGTCCAGGGTAGTTTACTGACAAAGTCGTGAAGTGCTTCGTGAAAAAATCACTCCAAAAATCTTTGAGAGTTTTTATTCCTCGACCCCTTGAAGAAGGATGGCCTGGTTGTGCGCAATCAAGGCATCAATGACTTCATCAATATCACCATTCATAAAGCTCGGAAGGTTATAAACGGTATAGTTGATTCGATGATCTGAAATACGACCTTGGGGATAATTATAAGTTCGAATACGCTCAGAACGATCACCTGTTCCGACTAAACCTTTGCGCATCGATGATTCCTTCGCATGGGCTTCTTGAATACGAAGATCATAAATTTTGGCCTTTAAAATTTTAAAAGCCTTCTCTTTATTCTTTAACTGGGAGCGCTCATCCTGCATAGCAATCACTATCCCCGTTGGAGCGTGGGTAAGTCGTACTGCAGAATCGGAAGTGTTCACCGACTGACCACCTGAACCACCAGAACGGTAAACATCGATGCGGATCTCATCCATATTAAGAACAACATCCCCTACTTCATCCGCTTCTGGCATAACCGCTACAGTGATCGTAGAAGTGTGAATTCGTCCTTGAGCTTCAGTATCCGGCACGCGTTGCACTCGGTGTACCCCAGACTCATACTTCATCTTGGAATAAACTTTATCACCAGAGACGTTCACCACAATTTCTTTTAGACCTTGGTCCCCCTGAGAAATAGAGACCACTTCTGATCTCCACCCTTTCGTTCCAAAGTAGTTCTTATACATGCGCCAAACATCGGCAACGAAGATTGAAGCTTCATCACCACCGGCCCCTGCACGGATCTCTAGGATAACGTTCCTATCATCATTTGGATCTTTAGGAAGGAGTAAGAGCTTTAGTTCTTGCTCGATGAGCGGAAGTTTTGCTTCGAGCTCAGAGAGTTCCTCTTTCGCCATCTCACGCATCTCTTCATCTTTTTCATTATGAATGATGTCTTTGTTGCCAGCAATATCGGCCACGAGCTTATTGTATTCTTTGAACTTAAAAACAATGGGTTCAATATTTGTTCGTTCAGTGTTTGTCTCGCGAAGTTCTTGAGCGCGATCATATAAACTAGGATCGGCGAGTCTCTCAGTTAAGATATCATAACGTCTAACAACAGCTTCTAATTTATGAAACACGGAATTTTCCTTAAGAAATAACTACTCTAAAAATTCTTTGAGAGTTGAATTTGTCGATTCGATATCTTGAATCGTTTTAATGTCAATTTCTTCAAGATTAATCACCTTAGCGGTAGCCGCTTTAAGGTTATATTTTTCCTCAAGAAAAAGCACGGCCTTAATACTTGAAAGAGCAACTTCCAGCTGCTGATCATCAGGCTCTTTTGTCGTGAGCTTCTGAAGAAGCATTCCAGGAGCACTCATCGCCCGCGCCCACCACTGGTCCGAACATTTACCGGCCGTTTTAATGAGCTCGTAACTGATCCCTGCAACCGGAAACATCAAGGCCACTTTAAAAAGCACGGCAACAACATGACGAAGAATCGGTGGAAGGTTGGTCCCGATCGGCACGAGTGTGAAGACCGCAGAGAAAAGTATAATTGAAATCAAAATAAGAAAGAAAATAAAACTCGTCCCACAGCGGGGATGAAGAGTTGTAAATTTTCTTGCGTTCTCAACCGTGAGCTCCATGCCCGCTTCGAATGTCGCAATCGATTTATGTTCGGCCCCATGGTACTGAAACACACGGTAGACGTCTTTCATAAAAGAGATGGCCCAAATATAGCTCACGAAAATAATCGCTTTAACAACACCGTCAACGGCATGGAAAGCGAAACTATCGAGAGTCCAATTTTGACCGAGAAGATCACCAATCCCAAAGGCCACCATATGAGGGAGAAAGACAAAAAGACCAATTCCAAATGAGAATGAAACGGCCATCGTTAGAAACGTCGTTATATCAACTTTCTCTTTTTTCTTTTGAGCTGCCTCAAACTCTTCTACCGTTTTTCCCTTTTTCAAAGCCTTTTCACGCTCTTCTTCGGCCATAGCAATATTGGCAGAGTAATTAAGTGACACAAGACCATTGGCCATTGTTTCAACGAGCATCAAAATCCCACGAAGAAACGGTTTCTTTAAGAAGTCGAGTTTTTTAGAAAGTCCATACCATTGATCTCTACGGAGCCTAATCGTTCCGTCCGGTTTACGAACGGCTACGACAAAAGCATTGGGAGATCTCATCATCACTCCCTCGATAACAGCTTGTCCGCCGATTGAGGTGTACTGCTTAGCTACTAAGAGAATGATGCGTTTAATGGTGCTTTTCATTTATGAGTTCAACTTTTCCAAGAATGCTGCGTTTGTTTTAGTATCTTTAATACGCTCAAGGATAAATTCCATTGAATCCATCGTGTTCATTGGGTTAAGAACCCTGCGAAGAACGAAAATTCGCTGAAGATCTTTATCTTTAACGAGTAAGTCTTCCTTACGAGTTGAAGACTTGTTGATATCAAGACATGGGAAGATTCTCTTCTCCATGAGCTTACGATCAAGTTGAATTTCAGAGTTACCAGTACCTTTGAATTCTTCAAAGATAACTTCATCCATTCTTGAACCAGTATCGATGAGAGCGGTAGCAATAATCGTGAGTGATCCACCATTTTCAATATTTCTAGCGGCACCAAAGAAACGCTTCGGTTTGTGAAGAGCATTTGAATCCACACCACCCGAAAGGATTTTCCCTGACGGTGGAACAACTGTGTTGTACGCACGAGCAAGACGCGTGATCGAATCCAAAAGGATCACCACGTTCTGTTTAGCTTCAACGAGACGTTTTGCTTTTTCAATCACCATCTCGGCCACTTGAACGTGACGAGTAGCAGGTTCATCAAACGTAGATGAAACCACTTCAGCACGAACGTTACGCTTCATATCTGTTACTTCTTCCGGACGCTCATCGATTAAAAGAACTATCAGTTTTGTATCAGGATGATTATCAGAAATTGAGTTAGCGATGTCCTGCATGAGCATGGTTTTCCCAGCTTTAGGAGGAGCAACAATCAAACAACGCTGTCCAAACCCTTGAGGAACGAAAAGATCGATCACTCGAGTTGAATAGTTAGTTGGCTTCGATTCTAGGTTAATTTTTTGATCCGGATATAGCGGAGTTAAGTTATCAAAGAGAACAGTCGAGCGGTGCTGCTCTGGATCTCTGAAATTGATGTGATTAACTTTAAGAAGAGCAAAGTATCTCTCGCCTTCTTTTGGAGTTCTGATTTGTCCTTCAATCGTATCCCCAGTTCGGAGACCAAAACGTCGGATCTGCGAAGGAGAAACATAAATATCATCCGCTCCAGGAAGATAGTTATAAGAAGGAGACCTTAAGAATCCAAATCCATCTGGAAGAATTTCTAAAACTCCGTCTCCAAAAATTTCAACATTATCTTTCGATTGTTTCGTCAGGAGCGAGAAGATGAGTTCGTGCTTTTTTAAACCGGCCGCATTCTCTATCTGCGCCTCTTCTGCCATTTTTGTTAATTCTTCGATGTCTTTCTCGCGCAAAGCACTCAGATGCATTTTGACTCCACGGTAATGTTAAATAAGGTTCTAAATTGTTGGTTCATCATTTCAAAATTTTTTGGGATTTTTTGTTCTCGGTATCGAGAGCAGGTCTACATATCTATTTTTGATCTCCTCTATCTTAACCCTAAACTGATAGAAGTCAATTCATAGTTTGAGTGGGAACTTATCCTGACGAATGTGATTACAAATAGATAACAATAAATAAAAGATCCATCTTGCTATTTCCGTACATTAACCGTAACATAAAGAATGCGTAAAATCATCCATATTGATATGGACGCTTTCTTTGCTTCCGTTGAAATGCGAGATAACCCGGCACTAAGAAACGTTCCAATGGCCGTCGGTGGATCATCTGATCGCCGCGGAGTTATTGCCACCTCAAACTACGAAGCTCGAAAGTACGGAGTCCGTTCGGCCATGGCAACGGCCCATGCTAAGAAAATCTGCCCGCAATTAGTTCTCGTGAGAGGTCAGATGAGTAAGTACAAAGAAGCATCGAGTATCGTTTTTGATATCTTCCATGAATACACAGATAAAGTTCAAGGGCTCTCTTTAGATGAAGCCTACCTTGATGTAACAGATGTTGATCTCTTTAACAACTCGGCTACTTTAATTGCTGAGGATATCCGAAAAAAAATTTTTGAAAGAACAAATGGCCTCACGGCTTCTGCAGGAATTGCTCCCAATAAGTTACTGGCCAAACTTGCATGTGATATCAGAAAGCCAAATGGTCAATTTACAGTTTCCCCTCAAAGCGTAAGTGACTTTATCAAAAATATTCCAGTTGAAAAAATCTGGGGTATCGGAAAAGTGACAGCGTCACACATGCATTCGATGAATATAAAAACTTGCCAGGATATGCAGACCTATTCTCGTAGTGACCTCATCCATCACTTTGGAAAATTTGGTGATGATCTCTTTGATTATTGTCGAGGCCATGATGAGCGAGAGGTGAGAACTGAGTACAAACGAAAGTCTCTCGGGACTGAAGAAACCTTTTCTCGAGACCTTAGTCAGTATGATGAGATGAAGGATCACGTTAAACGCATGGTTGAAGAAATCAAAGAAGACCTCCTGAGATATGAGGATAGAACGATTAAAAATTTGCATGTTAAAATTAAATACTTTGACTTCAAGCAGACTACCATTGAAAGGCAGATTCCTTTTACTTTGGAAAATTTTCTTCATCTATTCGAGGAGCGTTGGGCTCAGGACCCAAGGCCAGTGCGCTTACTTGGAGTAGGTGTAAAGTTTGAAGACGAACTAGAGATCAACCAACTTCCTCTCTTTGACGGACTACTCAGTGTCGGCTAAATTGGGTCATGTCTGAATTTCTTCTACCTCCAGATCACCCTCTTCACCTGAAAATGATCCTCGCGATGGATTTTGGTGAGAAATTTATTGGTGTGGCCACTTACTGTGTGAACCGTGATCCTTACCCTACCCCATATGGGAGAATTGCGAACCTAGGACCAGAAGCCGTGGTCAAAGAATTAAAACGGATTCTGGATGATGAATGTGTCGATAGAATAGTGATCGGTTTACCTCACCTCACGGATGGAAAAAAGACCAGCACCACGGAAAAGGCGCAGACTTTTATCAACTTTATACGTGAGCATTTTACTCTTCCGGTTGATGAACAAGACGAAACTCTTTCAACTTTTGAAGCTGAATCCCGAATGAAAAGCTCTCCACGCTATAATTTCCAGGTGGATTTAAAACAAATCGATGCTGTTGCCGCCAGTGTGATTTTAGAAGATTTTATTCGCCGCACGAAACGTAGTCCTGGTCTATAATCATGAAATGAAAAAAATCCTAATTGTTCTTCTGGTAGTTTTACCACTTCTTGTCCTTGGCTCTGTCGCTGGTTATGTGGGCATGCTTTATAACCAAACCTATAAGGGACCAGATGTCGCTTTTACGGTTCGAAATGGAGAAACTTTCGGAAAAATTAATCAGCGCCTTTACGAAGAAGGTCTCATTCCAGATAAAAGACTCTTTCATTACTATGCTAAATACAAAAACGTTCTCACAAAATTCCGCGCCGGAAGCTTTACGATCACGAATGGGTCTAATCTTTCACAGGTTCTTGATTCTCTCATTTACGGACAGCCTAACCTCACAAGCATTACGATTCCTGAAGGGAAGAATATGTATGAAGTGGCAAAACTACTGGATCAGGCAAAGATCACTTCTGAGAGTGAGTTCCTTGAAGCGATTGTCAGTCCAGAGCTCATTGCTAAATTAAACATCGAGGCCACATCTCTTGAGGGCTACCTCTACCCTGAGACTTATCGTTTTGCTCCCAATACTCCAGCTAAAACTGTCGCAAAAACGATGATTGATCTTTTTTTAGAAAAAACAAAAGACATTGAATTTAATCACCCCTTCTTAACTAAACATCAAGTGGTGATCCTCGCTTCTGTTGTTGAAAAAGAAACAGGGGCAAAAATTGAACGGCCGATGATTGCGGGAGTCTTCACAAATCGGCTCATAAAACGCATGCGACTTCAATCGGACCCGACGACAGTTTATGGAATCTGGTCACGCTACAAAGGCAATATCAGAAAAGCTGACCTTCTCGAATACACACCCTATAACACTTATAAAATTCCGGCACTACCGCAAGGGCCGATTTCGAATCCGTCTCTAGAGGCAATTACCGCTGTGATGAATCCTGAAAAACACGATTTTCTATACTTTGTAAGTAAAAACGACGGGACACATGTTTTTTCGAAAACCTATAAAGACCATGAAAATGCAGTAGATAACTTTCAGAGAAATTCAAACGCGAGGAAAGGAAAAAGCTGGAGAGATTTGAAGCAATAATCTAGGGAGAATCACAGGATTCAGTAATATTTGGGTATGATTGAACTTCGTCATCCTCACTCTCCCAAACCAAGACACTAGATTTTTGTGATGTTCGAAGATTTTTCAAAGAAAATTGCACAAACTTTTTCCTATCAGCATCCGAATTAGAAATAGCTTTAACACGCCCATAAGGATCAATAATTTTCTTAAAAGTCCGGTTTGGTAGCATCACTTGATCGACGTAGGTGTTTCGAGAAGTTAAAGTTCCTAACCATCCCTTTAGAGGTTTAAAGCATTTTGGGTATATCTGCGCTACTTGAGTGTCTCCTCCAGAAATCGCTTTGACTCCGAATACGACATACTTACTCACAGACTGAAGTGACTCCTCTAGCTTGCGATTAAGTTCCGCAAAGAGCGTAGAAGCAGAAAACATTTGGGTGCGGAAACGCTCCACTGTTTCATTGTTTAAATCTTTATAGCACTCTTTGGCATCGAGGACATCAGTATCATCAGGCGTTGGAGCACAAGCAAAATTAGTTGCATGTAGCATTGGCTTCAGACCCTGAACTAATAAACCAGTCGATTCAAGGTAGCTACGTAGCTTTGAATCCATAGGCAGCGAGATTAATGCTCTCATTTTACCAGCTGAATCAATAATAGGAGATCCCGTGCCTCCATTCGTTGGAGGACATTCTGTAAATATCAAATTAGGAGATGATTCGTTGCTCGCAAGCGGATTGATGTAATTGTTATGAACTGATTCACAGGTAACTTTTTTGATCACCGCAGAGAAGCTATCCAACTGATCACTCATCCAGGAAGTAAATTGCTTACCATTGTTAATACCGTCTCTGCTAACAGAGACCTGCCTTCTATTATTCAAAGGTCTATCCATTTCAAGAAAGGCGACGTCATCTCTCCATAAAATGGGGTCCTGACCCACTAAACTTGAAACTTGAACAACTTTAGAACACCCCACTCTCTCAGCGGCCCTGTTTGAAGTTTTAGGAAAAAAGAAAAAAACATCTTTACTGCAATCCAAACCATTCAATCTTAAGAAGGCAGGTAAGCAGGTGGTACTTGTTGCAATAACTCCAGGCTCTACTAGAGAACCTGTGCAAAACTTATAGCTCCCACCATTAACAATAACAATTTTCGAAATATAGTTCGGGCAAGACTGTGTGGCATCGCATGTAACACTTTGCTTCTCTAAATAATTTTCAATTTCAGTTTGGCCCGGTCTTGTGACCTCTACTCCATTAGAACTTACAGTTTCAGCTTTTTTTCCACACCCACAAACAAGGAGAGAAATCCCTAAGCATAGGAGCAAAGCAAACTTAAGGAACAAGCAAACCATTAGTAGTCTGCCCCTGACTTACGGATATGGACCATAGGCTTCGACTCTTCATTCATTACATATGAACCAAGAACTTCAGCAAAAACAATATCATGGTCTCCAGGCTTAGTAGAACTAATCATCCTACACTCCACAGAAGACTTGGCCTGCTTAAGCACAACCCCACCATTAGTACCAATCTCATACGGTAAATCATTAAATGGATTATTATTTGCGTCGTAACCTTTCCAGAAGTGCTTGAGGAAAGTTTTATCGTGATCCCCAACAACATTAATAGCAAAAGGAGACCCTGACTTAATCAATTCATAAGCAGGACGGCCGGGTTTAATAGCAACCGCTACCATAAGAGGATTAAATGAGACTTGCTGAACCCAGCTTGCCAAATAGCCATCAATTGTTTGCCCTGACTGGTCTTTAACGGCCACTATAAATAGGCCTGAAGGGATGTGGCCGACAGAAATCGCCTTATCGCTTTGAGTCATAAATCCTCGTATTCATTGGTCTAATATTTAACCTTATCGGGCCAAGGCTTGATTTGTCAAATTTAGGTTATTTTTTAGACCCCAAAACCTCATATAACTATCAACTTCTGGTAAAATATTGCCGATAAGACCAGTCACTTGAGCTGCCTCTTTAGTGGACTTAAAATAAAGAGGAGACTCGATAGCGTACGTCCGAGGAGGACACAGTGGATAAAAAGAAAATTGAACACTTTAAGACCGTATTATTAAAGCATCGACAACAGATCATGAATGTAGGACTTCTCAATAAATCTGATGACTTACATGTTGCTACAGAAGATTTATCTGATGAAACAGATCTCGCCTCATCTCTGATAAATCAGCAACTGAGCTGTACTATTCGTGAAAGAGAATACAGTAAGCTTCGCCGCATTGACCTTGCCTTAGATAGAATTTCTGACGGAAGTTATGGCCACTGCGAGGAGTGCGAAGAGGAAATTGGACTTAAAAGGCTTGAGAATCAGCCATGGGCAGAACTTTGCATTACACATGCAGAGGAAAAAGAACGGGAAGAATCACAAACTTACAGGCAAGCCTAGTTCAAAATATCGGCCCTACAAAACTGTAGGGCCTAGTTACAATAACTCGCAGCAATATCTACTATATTTTTGAAAGCACTAAATCTAATCTCTGAATAAAATCATTCATCTCATCATTGTCGATTTCAACGTCTTCATCATTAATTACTTCTTCGTTCAAAGTTTTTGCTTGGCGAGCTTGCTCGAGAGGATTAAGGATATTTGCGTTCGCAATGAGCAATGCTGCTCCAGTCTCTAGTGATCCAATCACAGAAGGCATCACAACAAAGTGGGTAATTGTGGCAGAAGTTGCGGCCGGAAGAGCGTTAACGACGACTATTCCAGCATAAAATCCGACATAGGCGGCCCCAGCAATCAGACCAACATCTGCGACTGCAGAATAAACGATCTCTCTATTTTCTTCTGCTCTCTGGGATCTTAGTAGTTTGATTGAATAGCTTGATCTTCGACCTAGTTTTTCACAAGTTTTTGCTTCAAGTCCACTCAGACATTTTTCAATTCTAACTTTCTCATTTTCTAATTTTGTGACTCTGACATAGGGGTCACCTAGTTTTAACCCTCTTTTCGGTTTTACGTCTAAAGTACTTGCCAAGGTACTGAAAGATAAAAGAAAGGCCATCGCTGAAACGAGTTTTTTCATAAATTCTCCGATTCTCTAATTATTGACTTACATCAATACAAATCATAACTTGTGAATCTACTTTTTGAACCCCTACTGAATATTATTCATAGTTATGACGACATTTTTTTGGGGGAAAAGAAAAGAAGAGAAAGGCAGATGTATCGTTACCTCACATGCGCCGAAATCATCTAATCTCGGCGCATGTGAATTATTCTTAGGAATTATTCTTTCACTCGAACGCACATACGGCTCTTCACAAGATCTTCGACCCTGACTAAAAGATCTTCTAAAGTAGTTTCCCCGCCTAGATCATCGTAATTTCCAGCAAACTCATCATTTATGTAAAGTTGATATTTAGCGTACGAGTTTGAGGTAGAGCTGATTATAATCTTTAAGATCTGAATTGATGAAGCACTCTTCATATTTATCTTCGGTCATATCCTCAAAAATTTTTTCAGGATGATCAACTTGTGCAAAGGCAGATAATGAGAAAGCAAGTACAGAAAGGAACGTGAGCATTTTCGTTTGTATCTCCTGTTGTTAATAATACGAAACGATAATTAAACCTAACTCACATTAGATAGAAGGATACAACTCAAAAACTCGATTAACTCTCTATTACAGCAACTGTCGAATTTTTAGACAGTGCTTTGTTGTCTAACTATTAGGCATTTTTCATCGTCATTAGACACTTCCCCTACTCTAAACTCTTAATTTCATAACCTGTTTTTTGGCAGAAGCCTTGCTTTCATTATTACACGGAAGCTCAATGCTTCACTTTAAGAACTTAAAACCATGGTAAGGATAGAGAATGAAAACAGTGGCGAAAACCATCCTTTCACTAACCCTCGTAATTAATACGAGCTTGGCTTCGGCCGCTGGGTTAGCTTACAACACTGAACTTCTTCTTTCTCGTTTTGCTTCGTGGGGAATTGATCCTGATAAACACTTAGCAAGTATTAACCTTAAAGATTCATGGACTCGTTTCCAAAAAAATAAAGATGTCGTAGTGGCCGTAGTAGATACTGGTATTCAAGGAGACCACGCTTTCCTTGCTAAAAACATTTATGTTCCTAATGGAACAGCATCTTCAACAAACTACGGTATCGATTTTTCTGGAGAGAAAACAACAAACACCCCGGCAGATGCTCACGGGCACGGGACTCATGTGGCCGGCATTATCAAATCTATTTTCCCAGAAGTTAAACTCCTGGCCCTTAAGTATTACAATCCCAAAGCTTCTGGTCAGCAAAACCTCAATGCTACAATTAAGGCCTTGCAATTTGCTGTAGACAACAATGTTGACGTCATTAACTACTCTGGTGGTGGTCCTGAATCTTCTGTTGAAGAGCTTCGCGTATTAAAAGAAGCTGAGAAGAAGGGAATTCTTGTTATCGCAGCAGCTGGTAATGAGCGCTCAAACATTGACGACAAGCGCCACGCTTATTACCCAGCTTCATACGGTCTTTCTAACATTATTACAGTTGGGGCCCACGACGATGGTCTCAATATCATCCCATCATCAAATTTTGGTAAAAACTCAGTTGATATCGCAGCTCCTGGTCACAGAATTAGGTCCGCGATCCCAAGTAACGGAGCCGGTTATATGACAGGAACTTCTCAAGCAACGGCCTTTGTCTCTGGAGTTGCTGCCATGATTAAGGCGAAATATCCAAAAATGAAGTTTGATCAAATCAAAAACATCATCCTTTCATCTTCACTTAAAGTAAAAAACTTCGAAGGTAAGATTCTTGGTTCAGGTAAACTCGATGCTGGTCGCGCTATTCAATTAGCAGACTCAATAAACGAAAAACTTAAGGGTCAAGCAACACGTGCAGTAGCTAACAGATAATTCTTCATCTACAATCTCTGCATGAAACCTCTTATCCTCTCATTATCGCTGACAACTTTAGCAGGCGGACTCTACGCATTGGCGTATCCTTCATTCTTAGGACCTGGGTGGTTTCCGCTTCTGTTTATCGCACTTCCTTTTTTCCTTTGGAGGCTTGAAGTTGCGCCGACAACGAAGTCTGCTATTTTTCATGTCATTGCGTTTAATCTCGGGCTCAATCTTTTTGGTTATTACTGGATTCCACATACCCTTAGAGAGTTTGGTCAACTTCCCTATTCTATCTCATTTTTTTTAGGACTCTTTTTTGCGCTCATTCTTCAACCGCATTGGCTACTGTATGTTTTATGGAGAAAGTATCGGCCAAGTTTTCAGTGGTACTCTGAGCAAGGGGTCTTAGTCACAGCTTTTGTGATGACGATCATGGAGCGCTACTTTCCACAGCAGTTTCCTTCATATGTGGGGAGTCCTTGGCTTCATCTAGCTCCTTACCTCGGTCTCGCCCCAATTCTTGGAGTTGTCGCTTTTAGTTTCATGACTTTCTGGGTTTCCATCGAAGCCTATACTCAGCTCGCACTAAAAAAATTTAGACCACAAGTGTGGGTCATTTTCGCTGGCTTTTGTCTTCTTAATACGCTTTTGCCTTTGAAAGAAAAGACTTCGGATGAGGTCCTTCCGGTCAGAATTGTCCAGGCCAATATTGGAAACTTCTTAAAAATTCAGTCCGAGCAAGGAGACGTAGATTCGTTCGAGGCAATAAACCGCACATACGAAAAGTATTCGATGGTCAATAATGGCTTTCAACCAAAACTTATTATCTGGCCTGAAACTGCCTACCCAGACACCTTCTACGGGACAGAAACAAAACTCTCAGAGCTTTTCAAAAACATCATGTTAACAACAGGTGCCGAAATGCTTGTCGGCGGATACGACCAAGACAAATCAAAATCAAATTTTGAAGTGGTTGAAAGTGTCTTTAACTCATCTATTCTTCTTTCCGGAGAAAAAGTTAAAACAAGCTATCATAAAAATATCCTGATCCCTTTTGGAGAGACTCTTCCGTTTGGTCCTTTGAATAATTTTGTTGTTTCAATGGTGCCGGCCGTTTCGCTTTTTGCACGAGGAGAGGGCACTCCTCTGATGGAAACAAAAGATGGTCACCGTTTCGTCACGCCAATTTGTTACGAGATCCTAGAATCAAACTACATGCGATTTTTGTTAAATGAGTGGGGTCATAATCGTCTCATTATCAATCACACAAATGATTCGTGGTACGGAGATACCGCTGAACCGCATCAGCATCTTTTTCTCTCCAAGTGGCGAGCGTTAGAATTTCAACTACCGATCGTTAGAAGTACGAATACTGGGATTTCATCTGTGATTTTTGTAGACGGCTCTGAATCGCCAAGGCTTGGTGTTGGAGTTCAAAGCAATCTTGATGTCCAAGTTCCGCTTGGGACTGGAGAAGCGACCTTTTACCAAAGATTTGGAGTCTACCCACTACTCGTAATTTTTCTTGCAGTCTTTTTTATGACTTGGTGGAGAGAGAGGAATTAAAGCCAGCTTTAAATAAATCGTGAAGCCTTAGCACACCCTTGAACTCTCCCTCATCACTCACTGGAGCAACATTTAGTGGCCTCGTAGGATTCTCCATGAGCTTTAAGGCTTCAAAGGCCAAGGTCTTTGAAGACAAAGTTGTAGGTTTGGCCGTCATGAGGTCTTTTACCTGAGTCTTCATCGCATCTGCACTTTTTGCAAAGGCCCTCCGAATGTCTCCTTCCACAAGAATACCAACCATCTGGTTACCGTTTAAGACTGCGCACATGCCTACCGGCTTTTGAGTCATTGCTAGAATCGCGTCCTGCAGAGTCGCAGACTCGGCAACGAAAGGGCAATCTGTCGATTTGATCATCAACCGGTCAACTGTGAGTGAAAGTGATTTCCCCAAAAGACCTGCTGGATGATTGACTGCAAATTTTTCTTTGGAAACACCAAGGACATTTTCATATAAAACTGCCATCGCATCACCGAGTGCTAAGGCAACTGTGGTACTCGTCGTCGGGGCCAGATCATTGATACAAGCTTCTTTTTCAACCGACGCGTCTAATACGATTCCCGCTTTATGAGAAATGGGAGAATCAACTTTCCCCACAATCGCAATCACTCTTTCCTTAGGGATTTGCACATAAGGGAGCATCGTTAAAAGCTCTTCCGTCGTTCCAGATTTTGAAATCAAAACAATAGAATCAAGTTTCGAAACTCGACCCAAATCTCCATGCATGGCCTCTGTTGGGTGCAGAAAAAATGACGGAAGTCCAAGCGATGAGAACGTCGCTGCAATCTTCGTTGCGATATGACCGGACTTCCCGACACCAGAGATAATCAAACTTCCGCCAGTGGCAGCAAGAAGTTCATAAATATCGACAAGCTGCTTTGCCTGTTCATCACTGAACCTAGAAGCCGCTAATTCAATCGCCTTAGCTTCAGAGAGTAATACTTGGGTAAAGAGGTTTTTATGATCCATGAATTTATCCAAAAAGTTTCTTTTTATATGATTCATTGATAACATAAAAGTCATGAAATTTTATCTTTTAATCACCTCTTTGCTCATTTTAGGTGGCTGTGCCAGCTACGAAAAATTTCGTCAGGTGACTGAAGAACTTGAAATTCCTAGTAAAGTTTATAAGGCCGACTACAATCAAACTTGGCAGGCAGTGATTCAAGTGATGAGGAAATTCGACATCGCTCAACAAAACCAGGAAGCAGGGTTTGTTAAGACACGTTGGATTGATAATACGCTCGAGGTGAATTTCACCGATTCTTTCGGATCATCAGACGCCGTGAAGGCCGCAAAGTTCAAACTCGTCGTGAATGTTGTTAAAGGATTTCGATCCTCAAAAGAAGTCACAAAAGTCACTTTATACAAACGGCAATTAGTTGAACAAGATTTTCTCCAAGGCTGGAAAGAGAGTCCGACGGATGGAATTTTGGAAAAAACCTTACTCTACAGAATCGAAAGACTCATTGCGATTGATAACAAATTAAAAGAAATTGATAAGGCACGAGAAAAAGAACAGCTCGAGAATTCTGGTCTCTAAACACGCGGAACTGCCCTACTTCATTGGTGGTAAATCAAACTTCACAAATGAAACTGCGAATAGATAAACGATTGAAATAGACATCAGAACTACGGGACTCATAAAAAAATAGATAACAACCTAATCTTATTAAATAATTTCTAGTTCAAACACCATTCAAGTAGAGCAGTTCTAGATACTCTTCGTGCCTGACTGGGCGACTTTAGACCAAAACTTTCTTCGTTGATCAACGGAGTTAGGACTCACTTCACCCGTAATTTTTTCTAGTGAATAATCAATTTCATCCATCAAGTCTTGGTATTTTGGTTTTTGAATTAGTTTTGCTAGAGGTCTTTTAGCATTCTCGTATTTCACATCACCGATTGTGCGGATAATTGATTTTACAATTGAAGTTCTTTTTCTAGCACCCTTTTCACCAGTGTAATTAGTTTGGTCGTACATCATTCCCCAAACATTTGGAGCAAGCTTTGAAATTTTCATTTGCGAAATATTATCCAAGGCCTGAACTCTGACGATGAGTGAGGCATCCTTGAGTGCCTTGGCATAGACAGCGTGATATTCAGATTGCTTTAACCCCAAGAGGGCCTTTAGGGAAGCAACTCTCATCATCCAGTGAGGATGTTCAGCAAATTTGGCAATGAACGGAGCGGACTTCTTACCCATGATTTGTGCGAGGAACATTGTGGCATGCCAACGATTCTGCTCAGGGTACTTACTTTCTTTCATGACCTTGATGAGAACAGGAACCGCTTTTTGCTTGTGCTTGAATGCATTTCTCTTCAACATCGCATGAAGGCCCGGTGTTTTGGAATCCATTGAAAACATATGTTCAAAACGCTCAAGCGTCACAACGTCTTCTTTCATCAGCGATACATTTTTTCCAGAAGGATCTTTTAGGAGTTGGATCTTATTCGATGAAACTTCAGCAAACGCGAAAGTTGAAATTCCCATTAAGCAGATACAGGAAATGAGTTTCATTGTTACCCCAACATTTTTTCAAACTCTGAAAGAAGATCTTCTGAAGTTCTATCTGATTTACTCGATTTATCTGAGTCTGAAGGAGCACTGGCCTCTGCCACTGCCTCTTCAGGTTTAGCAGCGTCTTCAGTCGGGGCAGAAAGAAATTCTTCAAGCGCCTTATTGTCTTCAGAAGCCGTTTCTGGAGCCTCATTTCCAAGGTCTTCTAAAAGACTAGAAACGTCGGCTTGATTAAGAATATTATCCGGATCAATCGGAGCTTTTTGAGGAACAGGTTCAGCTTTTGGAACTGCTCCACCTTGGGCCGCAAGTGAGCGCTTAAGCTGATCGTTTTCTTGCTGGAGGCGTTTTAGATTTGCAAGATCATCGGCGATGATTTCGAATTCTTTTAAACGATCTAGGAGATCATCTCTCTCTTTAGTTACTGCTGCTAGTTCGGCCTTCAATTTACTATTATCTTCCCCACCCGCTGAAGCTGAGGCTGCGGCTGGTGCGCCACCTGGTTTCGCGGCCAAAAGAGCTTCGAGCTCCTTTACTCTGGCATCTGATGAGGTCAAACCAGATTGAGCAGCCTTGAGCTTTGATTCCATTTCTCTTTGCGCGTTTTGAGATGAAAGGAGCTGAGATTCAAGTGAAGCGATGAGTGCTTTTTTCTGATTCACCTCTTCGAGCATCGCCGTGGAAGGAGCTCCACTAAGACCTAAGGATTCACCCCCCGACATTAAATCGGCAAGCGGAAGAACTGACGGTACTCCGCCAACTTCAAGGCCACCACCTCTAAACAAAGATGATTTCAGTGACGTCGAGTTTTGAATGATTGAATCGAGATAACTTTTTACTATATTCGCTGGAATCGCATGTTTGAGATTGTGATATTTTCTACGATTCGAAAACCATAACCACAAAAAGAGAGTTGAAAGGATCACCAGGAAACCGAACTGAATCACAAGTAACTCAGGTCCGAATTTATCCATATAATTTATAACAGAATCGAACACAACCCCTCCGTGGATATGAGTTCTTGAGACAACTTTGTGAAGCCGTCCTTTCCTATTATCTAACCCATCAGAATTCTTGTCAAAGCAAAGAATATTTTACTTGTTCAGGATCTTGAGCAAAGGCGCGTACAAAGTGGGTGTCGCAGCGAGGACACCGGAACAAAACGGATGGTAATCGTCACCATTAATACTTGAGATCTTTACCCCAGCTTCTTTGCAAATAAGTCCAGCAGCTCCCATATCCCAAGGCTTTAGGTCATATTCCCAGTAGGCATCGAGCATTCCAGCGGCCACATAGGACAGCTCTAAAGCAGCACTTCCTAATCTTCTCATAGCACGGACCTGAGGAAAACTTTTGAGGAAGTCTCTCTCGACTCTCTTACTCGTGAGATTGGCCGACAAAAGTGCTTCATTGAATTTCTTCTTTTTCTTATTCGCCTTTAGCTTGATTCGAATTTCTTGATCACCAATCATCCGGACCAGATAAGCCCCTTTTCCTTTGATGGCATAAAAAAGTTCACAGCTCACAGGATTATAAACGACCCCAGCAAGAGTCGTTCTTCCCTTAGTTAAGGCAAGACTCACACAGAAAAATGGGACACGGTTAAAGAAATTATTTGTCCCATCCAACGGATCTATCAACCAAAGGTACTGCCCCTCATCTGCCTCTTTCATTTTTAGTTCACGAGTGAAGGCGTCTTCTTCTGAGAGGATGATATGATCCGGATAGAAATTTTTAATTTTTTCCATCACATATTTTTCTGACAAAACATCAGCTTCAGTCGCTACTCCTTGTTGACCCTTCTGCATGACCTTCAAAGGAGTCGAGTAAGATTTCACTAAATGCTTATTAAGGATTTCACCACATTCAAATGACCAGTCAATCATTTGGTTAAGTGCGAGGTTGAGATCAATCGTCTTGGTTTGTGTTCTTTTCATGAATAAGCTGCTCTAGAGTTTGGACTTCTTCTTCGGTTATTTTTTCTGCGGGAACGCTATAGGATTCATTGAGCCACTGGCCGAGATCTACTAAACGGCATCTTTCAGAACAGAATGGTCTAAAACTCGATTCATAATAACTAAATCGAGTCTTACAGTTTGGGCAAACAACTTCAATCTTCTTCATGAACAAACTCTACTTCTTAATTTTTCAAACTTATCTAAAAAATTCTGGGTATAAGTTATTTCATTGTCATCAATCCGGTCTATCAAAAAAAGACCTCGAACTGAATTTGACCCAAAGACAGCGTCTGCTCTCATGAGTTGCTCAAGTGTCGTTTCTGTTTCTTCAACTTTCTGAAAGAAATCATCGGCCACATCCAAAACTTTTTTTCGCATGACTCCTGCTAAAACATTAGGCCCAGTTGGAGCGGTGAAGAGGTTATCGTGCCTAACCACAAAAATGTTGGCCACCGACGACTCCAAGACGGTGTCATTCTCTGAGAGAAAAAGCACATCATCGTCTTGAGGCTTCATGAATAACTTCTGGGCCAGAATTGTTTCCAGGTAATTTCCGGCCTTGAGATACGAGGGCCACCAATACGGTCGCTGATTCGCTGGGCAGGTTCTTAATTTAATCATCTTATTTTCTAGTGGAGTCAATGGAGACAGAGAAATGTTAATTTTCAAGTCACTACTAGAAAGAAGGCTTTTTCTAAAAAGTCCTCTTGCATGCTCAATATAAATCGCACATCTAATAACTTTATCACCATCTAGGTCTTGGAACTTTTTATCAAGGCGATCTCTCAAAAGCATCGCCCAGTCATCTGCATCGACAAAAGGTCCATAGAGAAATTCCACGCCAAGCTTCAGCCTGTCAAAATGCGCCTCTAAGTCCTGGAGCTTCCCACCCAGCAGTCTCATCGTTGTAAAAACAGATTCCCCATACATAAAAGCACGGTTAGAGCTTTCCACCACACTCATCTCCTAAAAGTCGGGCCAGTTGCTACAACTCATGATAGCGTTGTTCTGGAGTTTCAAACTAGTCATTTTTATGATGCGACTAATAATCATTGGTTTTGGAAACCAGGCAAAATCCTGGGCCCAAAACCTCAAAGATTCAGGTTTTCCAGTATGCGTGGCCTTGAGGCCTGGGAGCTCCTCTGTGAGCTTTGCCCAGAGCTTAGGTTTTGAAGTCTTAGAGATTGGGAGTCAGGATTTTTATGCTGGTGAAGCCTTTGCACTACTAACACCCGATCTCACACATCATCATTTTTTAGAGACCCACGGACATGGCCTGAAAGCTGGAAGTGTGATCCTCTACGCTCACGGCTTTTCTCTCATAAAGCATGGGCTGAATCAAAAATTCCCTCACCTGCAACATGTTCTGTATGCTCCGAAATCAATTGGGTCAGAGCTTCGTAGACAATACATGCTCAAAGGAAAACTTGGGGCAGTCTATTCTCTTGAGCATTACCAAGGAAATCCGGAAGCTTTTGAAAAGTGGCTTTTAAAACTTGCCATGGCCATGGGAATTAACATGGGACCATTTAAAGCGACATTTAAAAATGAAACTCAGGCCGACCTCTATTCCGAGCAAGGACTACTTTGCTCGCTAATTCCCTATGCTGCTGGGGAAATGTTCCAGCATCTCGTAGAAGTTGGGATAGAGCCTGAACTGGCCTATTTCGAATGCTGGCATGAGCTCAAGCTCATTGTGAATGCGATGGTTGATAAAGGCCCCGAAGGATTTTTTGATCTCATCAGTCCGAACGCTTTAATCGGCGGAGAAAAAGGCTTTCAAAAACTCTTCACCCCTGAATTCAAGAATAACTTGCGTTCTCTTTTAACAGATATACAAACGGGAACATTTGATTACGAACTAGACCACGCTGATGTGGAAAAAACTCGAGACATCATAAGAGCGAGATGGCAAAAGTCTCCTCTGATGCAAACTTTTCACAAAATCCAACAGGACTCAAAATGAAAAAGCTTAACTTACGAGATATCAAAAAAGCGAAACAACAAAAACTTCAGGTTTTAACTTGTTACGATTTTCAAACAGCAGCGATTCTTAATGGATCAAGCCTGGACATGATTCTAGTGGGTGACAGTGTTGGAAATGTGATTCTTGGCTATGAAACGACGGTTGAGGTCAGTTTGACTGAGATGGAAATCTTTGGTCAGGCCGTTCGTCGTGGGGCCCCAGATAAATTCCTTATCGTAGATCTCCCGTTCGGTAGTTACTCAAGCATTGCTCAGGGAATTTCATCAGCAACCAAGCTTTTTCAAAAAACCAAATGTGAAGCGATCAAGCTTGAAGGAGCTTTCCCTTACCAACTTAAACTCATAGAGCGCTTAACTCAAACTGGAATTCCTGTGATGGGACATATTGGACTAACTCCTCAGTCCGTGCACCAGCTTGGTGGTTATTTTACTCATGGAAAAAATGAAGACGATGCCACAAGACTTATGAGAGAAGCGAAAGCTTTAGAAGCTGCAGGCTGTTTTTCAATCGTGCTCGAAATGGTTGAAGAAACGGTTGCAACAAAAATTACGGAAGAGCTAAGAATTCCGACGATTGGTATCGGTGCAGGCAAAAAAACTGATGGCCAGGTTTTAGTCATCAATGACCTCTTAAAAATGGGACCTCGTACTCCTCCTAAATTCTGTCCACCGATTGCTGACCTCTTTTCATTAAAAACAGATCTCATCAATAGTTACCTGGTGGACCAAAGAAAATAGTATGCAAGGACTCATTACCCTCGATTTTGGAAACTCTCACCCTCATGCAGGACTCTTTCAAAAAAACAATCAAGAATGGTCACTTTTAAAAGTTGTCCCTTTATCTGAGCTCAATCTCTATCTTCCTCAATTCGAGATGAAGGCAAGCAATACGAGTGTTGTCTTATGCGAAGTGAAAGCAAGAGCTGATGAAGTCCAAAAACTTCAAGAGCAAGGTTTTCTGATCACGCACCTTAAAGACTATTGGCGTGGGGTAAAATTTGCTGGAATGCCAGTTCAGTATTCTAAAACGCTTGGCGAAGATCGTTTAGTTGAAGCTTTTTATTCTTTTAAAAAAAATAAGATCCCAACTCTCATCATTGATGCTGGAACTTTTGTTACTGTCGATGTTGTCACCGAGAATGGTTTTCTAGGTGGCTATATTATTCCTAATCACAAAAACTACTTTGAGACTTATGGAAAGGGCGAACAATTAAAAGATGTCGCTTTAAATACTTCGTTTACCCACAAACTTCCATCCGAGACTGCTGAAGCGATGACAGAGAGTTATCTCGCTTTTGTTGCGCTGGCCAAAAATATTATCCAAGAGCATAAAATCCAAAAAATCCTCCTTACAGGTGGTTATATGGATCTTTGGGCGAGATTTTTTGATGATCTAAGAGGGAGCTTAGTTGTAGAGGAGCATCCCCATTTGATACACTGGGCCCTCCAATACTGGATGACAACCCAAATAGAACCACTATGAATATTCTTTTAAGTATTACCGGATCCATTGCTAGTTATAAAAGTTATGATGTCGCTCGCCAGCTGGTAAAAAATGGCCACAGCGTTAAAGTCATTTTAACCAAAGGTGCTTTGGAATTTATTAAGCCCGAGACCTTTCGTTACCTAGGAGTCGAGGCAGTCTACCTCCCAACGGATGATTTTAGACCTTCACATTTAAGTTCCAACGCCACAGTTCTTCATATTGAACTTGCGAAATGGGCCCATAAACTTATCATTGCTCCTGCCTCTGCTAACACTTTAAGCAGGCTCGCCACAGGTATCACGAATGATTTATTAACTAGTGTTTTTCTCGCTTTTGGGAAAAAACCCGTTCTTATTTTTCCGGCGATGAATACTGAGATGTGGACAAATCCTCGTATCCAAGAACATAAAAAACAATTAGACACCCTTTCACACCTCGCTATCATTAATCCTGTCTCAGGACTTTTAGCTTGTGGTGATATCGGGCAAGGGAAATTTCCTGAAGTCAGTTCTGTAGTGGACTTGATTGAAACTCTGGATCCCACTGTAAAAAAATCAAAAAAAATTGTGATCACTGCTGGAGCTACGGCTTCGCCTCTTGATCCGGTCAGATACATTACAAATCCTTCGAGTGGGAAAATGGGTATTTCTGTGGCGAAAGCATTTCTTGCCGCTGGATATGAAACCACTATTCTAGCAGGTCATCAGTGCACGAATGAAGTGGATAACCTTTTAGGGCATCCCCTCTTTCATTTAATCAAAACACCTACCACTGCCCTCATGAAAGAAGCTGCCGTGAGAGTTTTTCCAAGCTCTGATCTTTATATTTCCACCGGTGCGATTGCCGATATTGAATTTGATCCTGCTTCGATTAAGTTAAAAAAAGAAGCCATGGGCACAAGTCTTCCGTTTAAACAGGCAGCAGATATCTTAAAAGAAATTCTTTCTTTAAGAAAAAATCAGAAAGTTGTGAGTTTCGCTGCCGAGACAGAAACAACTAAAGATGTTTTCATGGAGAAGATGAATCGGAAGCCGGTTGATCTCATGATTGGGAACAAGGTTTCAAATGGTCTTATTGGTGAACCAGAGATCAAAGGATTTCAGCAGTCTCACGGTGAATACTTTGTTGTGAATCAATCTTCTATTCAAGGTCCTTATAAACTCTCCAAGTTCGAGCTTGGACAAAAATTGGTTTCATGGTTTGAGGATAGGGCTTCATGGTAAAACTCATTGTTGAGACTGAAGAATTAAAACAAGATAGAAGTACACGTGGATCTGTGGGTTTTGTCCCGACGATGGGAAATCTTCACCAAGGTCATCTTACACTTCTTGAACGCGCTTTGACTGAAAATCAAACGGTCTATTTTTCAATCTTCGTGAATCCTAAACAGTTTGGGCCTAACGAAGACTTTAATCGTTATCCTAGAACACTAGAGAATGATCTCGAACTTATTTCAAAAGTCGCAGAGCGCTTTCCCAACACAAACGTTATTGTGTACTCCCCTAAAGATCCTCAGGAAGTTTTTCCAAAGAATGATGATCAAATGATCTCAATTCATGGTCTCTCAACCGTTCTTGAAGGGAAATTACGACCAGGACACTTTGATGGAGTAGCGACAGTTGTTTATCGTCTGTTTGAACTCGTTAAACCTTCCATTGCCTATTTTGGTCTTAAAGATTACCAGCAATACCTCGTTATTAAGCAGATGGTGCAAGAGCTGGTTATGCCGATCAAGATTGTGGGCATGCCAATTATCCGTGAACCTTCAGGGCTCGCTCTTTCGAGCCGAAATCAGTACCTTACTCCTGAACAAAAAGACGAAAGCCTGATTCTTTTCAGGACATTATCTGAAATAAAAAAAATAATTGATAACAAACGAAACAATCTAGAGCTCGCGAGAATAAGAATCCAGGAAGTTTTAAATGACCCAAATTGGAACTACCTTGAGATCCGCGATGCTGAGACTTTTTCTGAAGACATCACTCAATCTAAAATTTTAACCATGCTTGCTGTCTACCAAATGGGTTCGACCCGTTTGCTGGATAATATGCAAGTGGAGCTCCAATGAACCAAGACGAATTTAAACTCCCCCTTGGCCAGAAGGCATCGCTCGTTTCTATTGTTTGCGAAAAGTTTGAAAACCATTCAACTGTTCTCGAAACCAATAATTCTCTTCGCGAACTCCGGGAACTTTTAAGAACTTTGGGAATCGTTGATGGCGAAGAATACGTTCAAAATAGAAAACAAATTGACCCGGCCACGATGCTTGGCGAGGGAAAACTTGAAGAAATAGCTGATGCTGCAAGAGATGAAGACTCTCAACTTTTAGTCTTTGATTTTGAATTAACAGCTTCGCAAGTAAGAAACATAAAAAAGATCACAAAGCTTGAAGTGGTAGATCGAAACACAGTGATCCTGGAAATCTTTGCTCATCATGCAAGGACCAAAGAGGCCAAGATCCAAATTGAGATTTCTCGTCTCAAATACTTACTCCCACGACTTACTTCTATGTGGGGTCACTTTTCCAAGCAGCGTGCCTCTGGAGCTGCCATTGGTGGAGAGGGTGAGCAGCAGCTTGAGCTCGATCGACGTATGGTTCGGGAGCGAATCGAATTCTACAAAAGACAACTGGATGAAGTTCAAAAATCCAGAGAGCAACAACGTAAGAAACGTCAAAACCAAGCAGTGACAGCCGCTCTTGTTGGTTACACCAACGCTGGTAAATCATCTCTCATGAACCGCTTATGTAAAGTGAACGTTTTGGAAGAGAATAAATTGTTCGCGACTCTCGACTCTACGTTCAGGACCCTAAATCCAGATTCTAAACCACCCATGATCATGATTGATACCGTGGGATTTATTTCTAACCTTCCAAACACACTGATCCAAGGATTTAAAACCACCCTTGAATCGGCCATGGAAGCAGACCTTCTCCTCATCGTTTGCGACATTTCTGATCCCAACTACGCCAAACACTTAAGAGTGACTCAGGATGTTTTAAAAGAACTAAAAATTGAAGAGAAGCAACAGATCATTGTCTTTAATAAAAAAGATCTGTTAAACGATCCAGTTCGGGCCAGAATCATCATGAGAAACTACCCGAATAGTTTCCTTGTCTCTTCATATAACGAAGAAGACATGAAGCACTTAAGAGAATTTGTGATTAACCATTTTCTCTCTAAGCAAGACCACTATGATCTTTTTATTCCTTATGAAGACGGCGAAGCCCACTCACGAATTAGAGCAAATGCCAACATAATCAATTCGACTTCTCACGAACAAGGCATCTTTTATCGTATCAGAATTCCTGACTTTATCTTTCAGCAGCTCGGGTTAAACAATTTTATTCTGGCCCCGAATGAAGCTAGAGACTTAGAACAAAATAGATCTAATTATTGAAATTTTTTGTTGTCAAACTTCTGTCGCTAATTTTAAGCTTTTGAGCCCATGAAAAAAACCCGGATAATAAAGCCTCGTAATACCTTAAAAACACGCTGGAATGATCGCCAGTCGCGTTTCAAAGAGAAGTGCCTTAATCTGGCACACCCAGTAGTAAAAGCATCTTATACTTGGTCTATTTTGTCTGAACAGCTCTGTGATGTTTTAGGCCCTGAGGTCCACCATCAATGGTTTAAACAAGTGAAGCCTCTTGTGATTTCTCATAATGTTTTGATCCTAGAAGTTCCAAATCACTTTTCAGCACAATGGATTCACACCCATTACCACGAACTCGTAGATGTTCTTCTGTCTGTTATGGATAAAAAGCTAACTTCATTTTTTGTGTCCCAGTCCGAAAGGCACCAAACATCTAAAATGATCAGTATAGGACTAGCGGAAAACTCCGCTCCGGAAGTAAAGCGTCAAGGCGAAGACGAGCACGGTTAGAAGCAAACCAACAGCAGTAATGATTTTATCTTTGTTATTCATCAACAAATTCTAATGTGATTCTGTGATTTTTAAAAGCATCTCTGGAATATTAAATGGGTCAAAAGGTCTGTGGATCTCGCCCGCTACATTCTTGATGAAATCAAGCTCAGGTGTTTTATCAATCAGAACAAAGGGAATTTTTTGAAGCTTTTCCGATGAATTAAATTGAGACATAAAAGTATCAAGGCTGCCGACTGCAGTCTTCGCATCCAAAACGATAAGGGAAGGACCTAAATCCTCTATGAGATAAGAAAAATCATTTACTTGGGAAAGAGTGTAAAAAGGCAACCCCTTTTTCTTGAATACTTTCTCAATAAGACTCGTCGCAAACGTATTTTCATCTATCCAAAGAACCAATCCCATCACCGTATCCTTTGACAAAGCGGCCAGCAGATTACTAACATCGGACCATGGAAAAATCAAGGCCCAAAATCCTCGTCAGAGACATCCAGACTCAGCAAGTACTTTTTGAATGCGCCCTCACAGAATCTGAGAAGGCCTATGAGTTTGCTGCTGAAATGGAAGAGATGGGACTTGATATTGAAGTTATTGTTCCAACACTTGGTGAAACTCTGTCAAACTCTCTTGGACACTCCAAAGAAGAACTCGCTCAATACAAAGAGAGCCTCGAAGAAGAAATGGACTCCCACGAAGGCTCATGCTGTTTTACGGACAACGAGAAAAATACTGTTCAATAGAACCTATGGCCGTAGTGAGCAAAGACAGCTCGAGGCATAGTGCTAAACCCGTAGTTATTTTCGTACTCACGGTTCAAGATATTTTTAACTTGAAGACCAACATCATCTCTTTCCCAAGTTTTTCTCACTCCAAAATCAACGACTTCATAACCATTGATCTTATCAATATCCACTTCCCCGTAATCTTTCCGAGAAGAGAACCATCGCCCAGTTAAATTAAGCTCTAAAGTCTCTTGTGAAAAATACGAAGTGCTTAACATGGCCGAATTCAGAGGCCTTCTTAGAATTGTTTCCTCTTCCTCTCTAAAACGCTGATGGGTAAAACCGGAACTGATGATAAAATCAGTCGTTTTAATTTTTCCATTAAGCTCAATCCCCTCTGTGATAAAGCGCTGTTGATTTAAATAGCCCTTCGAGAACGAGTAGGTGAACAGGTTCGATAGTCTATTTTGAAAAATCGAAATTTCTGTATCAAGTCTATCGCCCTCTTTCTTCCAGGACAATTCCATGAAGTGGTTTGTTTCTGGAACGAGATTAGGATTAGCAAGAGTATCTCCGTAAAGCTGGTAGAGCGAAGGCGCTTTATAACCTTGGGAGTATTGAAAAGATAATTCTCTAAATCCCATACCACCTGATCCGGTGTAAAAAGATCTATAACGAGAGTGCCTATCAGCTCGAAGTCCTGCATGAAATCTAAGATCTTCGAACTTTACTGAACTCTGGGTAAAAACAGAATGAAGGTCGAATGAGCGGTCCATCCTTTTAGACACGGCCATTTCTTTTTCGCTCGACACTCCAGTAAGTAATCCCAAAGGTCCGGCCTCAAGCCGATGAACGACCTCATTTTGAAGAAAGTTGCCATTAAAAAATTCATCTTTATTACTTACAGTCTCTATATGTCTTTGATGCCGATTAAATCCACTCCGAAGCGAAACAGCTTGATTCCTCCCTAACTCATAGTTAGTTTTCTGCTGTAGAACATACTGATCACTCTGGCCGTAATCATAGGAGTTATCATCACCGTAGCCGTCCTGTTCAGCTTTCCCATGGAGATACATGGCCAAAAGATCTGTTTGAAACTTCGTTGCCCATCGATGCTCCGAAGAAGAAACCAATTGAGTAATATCCGTAGCATCTTTTTCTTTGGCTTTGTATCTCTTCCTATTGATGCGTGAAAAACCATCACTATGAAAACGCAACAGCGTAAGCGTTCCATTATTATTTTCATTTTTCCAATCAGTTGAAAGAGATGAGTCTACAGTCCCGAAACTACCGGCGTTCAAATTCAACCGCGTCTCACCAGGATTCTCTCCTTTACGAGTTTTTAGATCAATCATTCCCCCAAGCGCATCAGAGCCGTACAAAACGGCTTGAGGACCTTTGTGAACAGTGATCTCTTGTATGAACGGGGCCAGGAGAAAGGCAGCATTAAACTGCCTATCGTTACTTGAAGTATCGTTCATTTTTAGACCATCAATCGTCACAGAAATGTGCCGACTTTCAGTACCACGAATAAAAAATGAAGCTCTTGCCCCAGGTCCTCCATCTTGAACCAAAACTAAACCTGGAATTTTTTCAAGTGAATTTGTAGAAAGACTAGTGGCTTCTCTCTCAATCTCTTCAGAGGAAATGGTCTTTGAAGACGAAAAAGTAAACCGATTGATGTCTTTGCTGGCCTTTACCTCAATCGGTAAAAGCTCGGTGTCAGCAAAAAGAGAGAACGACGAGAAAGCTACCAGTAATGGTAATAAAAAAGACATAAATTTCCTCCTCGGGAATGTCTTCTTCTTAGGCCGTATCTGACTTGTGCGGAATCGCCTTACAGTTGCGGGACAGCGCTGGATTTACACCAGCTTCCGGTGGATAAGAAGTGCGGCGTACACTAAGCTAAAAATTCCTGTTTTAAAAGCAATTAAATTAGAAAGGGCCAAGAACTGGCCCTTTCGGTGAAGATTGAACTAATTCTTTTAAGCTGATTTTTCTTCCATTTCTTTAAAATATGTCTCCTCTTCATCCTTAATGGCCTTTTTCATTTCTTTATACTTCGGAGATGAGAAAGGATGAGCATGAAGTCTATCTTTCATTTGATCTTTTTGTTTCTCTATTTGGCGTTCCATTTTATCGACCACCAAATCGAGGGATTTATACATATTGTCGGCGTACGCCTTAGCGAAGAAATCAAATTTAGGTCCGTGGACTTTGATTTCTGCCCAATGTTCATCATTATGAACCCAGCAAAACCATTGTATACTGGTGTTGCCTTCAAAATACTTTTCAAATTTTTCTGATTTTTCTTTAATTCGTTGATCCAATGCCGGTGTGTGATCCAAGTGCTTAAAAGAGATTTTTAATTTCATAAACGTGCCTCAAAAGAAATTAGTAATCGGCCACCAAAAACAATTAAAATCAAACCATTTTAAATCATGCAACGACCTCCCAGTTTATTTCTTACGCTTAGACGATGGGGCAATGCCCATGATCTCTCGGTACTTAGCGACGGTTCTTCGTGCGACAACAATATCTCGATTACTCAAGAGTTCAGAAATTTTCTGATCTGAGAGCGGCCGTTTAGGGTCTTCATTCCCGATCATTTCTTTAATCTTGAGCTTCAAACTCTCGCCCGCAATATCAATTCCGCCATTTTTCCCGCCAATTCCGGCGTTAAAAAAATACTTCAGCTCAAACGTACCGATTGGAGTGTGCATGAATTTATTTGTCGTCACTCGAGAAACGGTTGATTCATGCATGCCAATTTCATTCGCGATGTCTTTTAAGATCATCGGCTTTAAGAACGCCGGACCCTTCTTGAAAAATTCCTGCTGAGTTTTAACAATCGAGTTTGCAACCTTATAGATCGTTTTCTGTCTGTTATCGATCGACTTAATTAACCACAGGGCCGCACGAAGTTTATCCTGCACAAACTCTTTCGCTTCTGAATCCGACTGACTATTTTTAATCAGTGATTTATAGAGATTTGAAATTCTCAGGCGTGGTACACCTTCGTCATTGACCTGAACCACAAATTCGCCACCGACCAGGGCCACAAAAATATCAGGCACGACATACTGAGTTTCTTCGGCAGAAATGAGTCGCCCTGGTTTAGGATTAAGTCCCATGATAATAAGTTCGGCGTCTTTTACTTTCTCTTTCGAAACACCAAAGTCTTTTGAGATTTTTAAGTAATCTTTTTTCTCAAGGTCTTTCAGATTTCTTTCAATGATGAGTTCTACAAGAGGTGATCTCTCGGTCAGCATACGGGCCTGGATCCCCAGACACTCTTCAAGGTTCTGCGCTCCACACCCAATAGGATCTAAGTGTTGCACGAGACCTAGCATCCCGAGGGCCTCATCTCTATCCTCGATTTGAGAGCGCGCGACGATTTCATCAAATGGAACTTCGAGGTATCCATCATCATCAATGTTCCCAATAAGATCTAAGCAAAAATTTAACTGGGCCGCAGACAAGGATTCCATCCGGAGCTGCCACTCAAGATGTTCTTGAAGGCTCTGGCCCTTGGAAACCATATTTTCATAGGATGGCAAATCATCTGGAGAAAGCGCTTCTTTAGTATTCGGAGATGAAGAAGAGGAACTATTAAATGATTCAGAGTACGATTCCCAATCAAAAGTATCCTTGGAACCTTCAATTAACTCAGGTCCTGAAAAGTTTTCTGCCGTAGCCTCAAAAGATTCGATCTCTTCTCTCGACTCTTCCAATGGACCAGCGTCCATTTCTCCGTCCATCTCTTCAAGCATCGGGTTTTCAACCATCTCTTGCGAGATGAGTGTGGTCATTTCCAAGTGAGTAAGTGTTAGTAACTTAATCGCTTGTTGTAACTGAGGCGTGATCATTAGGCTTTGCGTTTGCTTTAGCCCTTGACTCATTTTTATCGCCATAGAACATCCCCTACATCTTAAATTCTTCCCCTAAGTAAAACTTACGGGCGACTTGATTGTTTACGATCTCTTCAGGGGTTCCACTCACTAGGAGCTCTCCCTTACTCATAATATAGGCCCGGTCCACAATCCCCAGCGTTTCTCTCACATTATGATCTGTGATCAAGACACCGATATTTTTTTGTTTCAACCGCTTAATGATCAGCTGAATGTCACCTACCGCTAAGGGATCGACTCCTGCGAAAGGCTCATCCAGCAGAACAAACTTCGGATCTAAGGCAAGTGCGCGGGCGATTTCAACTCGTCTTCGCTCACCACCTGATAACTCCCGTCCTTTGGATCTACGAATATGATCAAGCCCAAAGTCAGCGATCAAGTTATCTAAAAGATTCCGTCTTTCCTTATCGGAGATATCCCGTATTTCTAAAACGGAATAAATATTTTCTTCAACCGTGAGCTCTCTAAAGACACTGGCCTCTTGGGGGAGGTAACCGATGCCTTTTTTTGCTCTCACATGCAGAGGTAGCTCAGTGATGTCTTCAGATTCAAGATTGATATTTCCCTTATCTGCTTTCACCAAACCAACCATCATATAAAAAGATGTTGTCTTACCGGCACCGTTTGGCCCTAGGAGACCGACAACTTCTCCTCGATCAACATCTATGCTCACACTTTTAACAACCTCGCGGCCGTTATATGTTTTCTTAAGATCTCGTGCGAAAAAACTTCCTTCCATTGAGCTAATCCTTTGGCCTTTGTCGTTTAACCTGAACATCCGACATAGCATCATCAACTTCGATCAAATCCACATTTTCTCGAATCGTAATGCGATATCCTTTGATGATGTCCTTCCCCATTTCAACTCTTGGTGCACCAGAGAGAATCATCTTCTCCTCTCTGCCAAACCCTTCCAATCTTTCTGAAAAGGCTTTGCGCTCCTGAATCCCCTCTGGGGTCTGGATTTTTTCGCTCACCTTCACATCGTCATTCATGACAAAATACTTGAGACTTTTGTTAAAGTTTTCGAGATAGATATCAGCTTTTCCACCAGTTAGCGTGTAGGATTGACGCTTCATCGTGACATCTCCCTCGAGATGAGCAAGTGAAGTAGACCCATCTAAATCCATGTCCCGACTGCTAAAAACAAGCCGACCTTCATATTTCTTTTTTCTTTCCATGGAACCGTTCACATTTCCGTTGAAGGACGAAAGCTGTGCTTCGGGCTGCGCACGCATTTTATCTGAAGTGATGGTGACATGATCTTTTGATTTCAAATCATCACCTTCAAAACGCACACTCCCCTCTCCGGTGATCAAATCTTTTTTCAAAAAATATTTTAACTTTTCTGCAAAGTACTTTGCTTCATCTGTGGTGACTTCAACCTTGCCACCAAGAGTGAGAAGTTCATTTTTCTTTTTATAAACACCAGTGAGTGCTCGGTATCTAACGGTCTTATTTTTTTTCTTTAAACTATAAACACCAGTAGGCGCACTGAATTCAGCAAGCTCTTCACCTTGAGAGCGCATTTTATCAGCTGACAATGACATTTGCGGCAACCCATCTTTCAAGTGGAAATAATCTAAACGCTCGATCTCAGTGAACTCTGGGGCCATGTATTTGGCGCCTTTATTTACGACTGAGTGCTCAGGCCTCATCCGCCAGCTAGCGAAGATAATGAGACCATTTAGGCCGGTATAAACTAAAATTATTATTATTGATTTTGGATCCCGCAGTCTCATAGGTTTTATTATACTCTTTTGTTTCATTCCAGGTAGTTTGTTGCTCCGTACTCACTCAGAATGTAAGGCAAAAACAGGTGACGTTTTTAATCGGTTTTTGTACTTTCCCTGCATGCAAAATCAAACAGTTCAAGAGGGTCAAACCCTGGCCCAGTTAGTCGCTTCTGGCATGAAACTTACTCCCATGATGGAACAGTATTATAGTGTCAAAAAACAGTATCCGGATATCCTCTTAATGTTTCGCATGGGAGATTTTTACGAAATGTTTTTTGAAGACGCGAGAGAAGCCGCTCGGATCTTAAACATTTCTCTCACTGTACGTGGAAAACTGGGAGACTTCCCAATTCCGATGGCGGGGATTCCACATCACGCAGCTGCGGCCTACGTTGATCGTATTTCTCAGCAAGGCAAAAAAGTTGTTATCTGTGAACAACTCGAAGATCCCAAAGCGGCCAAAGGGATTGTGAAACGTGGAGTGACTCAAATTGTGAGTCCAGGAATGCCTTACGATTTGGACAAAACATCGGCCACAGAAAATAAATTTCTTGCAGCTGGTTTCAAAGACAAAAATGAATTCATCTTGGTTCTTTTAGATTTCACCACAGGTGATTTTTATGGAGTTACCTTTAAAACAATTGAAGAGTTCTGCGAAAGACTCCTCATGGTCCGTCCGAAAGAATTTATATCGTACCTCGGCCAGTGGGAAAAATTCCCGATTGTGGATGACTATCTTCAAAATATTGATGTTTTAAAAACCCACCTTTCTCAAGAGTATTTCGAAGAAAAGCACACAGGCTTTTATATTCAAAAACTCATCCCTACTTATCAGCGCGATGGGATTATTGCTCAAAAGACCGCAGTTCTTTCTCCGCTAGGAGCTTTAAGCTATTATGTTTCAAGCACTCAGACTCTAGAGAAAATCAGTCATCTTCGCCCTTTCCGTTTACTGAATAATGAAGAAACGATGAAAGTCACTTTCTCAACTCTCTCAGGGCTTGAAATTTTTCCTCGGAATAAAGAATCGGAAACAAACTCAATCCTGGGTTTTATGGATAAGACCAGAACATCCATGGGGACTCGTTACCTTCGTCAATACTTCCAGTCCCCTCTTTGTGAAGCAGCTGCCATCAATAAAAGACTCGATTTGATTGAAGGCCTAATCAAAAAACCAGAGTTCATAAAGAATATTCGTCACTCACTTACCGACGTCCGCGATGTCGATAGAATTATGGCCAAGGCCTCGACAAAAAAAATTGTCCCTGGAGACATGATAAATCTCGCCTATGCATTTGAGACTTTTATCGATCTCGAAAAGGCCATGGACTCTCAAGGGTTCAACTTTTTTCAAAAGCTTCCAGCAAAAGACATGAGCTTTCTTGCTAAGCTCGCTGAAGACATTCGCTTCACGATTAGTGACGAGATGGGGGCCCATCAAGACAAAGGAAACCTCATTAAACTGGGGGCCCATGCTGAAAGAGACCGTCTCGCGAAACTTGCTAATTCTGCTTCAGATGAAATCTTAAAACTTGAAGCAAAATACCGAGCAAACACCGGGATTGGTAACTTAAAAATTAAGCACAATAATATTTCTGGCTACTTCATTGAAGTTTCCAACTCTCATCTTTCAAAAGTTCCAAAAACATTTATGCGCAGACAAACTCTCGTGAACAACGAAAGATACGTCACCGAAGAGCTAGATGCGTTTGAGAAAGATGTTCTCTCAGCGATGGATAAACTCATCCGTCTGGAGAAAGAAATTTTTGAAAGCTTTACCCAGAAAATTGAAGACCACTCATACCTCATTTTAGATGTCGCAAAACGAATGGCGCAGATTGATGTCTTTCAATCTCTGGCCTGGATCAGTCTTCAAGAAAATTTTGTCCGCCCAGTTCTTCACCCTGAACGCCGAATGGTTAAGATCACTGGTGCCTGGCACCCCTTAATTAAAGCGAACATCAAAGATAGCTTTATCACACATAACATGAACCTAAATGAAGACTGCTATTTTGGTCTCATCACGGGTCCCAACATGGCCGGTAAAACCACCGTCATGAGAGAAGTTGCTATCATTCAATATCTTGCCCAACTCGGATGTTTTGTACCGGCCTCTCATGCAGAAGTTGGTGTATGCGACTATCTGTTCTCTAGACTTGGTGCCTCTGATGACATCATTAAGGGCCAATCAACTTTTATGGTTGAGATGGCAGAGACTGCTGAAATCCTTCGTCACGCATCTGATAGATCACTTATTATTTTGGATGAAATTGGCCGAGGAACATCCACCTATGATGGCCTCTCAATCGCTTGGGCACTTGTCGAGCATTTTGTTAAACGCTTGAAACCAATTACCTTATTTGCCACACACTACCATGAACTGATTGAGCTTGTGGAAAGTATGCCAGAAGCTAAAAACTTAACCGTCCGAACTGAACAGAAAAATGGAAAAGTCCATTTCATGTATGAGCTGATTGAAGAAGGGGCCACCCAAAGCTTCGGGATTCATGTGGCAGAACTCGCCGGTCTACCGAAGGAAGTTCTTAAGAGATCTCGTGAAATCTTGAAAGATTTAGAAGAGAAAGAAAAATCTACTACGAGCGCTCCCGTAGGGGACAATCAGTTAGACTTCTTTTCTAACGTTCCAGAAGTCGCTCCAATCCCCGACTATTTAACTAGCCTTGAACATGATTTAAAGTGCTTGGACATCATGAACATCACTCCCATGGCAGCTTTACAAAAACTCCATGAGCTCAAACAGCAGATTCAGGGACATTAATCTTAAATTTCTACCTCTGATAGTCGATAAGACTATCAGAGGTAGAAATGAAAACAATTGATCTCGTCTTTTATGCTGATCGCTCACAGAAAATTCCATCAAAATTTTTGTCTACTGAAAGAATCGAACGACCATCTAGCTGGCGAATACTTTTCGCGCATGCTATCGATTTTTATTTTGTTCTTCTCATAGGCTCGCTTACTTTTGTAATGTACAGCGAATCGATTAAAGTGCTTCTGGTCACTCGCTCGTTAAGACTTGCCTACTCTGAACAGGCGCTTCTCTCGTTCAGTACTTCATTCTTACCACTTTTCACCTTAAGCTATTTTTCATTCTGCTATTTTATGAATCACGGCCAAACGCTTGGCATGACCTATGTCAAATCTCGAATCCAAATGCAGGATAAGAATTTCTATGAGTCTCTGAAATGGGCCATGACTTCAGTCTTTCTCTGCTTTAGTCTTGGACTCTCCTACTTCATGACCAGAGAACTATGGGCACGGTTTAAATGGAGAGACTACCTCTATCAAGATCTCGTGGCATACAAAGAAGAAATAGGAATAGATCTGTTGGCCCGGACAAAACTAAAATCAGAAGAAATAACGAAACAAGAACACACTAAAATAGCTGCATAAAATAAGTGGGACCTTAGGTCCCACTTATCGTTTACTTTTTATTCAGCTAACCACTTAAATCCCAACTCTTTGGTTTGAGCATCACTTGGTTTCGACGGAGAACTTGCCATAAGGTCTGTTGCTGAAGCCGTTTTAGGAAATGCAATCACATCACGAATCGAATCCGTTTTCGCTAAAAGCATAACAATTCGGTCCATCCCAAAGGCCATCCCCGCGTGTGGAGGAGTTCCATATTTAAGTGCTTCGATGAAAAAGCCAAACTGATGCTGGGCTTCTTCAGGAGTAAAGCCTAGTAGCTCGAACATTCTTGACTGCTGTTTATTATCAAAGATTCTCATCGAACCGCCGCCGATTTCATATCCATTACAGACGATATCGTAAGCATAGGCCTTCACGTCTTTAACTTTAGATTTATCATTTGAGTAATAAAGCTCCATGTCTTCATCTTTCGGACGAGTGAATGGGTGATGTTTTGCACCAAGCGTATTGGCATCAGCATCGTAATCAAAAAGTGGAAAATCATAAACCCATAAGAAGGCGTATCTATTCGGATCAATCAGATTGAAATGCTTCCCAAAGAATTTTCTTAGAGCATCAGCACAGTCGTGAGCGATGTTAAAATTTTTGTCTGCACTGAAGAACCAAAGACCATCACCTTTCTCAGACGATTTCTCATAAAGAGCATTTAAAAGATTTGAATCAATGAACTTCGAAATCCCCCCGCTCACTTGTGAATTCTCAACTTTAAACCACGCAACACCTTTACCACCGTAAGGCTTTACGATTTCAACTAAACCATCGATATCTTTACGAGCAAGAGTTCCCATTTTAGAAGGGATAAACATCGCCTTCACCATTCCGTACTTCGCCTCGGCCACTTCAGAAAAGGTCGTGAAACTTGATCCCTTAAATAAGTCCGTCACAATCATTTGCTTAAGGCCAAAACGAACATCCGGCTTATCAGAGCCGTAGTCTCTCATCACTTCATCATATGAAATGGATTCCATTTCAAAATCCGCCGGCATATTAAAAATATTTCTCACCATGTGTGTGGCAAGATTTTTCATGTACTCTAATGTTGGAAAAGACACTTCAATATCAATCTGAGTGAACTCTGGTTGTCTGTCCGCACGTAAGTCCTCGTCACGGAAACAGCGGCAAATTTGGAAATACTTATCAGTATTAGCAATCATCAAAAGCTGCTTCAGTGTCTGGGGAGACTGAGGGAGAGCATAAACTTTGCCTGGGTGAACACGTGATGGAACGATGTAATCACGGGCCCCTTCCGGAGTTGTCTTATAAAGAATTGGTGTTTCAATTTCATTAAAGTCTAAAGCGTAAAGAGCTTCACGGGCCTTACGAGTTGCCTGAGACCTTAGAGCTAAAATGTCTTGAAGTTTTTTTGAACGAAGATCAAGGTAGCGGTACCGAAGACGTAGATCTTCAGTTGCCTGGACCATTCCATGTGGAAGAAAAGGAACTTCTTCAGCGAGGGAAAGAAGCCTGATCTCTTCTACCTGAACTTCTACCATCCCTGTGCTCATGTTAGCATTCTTCGCAGAGTCTGGTCTTGCGATCACTTTCCCGGTAGCAAGAAGCACTGATTCGAGAGAAAACTTACGGAGATCGTTCACATCACCTTTGAAAGCTTCAAAACCTAATTGCGTGATCCCATACTTATCACGAAGATCGATGAAGTGGAGACTACCGAGGTTTCTGTACTTATTCATCCACCCACAAAGTGTCACAGTTTTGCCGATATCAGATTCCCGGAGTTCCCCACAATGGTGAGTGCGCATTGATCCGGCCAAATTTTTATTCGATGACATTTGAAAGCTCCTGTCGTATCTCTAAATTAGTTGGGAAAATCATACCTGAATCAGGAATAAACTTCATGAGAAAATTACTTACTCTCCTTCTGCTTTTAACCCTTTTTGCATGCCAAAGTGAGTCACGAAAGGCCGTGGATGCACAAAATCCTTTAAAATCTGTTGAACTAGTCACTCCGAGTGGAGAAATTATTCAGACGGCTCTGGCAATCACACCCGCTGAACAAGAACAGGGACTCTCGGGAACCAGACCTGAGAATTTTTCTGATAACCAAGGCATGCTCTTTTTCTATCTTCAAGATGAAGAACGTCACTTTTGGATGCCAGATACATACTTTGATCTCGATCTTTTCTATCTGGATAAAGACTTAAAAGTAGTTGATGTCATCAGGAAGCTTCCTTTTTATATTGGACGAATGAACCCTGACCTTATCCCAAGAGCACGTGGAGTCTGGTGTCGACACACTCTCGAGATGAAGGCTTCATCTCCATTGTCCCAAAAAATTAAGCTTGGTGATATACTGAAGTGGCAAGGCCCCGTCTCACTACAAGACACAGAAGCGCTTGTTCGAAAAAAATTGAATCAACCTTAAAGAGAATTCTTAAGACTCTCGCTTGGGGTGTCACTTGACTCCCCAGCAAACAAGATCAAAAACTCATCTGCAGCAATCACTCCAAGATGTTCTTTGGCCAACTGCCTCTGATAATTTCTATCTAATTGAATGCGAGTGATTTCAGTTTTGATTTCTTTATTCTCAGCACGAAGAGACATGAGCTCTTGATTTTTCTCCTGAATAACAGATTCGGTAGAAAAATAATCCCAGACTCCGCGGTCCATGCAAATGAGGCGTAAGACTAAAAGACCAACCACTGACCAAGCAGTCTTAGTTAAAAGATTTGTTTTTACTTTTTGTTTTTTCTTAGCACTTGAAGAAGCAGATCTCGTCGGAGTTTTAACGACCTCTTCCTCTTCTACTTCCTCTTCTTCTGGCTCATCAAGGTACTCAATTTCTCTATCAGCGAGAGCACTTTGACGACTATTGATAAAATCCATCTGATCAGGATGCCCGATGGAGCGTCTAGTACTTGGAGTTTCTATGTAAGTTGGAGCACTTGTTGAATCTGTCGCAAAGGGACGATTAAAAACATTTTTTCTCGAACGCAAAGTTTCACGTCTTTGAGATTGCTTTTCAGACGCTTTGGGAGCGAAAGGTGATTCTACTTCTTCATACTCGTCCTGAGACGATCGCTTCATTCTAAGTTCCACGTAAAATACATCCTGTATTTTTGAGCACCTACTGCCCATGTTATTTTTGGAGATGTGAGTTAATTCCAAGTTAACATGGGCAGCAAATAGCTACAAGTACTTATAATGATAAAGGAAGTATTTTCCTCGCGAAGCTTTTAGTAACGATTTCCACCGCGGTTTCCATAAGAGCGACCACCGCTGCCCCCGCGGCTGCCCCCACGGAATCCACCGCCGCCACCACCGAAACCACGGCCACCAGTTGGGGCCGTTGCTAATTCGATAGACACTTTACGACTGCCAAACATTTCTCCTTTAAGGTTCATGATGGCATCGGTGAACTCAGAAGAAGCTTCAATGAAAGCGAACTTCTCTTTAGTTTCAATTCTTCCAATGTTGCGGCCAGAAACACCCGTTGCGTTTGAAACGAATTTCAAAAGCTCACCCGGATTTGCTCCGTCCATAGTTCCAAGGTTGATGAAGAATCTTTGCATTCCCGATTCTACTCGAACACCCTGAGGACGTTCTACACCTTGACCACGAGGGGCGACATCGATTTCCTGAGCTTTTTGATATCTCTTTAGTGTGTTCTCAAACATGAAGCCATAGATTCCTTTAATGATATCTTCTTTTTCAAGATCATTAAATTTTGCTTTAAAAGCATCGTAATGAAGCACTTCTTCATCATGAAAACTTTCAATATGGTCTGTGAAACGCTTAAGAGATTTCTCAAGAATCTTCTCTCTGATCTCATTCACTTTAGGAAGGTAAACTCTTTCGATTTTTGCTTTTGTTAGTCTTTCAATCTGACCTACACGACCCGTTTCATTTGGTTCAATGATTGAAAGTGAAATCCCCTTAGAACCACCACGGCCCGTACGGCCAATACGGTGAACGTAAGATTCGTTGTCTTGCGGAAGACCGAAATTTATCACGTGAGTAAGGTTGTTAACATCAATGCCTCGAGCTGCAACATCTGTACAAACAAGAAGATTGATCTTTTTATCTTTGAACTTTTTCATTGTCATATCACGAGCAGCTTGATCCATATCTCCGTGAAGAGCATCTGTTGGATAACCACGAGCGTTCAACTCATCAGTTAGTTCTTTAGCCCCGATTTTTGTACGAGTGAAGATAATCGCGTACATGTTTTCAGAATAATCCATATAGCGGCAAAGAGCTTCAATACCATTTTCACGACGAACAACAACAGCTTGTTGCTCAACTGAGTCAGCAGTCAAAACTTTTTTAGTCACACGAACTGTTACAGGATTTGAGAATTCTTTATTCACGAGATTTGTGATTGGACCTGGCATAGTAGCAGAGAACATCCAAATTCTCTTTTCTGGAACCTGGGCAATAATTGTTGTTACATCTTCGAAAAATCCCATATCAAGCATTTCATCAGCTTCATCAAGGATAACAAATTTTGTCGCATCAAATTTAAGAACACCACGGTCAATTAAATCCATGACACGTCCAGGAGTTCCAACAACGACCTGAGGCTTTTTAGATTTAAAATCTTTGATCTGAAGACCAACTGATGTTCCACCGTAAACAGACATAGAACGGATAGGTTCAAAAGCTGAAAGCTTTTGGATTTCTTCATTGATTTGGTTTGCGAGCTCACGAGTTGGAGCAAGAATAATCGCCTGGAGAGCCGGTGATTTAAAATCCAATTTTTCAAGAAGTGGAAGAACAAAAGCAGCTGTTTTCCCTGAACCAGTTTGGGCCTGGCCAATGAAATCAACATCACCTTTCATTAGAACAGGAATCGCCTGAACCTGAATTTCAGATGGAGTTTCAAATCCCATCTTGGTAATAGCTTTGAGTGAAGACTCTTTGAGTCCTAGGTCAATAAAAGACATGAGTTTTCTCCTTTAGAGAAAAGTAAATATTATGCGTTTGTGAATGTGTATGAGACCTGGTCTTGTAGGGCTCAACTGCCTTGAGAACCACTTAGACCTGAAATAGACGACAAATCCGGGTGGGAACAAGGTACAAAATAAACGACTAAAGCTTCATTACCACAATTAGGGTCAACTTGTAAAGTAGCGCGTTACTGACACCGTCAAAAACCAAGCATTTTAATACATTTTCAAGAACTTATGACAGAAAAGAGAGTCTCAATTTCATAAAAAATATTGAAGAATTTTGAAATGCTCTTAAGATTATCTTTAATGAGCATGATGTTGAATAACATTCTCTGTCTATTAATTTGCCTTTCATCTCTCGCGATGGAAAGTTCTCCCGTCAAGTTTGAGTTCAATCAAGAATCTTCATGGCTAGAGATGCCGCTAATCCAGACCGTGACCCTTAAGAATGATTCAAAGAATCACCACTCAAAAAATCTAATTATCGCACAAGACTTCATACCTATCATTCTAATAGCAGAAGCTTCTGCAAGTAATCTTCAGTACACTCATTACTTACCCGTCTACAGGCTGGCCCGGCAAAAAGAGTACTTCCTTTTGATTTAAGATACTTACGATTTAAAATTAAGTATTACTTATCAAGGAAGATTAAATGCTGTTGAGCTCGTTAGATGTAGCCGTTGTCGTGGCCTATATCATACTGATCTTTTTTATCGCTCTAAGAGCTAATGTTTTCATGAAAAAACATTACCTCACAAAAAGAAAAACTGGTCTGAAGGCCATTGAAAATCATTACCTTGCAGGAAAGAGTATAACGTTCCTAGAAGCTACAATGTCGATTGTCGCCACAGAATTTTCTGCGATGGCGTTCATTATTATTCCCACTTATGTTTACTTTGATAATTTGAGTTATCTTAAATTTGTTATCGGAGCAGTTCTTAGTCGTTCTTTTATTTCTTGGTATTTTATTCCAAAAATTTACGACAAAGGTCTTACGGTTTTTGAAGCTCTCGCGAGAGGAATCAATTCTTATCCTAGCATTAACGATGCTGGACATAAGGGGAAACGGGTTTTTGCTATCTTCTATATCTTTTCTAAAGTTGTCGGAGTGAGCGTAAAACTTCTCAGTGGGGCCGTGATCGTGGCCGAACTGTTTGGAACCTCTCTGTTTATGGCGATGGTAGTGATCACTCTCATGACCTATCTCTACATTATTCTTGGCGGACTAAAGTCGGTCGTAAGAACAGATATTCTTCAAGCATGTATCTTTATCTTCGGGGGAATAGTTTCTCATTATGTTGTGGGAAAAATGAGTAGTCTCACCTGGGGAGAACTTGTTCACTATGGATTTGTGCATGGAAAATTTAGTTTATGGGTCGACTCAACTGGATTTTTTAGTTTTATCTATGGGATTCTCGCTGGTGCTGCTTACGATGCTGCAACTCACGGGGTTGATCAAGATCTTACGCAAAAACTCTTAGGTGCTAAGGATGTTCGTACAGCCCAACG
>JACCDH011675976.1_pt1 | contig 46170 bp, 46 predicted proteins | sample 7442481 | NCBI WGS metagenome assembly JACCDH01 (sample SAMN15323433, study PRJNA562643) | freshwater metagenome | isolation source: river surface water | place: USA:Blue River Watershed | collected 2017-08-15 | reverse complement strand
TTAGATAGTAGTCAAAGTGGCAAGAGTTGGACGCCTATTCGTTCGACTTTAGGTGTGAGTAAGTTGGTTACCTTTGGTATGGAACCAGCCAAAGTGGATCATGCTTTGATTGAATTTTTGCGTGAGAGTGAAGCGAAAATTTCAGAGAAACCGCAACGCTTGTTCGATGTTGGTGATCGTTTGTTGGTAACGGATGGGCCTTTTGCTGGCATTGAAGCGATTTATCAAATGAGCAACGGCGAAGGTCGTGTGATGGTGCTAATTGAATTATTAAGTAAGCCAGTCAAAATCGTAATGGCACCGCAGAGTCTCAAAAAAGTAAGCTAGTTAAGTTTTCTTATTAATTTGTTAAATTTCTGGCTGCAGTTAATTCAAACATAGCAGCTCAATTCTCCTCTTATTTACTCTACATCTCCCTAGAAATTTCCCCGATTTTTTCCCAACATATAGCGTTGTTGTGGCACAATTCGTTCGGTTTCTGAACGGGTGTTTTTGTCTCCGTTTTCTCTCAAGGTTTTCCTGCGCATGCCGATCGCAACACGGTATGGCGGTAGCGTCCCTAAAGCCTCAAAAATAATTTCAATAATTGCATCAATCTCATTTTTGTGAGTGATGGTCTCTGTATTCAATCTCTCAGTTAGATTTATTAGTCAATGAAATCCCATCAAGCTATTTCAGTGCGTCGCGCATTGGTGCAAGACGACACGCATTACTGGGTAATGCGACGTCTGCAAGAAACTCCCGATATTAGTCAACGTCAGCTCGCAAAAGAGTTGGGCATTAGTTTGGGTAGTGTGAATTATTGTTTGCAAGCCTTGGTTGATAAAGGCTGGATCAAAATGCAAAACTTTTCTAAGAGTTCGCACAAGATGGGTTATGCGTATTTACTCACGCCTTCTGGCATTACTGAAAAAGCAGGTCTTACTAGACGATTTTTAAAACGTAAGATGGAAGAATACGAATTGCTTAAAACAGAAATTGAAAGCTTGAAGGCTGAAGTTCCAGAAGAGCGGAGAACAGGCCTGTGAAAATCACTGTTGTTGGTGCGGGTTATGTAGGACTTTCAAACGCCTGTTTGTTAGCGCAGAACCATGAAGTGGTTCTGTTGGATATCACGCCCGAAAAAATTGCGATGGTTAATAATCGCAAGAGTCCTATTGATGATACGGATATCGAGAAGTTTCTCGCTAACCCTGCTTTAAAGTTACGTGCAACGCTGGATAAAAAAGAAGCGTATGAAGGTGCTGATTTCATCATCATCGCAACGCCGACTGATTATGATCCCGAAACAAATTATTTCAACACGCGCTCCGTAGAAGCAGTGGTGCGTGATGGCATGACGTTTAATCCGCATGCTTTGATGGTGATCAAGTCGACTGTGCCAGTTGGTTACACCGTCAAAACACGTGCTGACCTCGGTTGTGAGAATCTGATCTTTTCTCCTGAGTTCTTACGTGAAGGGCGAGCCTTGCATGACAACTTGCATCCTTCACGCATTATCGTGGGAGAGAAATCTAAGCGAGCAGAAGTGTTTGCAGGTTTATTGCAAGAAGGCGCGGTAAAAAAAGATGTGCAAGTATTGTTTACAGAATCAACCGAAGCAGAAGCAGTGAAGTTGTTCTCAAACACCTACCTTGCTATGCGTGTCGCTTACTTTAATGAGTTGGATACCTATGCTGCGATACACGGTTTAGATTCCAAACAAATCATTGAAGGTGTGGGTTTGGATCCACGAATTGGAACGCACTACAACAATCCATCATTTGGTTATGGTGGTTATTGCCTGCCTAAAGATACTAAGCAACTGCTGGCCAACTACAGTGCTGTGCCGCAGAACTTGATACGAGCAATTGTGGATTCCAACACGACACGTAAAGATTTTATTGCGGATTCGATTGTGAAGATGAATCCTAAGATTGTTGGGATTTATCGTCTGACGATGAAAACAGGTTCGGATAATTTTAGAGCTTCTAGCATTCAAGGAATTATGAAGCGTATCAAAGCGAAGGGCATAGAAGTGATTGTGCATGAACCCGCTTTGCATGAAGAGACATTTTTTAGATCGCGTGTGGTGAATGATTTAAATACATTCAAACGTGAATCCGATGTGATTATCGCGAATCGATTTAGCGATGATTTGAAAGATGTTGAAGAAAAAATCTTTACGCGTGATTTGTTTGGGCATGATTCGTAGAGTGTGGTGTTGATAACTGCATTATTGAGATCTTAGTGAACATACTTTTAACAGGCGGAGCAGGATACATAGGCAGCCATACTGCTGTGGTGTTAGCTCAAGCTGGGCATAAAGTTGTACTGCTTGATAATTTCAGTAACAGTAGTCCTGAAGTGATTGAACGTCTTGAGAAAATTTTGCAATCTCCTCTCGCTTTCATTGAAGCTGATGTGCGTGACACAGAACGACTCAAGCTAGTGTTAAGTGAGCATCAGATTGATGCAGTGATTCATTTTGCAGGGCTTAAAGCAGTTGGTGAATCGGTTGCAAAGCCGATTGAATATTATGCGAACAATATTCAAGGCACGATTAGTTTGTTACAGGCGATGTCGTTTGCTAACGTAAAAAAATTAGTATTTAGCAGTAGTGCGACTGTTTATGGGGATCCGCAGTATTTGCCCATAGACGAAGAGCATCCACTAAAAGCTACTAACCCATATGGGCGCAGTAAGTTGCACATCGAAGAGATTTTGAGCGATGTAGCACGCTCTGATAAAGAATGGCGCATTAACTGTTTGCGTTACTTTAATCCAGTGGGCTCACATGAAAGTGGATTGATAGGTGAGAATCCTAGAGGGATACCAAATAATCTCATGCCTTTTGTGATGCAAGTTGCAGCAGGTAAGCAGGCTGAATTAAAAATATTTGGCGATGATTACTCCACCCGCGATGGTACCGGTGTTAGAGACTATATCCATGTAATGGATTTAGCTGAAGGCCACAAAGCAGCGTTGGATTTTCTGGATAAAGAAACAGGTTGGCATGCAATTAATCTTGGTACTGGCACTGGTTACAGTGTGATGGAAATCCTGAAAATGTTTGAGAATACGAATAATAAAGTTGTTCCATTTGCAGTAACCAAGCGACGTGATGGTGACATTGCTGAGTGCTATGCCAACCCAGAAAAAGCTAAAAAAACTTTGCACTGGACAGCGCGCCATAGTCTGGCTGACATGTGCGCTAGCGGCTGGAAATATCAAAGCCAATTACAGAATTAAATTATTTAAATTTTTAAAACAGACAAGCGGATGACACAACAAATTACGCCAGTCATACTTTGCGGTGGTTCAGGCACAAGATTGTGGCCTTTGTCGCGCAAGAGTTTTCCTAAACAGTTTGTGCCACTGATAGGTGACAAAAGTCTCTTGCAACTCACTTTCGAGCGTGTACGTGGTTTAGGTGCTGATCCGCTTATCGTTGCTGCTGAAGATCATCGCTTCATGGTCACCGATGTGTTGCAAGCTGCAGGTATGTCAGGACATGTCATGCTCGAGCCTGTTGCACGCAACACGGCTGCAGCAATGGCGATTGCTGCTTTAACAAGAGTAGATGCTAAAGAAGATCTCTTGCTCTTTTGTCCAGCAGATCATCATATTCCTGATACCACTGTATTTATAAAAACCATACAGCAAGGCGTGCCAGCAGCAGAGGCCGGTGCGATTGTGACCTTTGGAGTGACGCCGAGTTTTCCAAGCACAGCGTATGGTTACATCAAACAAGGTAAAGCAAGAGCAGATGGCAGCAATAGCGTTGAACGTTTTATAGAAAAGCCAGATGCAGACAAAGCCACTAAGCTTTTACTCGAAGGTGGTGTGCTGTGGAATGCAGGCATTTTTCTTTGCAAAGCGTCTGTCTTAATTGCTGCGCTGACTAAACATGCACCGGACATTATGCAAACCTGTCGTGATGCGATGACAAAGTCGGCTAACGATACATCACCGAGTGGCCATCACTTTACGCGTCCAGATGCAAAACTATTTGCAAGCTGCCGTTCACAAAGTATTGATTACGCTGTGATGGAGCATTTTGATAATGTCGCCGTGGTTTCATTCACTGGCATGTGGAGTGATGTCGGCAGCTGGAATGCAGTAGCAGATTTGTCACCTGTTGATGGAGAAGGTAATCGTATAGAAGGTCAGGGCATAACACATCATGCTAAGAACACGTTTATTCATGCGCCCTATAGACCGGTTGTCGCTTTGGGTACGGATGAATTACTCATCATTGATACACCTGATGCATTACTCGTTGCTCATCGCAATAATGCTGAAGAAGTGAAAGATGTGGTTGCTAAGCTTGAAGCAACCAAGCACACACAAGCAGTCATGCATAGAAAAGTAGCGCGTCCATGGGGTTGGTATGACAGCATAGATATGGGTGATCGATTTCAAGTAAAACGCATAGGCGTTAAACCGGGAGCATCACTCAGTTTGCAAATGCATCATCACAGAGCTGAGCACTGGATTGTTGTGAAGGGCACAGCTGAAGTTACCTGTGGCAGTAAAACCTTTCTCTTAAGTGAAAACCAATCGACCTATATTCCTATAGGTGAAACGCATCGATTAAAAAATCCCGGCATGGTGGATTTAGAAATCATTGAAATTCAATCGGGTAGTTATCTCGGTGAAGACGACATCGTGCGTTTTGAAGATACCTACGGCAGAGCCTCTTAATTTTTATGAGCACACAACCAAAAATTTATGTGGCAGGCCATCGCGGTATGGTGGGTTCTGCCATTGTGCGTCATCTGCTAGCACACGGACATAAAGCAAATCAAATCATCACTCGCACACATACTGAGTTGGATTTAGTTGATCAATCAGCCGTAAGAGATTTTTTTGCAAAAGAAAAACCTGATCAGGTGTATCTCGCTGCTGCCAAGGTGGGTGGCATCCATGCTAACAATACCTATCCAGCTGAATTCATTTACGAGAATTTAATGAGTGAAGCGAATGTGATTGATGCAGCGTTTCGTAATGGCGTTAAAAAATTATTGTTTTTAGGCTCTAGCTGTATCTATCCCAAACTCGCAGCGCAGCCCATGAATGAACATGCATTATTAACAGGAACCTTAGAGCCTACGAATGAGCCTTATGCCATTGCAAAAATTGCCGGCATTAAGCTCTGTGAGAGTTATAACCGCCAGTATGGTGCGAGCCACGGAGTGGATTATCGTAGTGTGATGCCAACTAATCTCTATGGTCCAGGTGACAACTATCACCCAGAAAACTCTCACGTCATTCCTGCCTTAATTCGACGTTTTCATGAAGCAAAAATAAATAAACTACCAGAGGTCATGGTGTGGGGTAGTGGTAAACCTAAACGTGAATTTTTGTATGTGGATGATATGGCAGCTGCATCCGTATATGTGATGGATTTAGATAAAACCATTTACGACAAAAACACCGAGCCTATGCTCTCCCACATCAACGTGGGTTATGGCGATGATGTAAGCATACGTGAGACCGCAGAGTTAGTTGCCAAGACTGTGGGCTATGAAGGTAAGCTAGTGTTAGATGCAACTAAACCAGATGGTGCGCCAAGAAAATTAATGGATAGCGCACGTTTAAATGCATTAGGATGGAAAGCACAAACAGATTTGGCACATGGATTAAAGCTGGCCTATGAAGATTTCTTGCATGCTGAATCACGACGTGACTGAAAAGAATTAAAACGAAAATTTAAAAAATAATTTAAAAAGAATTTGCAATTCAAGATTTGAAATAAAAATAGTAAATAGAAATAAATAATAAACACAATTTAATACGAGTGAACAAACTATGACCTCCAAACAAAAAGTTGCATTGATTACAGGCGTCACCGGACAAGATGGTGCTTACCTTGCCGAGTTCTTGCTTAACAAAGGCTACATCGTTCATGGCTTGAAGCGTAGAACGAGCTTGTTTAACACCGATCGTATTGATCATCTCTATCGCGATCGTCACGATAAAGATGTGCGCTTCTTCTTGCATCATGGTGATATGACTGACTCATCAAGCTTGATACGCATTATTCAGCAAACACAGCCTGATGAGATCTATAACCTTGCTGCACAAAGCCATGTCGCGGTCAGCTTTGAAGAACCTGAATACACTGCCAACTCTGATGGCTTGGGTGTATTGCGTTTACTTGAAGCGATTCGTATCTTAGGGCTAGAGAAAAAAACTAAGTTCTATCAGGCGAGCACTTCAGAGTTGTATGGCTTGGTACAAGAAATCCCACAAAAAGAAACCACACCCTTTTATCCACGCAGCCCCTATGCGGTTGCAAAGATGTATGGTTATTGGATAGTCGTGAACTACCGTGAAGCGTATGGCATGTATGCCTGCAACGGCATCTTGTTTAATCACGAGTCACCAATTCGTGGTGAAACATTCGTCACTCGCAAAATCACTCGCGCATTAGCAAGAATTAAATTGGGACTGCAAGAGTGCCTGTACCTAGGAAACATGGACGCCAAGCGTGACTGGGGCCATGCTAAAGATTATGTTGAGATGCAGTGGCTAATGCTGCAACAAGAAAAGCCAGAAGACTTTGTAATTGCAACCGGTGTGCAGTACAGCGTGCGTGACTTTGTGGATGCTGCTGCAAAAGAATTAGGGATCGCGATAAGTTGGAAGGGTGAGGGCGTAGATGAAAAAGGGTTCGACGCAAATGGTAAATGCATAGTCGCTGTTGACCCAAGATACTTTAGACCAACTGAAGTGGAGACATTGCTTGGAGATGCAACGAAGGCCAAACAGAAACTGGGCTGGACACCGAAGATAAGTTTTGAGCAGTTAGTGACTGAAATGGTGAGAACCGACTTAACTGCTGCTGAAAGAGATGAGTTAGTGAAGAAGCATGGTTATAAGGTGATGGATTATAGGGAGTGATGAAGGTAAGAGCGATATTGGGAAATAGCAGCCTTACTTTAATGGGTAATACATAGTTATTTACTAATCCCAATCTCAAATGCGTTTTTTGAACAAAAAAATAAGAGTGTAATTTGAAATTAAACATCCTTGAATAAACAACTTTCAACTACTAGTCTTTTAATTAAACTTTGGAAGCATCTAAGTCGTCGTAGGCGTACTCAGTTTAGTTTTCTTCTGATTTTAGTCATCATATCCTCAGTGACTGAGATTTTTAGTATTGGCACTATGCTGCCTTTTTTATCAGCCCTGACAAATCCTCAGCAGGTACTTCAAATAAGTTTTGCACAACCATTCATTAATCTATTGCAGATTAGATCATCTGAAAATTTATTGTTTGCATTGACAGTTTTATTTGTGGCTGCTTCGTTGACTTCTGCAGCTTTCCGTACGCTACTCGCTTGGGCAAGTACGAAAATAACATTTTCTACTGGCGCTGAAATTAGTACTGAGATCTACCGTCGAACTCTGTATCAGCCTTATGCTGTACATGTTTCAAGAAATAGTAGTGAATTAATTAATGGGATCGTTTCTAAAACTAATAGTGTCATCTTTGGCACTATTGCCCCAACGCTAGCACTCATAAGTGCAGTATTTATGTTGTTAGTGATTCTAATTTTTCTTATTTCAATTGAGCCATTGGTTTCATTTACTGTTTTTATTGGCTTTGGAATAATATATTTTGGACTTGTACTAATATCACGTGCTAAAAAAATTCATAACAGTAAGTATATTGCCACTGAATCTACACAGGTTATTAAATCACTTCAAGAGGGCTTGGGCGGTATAAGAGATGTTCTTATTGATGGCAACCAATTAACCTATTGCGCCATCTATCAAGAAGCAGATCAAAGACTGCGAAATGCACAAGCAAGTAACGCTTTTATTAGTCAAGCACCACGCTACAGCATTGAAGCGTTAGGCATGGTTTTAATTGCTACTGTTGCCTATTTTATTGTCGATAGTTCGTCAGGTTTAAACAACGCAATCCCAGTTCTGGGTATGATGGCGCTCGGTGCACAAAGATTATTGCCTCTAATGCAGCAGGCCTATTATTCGTGGTCTAGCATCGTTGGAGGTCAAGCATCTTTGGAGGATACAATCAATTTATTGAATCAGCCATTGCCCCAAAATATTGAAAAGCAAAAAGTTATACCTTTACGGTTTAACGAGCACATAATCCTTAAGTCGCTTTCCTTTAGATTCAGTAATGAACTACCTTGGGTGTTAAATGGACTTTCTCTTCATATTGATAAGGGTTCAAGAATTGGAATTATAGGTTCAACTGGCTCTGGAAAAAGTACGTTGCTTGATATTGTTATGGGGCTATTAGAGCCAACTGAAGGAACTTTGGAAATTGATGGGCAGCGAGTTGATTCTTCAAACAATAGAGCTTGGCAAGTTCGTATTGCGCATGTGCCTCAATCAATATTCTTAGCTGACAGTACAATTGAAGAAAATATAGCTTTTGGTCAGCCCAGTATCGATATCGATCACGAGAGAGTAAGAAAATCTGCAATACAAGCCCAACTAGCTAGCACTATTGATTCTTTGCCTGATGGCTATAAAACGAAGGTTGGAGAGCGTGGAATAAAACTATCAGGTGGTCAAAGACAAAGAATTGGTATTGCTCGTGCGTTGTATAAAAATGCTGATGTTATTATTTTTGATGAGGCTACCAGTGCTTTGGATAACGATACAGAAAAAGCTGTAATGGATGCTATTGAGCACTTAAGTTCTAATCTCACAATATTAATTGTTGCTCATAGACTTACAACTTTAAAAAATTGCACTCAGATAGTTGAAATCGAAGCTGGAAATGTTAATCGGATTGGAAGTTATGAAGAAATTATTGGCTCATCTCATAACTTTCATTAAATAATTATAGGTACAAACGAAATGTTAAATAATTCATCGATTCTAATCACGGGAGGTACTGGGTCCTTTGGGAATACCTTTGTTCCGATGACATTGGAAAAATATAATCCCAAAAGACTCGTAATTTACTCGAGAGATGAAATGAAGCAGTGGGAAATGGCGCAGCGCTACAGTGGAGATTCTCGAGTCAGCTTTATTATTGGCGATGTACGTGATAAAAATCGATTAAGTCGAGCTCTTGATGGTATTGAGTACGTTGTACATGCGGCTGCAACAAAAATAGTGCCAACTGCAGAATATAACCCTTTCGAATGTGTTAAGACGAATATCGATGGAGCAATGAATGTAATAGATGCATGCATTGATGGTGGTATCAAAAGAGTTGTTGCACTTTCTACAGACAAAGCTAGTAACCCAATTAATTTGTATGGTGCTACTAAACTGGCATCTGATAAACTCTTCGTTGCTGGCAATGCCTATGCTGGAACTCACGAAACTCGATTTGCTGTTGTTCGCTATGGAAATGTAATGGGGTCGCGTGGTTCTGTTATTCCATTCTTTATCTCACAGGCAAATACGGGCGTGATTACAATTACTGACGCTCGCATGACCCGATTTATGATTACCCTAGAGCAAGGTGTTGAACTAGTTTGGCATGCCTTCGACGATATGAGTGGTGGTGAAATTTATGTAAAGAAAATCCCATCTATGACCATATTGGATATCGCTAATGCAGTTGCTCCTGATGTCGAGCAAAAAATCATTGGTATTCGGCCAGGAGAGAAGATACATGAACAAATGATCGGTTTAGAAGATGCTTCGCATACATTTGCTTATCCTGATCACTACAAAATCTTGCCTATGATCCATAACTGGTCGACTGATCCATTCCGAATTAAGGATGGCGTCAGAGTTCCTGATGATTTCACATACACGTCAGATAACAATAGCGAATGGATGCCAGTTGATTCGTTGCGTGATTGGATTCACCAACATAGTCATAAGTTAGGTAAGTTCTGATACTTGATGAAAAAATCGGTTCTTATCACTGGAGGGTCGGGCCTATTGGCAATTAACTGGGCGATATCAGTAAGAAACCGATATTCTGTGACTTTAGGTATTCATACGAGAGATGTGCAGCTAGCATCGATCAAAAGCGTACCAATCGATCTTGAATCAGTATCCAATCTTGTTAGTCAGTTGCAGGCTTTGAAAACAGAGATTGTTATTCATACGGCGGGATTGACAAGTGTCGAGAGATGCGAGGCAGAACCTGATTTAGCATATCGAATTAATGTCACTTTAGCGTCGAATGTCGCTCGAGCCTGTCATCAGTTAGAAATACCGTTGGTTCATATTTCGACGGATCACCTATTTTCCGGAATGGATTTGCTGGTTGATGAAACACACCCAGTTGCTCCTGTGAACACATACGGAAAAACTAAGGCTGAAGCGGAGTCTCAGGTACTTAATAACTATCCCATGGCTTTGATACTACGAACAAATTTTTATGGCTGGGGTACTCGCTATAGACATTCGTTTAGCGATACGATAATTAATTCCATGAGAACAAAAAAAACATTGACTCTATTCAACGATGTCACTTATTCGCCTATTCTGGCTGAGACACTTGCGCAAACCGCACACGACCTTTTGGATCGACAGGCAAACGGAATTTTTAATGTCGTGGGTGACGATCGGCTAACAAAATACGAATTTGGTCAACAACTTGCGAAATACTTTCAGCTTAATGCCGATAGCTTGGAAGTTAGTCGATTCGCCGAACAGACAAAGCTTGTACGGCGTCCTCTCGATATGAGCCTATCCAATCGTAAAGTCTGTGAACTACTTAGTAGGCCAATTGGCAGCATTGGTGATCAGCTTGAACAACTTCGCCAACAAGAAATCAACGGTCAAGCCAGAGAGATTCAATCAATATGATTCCGTACGGAAAGCACCATATCGACGAAGATGACATACAGTCTGTTGTAGATGTCCTAAGAAGTGGAATGCTTACACAAGGACCTGCGGTTGAAGCATTTGAGCAAGCCGTTGCTAATTATGTTGGCGCAAAATACGCAATCGCAGTTTCAAGTGCAACTGCGGCTCTGCATCTAGCAGCCATGATTGCTAATGTTGGTCCGGGTAGGTCGCTAATCACTAGTCCAGTAACTTTTATTGCGAGTGCTAATGCCAGCTTATATGTTGGAGGGCGCATTGTTTTTGCCGATGTTGATCCTGCCACCATCAATATGTCGCCGCAGTCCTTAAAGTTGGCCCTTGATACTAATCCCGATGCTTGCGCGGTTATCCCTGTTCATTTTGCAGGCTTGCCCTGCGACATGCCCACAATTAAGTTCTTGGCCGATCAAAAGGGGGTCACTGTTATTGAAGATGCTGCACACGCTCTTGGGGCCAGTTATCCAGACGGTAGCAAGGTTGGTAGCTGTGTGCATTCGCATATGACAATTTTTTCGTTCCATCCTGTCAAAGCCATAGCTGCTGGGGAAGGAGGCATGATCACGACTAATGATGAAGCTACCTATCGTCGTCTTCTTCGACTGCGCAGCCATGGGATTAATAAACTTGACGATCCTATGCAAATGCCCGAATTAGCTGAAACCAATGGAGTGCGTGACCCTTGGTACTACGAAATGCAGGAGCTTGGTTTCCATTTTCGACTCACAGATATTCAGTGCGCCCTTGGAATATCTCAGTTAAAAAAACTCGATAAGTTCATAGAAAGACGTCGGATTCTGGTTAGTCGCTATGACGAAGCGTTTTTATCGATGAAGAATTGTCGACCTGCCCAGTCTAATGGACGTGGTTACAGCGGACATCACTTATATGTACTTCGGATTAATTTCGGTGCTATTGGTAAAACCCGAGCAGACTTGATGCGGAAACTCAAGGAAATAGGAATTGGAAGCCAGGTGCATTACATCCCTGTCCCAGCACAACCGTTTTATCGTCGATTGGGGCACAACCCAGATATGTATCCTAATTCTCAAGATTACTACCGGCAAGCCTTGAGTATCCCACTTTTTTATGAGTTGACTGATTCACAGCAGGATCAAGTTATTGCCGCTATTAAAGAAATGGTTGGATGAAAATCGCACTGGGCACCGTCCAGTTTGGATTGGACTATGGCATAGCCAATAAGAGCGGGCAAGTGAGTCAAGCTGCGGCAGAGTCTATCCTTCGGGGTGCACGGCAGCATGGTGTTGATACCATCGACACAGCAATAGCATATGGCGAGAGTGAAACGATACTTGGCGCAATAGGTATCAGCGACTTCAAAATTGTGACTAAATTACCCTCGATTCCTGTAGATTGCCGCGATGTAGGTGGGTGGGTGTATCAACAATGTCTAAGTTCGCTCGATCGAATGCAGGTGAACTCCATCGATGGCTTGCTGCTTCACCGCTCTGAGGAACTTGTTAGCCCATCCAGCAATGAGTTAATTAAAGCATTTCAATGCTTAAAGGATGATGGGCTCGTCAAAAAGGTAGGTGTCTCAATTTACTCACCTAGCGAACTAGAAACTGTTACTCAGGTATGTGATATCGATATTGTACAAGCACCTTTCAATGTTTTTGATCGTCGATTATTGACTTCTGGTTGGTTGCACAAGTTAAATGAAGATGGAATCGAAGTGCACACTCGTTCGGTGTTCCTTCAAGGGCTTTTGCTGATGCACGAGTTAATGATTCCTTCGAAATTCAGTCGATGGCGTCATCTATGGCGGTCTTGGTATGACTGGCTTGATAAATCATCAATTTCGGCTTTGCAGGTCTGCTTAGCATTCGTACATGAATTTCCGGAGATCGATAAGGTGGTAATTGGAGTCGATAGCGTCCAGCAATTTAATCAAATAATGGATGCGGCAGTCCCGGCTTACCAATTGGATTTTCCGGAAATCACTTGTGAAGACGAACTGCTAATCAATCCTTCTAACTGGAATAGTTTATGAAAATAGTTGCTATCGTTCAGGCGCGCATGGGGTCAACTAGATTGCCCAACAAGGTCATGAGGCAGATTAATGGTGTGCCAATGATCGAATTGCTTCTAAAGCGTCTTGCGCGCTCAAAGGAGATTGACCAAATTGTGGTTGCGACTTCGATCAAGGGAGATAACTATCCGCTTGTTGAGCATGTACGTAGTTTAGGTTTTGCATGCGAACAAGGAAGTGAAAATGACGTTCTGGATCGATATATCCAGGCAGCAAGAGTGCATGAGGCTGATGTCGTCGTAAGGATTACTGGCGATTGTCCCCTTGTTGCCCACGAACTAGTGGATGAGTGTATTCGTCGTTTTCGGTCTAAGGATATCGACTACTTTAGCAACGTTGTTCCTCCCACATATCCTGATGGGCTAGATATTGAGGTAGTTACTCTGGCAGCGCTGGAAAGAGCTGCCATTGAGTCAGACAATCAATATGATCACGAACACGTAACGCCATATGTTCGTGAAAGTGGGAAATTTCAAACTGCTTCAATGCAAAATGATGATGATCTTTCAGCAATTCGTTGGACAGTGGATGAGCCAGCTGACCTTGATGTAATAAAGAAAGTATTCGAATATTTTTCACCAGATGTTAACTTTAGTTGGCAACAGGTGCTCGAGTTATATAAGAATAAACCGCAGTTATTCGAAGCTAATCAACAAATCATTAGAAACGAAGGTGCAATGATGGGAACTGGACAAAAACTCTGGAAGAGAGCAAAGAATGTAATTCCGGGTGGCAATATGCTTCTGTCGAAGAGAGCGGAAATGTTTTTACCAGACCAATGGCCGGCTTATTTCAGTAAGGCTAAGGGTTGCAGGGTATGGGATATGGACGGGAATGAGTTTATTGACATGTCAATCATGGGAATTGGGACCAATATTTTGGGCTATGGGCATCCAGAAGTTGATGAAGTTGTCAGGAAGACAATTGAGTCGGGAAATATGTCCACATTAAATTGTCCAGAGGAAGTGTACCTTGCAGAGCGTCTAGTAGAGTTACATCCATGGGCCGATATGGTCCGATTTGCACGCTCTGGAGGGGAAGCCAATGCTATTGCGATTCGAATAGCACGTGCCGCTGCTGGCAAGGATAAGGTAGCAATTTGCGGATATCACGGTTGGCACGACTGGTATCTCTCCGCCAACTTAGCGGATGACAAGAGCCTTGATGGACATCTTTTGCCTGGGTTGGAGCCAAAGGGCGTTCCTAGAAGCCTGAAAGGGACAGTGTTCCCTTTTAACTACAACAACTTTGCTGAGCTAGAGGCACTTGTAAACATGCACGATATTGGTGTCATCAAGATGGAAGTGGTCCGCAATATGGGCCCAGAGGACAATTTCCTCCATAAAGTCAGAAAGCTGGCAAGTGACCGTAATATCGTTTTGGTATTTGACGAGTGTACATCTGGGTTCAGAGAGACTTTTGGGGGCTTGCACAAAAAATATGGTGTAGAACCGGATGTAGCTATGTTTGGTAAAGCGATGGGCAATGGGTATGGTATTACAGCGATCGTCGGCAAGCGTGAAATCATGGAGTCAGCACAGTCGACATTTATCAGCAGCACCTTTTGGACGGAGAGAATTGGGCCAACAGCAGGCTTGAAAACTTTGGAGATCATGGAGCGCCTAAAGTCTTGGGAGACTATTACGAATATAGGTTTGAATATTAAAGATCGTTGGAAGAAACTCGCAGATAAACATTGCATCCAACTTCAGCATTGGGGTCTCCCAGCATTAACTGGATATACTTTCCAAAGTCCAAATTCATTAGCCTATAAAACTTTGGTAACTCAAGAAATGCTTGCCAAGGGCTATCTGGCTGCAAATAGCGTATTTGTTTGTACCGAACATACCCCTGATATTGTCGATGGCTATTTCGCTTCGCTAGATCCCATTTTTGGGCTAATCAAAGAGTGCGAGGAAGGCAGAGATGTGATTCCTCTCTTGAAAGGCCCAGTCTGTCACGCCGGCTTCAAACGGCTAAACTGATTTGAATATGCAAGTTATATTTCGAGCCGATGCCTCACTTCAACTAGGGACAGGACACGTCATGCGCTGTTTAACCTTGGCCGAGGAGTTGCGAGCCAGGGGTGCTGATTGTCATTTTATATGTCGCTTGCATCCTGGTCACTTGGTAATGCTGATTCGGTCTAGTGGTTTTACTGTTAACGAGCTACCCATGGGGACGGTGGATTTCCAACCTGCATTAGACGATGGGAAGGCTCTGACGGCGCATGCGCAATGGCTAGGGTGTGATTGGTGGACGGATGCTAGACAAACTCAAGAGGTACTTGCAGCAATGAAACCAGATTGGCTGGTTGTCGATCACTATGCTCTTGATGCCCGCTGGGAGACCTCTATTGATTCCTGCGTAAAACATCTGATGGTGATTGATGATCTTGCCGATAGGTCACATGCTTGTAATTTTCTGTTAGATCAGAATTTTTATGTTGACATGACGACTCGCTATCTAGGGCGTGTCCCCCCCGCCTGTGAGATGTTACTTGGGCCAAACCATGTTCTTCTGCGGCCGGAATTTACTCAAATACGACAGAACATACGAAAGAGGAGTGGTCAAATAAGAAGGATACTTGTATTTTTTGGTGGGAGTGACCCAACGAACCAAACGCGAAATGTGCTAACAGCGCTCCTTATTCTTGATCTTCCGGATGTTGATGTTGATGTGGTAATCGGAAGTTCGAATCCAAATCGTCTTGAACTCGAAAAAATTTGCGGATCAATGCCCAAGGTGGAACTGCACTGCCAAGTTGCCAATATGGCTGAACTAATTGAGCGGGCCGATCTGGGAATAGGTGCTGGCGGAGTTGCAATGTGGGAGCGTTGCTATTTGGGCTTGCCAACTATTACAGTGGTCTTTGCGGATAATCAGTTGAGAACGACAGAAGATGTTGCCAAAATTGGGGTAATCAAATATTTAGGTCGAAGCACTGCTTTTACCGCAAATGATTACGCAAAAGCCATCAAGGAGATGATTGATTCTCCAGATGAAATGCGCCTCATGTCGGAAGTTTCTTTGGGTCTTGTGCATGACGGTACAGGGCAAGTCGCTGATGCGATGGAGCGTATCTTCCGCAAATCTGCTTATTGAAATTAGGTATGCCTTTGTATTTATAGATGGAAGATTGAACATGGATCAGAAACTTAAGCTAAATGACTTGGGCTATTGGGAGATTTCAGAAAAGCCTACAGCCGCTGAATTACAGGCGTATTACGCGAACAAGTATTACCAGGAGGGCAAAGGCAGCTATGCACTGGCCTATACAGAGGATGAGCTTGCATATTTCAATGCTAAATTGGAGCAGCGTTGGCACGCATTGAAGCCACTGCTTTCAGAGAAAGGCTCACGAGCACAAATACGTGTTCTCGACGTGGGCTGTGGTGAAGGATATGCGCTTGCATTCTTCAGGGCGAATGGGTGCGAAGTGCGCGGTTTCGATTTCAGTTCAGCTGGAGTTGAGTCGAAAAATCCATCATGTAAAGACGCACTGGTGGCAGGTGATGTTTTTAGCCTTCTGCAGCAGGAAATCTTATCCGGCAGAAAATATGACGTGGTATGGCTACAAAATGTGCTTGAGCATGTTCTTGATCCTATTAACCTCCTTCAGTCCTTGCGCGAACTTGTTGCCAGCGATGGAGTAGCGGTTGTGACTGTACCGAATGACTGCTCCATTGTTCAGCGGGCAGCGCTTCAACATGGACATATCGACTCTGCTTTTTGGGTGCTGCCGCCTGACCACCTGACTTACTTTGATGCTGAAAGTTTGAGTTCAATTGCTAAGCATACAGGATGGGATTACTTTCAAGCGCTTGGGGATTTCCCAGTTGACTGGCTTCTGTTCCACCCTGGGTCGAATTATGTTAGAGATAAGGCGCAAGGAAAGGATGCCCATCGAGCGCGTGTTCAAATTGAAAACCTAATCCATGCCCAACCTATCGAGGCGAGCGTAGAGTTCTGGGCAGCAGCAGCACGGCTTGGTATCGGTCGTAACATTACGGCATTTTTGAAGCCGAAGGGTCGACCTTAAGCAAAACTGGAGAGAGTAATAGAGATAGTGATTTGCTTATGCCTTGCTGCTTCGCAACGTATTCATTGGCATGACGAATTGAAAGTTAGTGAGGTACCCTTTTGAAATTAGCGCTTTTGGGGGATGTGCATGGGAATGCAGATGCATTGATCGCGGTGTTGACCTCTGCGGAGCGGATGGGTGTTAGTCATTTGCTCGTGACGGGAGACTTAGTTGGCTACTATTTTTCACCATTGAAGGTGATTGACTTACTGGACCCATGGAGTAAGCATGTCGTTCGCGGAAACCACGAAGATATGTTGGCTGCATCACGGTCAGATCAGGCAATACTCATGTCTTTAATGAATCGTTATGGTTCGGGGGTACAAGTAGCGTTGGAGCAATTGAGTGAAGATCAGCTAAATGAACTCTGCGCTCTACCTCACCCACTCAAGTTGAATATTGATGGTTGCCGGATTCTTTTGTGTCATGGTGCGCCATGGGATCTCGATCAATATGTCTACCCTGATGCAACGCCGGACCTTTTGCGGCGATGTATCATGCCAGAATTTGACTTTGTTGTTCTGGGTCATACGCACTATCCAATGATCAAAAAGATGGGCGACGTCCAAATAATAAATCCTGGCTCGGTTGGTCAGCCAAGGAATCGCCAACCGGGTGCGCAGTGGGTGTTTCTGGATACCGACAGTCGACTGTTTGAATTCAGAGTTGAGCATTATGATTATGCTCCTCTGATCAGGGATTGTCGTCTTCGACATCCGGAATTGCCTTACCTGGCAGACGTGTTGGAAAGAATTTTATGAAGATACTTGTGACGGGTGTTGCCGGTGATATTGGAAATGGAATAGGCCGGATTCTGCGAGAATGTGAATTCGTGGAAAAACTTATCGGGTGTGACATACATGCAGAACATCTGGGTAGTCAGATATTCGATGCTTGCACAATTGTTCCGAGAGCTTCATCACCTGACTATCTTGATGCTCTACAAACTTTGAACGTAAAGTTTGGGTTCAATGCTGTTGTTGTCACATCTGAGCCCGAGTTACGTTTTTTCTCAAGTCTGGCTGATAAAAGAATTGCCGTTAATTTTCCATTGGTCATGGCCAATCAGGAGTCGATGAAAACCGGATTTGATAAACTTAAAACAGCAGAGTTTGTTGCAAGTTTGGGGCGACCAGCGCCATGGACAAGGTCTGTAGCAGTTGATAATCCACTCAATTATCCTTGCATATTGAAAAGCAGATACGGCGCTGGGAGTCAGGGTGTGTACATTGTTAGGGACGAAACACTTTGCGACTCCTACAAAACAATATATCCAGATTACATTTGGCAGGAATATATGTCGGATGAAGATAATGAATATACTTGTGGCGTCTATGGTTGTTCAGATGGAGAGGTTCGGACCATCATATTTCGTCGGAGGCTAGTTTCCGGCGTGACGAGCTATGCCGAACTTGTTCAAGACGAGGCGATCGAATCTTTATCTGTAGCAGTTGCCAAGGCTTTAAATCTTCGAGGAAGCATAAATATTCAGCTCAGATTAGGATCTCAGGGTCCAATGATATTCGAAATCAATCCTAGATTTTCAAGTACCGTTGTTTTTCGCCACAAGATGGGCTTCACAGATCTACTATGGTCGCTTCAGGAGCAGATTTTAGGGGTCAATACCAAATACAACTTACTGTACCCAAAAGGGACAAAGATCTATCGATCGTTCGATGAAGTAATTAATCCATGATTCAAGGTTTGACCTATATCGTCGCTGGCAGCAAAGTGTGGAACAGATATGACTTCAATGCACTGACCAATAATAGCCCTGGGAAATGGATTTACGTTTCCAGTGAAGATGAACTGCTTGAAGCATTAAGGTGTGAGTCACCCCGATATATTTTTTTCCTTCACTGGAATTGGCGGGTACCTATGAAAATCTGGAACTGCTTCGAGTGCGTGTGTTTCCACATGACAGATGTGCCTTATGGAAGGGGCGGTAGCCCTTTGCAGAATCTTATCCTTGCCGGCCATGACAAAACCATGGTCTCAGCATTGCGGATGGTTGAGGAGATGGATGCGGGACCTGTTTATGCGAAGCGACCCATGCTGCTGGCGGGACGAGCGGAGGAAATCTATGCTAGGGCTAGCGCGATCTGCATTGATATCATTTTATGGATGATTGAGGCGGAGCCTGTACCGAAACCACAATTGGGGGAACCAGTTTTGTTCAAAAGGAGGAAACCTGTACAAAGCGAACTTCCAGTTTTTGGTGATGTGAGTAGGATTTACAACCACATTCGCATGCTAGATGCACCCAGTTATCCTAGGGCCTTTGTTGATCATGGTGAATTTCGAATCGTATTTTCAAATGCACAACTGATGGATGGTGAAGTCGAAGCACGTGCTGTAATAAAGTTGCTATCAGAGAAAGACTAAATCATGACTTTTGAAATCAATGGTCGGAAAATTGGACCGGAGCAGCCACCTTATATCATAGCCGAGTTGTCGGCTAACCATAACGGCTCTTTGGAGCGAGCGCTCCAGACGATCGAGGCCGCGCATCGTTGTGGCGCCAATGCCATCAAGTTGCAGACCTATACGGCCGACACAATGACAATCGACAGTGACCGTCCTGAGTTTATGGTGAGAGGGGGATTGTGGGATGGATACAAGTTATATGACTTGTACAGGTGGGCGGAAACTCCGTTCGAATGGCACCAAGCCATGTTTGAACATGCGAGGAAAATTGGTATAACCGTATTTTCTACGCCTTTCGACGAGAGTGCGGTGGATCTTCTGGAGGGGCTGGATGCCCCCGCCTATAAGATCGCATCCTTTGAAAATACTGATCTTCCGCTGATTCGTTATGTAGCAAAAACCGGTAAGCCAATAATCATGTCAACTGGAATGGCGACGGAGCAGGAGATCGCCGAAGCTGTGGATGCAGCCCGAAGCGCTGGCGGTAAAGATCTTGTGCTACTGCATTGCATAAGCAGCTATCCGGCACCGATGGAGCAGGCTAACATCATTCAAATGCCTGAACTCGCAAATCGATTTGGAACCCTGTCGGGGCTTTCAGATCACACAATGGGTACAACGGCATCGGTTGCCGCTGTTGCACTAGGTGCCTGCATCATCGAAAAGCACTTCACCCTGAGTCGCATGGACAAGGGGCCAGATAGCGAGTTTTCTATTGAGCCAACCGAACTGGAAAGGTTGTGCAAAGATACGAAGGATGCTTGGCTATCAGTGGGAAAGACAGGTTACCAAAGGCAGATTGCAGAAGAAGTAAGCAAGGTATTTCGTCGCTCTGTTTATTTTATGCACGACCTACCAGCTGGTAGCATTGTAGGAACTTCCGATATCCGAAGGATACGCCCGGCACTTGGCCTAGAGCCAAAATACTATGATTCCTTGCTTGGCAAGCGGCTAAAGGTTGCGGTTAAACGTGGCACGCCAACCAGTTGGGACCAGTTTGATGAGTAAGACCATCCTAGTGGTTGCTGCACATGCTGATGATGAGGTACTAGGCTGTGGTGGTACGATGGCTCGACATGCAGCGGCTGGTGACAGCGTTCATGTGGTTTTTGTTGCGGATGGAGTATCTTCTAGGTTGGGAAGTGGAATTGAAGATATGGTACTTCGTAAAAAGGCTATTGAAAGGGCATGTACAATTCTTGGAGTTACTTCTTCGACCATGTTTGGCTTACCTGATAACAAGCTTGACAGTATCCCTTTACTTGACATCGTTCAACCTTTAGAGAGCATATGTGCCAAACTTGAACCAGATGTTGTTTACACCCATCATTACGGTGATCTAAATGTTGATCACAGGCTTACCCACCAAGCTGTTATGACTGCCCTTAGGCCCTTGCCAGGCAGTAAAGTCAAAGAAATCTACGCATTTGAGGTTGTATCCAGCACAGATTGGAGTGGGCCAAGCATGCCTCCATTCGTCCCCCAACTATCTATCGATATATCAAATTATTTAGATTCAAAAATGATGGCACTTGAATCCTATCAGATGGAGATGAGACCAACTCCCCACTCAAGAAGTCTTGAGAACATTAAACTCCTGGCACTTCACCGTGGTTACACTATCGGCTTTCATGCCGCTGAAGCATTTATGGTGCTTAGAGTATTGCGATGAATTTCATCACATTGCTAAAACAAATCAATCTAATTCTGATAACTTAGAAGATTAGATTACGTTGAGTCTACAGTAAAGTATTTTTGTTTTTTTATAGACGAAAAGCTTTTATTGAACTTCATAATTTAGCTCATTTAACCATGATATTAAGATTTTTACGATGAAATTTTTCATTGATTAAAAATATTTAATACCTAAATTAATTTATAAATCACAATAAAATTGACTGAATTTAAATCAACTGAATTTAAATCAACTGAGCAGGCACGCTTTTGATAACAACATCGCGGTTCTTATTGCGCCCCCTAAAAGTTTCGGATGTTTCAGAGCGCTACTTATCTTGGTTATCTGATGGAGTTGTACAGAGCTTCATTATTACCGCTCACGATAACGAAAACATTGAACAGTTGCGCAACTATGTAGCACAACGCGCAAATCGTAGAGATGTGTTGTTTCTTGGAATCTTTACTCATTCTGGCGAGCATATTGGAAACATAAAATACGAGCCTATCGATCCACAATCTGGATCTGCCGTGATGGGTATCTTGATTGGCGAAACATCTTGGAGGGGTGTCGGAGTTTCTGGTGAGGTTATAACCGCATCTGCACTTTGGCTCAGGGATAACTATCGGATAGATTCAATTGTCTTGGGAGTTGATCGCAATAATATTCAAGCCATACGCGCTTATAGAAAAATAGGTTTTAATGAGCAAGTACATCCATTGGTCCCAGTTAATTCGGCAGAAGCAATTTCAATGGTGTGGGAGCTATGAGAAATAGGCTACATTCTATACATGCTTATGCAGAATATGATGTGTATATCGATAGAGTCGAGCGATACATAAAGCCGAATATTTTTCCTATTTTAGGATGTGATGAAAAAATAGTTTTAAATCGCGTGCTTCAAAGAGTGGTGGAGTTATCTCTTGGACCATTTGTAAAGCAATTTGCGCGATTCGCTGAGAGTGATAAGTCAAATCTAAATTTACTTAGCAAAAATCTAAACCTTGATGGCATCGTTATTGATGCCAACTCAGGCGATATACACATAAAGCCAATGTTATTACTACGTCTTGTAATTGACTTTATGAAGCTTTGGCTGCTTGGTGTTTACTCAATTTTATGTACTTGTGCTGGCTCCAGTCGTGGTAAGGCTACGTTGTTATTAGGGATTGGAGTCGAAAGTATTTTTCAAGATGGAAGTGATAAGCGATTTACTGAGTTCTGCATTGATGGACCAATCTCGCCCCTCAAAGAGGCTGAACGCATTATTGTTCAGCATAGTACTTTTTCTGGTTCTTGCTCTGACGCTAGAGTGAGTTATGCGCGATACCCTTATGCTCAGTTAGCTAGAGAAATACGACTTGGTTGGATTAATCGTATTGTTTTGTTATGCCAACATTTGCTAGTCCCGATTCTCTATGCTTTTGCAACTATACGATTTCGTCCCTTGGCTTTGCTAAGTCGCGACTTTGCATTAGAATTTTTAATGAGGTCACTAGATTCAAATAAAATGATTGAGTGCGTAGTTTTTACAAATTCCAATTATACAAGTCAACCAATGTGGGCTCGCTCTCCTCGAACATATGATACTCATATGGTTTGGTATTCGCAGAATGCGATGCCACTTTTAATGAAAGGTGATGAATTTAAAAAAGATTTACCCAACTACAGATTCATGCAAATTGATATCCATTGGGTTTGGACTTCTGGGTTTCGGGAACATTTGCTCAATCACTTTGGTTTGATGAGAAATGTCGAGGTTGTTGGACCTGTAATGTGGCAACTGCCTGAACTGACTAAAAGGAAAGATTTTAGATTCAAAATCACTGTCTTTGATGTGACGCCTATTACAGATGCATATGCCCTTTCAGTTGGTTTGTTAGCGAATTACTATAACAGTACTAATTCTATTAAATTTTTAGAAGGTATCATTAATAATGTAGCAATTTTAAGGGACAAAGAAAATGCTAGTTGTTTGATTCAGTTAAAACACAAAAGAGCATATTCGAATTTTCACGACCTAGATTATATAAAACTTGTTTCAGATCTCAATGAGAATGGAGAGTTGCTTCTGGTCCCTTTCGATATCAATATTTTCCAATTGATTGAAGAAAGTGATGTGATCATAGTTGTTCCAAATTCTTCCCCAGCATATATTGGAAGCTGGCTGGGTAAACCAGTCGTATATTTTGATCCAACAGCTGAGTTACAGCCCACTTTTGAAGAGGCAGAGGGGATTTTATTTGCCTCCGGTGAATCTGAATTGAAGCAACATTTGCTATCTATTTACAGTAAAAAAAATTCCATACCAGAATATGATTAATAAATCTCGTTCATTTTAATGACACTGTCTAAATTTTTTAGGGAAATGTGATTTGTTTTATTTTTCTGACCAATAAAAATTTAAAATCTGGTATTGGATCAGTCATTAAATAAAGATTATTCGTATTTCCTTTAGTGTTAATTTTTTTGTTATGTGATGTGTAACTTAAATAAATATCTTGATGTTCAGTTTTTTATGTGCAGGCTATGTTTATAACTTCAAAAGAAATAAAAACCTTGGTCTTGAGGTTTTGCGAAGTCGACAGTTATCGAACGTTTAGCTTCACATCGGGACATTTAGGGGCTTTACCATTGTCGGATGACGAGATGCGGGACCATCTAGCTGAAGGTAATTTGCCTCATAGCCTGCTCAGCCAGTGTTTTATCTTCATGCTATTTATGCTGTTGCCTCTGAAAAGTTATGTGATTCTTTTTAGAGCCTTGCTACGCCGACATCTAAGTCCACCTCTTCGGTCGAAAAAATCACTAATAGTGCTATCTCTCGGCGATTCAGTAGATCATCAAGATCCTTATTTTGGAAAGCTAATTCAACACATTAAGCAAGAATTTGACTATTTAAAGATTGTCGGTGGAACTAAGATTCGTACCAATAAATACTATTTTGTTGAAGTCTCGCTTAGTAGACTATATTTATTATTGGCGATTATTATTGCTCCGGCCTTGCAGTTAGCCATCCTATTGCAAGTTCTTAAAATCCAACGGCAGATTGAGACTTTGAGTCTACGAAAGTTGTTTGTGCTGTTAGCTTTAAGAGAAATTAATTCTGGCACCACTTTGAATCAAGCAATTATTGTCTATGCCTTGAAGCAACATATTCGGCAAGACGCCACCTTGTTATATCCACTTGAGGGCAGAAACTGGGAGAAACTCGTTGTTGAAAGCGCCAATCGGCTCGGTGCGCGTACTATCGGCTATTTGCATTGTGCGCTGACACCAAAACATTTGAGTCTGATTAATAAAGGCTTTTTTAAAAAAAACGAATTGCCTAGTACTCTTATCACTCCAGGAGAAATGGCCGCTAAATTTCTTTCAAGGATTTTCGTCGATCTGAACGTACGCCAGGGTTATTTTTTGCGCGGTAGTGAAGGTAGTAGAAACCAACGTGCGCGAGCACCATATATTTTGTTTGCACTTACTGGAGACATTCGAGAAACTAAGGCAATTTTACGTAAGATATCTATTTTCGCTAAAAACATCCTTGGCATCATCGTGATTCGTTTAAATCCAAATGCTTCAAGTTATTCTTATTTGCGCAAATTTACTCTTGAACTTGGTTTGTTATTGTTTGACCCTATGGAAGCTGCTCTTCCACAGTTTTGTATCTTCCGTTCTTCGTCTGTTGCTTTAGATTATTTGCGCAAAGATGTTGTTGCGTTATATCTCGATACAGGGGAGTTAATATCTAATAATATTTTTGAATTAGAAGATAAATTATTAATTGATAGTTTGCGTTTAGATATTGATTTTGAACACAATCTCAAATTAATTACGAAGAAAAATCCACTAAACCATGATTTTAATGGTGGAAAGCTCGCTAACTATTATCTAGATCAGAATTTTTCAGAAAAAGATTTATCCAACCTATTGACACAAAATGATTAGAATATTTATCGGATTTGATCCTAAAGAGGAAATTGTTTATCACGTGCTTTGTGCCTCTATACTAAGACGGTCCTCCGTGCCGGTTCAATTTTCTCCGGTTGCGTTATCTACACTCAAAGGAGTGTTTAACCGTGAACGCAATGCTCTACAATCAACTGAATTTTCTTTTTCTAGGTTTTTGGTTCCTTATTTGTCCGGTTATGAAGGATGGTCCATATTTATGGACAACGATATGCTGATGCTTGATGACATCGCTAAGTTATGGGAAATGAGAGATGACCGCTTCGCGGTAATGTGTGTTCAACATGATCACAATCCTTCAGAAGATATTAAATTTCGAAACCAAGTTCAAACTAAGTACGAGCGAAAGAATTGGTCTAGTGTCATGCTGATGAATAATGCTAAATGCAAGGCGCTTACTCCAGAGTATGTCGAAACGGCTACTGGTTTAGATCTGCATCGTTTTCGCTGGCTTAAGGACGAGGAGATTGGCGAGCTACCTTCGCGTTGGAATCACTTAGTCGACTACGACCCACAACTACCACTGAAAAGCATTTCGAACCTGCATTACACTGAAGGAGGACCTTACTTCGCTGATTACCGAAAATGCGGTTATGCTGAGGAATGGTTTGAAGAGTATTACCGCACCATAACTCCATTAAAGAATGTATATTGAAATTTCCTCGTTAGGTTCCTTATGAGTCAAGACAAAGTAAGAGAGTTTTTCAATCAGCCTAGCTACTTAAAGGATAGTAGCGATCGCATTAGTATTCGCTCAGACATCGTCAAGAATTTCCTAGGTGAATGCAGTGATGTTCGCATCCTCGATATTGGCTGCGGCGATGGCAGTCTTTCTATACCGATGCTTAATGAGTCCAACCATATTACTCTCGTTGATATTTCAGAGAACATGATCGAGATGGTCAATGAGCGCATTCCCATAGCACTTAAAAATAATGTTACGATGATTAATGATTCTTTCGAATTGGTAAACGACAACGACCGCTTCGACATTGTACTCTGCGTTGGTGTGATCGCACATGTCCCCGATGTTAACCGCTTATGGAGCAAAATTGAAACGGTCTTGAGGCCTGGAGGGGTTTTAATTGTGGAAACAACTCCAAATCCATATCCGCTAGGCAAATTTTTGTTTCCTTACTACTACCTCCGGCGCAAACTATCTAAGCAAGTACCTAGCTATGCAAAGAATCGTCTCAAAGTTAGTGAGCTATTAGCTATGGCCAAAGCAATTGGCTTGGTAAAAAAGGAGCATGTTCGTTACAGCTTCCCATTACCCGGGATGTCGCATTGGTCTCATAAGATGAAAGAACGATATACGATATTCACTTTAAGAAATCCCATTATGTCTCTGCTAGGATCCGAACATTTATTCCTTTTTAAGAGGAACTAAATATGAATTTGCTTCAACAAAGGCAGCCTGACGAAATTCAGTTGATTTCGTCTCGCTTCGGGCCGAGATCGCATTCTTATATCCGTCTCAACAAACAGCAAGAGCTAAGTCGTCAGCAAGTATTGGACAAGATTACAAGTGGCATCTATAAGTTATCGCATCATGCTTGTCAGCTTTGTGGTGGAGAAGATTTTGTTACCATCGCTGAGCGCGATCGCTACTCTCTGCCGGTACGGACTTGCGTATGCCGACATTGCGGCTTGTTGATGACAAATCCCTTGATGCGGGGTCTGGATTATGCCGACTTTTATCAGAATCACTATACATCGCTTTACGAAGGTTTTCAGTATTCGCCAGCAGAGTTCTTTGAAAATCAAAAATCAGCTGGGAAGTGTTTGCACGATATAGTAGGTAAGTATGTCAATCTGAAAAACCTTCGTGTCGCCGAAGTCGGTTGTGCGGCCGGTGGCATTCTTTCTTATTTTAGTTCCTTTTGCAAAGATGTGGTTGGGTGCGATTACGGAACCAACTTCATCGACTACGGCAAGACACGGGGACTCAAGCTGCATATCGGCGGCGTCGAAACTCTTAGAGAAGAGCGTCCAGACGCTATCATTTACAGCCATGTACTTGAGCATATCTTCGACCTCAACAAAGAACTGGAGACTATCTCTGAAATTCTGCCAGTAGAAGGTCTCCTTATCATCGACGTGCCTGGTATATTCAATATTCCGAACGTCTACGAATCGGACTTTTTGAAGTATCTTCAAAATGCACATCTTGTTCACTTCACCGCCGAGACATTGGTCGCCCTTATGGCTAAACATGGTTTCAGTAAAGTTTACGTCGACGAGCGTTGCACAGGCGTATTCCGCAATATAGGTGAGCCGCAAGTTCTAAACCTCGTCGAAGATGGTGCCCATCTCAAGCTTTTGGAATTTCTGAGGCGTTCTGAAAATGTGCGGTTGCTTATTAAGGCCAAGCTCTTACCCAGAAAACTCTTGGTTTTCGTATTGAAGTTATTCGGCATTCACAAGGCATTACGCCGCCTTTATCGCGGCTTGCCAGATCCAGAAAAATCCTGAGGAAAATTTGTAATGACCTTACTTAAAGGCTCTGTTAACCCTGAACTTCTGCATCTTGTGTCAACTCCCATAGCCATCATGGCTGAACAGGGCTTGCGTACCTTCGCCGGTGTCACCGGTGACGATCCTTCAAATGCGCGTAACTTCGGCACGAGCTATGTGGTATTACTCAGTATCTTTGGTAAAAGTAAATTACTTGGTCGTATCATTGCCGGCGTCGTTGGCGCCAAAGAGCATTATTTCTTGGATTTGGACAGCGAAATTGCAAAGCAAGACTGGACTAATGCGGCAACCCTATGCGTTGTGCATCGGATTCCTACTCAATACCTTAACGGAAATGAACTCAGCAATGCTCCCGTGACTCATACCCATGCAGATTTTAGTATGTATCGCACGATAGTCCAGTATGCAGTTGATGGTGGAGGCATGGGCAGTGTGATCTATGAGACGCCGCCTAACTTTAATTTGTTGGGTAAGAAGCCGCACTTTCTGTCTTTCTCAAACAAGATATATATGCACCCTAAAAACGACAGTTTTCTTACCTTCCTGAACTACTCAGTGAGTCCGAACTACTCGCAGGCTGCCGATCTTAAGATTGAGTTTCGTGATGAGCTGGGTACCTGCATCGGAAATCATACACTTACAGTTCCGGCTATGGACTTCAGTTGCGTACGTGTTAGCGATATTTTATCCTCTTTCACTTCTCCGTTCGTAAGTTTTACAGCTGCATCAGTGACCTCGGCGCTAATTCCGCTCAGCATCGTAGTTCACCATCCCACAGGCGGTGTCTCGGTCGAACACTCGCATCCTCCACAAGAATATCTTATGGCGGACTGGTCTATTGTCAACTTCATCAAGATGCAAGCAGCTAAATCGTTTTTTGAGCGAAGATTATGTTAAGAGCTATATATCGTCGCGTCCCAATGCCAAAGGCTTTTCGTCAATGGCTTAAAAGGATGGTGCCGCTATCAATGCAGCGCCAACCCCAGTTTCGTAAGTTCGGTGTGATAAATGAATTGTATTTCTGGCGTCTCGATAACGGTATTGATACTGTTGTACCAATTCAGAACTATTTCTCTAATTTATTTCCTGATGTCGAAACCGTAACTCATGGACAGATTTGGGTTTACGACCGCAATGGTATCGAAATAGCCCGTTCTAAGTTTGAGCTTCCGCACAAAGGAATGTACTTGATTCGTATTAGCGAACTAGTTGGAAAAGATCACACCTTTGGTACTTTCATGTGGCATATCCGTATGCCTGATAGAGTGGCGACCCATGATTTGGTCCGCAAGAACTTAATGTACTTCACCGATCGTGGCTACATCTGCTACGAAAAGGATAATAACCAACCGACTTTTGTTCACGGTGTGGACCGTTATGCGGTTTTCCAGGGCCAAGAAATGGAAAGCAAGGACTTTTTTTATAGCCAACCCGAGCTTACCCGTGCTTGGGTAGCTGAATTCCCAGTTCATTCGGGCATGCAGTCTGCGATAGATGTAATGCTGTTGAACCGGACCCAAGTTGCATGCGACTGCTTGTTGACGCTCCACCGTAATGGAGGCGAGAAAATCTTCGAGACTCAACAAACCATCTTGCCTCGTGGCGCTGCTTTGCTTAAATTAGATCAACAGACACTAGAACGACTGTGCGACTTCGGTTATTTCATGGTAACCGGACTACCAACTCAGTGGGGCCGACCTGCTATCACTCGCCACTTTCCTTCCGGGGCAATTTCAGTAATGCATTGCTAGTTACCGTTGCATAGCTTTCTTTTTTCAAATCCAATTTATGCGCTCCCTGATTAAAGTTATACTTTCTTTCCCAATTATTCTATTGGATGCAATCGCATATGCTTATATGGCACTGCTTGCGCGAATCGTACCGAATGGTTATGTACCTTTTTGGCTCGATATTCAAAGTAGGCGAATTGCTACTCGCACTTCGAGAACCGTTCACTCAAATAGTGACGGTAACTATGAATTCACTTTCCATACTCCAAACGCATTGTGCCAGTGGCGTGTCGACACGTTTTCTAGTAAAGAACCGGAAACTCTAGAGTGGATTGATCGCTACGGTGGAAGCGGTACACTCTTTGATATCGGTGCGAATGTGGGGTTGTATTCGGTTTACTACGCTAAGACAAAGCCGGGAAAGGTCTACGCCTTCGAGCCATCTGTCTTAAATCTTGCCCTTCTGGCCAAAAATATAAACGTAAATAATGTCCAAAAAAAGATTAACATCGTTACAAACCCGTTGACGAATCTAAATGAGTTCGCCGACTTCAATCTTCAAGTTACAGATGAGGGTGGAGCATTGTCCTCTTTTGGTGTGGACCATGGTCAAGATGGCAAGCCGTTTCAAAAAATACTGTCTTACCCGACATGTGGCTTCTCATTAGACTATCTAATCGATAACGGCATAATCAAGGATAGGCCAGCATTGATCAAAGTTGACGTTGATGGTATTGAGCACTTGATCCTTCGAGGTGCACGTAATACCTTGGCTCATCCGGAATGCCGAACGGTGCTAATAGAGGTATTAGGAGATTTTGAGATCTTGTCAAATGAAGTGCACAATATACTCTCAGGGACGGGGTTTACATTATCTACACGTGATCAAATCAATCAGATCTGGGTAAAAGGCTAGTGGTGAGTAGTTATGAGTTAGATGCAAATTACTTTGCCACAAGATATTACTTGGTTAAATTAATTTAGTCGCTATAGGTATGCTATCTGTAGTCATCCCAACGCTTAATCGACCTCATGATCTAACTAAGGCTGTCGAATCTATACTTACCCAGACAATGCTGCCTGGAGAGATGATCATCATCGATCAAAGTCCCGATGCAATTTCTAAAGATATAGTTGAAACTTTGATGTCGAGAGAAAGAGATATATCTCTTAACTACGTTCTTGATAAAAAAATTAGTGGACTCGTAGAAGCCAAGCATGTTGCTGCTGGTATGGCTAATGGTGACATAGTATGTTTCTTAGAAGATGACGTTGTGCTTGAGACTACGTTTTTAGAAGAAATTGTCAAAGGTTTTAAAAATCATCCTAATATGCTGGGATGTTGCGGTATCGTTACCAATCCGCAATCTCAGTCTTGGTACTACACTTTTATATTTCACTTGTTCCATCGTGGTATCTATAGGGATAAACGAGTTGGCATTTATGGCAACCATATTGGTAAAGGACATGATTTAATCGAAAGTAATTTTATATCTGGAGGCCTATCGGCTTGGAGAAGAGAGGTTTTTTCTAAAGTTCCGTTCGATATACAAAATGGATTTCATATGTACGAGGATATCGATTTTTCTACTCGCGTTTCAGAAATATTTGGAAAGCGATTATTCATTAATCCAAATGCAAGATTGGCACACTATTGCTCTCCAATCAACCGAGATTTCTTAGGGGGGCGTCAGCGTAGAAAATTAATTGAATGCATTATTTACTATAAAAAACGAAGAAAATGGAGTGCAGCAAAAATTTCATTAGTATGGTTACTGATAGGTCTTTTTTTTGAGGCAATCTATCAGTCTATTTCTGCGAGATCTATGTCAGTTCTAAATGGATTTTTTAGAGGATTGATAGAGGGATTTAAGAAAAAAATCATAAAAACTCAGTTATGATTATTTCGATTACAGGCGCTACAGGGTTTATTGGAAAAAAACTTGTTGATAGGTGCTTATCTGAGGGACATGATGTAAGAATTTTGTCGAGGCGCGACTTTGATTCGAAAAAAATTCCGAGTAACGTGCAGATATTCAACTTTGATTTAAGTGAAGCTAATTTACCAATTGGCTTTGTCAAAAATGCAGATGTACTCTATCACTGCGCAGCTGAAACTAAAGACGCAGACAAAATGGATAGTACTAATTTTGCTGGAACTGATAATTTAATTCAACTGTCTAAAGGAATGATTGGCCGATGGGTTCAGTTATCAAGTGTGGGGGTATACGGACCCCATAGACTTGGGGTGGTGACCGAGGATAGTTTAGAAAATCCTAGTAATGTATATGAGATATCAAAAAAAAAAGCAGATGATCTTGTTAGGGAAGCACAAGTTGCTGGAGCCTTCGATGCGGTTTTACTTCGTCCTTCCATTGTTTATGGAAAGGATATGACAAATCAATCAATTTATAAATTAATTGAGACGATTAATCGAGGCCTCTTTTTCTATATAGGATCGAAGGGTGCTCAGGCAAATTATGTCCATGTGGAAGATGTCGTGGAAGCACTTATTGAGTGCGGGATTTTAAATGAAGCAAAAAATAAGGTTTTTAATATATCTAATGGTGGAACAATTGAAGAATTGGTTGAAGTTATAGTTAGTGCACTAGGATGTCGGCGCCCATTGCTAAGGCTGCCAGAAGGACTAATTCGTTTCATAGCTTCAGTACTTAGCGTGCTCCCAAATTTTCCTCTCAGTATGTCGCGTGTAGAAGCGTTAAGCAGTTATGCACAATATCCAGCAAATAAAATTCGAAATGAATTAGGATTTATTCCAAAAGTAACTCTAAATTATGGAATGGAAGAAATGTGTAGATACTGGAAAAATCATAATTAATTTTTTAAAAATACAGTTAATAACAATATCAATTTTCTTTGAATGAATAAATCAAAAGCTCCAGTGATTTTGTTTGTTGTAACTACACCATTGACGGCGAATGTTTTTTTGCTTAAACATTTTGAGGAATTATCAAAGCATTACAAAATAATCTTATGCGTTAATACAAATTTATATAAATTATCTACTACGATAATGGAATATGTAGATGTAATTCACTTCGATTTCCAGAGAAAGATATCGCCCTATAAAGATATCGTTTCGTTAGTAAAATTATTTTTATTAATTTGTCGTGTCCGGCCAAGCGTAGTTCATAGTGTGACTCCTAAGGCAGGATTATTAACTATGTTGGCTAGTTATTTTGCTGGTGTTAATTTTAGGTGGCATACATTTACTGGGCAAATATGGATAACACGTCGTAATTTAGAAAAATTTATCTTTAAGAAAATAGATAAGTTAATCGTATTTTTTTCATCTCAAGTTTTTACTGACAGTGAATCTCAGAAAAAATTATTGGTAAAAGAGAAAATTGCTTCTGTTGAAAAAATTTCTGTTCTTGGCTACGGATCGATTTCTGGTGTGAACATCGAGCGATTTTCTCCTAGCATTAATACAAAAAATGAAATTAGAAAAAAAATAGCGAAAAATCAAAATAACTGTGTTTTTTTATATGTGGGTCGTTTAGCAAGGGATAAGGGTCTATTTGATCTTATAGAAGCCTTTAGAATAACATTTGGCTTGCTAAATAAAATTGAATTATGGATTGTAGGGCCTAATGAGGAAGGCTTGCAATTCGAGCTTGAATCAATTGTTAAGTCTAATAATTTACCAGTTTCTTTTATTGGTCCTACTGATTTGCCTGAAGATTATATGAAGGCATCAGATGTTTTTGTGCTGCCAAGTTATAGAGAGGGATTTGGAACAGCTGTAATAGAAGCTGGAGCTTGTTGCGTGCCGGCTATTGCTTATCGTATAGATGGTATTGTCGATGCAATTGAAGATGGATTTAGTGGAATACTTGTGGCATTAAAAGATATTGAATCACTTTCTAAGTCAATGTTATTTCTAGCTGAAAATCCAAGAATACGTATTGAAATGGGAAATAATGCTCGGAGCCGCGTTGAGGATTTTTTTTCTAGTGATGCAATTACCAGTGCTTGGCTATCTCAATATAAAAATGTATTGCATTAATACTTTAAATACTATTAGAAATTAATGAAGCGATTATTCGATTTTCTTTTTGCATCTTTTTCATTATTCATTTTCACTCCTTTTTTTATTCTGTTGTTTTTAATGGTAAGGATAAATCTCGGAGAGCCAGTTCTTTTTAAGCAGTTAAGACCTGGTAAAAAAGGTATTCCATTTGTGATGTATAAATTTAGAACAATGCGAGATGCTTTTGATAAAAATGGTCTTGTCTTGAATGATGAAGATCGATTAACAAATTTTGGAAAATTTTTGAGAAGTACCAGTTTAGATGAGCTACCGGAATTATGGAATGTAGTTAAAGGTGATATGAGTCTGGTTGGTCCTAGACCTTTACTTATGGAGTATTTGCCACTTTATTCTACCGAGCAATCTCGACGACATGAAGTATTGCCGGGAATTACTGGCTGGGCTCAAATTAATGGTCGAAATTCAATAAGTTGGGAAGAAAAATTTAAGCTGGATGTTTGGTATGTAGATAACCATTCTCTTTCTTTAGATCTAAAAATTTTAATTCGAACAATTAAAAAAATATTTGTTCGCGAGGGGATTAATGCTGAAGGCGTAGCTACTATGAATAAATTTACAGGTAATTTATGAAAAAACTAGCCATTATTGGTGCTGGTGGACATGGAAGAGTTGTGGCGGATTTAGCAGGATTATTGGGCTGGGAATCTATTTCATTTTTTGACGCAGCTTGGAAAGAAAAAGTAACTGATTCTAGATGGCCATTAATTGGCGATACATCATCATATTTAGAGAAATGTAATGAATTTGATGGAGTAATAATAGCGATAGGTAATTGTGAAGTTAGGTGGAAAGAATTTTTGAACATTAAAAAGTCGACTACTTCATTCGTTACACTTAAGCATCCCTTTTCCTTTCTAAGCCAATACTCAGCAATCGGTTCTGGTTCAGTTACTTTTGCTGGTTCCGTAGTAAATACAGATGCTGTGATCGGTAATGCATGTATTATCAACGTAGGTGCAACAGTTGATCACGACTGTGTTTTAGGTAACTCAGTTCACGTTGCTCCCGGCGCACATATTTCTGGTGGTGTGACAATTGGTGATGGAAGTTGGATCGGAGTTGGGTCTGCAATAAAGCAGGGGGTTCATATCGGTAAAAATGTTATGGTTGGAGCGGGTGCCGTAGTACTCTCAGATATACCCGACAATGCTACATTTGTAGGAAATCCAGCAAGGATAATTTCCTAATAATGCTTAATACAAAATTTTCTCCCTGGCCGAGTTTTACTAAAGAAGAGGCTGATGCAGTCTCTGCAGTAATTTTATCCAATAAAGTAAATTACTGGACAGGACAAGAGTGCCGACTCTTTGAAAAAGAATTCGCAGAATGGTCAAATTCACAATATGCAGTTGCACTTACTAATGGGACAGTCGCACTCGATTTAGCATTAATTGCAGTTGGTATTAGTCCGGGGGACGAAGTTATCGTTACTCCAAGATCTTTTATTGCATCAGTATCTTGTGTAGTTAATGTCGGTGCGACTCCAGTATTTGCTGATGTTGATCTAAATAGCGGGAATATTTCTGCAAACAGTATTGCTTCATTAATTAGTTCTAAAACAAAGGCGATAATTTGCGTACATTTAGCTGGTTATCCTTGCGATATGGATCCGATCATGGATCTTGCGAGAATTCATAATATTTACGTCATAGAAGATTGCGCTCAGGCTCATGGCGCAAAATATAAAGGAAAGAGCGTTGGATCTATTGGGCATATCGGTGCATGGTCATTTTGTCAGGACAAAATAATGACCACTGGTGGTGAAGGTGGGATGGTTACCACAAATAATGAAAATTTATGGAGACGAATGTGGGAATTCAAAGATCACGGTAAAAGTTATGATGCTATATATAACAGAGAACATAAAAGTGGATTTCGATGGCTCCATGAGAGTATAGGAACAAATTGGAGGATGATAGAAGTCCAAGCTGTAATTGGTCGTATACAGTTACGTAGAATGGCTGATTGGCAAAAAAAACGCGCAGAGAATGAGAAGAAAATTCGCGACGTTTGTGAGCAGTATTCAATTTGTAGAGTACCAAAAATATCTGAAGATATTATTCATGCCTATTACAAGGCTTATATTTACACGGAACCGAATCAATTTGCAGAAGGTTGGTCAAGAGATCGTATCATGCAAGAGATCAATGATAGAGGCGTTCCGTGTTATCAAGGTTCATGCAGTGAAATTTATAGAGAAAAGGCATTTGAGACTTTGTCCTGTGTACCTCATAAAAGGCTGCCAAATGCAAAGATTTTAGGTGAGACTGCACTCATGTTTTTAATTCATCCATCGCTAACATCTGTAGAGATTGATGAAATGTGTAGAGTAATTGATAGTGTTTTGTCGCAGGCAAGTAAAAAAATACATAGCCAACAATCATAAATCCTAATTTTTAAACCACAAATTCAATACAAATTATTAAAAAATAATGACCCAATTATTTAAAAAAAATTTCAACATACAAGAATTACCAAAAAATATCCTGGTTGTTTTGCCATTTACCCTTTTTTTTCCTATCGGAATCATGTACAGCTTTTTAGCTATATTGATTGCTTCTTTGCTTTTATCAGGGGGTTATCAGGAAAAAATAAATAATATTCGCGATAGTCCTTTATTTATACCTGCAACAGCATTATTTATTATAAGTTTATTGAGTTCGATTTTTATTTCTTCGCCAGATTATCATCCGTTTGAGCACTTATTGCATTATCAAATATATTTTGTTTTGCTGATTTTGATTTCCGTTGGCGGCGGCCAATGGCAAAATAAGGCAGTGAGTATTTTTTTTGTAGGCGCTTTTTATGGGGCATCTGTTTTTTTTCTTATTAAAATATTCAATATTCCAAATTGGATTATTTTTAGTAGTTATCTAAAATATGCTGGAAATAAATCAGTTTCGCTCGGTATTTTTTTAGCAATCGCTGCTGCAATGAGCCTATTGTATTCAATGCATTCCAACGAAAAATTTAAGAAAATTTTATATGGCGTACTTTACTTATATTTTGCAATAGCAGTATTGTTTTTCGCTAAAACTCGTTCTGGGCACGTTGCATTAATTGCGCTGTCACTGCTTGCGATAGCAATGAATTTAAAGTTTCGAAAATCTAGTTTAATATTTCCTCTGATCTTTATTTTACTGATATGTGCAACGTGGCAATCAAGTCAAGTTTTTAGAGAAAGAACGACCCTTTTTGTAAACGATTTGATTGCTTTTTCTAAGGGTGGCACTCCAAGTTTGGAGGCCGCTAGACTTGAATTCTTTATACATACTGGCGAAATGATCTCTGAAAAGCCGATCATTGGTCATGGAGTAGGTGCTTGGAGAGCTCAGTATCCAGACAGGGCAAGAGGTCTCATTACCGCTGAGATGAGTGCCCCCCATAATGATTACCTGTTGTATTGGGCAGAGCTCGGTATTCCAGGTCTTATGGTAATGGGGTGGATTTGGTTTTCTTTGATCAGGTCAGGAAGGAATCTCCACAATCTTCATGGACAAATTTTAATCACCTTAACCGTGGCAACAATAATTGGTGGACTAACAAATACCATACTACGGGATTGGCGATTTGGTGTTCCTATCATGATTTTGACCTCTGCAGTATTTGTTGGATGTAATTCTTTTAGACCACACTGTTCCTCTGATTAATTTGATTTGAAAAAATTTCACAAAAGAAAATTTTTTGATTCAATTAATTTCCTCGTTTAAATTTTTTTCGTTCTTAATATGAAATTTTATTATTATTTGTATTTTTTGTGGCGGTAGCATACACAGCTATTTTTTTTATTTGGCATGACTTAAATTTTTATATAACTTTTTAAGAGAGATATTTTGTAATCTTTCTTTGAAAAGAGTACTTCGTATGCCCAAAGTTCAGCGTATTAAACCATAACAAAACGTTACTCTTCTTCGCCAAATCGATGTCTTAACCGTTAATTGAAAGTTCCTAGCCATGCTTGTAAAGAAGTAAAAACTGTTTAGTAAAGCAATTGCCGATGTCGCAGAATATACGTCAGCATGCATGTCGATCAGGGCAAGATCCTCAAATCGATCGAGAAAGAGTGTCAAAGATATGACAACAATAGTGATTAAAAATTTATCAGAGGAAGTCTCCTAGATTGAGAATGTTAGTGGTGCAATGATGGTAGTTATGTACAGTCTAAGGCGGGTGATTATAATCATTTTGTAGTTACGACTTTGTCTTCGTGTTGGATTCCTGGCGTCACAAAATTCGACCGATTTCTTTAATTGTTGATTTACGATATGGAGTTTGACAATTCATTGATCAACGGGAATTAGTACTATATATACATGAATAGTTAGCCGATCTTGCACTTATCAACAGCGTACCTCAGTACATACGATCTGATAAAGACTATGAATTCATTGGGAGGTGGTTGTGCAAGTGGTAAAGAGGTATAGATGTGCTAAAGAGTTATTAAGAAATTCTCATCAAATCATTCCTGTAACTCGTAGTTATTCAGATGGATTTATAGCTGTTGGTAATATAGATGGCCATACTAATTGGTGTCATGCTTTTGATAATTGTGATGTGGTGATTCATACTGCTGCTCGTGTTCATCAAATGCCAGGTATTTCTAATCATTCTTTAGAATATTACAGAGAAACAAATACTGACGGTACACTTAACTTAGCTCGCCAGGCATCGATTGCCAGTGTTAAGAGATTTATTTTTATTAGTAGTGTTAAGGTAAATGGTGAGGAATCAGATTTTCCTTATTCTGAGATTTCCCTGCCATGTCCATCTGACTTATATGGAATTTCCAAATGGGAGGCGGAGAAGGGTTTAAATGAGCTAAGTCGCAATTGCGCTATGGAAGTAGTAATCATACGACCGCCACTTATTTATGGTCCCGGAGTTACGGCAAATTTTGCTGCTATGATTAAATGGGTTAGAAGAGGATTACCTTTACCATTTGGTTCGGTCAACAACAAAAGGTCAATGGTTGCAATAGAGAATGTAGTTGTTTTTATTCTGCTCTGCGCTGATAAATCTAAATCTCCCAAAGCAGCGAATCAGACTTTTCTTATTTCTGATGGGGTTGATGTTTCAACAACAGAGTTGCTTAATAACGTGAGAGTTGCTTATGGTACTAAGACGCCATTAATAGCGATACCAGATAGTTGGCTTACATTTATATTGAATCTACTTGGCAAATCAGATTTGTCGACTCGCCTTTTAGGGTCGCTGACAGTTGATATTTCAAAAGTGCGTAACTTACTTGGATGGGAGCCAAAGATCGATATGCTGACTCAATTACGAAAGATGGCGGCAGCTATGTCAGAAAAATAAATTTGTTTCACAAAATTAATTGCACTATGATCCAAATTTTTCTATATATCTCATAACAGTATCTACCTTAGTCCATCCGCCTTTTGCCATGATTTGAGGCAAACTTGCGCCAGCCAATAATAAATCTTGTGCGGCTCCTACTCTAATTGAGTGGCCACTAATTTGTGAAACTGTTTCGTTATCTATCCCAGCGGAACTAGCAAGTCGTTTGAAAATCCTTCCAATCTGAGCGCCAGTTAATCCGTTTGTTATTCTATTGTTGCCTTTTATGCCGCGTAATATTTTCCCACTTGATATATTTGCATCAACAGTCCAAGCATTTATTTGACGATATGTTGGGTCTGTAATGTGCAGCCAGGTTCCAAGTCTTTCTTGGTCAGTTTTACTTCTTCTAAGTAGAATGCTTGCGCCATTGTTAGTTTCTCGAATATCGGATATTAGAAGGGAAGATAATTCGGATCTTCGTCTCATCGTATCGTAAGCAAGCATTAGTAGGGTGCGGTCTCTTTCTCCGCGTAAGTCATTTTGTATTGCTGACAGCATTAATTGCAGTCTATCTTTATTAATTGGTTCTGCTTGAGCGCATAGCCGTCCTAATTTTCTGTGCATTTTACGAATTGCAAGCTTTACCTCTGGCGACTTTGTCGGGTCATTTAAGCTAGACCATCGATGTATTGCAGCTATCGATACTAATTTTCTTCTGATGCTTGCTGAGCTGATATTAGTCTTTGTCACACTTTCGATGAATTTGGCTACTGTGGCTGGTTTCGCTGGTAGAGCTGATAATTTGCTCTCGTTGCAAAATACAATCAGCTCTTCAAAATCTACTTTGTAGGCACGAATAGTATTTGGCGCATAAGCATCAGCTATTGTATTTAAGATATTATTAAGTTTAGTTTGTTGGCTTTTCATTTTTTATACACGTGCCAGTGAAATTCGAGTGTTAAAGATTTATATTTATAAATTAATAATATTTTTTAGTTTAAAAAGAACTATTTAAATTCATTAAAGAACTAAAATATGTCATTTATACTCTCTTGTCAAGTCCGTGCTGCAAAGTCTATGCTTCGTTGGTCAGGAGACGAGTTGGCAAAGCGTTCCGGATTGAGTTTGTCAACAATAAGACGTGTTGAATCAGCTGAAGGTATTCCCGATGCCCAAACTGTAAAAACCTTAGTTGCAATTAAAGGAGCTTTTGAGGAGGCGGGAATTGAATTTATTGGATCCCCTGAAGATGGTCCCGGCGTGATTCTTCGAAGCAGATGAGAATTTTTAATTGCTAGTCTTTTTTATTTATTGATAGGCGAATAAGAAATGACGCGTCAAAATAAATCACCGTCCACATCAACTGCACTTTCCATTTCAGATATTGTTTCAACAGATCCTGTTCTGCCAGGTGAGTCAAGAGCACTTTATGATGCTTGCCTCAGATCTGTAATTACTGAACTAAAAGCCACAACTGCATTACAAATTTATCTTGCAGAGCAAATGTTTGAGTGTCTTTGGTGGATGCGTCGATATGAACAACAGAAGCGCGACACAATTCTGCGAGAAATGGTAAATGTACTGGATGATTCTGGATATGGCAGTAAAATCACTGAAAGCAAACGATATTATTTTAATTTGCTTCAAGAAGCTGATCCTTCTGAAGAACTTCTCGAAATACTAGAGAACGCCAATCACTCCATCGTTACCCTTCGTCAAGATGGGATGACAAGGGCAACAGGACAACTGTCTGCGACTGATGCTCGAATTGCGTTTAAGGCTAAGACCCTAGCCGGTTTTCAGGCGTCGTATGAGGCACTAGTTAACCGCAACATCAATCGCGAACGGCTAGAATTACAGAACGCCATTCTTAAACGCGATTTGCAAGCCATCGAAATGGAAAAGCCCTCCCGTGGCAAGTCTTCGTAAGCAGCAGGCGAGTAGGGCCAACTCCCTTCGATCTACTGGACCTAAATCCTCTCTGGGCAAACGTCTCGCCTCACAAAATTCTCGCACGCATGGATTGAGTGTCGTGTTGCCAGATGAGGTAATCGAGCCAGTAGTTGCGAAGTTGGTGTCATTAATTATGCAAGACGGTATTGAACAAAATGTAGCAAAGCAAGTCGCTATTAAGCTTGTTGATTATGAGCGTAACCTCGCGCATGAGAGAGCGACCTTTGTGAAGGCGACAGCAAACGAAGACGATGCACCAATTAATCAGGACGAGGTTCTTGAGAACATATTTGCTAATGCGTTAGTGGAGCAGGAGTCTGTCGATCCTAAGTCTTTGCGTATGTTGCCCAAACACCAAAAAGAAGAAAGGGACTGGATGATGGCGTCCTTGAAATTTTTGATCAAGACCAATAAGCGACACCAGAAGAGGGCGAAGGACAACTCGGACCGACACTACAAGAGGGCAGCGAACCAGTTTATTAAGGCCTTAAGGTCAGTATAATGCCCAATAAGATGGCAAAAATTTACAAAACGAAGCTAAGTTCAGGCAAGGCAGGCTCGCTATTTCCTCATAGCGCATTTATGAAACGCATATTTGAGCTTTTTATCTGTTTTATCGCAGTTTTGATTCTGCTCCCATTTTTTTATTCATCATACTGGCAGTCTGTTTAACCTCACGTGGTCCAGCACTTTATTCGTCTGATCGCGTTGGTCTAAATAATTTAATTTTCAGAATGCTGAAGTTTCGTACGATGCAGATCAACACACCCGCCGTGGCTATGCACTTACTCTCTAATCCCGACCAATACCTAACGCTCATTGGTTCTTTTTTGAGTAAGACAAGCCTTGACAAATTGCCGCAGCTCTGGAGCATCATGGGGGGTGATATGAGTATTGTGGGGCCACGTCCTGCGTTGATTAATCAAGATGACTTAATTGCATTGCGAGCGAAACGTGGTGTGTGTTAATTAATACTAGGATTAAATGGTTGGGCACAAATTAATGGTCGTGACGAGTTGCCTATCCCTGATAATGTCAAACTTGATGTTGAATATTTACAGAGACAGTCATTTTGGTTTGATATAAAAATACTTTGGTTCACTTTTATTAAGGTTGTGCGTCGTGATGGTGTGTCACACTAATTATATTAATTGAAAAATTCACATGCTGTTTAAAAATTTAGCGCTGCCTGTTTTGTCACTGCCTCGTGTTGCGAAGCGCTTGTTCGTATTACTGGTTGATGCAAGCCTTTGTATCTTCACTGTGTGGTTTGCCTTTTATTTGCGCTTAGGTGAATTCGTTTCACTGTCTGGTCCTGCATTAGCAGCTGCTCTTTCATCGATTGCGATTGCACTTCCTGTCTTTATAATTTCGGGTTTGTATCGCGCTATTTTTCGTTATAGCGGATGGCCTGCATTAATGACTGTGAATAAAGCCGCTGCTGTTTACGGTTTGATTTACGCGACTCTTTTTACTGCAATTGGTTTTCAAGGTGTACCGCGCACTGTGGGTTTGATTCAACCTATCTTGCTTGTGTTTGCAGTCGGTGGTTCGCGCGCTCTTGCGCGTTTTTGGTTAGGTGGGATTTATCAAAGCCAGTTGAAACTCGCTGATCTGCCTAAGGTTTTAATTTATGGCGCAGGTTCTGCAGGTCGCCAACTAGCTGCTGCGATGAACAATAGCCACGAGATGCGCGTGGTGGGATTTTTAGATGATGACGACAGGTTACATGGTCATGTCTTAAACGGTCAGCCTATCTTTAGTCCAGCTGATCTGCCTAGTCTAGTTGTGTCATTAAAGGTGAGCGATGTCTTACTCGCGCTACCTTCTATGAATCGCAAGCGCCGCATTGAGATACTTGAGCAGATACGACTAGCGCATGTCTCTGTACGTACGCTGCCTAGTGTGATGGAGCTTGCGCAAGGTAAGGTCACCACCTCTGATTTACGTGACTTAGATATTGATGATTTACTCGGTCGTGAATCTGTCGCACCTAATCATATTTTGTTAGGCAAAAATATTACTGACAAAGTTGTTTTGGTGAGTGGTGCAGGTGGTTCAATTGGTAGTGAGTTGTGCAGACAAATTATGCAACTCGCGCCTAAAGAATTACTCTTGATTGAGCAGAGCGAGTTTGCGCTTTATGAAATTCATCAAGAGCTTCATCAAAAGTTTGAAAACACCTCAATTCGTTTAGTCCCGCTGCTGGCATCGGTGCGTGATGCAGAGCGTATGCGTGAAATCATGTCAACCTGGAAGCCAGATACGGTGTATCACGCAGCAGCTTATAAGCATGTGCCTTTGGTTGAACATAATCCTGCTGAAGGTGTAAAAAATAATGTCATTGGCACGCTCACCATTGCGCGTGCAGCTGCTGAACATCAAGTGGCAGATTTTGTGTTGATTAGCACGGATAAAGCAGTGCGACCCACTAACATCATGGGTGCGAGTAAGCGCTTGGCAGAGATGGTGTTGCAGGGTTTGGCAGGCAATGCTTCTTCAACAAAATTCACCATGGTGCGCTTTGGGAATGTGTTGGGTTCATCAGGTTCTGTGGTGCCTAAGTTTCGTCAGCAAATTCGTGATGGTGGACCCATCACTCTCACACATGCTGATGTCACGCGTTATTTCATGACCATTCCTGAAGCAGCGCAGTTGGTGATTCAAGCCAGTGCTATGGCTAAGGGTGGGGATGTGTTTGTATTGGATATGGGTGAGCCTGTAAAGATTATGGATCTCGCTCGCCGCATTATTGAATTGTCCGGACTTACAGTGCGTGATGATGCAAATCCTGATGGCGATATTGAGATTGAAGTGACAGGTCTTCGCCCTGGTGAGAAGTTGTATGAAGAGCTACTCATTGGTGACATCCCGCAACCTACTTCACATCCACGCATTATGAAGGCGAGGGAAGATTGCCTACCGTGGGTTGAGTTAGAACAAAAGCTACAATCTTTGCAGATGGCTTTAGATGTGAATGATGTAGCAGTGGTGAGAGCCATGCTGCAGCAGTTGGTAAGTGGCTATCAGCCCAGTGGTGAGATTGTCGATTGGGTGCATCTAGAACAAGAGGCGGAGATAGCGATACAGTAGATTAGGCTATCCATGCGGCGCAATACATTGCGCCCTACGATTAATCAGTGATTAAGTAGGGACGATTAGCGAAGCGTAATCGTCAGAGTAGTCAATCGTAAGCAAATTCATACGTACGATTACGCTTCGCTAATCGCACCTACAATTTATAGAAATTAATTTATTGCGGCTTGCTAAGGAGTCGTTGTTAAGAACAGCTGAGGGCTTTTAACTCAGCTGTTTTTTTATGTGTATTTTTTATATTCTGCGCCGTCTGATATTTTTCAAGAAAATCAGAAGCACCCCCAATTTTTTTTTAGTAAAAAGGCATTATTTTTGCAAAATTTAACTTTCCTTAGAAATAATTATGATTTAATATTTCAACAGAAAGAAATATAGCTATGTATGCCTCTAACCTAAAACCTATCACGACTGCTGATTCGTCCCAGATCTTGTCCAAAGCGGTAACCAGAGCAGCGGAACGCTTGGGTATTTCTCGTGCCTCGTTAGCCAAAGTATTAGGAGTTAGTCCTGCTTCTGTAACGCGACTTTACAGCGGCGAATACAAGCTCGATGAACGACGTAAGGAATGGGAATTTGCTTTGCTATTTGTTCGTGTGTTTCGTTCCCTTGATTCCATCGTTGGCGACGAAGCTACAGCACGCAAGTGGATGAGTAGTGAAAATCGTGGGCTTAATGGCAAGCCGATTGATCTGATTTGTGAAACGGAAGGATTAGTTCGTGTCATTCACTACTTGGACGCCTCACGCGGTCTTATCTGAAGCGTTTCACTGGCAAGGGCAAGTTTGGCGTATGGTGGAATCACAGCATATCGCCTCCACGATGAAACTAGTTGATAACCGAGAAGAGCAAGATGTCCTCGAGTCCCTGCTTGAATTAAGCAAGCCTGTGCAGAGGAAGGGACAAGGTGATCTTGATTATTTATTAGCGACACCGTTTCGTTATGACCCTAAACGAGGTGGTTCGCGCTTCAGAGATGTTTCAGATACAGGCGTTTTTTATGGCGCAGAAACAGTGCGAACTGCCGCTGCTGAACTCGGTTATTGGCGCTGGAAGTTCTTGCAAGATGCCATTGATCTTGATCGTATCGAACCTGTTGCACACACGGCGTTTCGAGCTGAGATAGAGACAAACATCGTTGATCTTCAGCTGCCACCTTTTAATTTATATGCTGATGTTTGGTTACATCGATCGGACTACAATCAAACACAACAATTTGCTCGAGTGGTTCGTGAGGCTGAAGTGGGTGGAATTCGTTATCAGTCAGTCAGAGATCCACAACCATCATGGTGTTTAGCATTACTGACCCCAACAGGCTTTGCAAAACCTAAGCCTTATAATGAACAGCAAACTTGGTATCTGGCAGTCTCTCGACATGATGTGACATTTAGGAGTGACACTGCATCGATGTCTTTTTCTGTGTTGGAGTGGTGAGTGAAATCAAACTCGCAAGCTTTATTTCTTGCCGGACATTTATTTGACTGAGCTCTAATTTCATGAACTATGATTCGTAAATAAGTCATTTAGTCCTTTATGAATCATTAATGAATCAAAATGAGCAAGCCTGCTATACGTCCTTATTCTCATTACTGTTCAGATGCACTAGCGCTCTTGGGGCAACTCGTGCGCGAAGGTCGTTTAGAAAAAAATATGACGACCTCTGATTTAGCCATGCGAGCTGGTATCTCACGTTCTTTACTTCAGCGAATTGAGAGGGGAGATGCGGGTTGCTCTATTGGTGTAGTCTTTGAAGTGGCAGCAATATGTGGGGTAGCACTATTTCAGCAGGATCAGCGATTAATGGCCACGACATTAGCGCTCCATCGCGAGAAAATGTCTTTGTTGCCTAAGTCGGTAAGAAAAAGTTCTGAGCGGTTGAAAGATGACTTCTGACTGTTCGAGTAAGATTAAACGATAGCTGCCTATATCAGGCCAGCAGGCTTCTCAAGCGATGCTTATCCTTGGTTCAGATCGTAGTAGTCAAGTCAGGACATGCATTGCTGCTGCATCTATTTTTTTACTTAGTCATAACGATGCAATTGAGATTGTGAATCATCAAGTCAGAGTGATAGAAAACGAATGGCACTCTATTTGTGATGAAGCTTTGCTCAGTGAAGTGGATAGGGCGTTGTTATGGAGACGTCAATTTCTCAATCCCTTTGCTTTTATAGATGCTCCTAAAGGCGTTCTTCATCCTCGGGCACTTTCATGATTTTCAAGCTTAACTTCTCACTCTGGCAAAATACGCTTACGTATTGATATTGCAGGGATTCCTTATGCATGTGTTGTTGGTAGAAGATGACTTGATCTTGGCAGATGGTATTGCGCGCATTTTGACTGGTCATGGCATGGTGGTAGATGTCGTACACAATGGTCTGGAGGCGGATCAAGCACTTTCTTCGCGTGCAGTCTCGGTGATTGTGTTGGACATAGGTTTGCCAGGTATAGATGGCTTTGAGGTCGTGCGTCGTTTGCGTTCTCGTGGTGCCACGATTCCCGTTTTGTTATTAACTGCGCGCGATGATGTGCAGGATAGGGTGCGTGGTCTGGAATTAGGCGCTGATGATTACC
>JACCDH010095512.1_pt1 | contig 46201 bp, 46 predicted proteins | sample 7442481 | NCBI WGS metagenome assembly JACCDH01 (sample SAMN15323433, study PRJNA562643) | freshwater metagenome | isolation source: river surface water | place: USA:Blue River Watershed | collected 2017-08-15 | reverse complement strand
GGAGAAAACCATGAGCTTTCAACAAGGACTGAGCGGTCTGTCTTCTTCCTCCAAGACGCTGGAGGTGATCGGCAACAACGTCGCCAATGCGAACACGGTCGGCTTCAAGCAGTCGCAGGCGATCTTCGCGGATGTGTACGCGGCCTCGATCGACGGCAGCGGCAATTCGCAGATCGGCATCGGTACGCGCCTGACCGAAGTCGCGCAGCAATTCACGCAGGGTAACGTGACTGCGTCAAACAATCCGCTCGACATCGCGATCAACGGCGGCGGCTTCTTCCGCATGGACACGGAGGGCGCGGTGACCTACTCGCGCAATGGCCAGTTCCAGCTCGACAAATCGGGCTATATCGTCGACGCCCAGGGCGCGAAGCTGACCGGCTACATCGCCGACGCACGCGGCGTGCTGTCGACCGGGTCTGCGTCGCCGATCACGATCCGCACCTCGGACCTGCCGCCGCAGGTGACCGCCACCGTCGATTCGGTGCTGAACCTCGACTCGCGCCAGGACGTTCCGGCAACGACGCCGTTCTCGATGAGCGACCCGACCACGTACAACAACGCGACCTCGGTATCGGTGTTCGATTCGCTCGGCAACGCACATGTGATGCAGACCTTCTACGTGAAGACGGCCGCCGGCGCGTGGGACGTGTACGCGGCGGCCGACGACAACCTCGTCAATGGCGGCGCGGCCGTCGGCAGCCTCGCGTTCGGCACTGATGGCGCGCTGACCGCGGCGTCGCAGGCGGCGCTGCCGATCAACGTGTCGATCCCGGTGACGACCGGCGCGGCCAACCCGCTGGTGGTCGGCATCGATTACACCAACACCACGCAATTCGGTTCCAGCTTCGCGGTGAACAAGCTCGACCAGGACGGCTTCACGTCGGGCCGCCTGTCCGGCTTCGGCATCGCGCCCGACGGCACGGTGATGGGACGTTACACGAACGGGCAGTCGGCGGTGCTGGGGCAGGTGGTGCTGGCTTCGTTCGCGAACCCGAACGGCCTGCATCCGCTGGGCGGCAACCAGTGGGCGGAGACGGCGGAGTCCGGCAGCCCGATGGTAGGCAGCCCGGATTCGGGCAACCTCGGCGCGCTGCAGGCCAACGCGGTTGAGGACTCAAACGTCGACCTCACCGCCGAGCTGGTCAACATGATCACCGCGCAGCGCAACTACCAGGCCAATGCGCAGACGATCAAGACGCAGGACCAGATCATGCAGACGCTGGTGAACCTGAGGTAAGGACGATCTTCGAAAAGCCACTGGATTCCGGCTTGCGCCGGAATGACGGTATGGAAGCTGTCGGCCTCAAATTCGTCATCCCGGCGCAGGCCGGGATCCAGCGTCTTTGACTTTCCGAAAATTCTTGTCTTAGTGGACGACGAACCGAATCATGGACCGCCTCATTTACATCGCCGCCACCGGCGCCAAACAGGTGATGGAACAGCAATCCACCACCGCGCACAATCTCGCGAACCTGAACACCACGGGCTTTCGCGCGCAGATGGACAGCTTTCGCTCGGTGCCGGTGCAGGGCCCGAGCCTGCCGACGCGCAGCTATGTGCTCGACGCCACCACCGGCGCCGACTTCGCGCAGGGCGTGGTGCAGCAGACCGGCAATCCGCTCGATGTCTCCGTCAAGGGCAGCGGCTGGATCGCGATGCAGGCGGCCGACGGCAGCGAGGTTTACACGCGCAACGGCAGCCTGCAGGTCAGTGACGCCGGTGTGCTGGTCGGCGAGCGCGGGCTGGCAGTGGCCGGCGATGCCGGGCCGATCACGCTGCCGCCGGAAGGCCGCGTCGCCATCGCGCCGGACGGCACCGTCAGCACGATGGACGCGCGCGGCGTGTCGACGGCAGTCGGCCGCATCCGTCTGGTCAATCCGGCCAACACCGAGCTGCAGCGCGGCGATGATGGCCTGTTCCGCACGAAGGGCGGAGGGCCGGTGCAGGCCGATGCGGCCGTCACGCTGTCGCCCGCCAGCCTCGAGGGCAGCAATGTGAATGCGGTCGAATCCATGGTCGGCATGATCGCGCTGGCGCGCGCGTTCGAGCTGCAAATGAGCCTGTTGAAGAACGCCGAAAGCAACGAGGCAAAAGCCAGCCAGATCCTGTCAATGAATCCCTAAGCGCTGACACAAAATCATCCACAGGCAAACACCGTCAGGAGCGCACCGCCATGATGAAATCCCTGTGGATCGCAAAGACCGGACTCACCGCGCAGCAGGCGCAACTCGACGTCATTTCCAACAACCTCGCCAACGTCGGCACCAGCGGCTTCAAGCGCTCGCGCGCCGTGTTCGAGGACCTGATGTACCAGACCACGCGCGCCGCCGGCGCGCAGTCGTCGCAGCAGACGCAGGTCGCATCGGGCATGCAGGTCGGCACCGGCGTGCGGCCCGTGGCGACCGAGCGCCTGTTCACGCAGGGTAACCTGCAGCAGACCAGCAACCCGAAGGATGTCGCGATCCAGGGCAATGGCTTCTTCCAGGTGCTGATGCCGGACGGGACCACCGCATACACGCGCGACGGCTCGCTGCAGATCAGTGCAGAAGGACAGCTGGTGACGCCGAGCGGTTATCCGGTACAGCCAGCCGTCACCCTCCCGGCCAACGCGACCAGCATGACCATAGGCAGCGACGGCACGATCACGATACAGCCGCCCGGCTCGTCGCAGCACACCCAGGTCGGCACGCTGCAGGTCGCGCAGTTCAACAATCCGGCCGGGCTCGAGAGCCGCGGCGAGAACCTGTATTCCGAGACGCCGTCCTCCGGCGCGCCCAATACCGTCACGCCCGGCACCAACGGTGCCGGCGTCCTGATGCAGGGCTATGTCGAAACGTCCAACGTGAACGTGGTCGAAGAGCTGGTCAACATGATCCAGACCCAGCGCGCGTACGAAATCAACAGCAAGGCGATCAATACCGCAGACCAGATGCTGCAGCGCCTTGGCCAGCTGTAAGGGAAACAAACCATGGCCAATACCACGCATCCGCGCCACCCGGCGATGAATGAAATCGCCGGCATAGGCATGCGCGTGCTGCTGACCGCGTTTGGGTGCGGCGTGCTGGCGACGATGGTTGCGCTGGTCGCCGGCTGCGCCAGCACGCCGGATTCGATCGTCGAGCCGGCGGTCGCGGCTAGGCCGGCAGCGCGCGCGCCTGCAGCACGCAATGGCGCGATCTATGACTATGCGAGCTACCGCCCGCTGTTCGAGGACAACCGCGCGCGGCTGGTCGGTGACACCCTCATCATCTCGATCGCCGAGAAGACCAGCGCCGGAAAGAATGTCGGCAGCTCGAGCAGCAAGGACGCCAAGATCGACCTGAAGGTGCCGCCGGGCATAGTGCCGGTCGATCTCGAAGGATCGAATTCCCTTGCCAATGCCGACAAGGCGGCGGCGAATGCGGCCAACAATTTCACCGGCACCGTCACCGCGACCGTCACCGAGGTGCTGCCCAACGGCTACCTGAAGGTGCGCGGCGAAAAGCAGGTGGCCTTCGATCGCGGCACCGAGTTCATCCGTTTTTCCGGCATCGTCAACCCGACCACGGTCAACAACAATACCGTGTCGTCGACGGCCGTGGCTGACATGCGGGTCGAGTACCGTACCAATGCCAGCTATGACAAGGCGGCACTGCAGTCGGCGCTGGCGCGCTTCTTCTTCAGCATCTTGCCACTGTAAATGATGAAGCGCCTCATCTTCCTGTTGCTGGTGCTGGCTTTGCCGCTGGCCCATGCCGAGCGCATCAAGGACCTTGCATCCATCCAGGGCATACGCAACAACCAGCTGTCCGGCTACGGCATCGTGGTCGGCCTCGACGGCACCGGCGACCAGACCACGCAGACGCCGTTCACGGTGCAGAGCATCGCGGCCATGCTGTCGCGGATGGGCGTGAACCTGCCGGCGGGGCAGCAGCTGCAGCTGAAGAACGTGGCGGCGGTGATGGTCACGGCGGTGCTGCCCCCGTTCGCCCAGCCGGGACAGGAGATCGACGTCACCGTATCGTCGATAGGCAATGCGAAGAGCCTGCGCGGCGGAACGCTGCTGATGACCCCGCTCAAGGGCGCTGACAGCCAGATCTATGCGATGGCGCAGGGCAACCTGCTGGTCGGCGGCGCCGGTGCTTCCGCCGGCGGCAGTTCGAAACAGATCAATCACCTGCTGGCCGGACGGATCAGCAGCGGCGCGACCGTCGAGCGCGAGGTGCCGACTTCGGTGGGGCAGGGCGAGTTCGTCGCGCTCGAGCTGAACAAGGCCGACTTCGCCAATACCGCCCGCGTGGTGAACGCGATCAACCGCTCTTTCGGCGACAGCGTCGCGAGCGCGCAGAACAGCCGCGTCGTGCGCGTGCGCGCGCCGCAGGACGACACGCAGCGCGTGTCCTTCATCGCGGCGCTGGAGGAGCTCGACATCAGCACCGCGAAGGCGGCCGCGAAGGTGATCATCAACGCGCGCACCGGCTCGGTGGTGATGAACCAGTCGGTCACGCTGGAACCGTGCGCGATAGCGCATGGCAGCCTGTCGGTGGTGATCACATCGACGCCCGTGATCAGCCAGCCGAATCCTTTCGGCCAGGGACAGACGGTGTCGACCCAGAAGACCGACATCGACATCAAGAAAGAAGCCGGCCAGCTGGTGATGCTGCAGTCCGGCGTGTCGCTGACCGAGGTGGTCAAGGCGCTCAATGCGGTCGGCGTGACGCCGCAGGACCTGCTGGTGATCCTGCAGGCGATGAAGGCCGCGGGCAGCCTGCGCGCCGAACTGGAGATCATCTGATGGCCATCGGTCCTTCCGCCGGCGTGCTCGATGCGGCGGGCCTGCAGCGCCTGCGCAATGCGGCCAGCGACAACTCGCCCGAGGCGCTGAAGGCTGCCGCCACGCAATTCGAGGCGCTGTTCCTCGAGATGGTGATGAAGAGCATGCGCGATGCGACGCCGTCGGAGGGACTGCTCGACAGCGAGCAGGGCAAGATGATGAAGGGCATGCTGGACCAGCAGTACGCACGCGCGCTGGCTTCGCGCGGCGTCGGGCTGGCCGACGTGCTCGCGCGGCAGATGGCGCCGCACGGCGCGCCAGCCGCGCCTTCGTCATCTTCATCATCAGCGGTGACACCATCCTTCACCGACAGGTTGGCGCCGCATGCGGAAGCCGCCAGCGCGGCGACCGGCATTCCGGCGAAGTTCATGCTCGGTCAGGCGGCGCTGGAAACTGGCTGGGGCAAGCGCGAGATATCCAATGCCGACGGCAGCAATTCTTTCAACGTGTTCGGCATGAAGGCCGGCAGCAGCTGGCAGGGCAGGGTCGCGGAGATCACGACGACCGAGTACCTCGACGGCGTCGCACACAAGCGCGTTGAAAAATTCAGGGCCTATGGCTCGTACGCGGAAGCGTTCGCGGACTACGCGCGAATGCTGTCGACCAGCCCGCGCTACCGCGATGCGCTGGCCTCGGCGTCCGATCCCAGGGCATTCGCCGAGTCGCTGCAAAAGGCCGGTTACGCGACCGACCCGAACTACGCGCAGAAGCTCGGCAGCGTGATCGCGAAGGTCTGAAATGAATTGAAAGTGGCTGACAGTCGCTGGATTCCGGCGCAGGCCGGGATCCAGCGACTTTAACGATGGCTAAACATCTGAAGCGCGAGTCCGTAAAAGACTTAATCGCATCACGGAACACCCCATGACCACCAACATCCTTTCGATCGGCCAAAGCGCACTCGCCGCCGCGCAGGTGGGGCTGGCGACCACGGGCCACAACATCGCGAACTCGGGCACCGCGGGTTACACGCGACAGGTCGTCACGCAGGGTGCGGTCGCCGGGCAGAACGTGGGCTACGGCTTCGTCGGCAAGGGCACCGAGATCACCGGCGTCACGCGCGCGTACAGTGAATTCCTCACCCAGCAGGTACTGGGCGCGCAAGTCAGCAAGAGCAGCCTCGACACCTATTATTCGCAGATCAGGCGCATCGACAACCTGCTGGCCGATACCTCGGCCGGCGTGTCGCCGGCGCTGCAGGATTTTTTCCAGAGCGTGCAGAATCTCGCCGCGCAGCCCAATGATGCCGCGTCGCGGCAATCGATGCTGTCCTCTTCCGAGGCGCTGGCCGCGCGGCTCAACGGACTCGATGCGCAATTTGCCGACATCCGCGCCGGCGTGAACGGGCAGATTGAGTCCAGCGTGTCGGCCGTCAATGCATATGCGCGGCAGATCGGCCAGCTGAACGATGCGATCGAGAAGGCGACCACCGCCGCGCAGGGCAAGCCGCCGAACGACCTGATGGACCAGCGCGACCTGCTGATCCGGCAGCTCGGCCAGGAAGTGCGGGTGTCCGTCGTCGCGCAGGGCAACAGCAGCAATGTCTTCATCGGCAACGGCCAGCCGCTGGTGGTCGGCGCGAAGTCGTATTCGCTGGCCGCGACCACGTCGCCGACCGACAGCACGCGCACCGTGGTCGCTTACGTGACGAAGGACAAGACCACGATACTGGCCGACAGCGCCTTGCCCGGCGGACGCCTCGGCGGACTGTTTGATTTCCGTTCGCAGACGCTCGATGCGGCGCAAAACGCGCTGGGCCGCGTGGCCATTGCGCTGGCCTTCGACGTGAACGCGCAGCACAGGCTAGGACAGACGCCTGCAGGCGGGATGGGCACGGACCTGTTCATCGTGCCGCAGCCGGTGATTACCGCCAGCCGCGACAACACGGGCAGCGGACTGCCTGTGGCCGTCATCGCCGACCCGTCGCAGCTGACCACCAGCGACTACCGTTTGCAGTACGACGGCAGCAACTACAACCTGACCCGCTTGTCCGACAACCAGAGCTTCAGTTACGCCAGCCTGCCGCAGACGGTCGACGGCGTCACCTTGTCGATGGCGGGCGCACCGGCCACCAGCGACACCTACCTGATCCGCCCGACGGCGGCCGGCGCCAGCGGCCTGCAGGTGCAGATCAAGGACATTACACAGCTGGCAGCGGCCGCGCCGATACGCACGCAGGCGCTGCCTGCGAACGCCGGCACCGGAAGCATCAGCGCCGGCAGCATCGCCGCCGGCTTCGCACCGGCCAGCATCGCATCGCCGGTCACGCTGCAGGTCGCTGCCGGCGGCAGCCAGCTGACTGGCTTTCCGGCGGTGCCGGTCACCGTGACCGTCAATGGCAGCAGCACGACCTATGCGGCCGGCGCCGCCGTGCCTTTCGTCGCGGACGCCAGCTATGCCTTCAACGGCATGCAGGTCAGCCTGTCCGGCGCGCCGGCCGACGGTGACCGCTTCGCGATTTCCGCCAACACCAACGGCACGGGCGACGCGCGCAACGTGGCGCTGATCGCCGACCTGCAAGGTGCATTGACGATGGCCAACGGCAGTACGCACTTCCAGGGCGCGTATTCGCAGCTGGTCTCCGATGTCGGCAACAAGGCGCGCGAATTGCAGGTGACCTCCGAGGCTGCCGGCGCCTATTTCTCGCAGGCGGTCGATGCGCAGCAGGGCGAATCCGGCGTGAACCTCGATGAAGAGGCGGCCAACCTGATGCGCTACCAGCAGGCCTATCAGGCGGCCGGCAAGCTGATGCAGGCAGCATCGCAGATGTTCGAGATTCTTTTGCAGTTGGGCCAGCACTGAGGAATGCCATGAGGATCAGTACCCATACCCTGTTTAGTTCCGGCACTGCCCGCATCACCGACCTGCAGTCGGCGATGCAGAAGACGCAGCAGCAGATCGCCACCGGCCGCAAGGTGCTGGTGCCGTCCGACGATCCGATCGCCGCTTCGCAGGTGCTGAACCTCGAGCAGGGTCAGGCGATGAATGCGCAGTACGCGACGAACCGGATGAACGCGAACAATGCGCTGACCGAGCAGGAAGGCGTGCTGGCCAATATCGACGAGCTGGTGCAGAACATGAAGACCCTGCTGGTCCAGGCCGGCAACGGCTCGCTGGACGATGTCCAGCGTGGCTACCTCGCAGTCGAGCTGGACGGCCAGGTCGACGCGATGCTGGCGCTGGCCAACAGCAAGGACAGCATGGGCAATTACATTTTTTCCGGCTATCAGGTCGGCGTGCCGGCCTATGTGAAGACGGTCGCGGGCGCAAATTTCCAGGGCGACGCCGGCCAGCGTGTGCTACAGGTGGACACCAGCCGGCGGGTGACCACCTCGATCAGCGGCTTGCAGTTATTCGAGAACATCGACACCGGCAACCCTGCTGCGCCGGGCACGGTACAGAACCTCTTCGCCACGCTGCGCCAGATGTCGGACGCGCTGAAGTCGCCGACGACGACGCCGGCGGCACAGGCAGCGCTGCAGTCGACGGCGCAAGATACGGACAATACGCTGACGACCATGCTCGACCGCGTGCTGTCTGCACGCGCTGCGGTCGGCGCGCAGCAGAAGGAGATCGATGCGTTGAATTCTGCCGGCTCGGCCAAGGATGTGTATTTTTCACAGGCAAAATCGGCGCTGCAGGATGTCGACTATACGCAGGCCATCAGCCAGTTCAGTCAGCAGCAGACGACGCTGGACGCCGCGATGAAGTCATTCAAGGCGACGTCACAGCTGTCGCTGTTTTCATTGATGTGATGACTCTCCGGATTCGTCCGTGGCCTTGCCGCTTGCGCTGGATGACGTGGACAGTTCTTTCGATGTGTCCGGCGAAGCGGCGCCCATCATGCGGGCAAGCTTGCGCGCCGATGCAGCGCCAGGGCTGTCGCTGATCATTGTGCGCAGCAAGCTGGCTTCGCTGGTGGACAAGCGAGTGTCTGGCGCAAGGCTGTCGGCAAGCACGGTCACTGCGCGCTGGTCACCGAATTTTTTGTAGTAGTCGGCCAGCTGGGTGATAACCAGGCGACGCAGCTCGGCGCGAGCGAGCCACCCTTTGTCCGCGAGGCGCGCAATCGTTTTTTTGGAAAACCAGTGCTGCCTCGTGACGCGCGCGCCATGGGCCAGCAAAGCTTCGACTGCTTCCGGGGATCCTGAACGGATCGCATAGTCCAGCGCCGTCGATCCGCCGTCAGAGCGCAGCGCCGGATCGGCTTTCTGTTCGAGCAGCAGCTTCACCATCGCCGGGTCACCGGCGCGTGCGGCATAGTGCAAGGCGGTCCTGCCGCCGGAAAGCGGCTTGTCGAGCTTGACACCCATGTCGATCAGGATGTTCATCAGGAAGGCGTTGCCGGTGGCGGCGGCAATTTTCAGTGCCAGCGTCCTTCGGTGCGCAAGCTTCGCAGGCCCGTCGAGGAAAAGCCGGGGACGCTTCAGGTAACGTTCGCCGTGGCTCAGGTAGGCTTCCAGTGCGTCGATGTGGTGGTCGGGCCGGCTCAGGTAGGCGCGTATCCGTTTTTCCTGTTCATTGCCGAAAAGGACGTCGATTTCCTCATCGGATTTGCCGCGCCGTTTCAGCCGGTCTTGCCGCAGTTCCGTATCGATCATCTGCACCACGCGCGGGAATCCGGATTCGCGCGCGATCCGCGCCGCTGTTTTTCCGAACAGCCCCTTGGTGGTCTTCCTCGGGTCGGCACCGTACTTCAGCAGGAGCGCTGCCATTGCTTCATCCCCTGCACGCGCCGCCAGGTGCAGCGGCGTCGCGCCCGAAGCATCGCGGCAATCGACATGGGCACCTTGCTTGCAGATCAACAGCTCGGCCACATCGGTGTCACCTTTGGCACAGGCAGCCAGCAGCAAGGCTTCTTTCCATCCTGCCTCGTGCTCGAAAACCTTGCGGCTGATCAGCTTGCCCAATTTTTTGTTTGTGTCGGGCTCGATATTCAGTCCCAGCGCATACTTGCGCGCCTCATTCAGGAACCGCTCGTCATTCAATAATTGCGCATTGTTTTCCAGCGCGGCGCTGAATTTTTCAGCCGACCCATGCTGCAATTCGGCCAGCGCATGGTCTCTGGCCAGTGCAAGCTGCTGCGGAAGCGAATCAGGGTTCCTGTCATCCGGCAGCGGTGCGGCGAATACCCGGCGTTCGTTCGCATCCACCGATTTCACGCGTGCCTGCGGCTTGGCGACGGCGACCTCGTTGCCGGCAACCAGCGACGAACTCTCGCCGCTGAACCTCGCTACCAGCCGGAATTCGGCGGCGGCGTCGAGCTTCTGGTCGCCGCGTTCCTTGTTTTCCCTCCACGCTTCGGCCAGCAGGGACAAGGTCTGCTCGCGCTGCTTCAGGCCGACCGGCCTTTCGCCGGAATGAAGAATGGTGGCGCCGCTATGGGAGACGAAATCTTTATGGGCCAGGCTGGCGCCGTCACAAGCCACATGGATCGTCCCTGCCCACGGCTTGCTGCCGGCTTTGCGTATCCTGCTGCACAGCGCGTCGACGCGCAGGCGCACCTCGTTCTTGCGTGCGTTCGCCAGCAGCTTTCCGTTTTCGTAATTGCCCGGCAGCTTGATCAGAATGCGGGTGTGATCGGTGATCATCTTTTTCTGGCGCAGCTTGCGGACCTGCGTCGCAATCGCATCGAGCATCGCCTCCGGCGTATCCGCGACGAGCCGGTCGCACAGGATCATCTTCGTCGACAGCGGATGGTGATCGTCTCCGATATCAAGTGCTTCCAGGCAAGCCAGCTGAAGCGAAGTCCGGGTGATCACGAGCACGTCCAGCGGCTCGTCTTGCTTGATCGGCGGGATGTCAGGATCGACCCGCGGCGAGTGTGTACTCGATGTACGCATATTTCCCCCACACATTGATCATTGATCGAACTAATCGTCGATATGTGTGGATGAAAAATCGCAATAATTCCCTGGGTTTATATCTGGTATAACTTAATCGATAGTCGTCTGCGAAGGATCCGGTGTCCTTAACTCTGTGCAATATTCGCGGGCGTGCGCTCAGGAACGCTGCCCGCCCGTGTCGCAGCGTTCCAGCCGGTCAGTGCATCGGGTAGTCGCCGAGGCTGACTATCGCAGCGGCGGCGATGTATTCCGCTTCGCGAATCCCTGCCTTCGATGCGGACTTGATGGCACTGGTCGTCTCGTCGACCGGCATTTCGCTGCGGGAGCTGTCCATGCCTTCGTCATCGACGTCCATGACCTGCAGCGGATCATCCAGCAGCGATATCACGCAGGTCCATCGGTGCTTTTCAGCGGCGATCCTCAGCCCGGCCGGGCCCAGGGTCGGCAAGTCGCGTCCGGCAAGATCGGACTTGAAGGCGGCGATCAGGTTCGGATGGCCGCCTTGCGCAGCGAGCGCACGCGGCGTGACGCCGTCGTCATCCTTTGCGTCCGGATTGGCGCCATTGGCCAGCAGCATGCGCGCCAGCCTGGTCACATCGACCAGCATCTTCGGATCGCGGCGGCATGCCTGTCCCGTCGCGATGCTGCACACCCGGTGCAGCAAGGTGCGGCCCTTGGCATCATTCTGGTCGACGCTCACGCCCAGCGCGCAGAGCAGAACGATCTTCGCGAGCATGGCCGGCGCATCGGCGTCGAGGATGAAATGCATCGTCGGCGTCCATTCCGGGTGCGCATGCAGCGCATCGGTGCCGAAGAGTTGCAGCGCCTCGGCGAAATCGTTGACGCTGCCGCGCAAGATCATTTTTCGTAACAGCAGCCCGGCTTGTTGGGGGCTGGCCGACCCCAGCGACGTTGCCGAGCTCATCAGGTCGTGGATGGTCCACTCTCCATGGCCGACCAGGTGCAGGGTGTCTGCAGTGACCGAACCCAGTTTTTCGAACCACGGCACGGGATCCGGCCGCTGGCCCAGCAACCAGTTGCCCTCGGCCAGACGCACACTGGCATCGAACATCGCTTCGGCATCATCCACCAGCAGCGTTTCCTCGCAGCCGTTGATCAGCACAGGCCGCCGGAAGTTTTTCAGGGCCTCGGCCGCGCCGCCAGCTTCGCAGCCTGACAGCACCACGGGTGCCGCCGCCAGCGCCCCTGCAGTGTCGAGCTCTGTCGACAGCTCATGGAGCAAGACCTGCGCCGGAACGCGGATCCGGCCCTGGCTATCGCCGAGCAGCAGCTCGCCGTTATGCACGGTGCCGTGCAAGAACAGCAGTGTCGGCGTGAATGCGCTGAATTCGCCGCCTGCCTTGCGGCGCCGTATTTCGGCCAGCAGGGCAAGGCCGCGTTCCACATGGCTCGCGCCCGGCAATTCCGAGCAATACAGGATCGAATGCGGGGTGGCCGGCAGGCGACCTGAAGCCTCGAGCGTCTTTCGGTCGAACGGAAACTCGCCATCAACGATGATGCTGGTGGAGTATGGGATTGCCGAGTCGTTCGTCGGCCATTCGATGCGACTGCTGGCAGCGACCGGCACGGAGCGGATAAATGGAGTCGGCTTCGCGTGCTGCTGTGCCGGATCCTGAGGATGAGGCAGGGCGAGTGGCGGCAGCGTGTGGAGCTGTGGCGAGGTCAGATTGACAGGAGCAGGAAACATGAGCGTGAAGTGAACAGTAAAAAAGGAGGACAGGCCGCCCGAATTCAAGCGGCGAAAAACGACCGGCTGTTCTGTGTTCAGCTAGGTGCTGCGTGTTTCAAGGAATCTGATAAAAAATAGGAAACCACCTATAGAGGCGCGGTTAACGAACTTGAGGTTCGATGTTCGAATATGTTTAGCGCATACCTGTGCGGCTAGCGTCAAAGCGGAGCCAAGCGCAGCGATGACAAGCTTGCCTGCATTGCCTGCAGCAAAGGTTCGGTCAGGTAGGGAAGCACGAGGGAAATCATCAGGAAGCCCGTCGCGATGGTGACAGGAAATCCTATGCCGAACAGGTTCAGCTGCGGTGCAGCTTTCGTCAGCAGGCCCAGTGCAAGGTTGGTGACGAGCAGTGCAGCGATGATCGGCAGGGAGAGTTGAAGACCGATCGCAAATATTTTCCCGCCCAAGGACGCGACCAGCTTGAACGGCCCCGTGCCGACTGGCAGCGCAGACACGGGCAGGGTGCTGAAGCTGTCAGTCAACGACGCCAGCATCGCAAGATGCAGGTTGGATGACACGAAGACCATCAGCGCCAGCCAGCCGAACCACTGGCTGACGGAGGTTGCCTGCGACTGGCTGTTCGGGTCGTAGAAGCTCGCGAATGACAGGCCCATGGTCAGCGCCGCCAGTTCGCCGGCCAGCTCGATGCCGGTGAACGCCAGCTTCATCGAAAATCCGATGGCCAGGCCGATCAGCACTTGTTGCACGAGGATCAGCAAGCCTTCGCCCGAGAAGGGCGCGACCGCCGGCAGCGCAGGCAGGGACGGCGCCACCGCAATCGACAGCAGCAGGCCCAGCCCCAGCTTGACTGTCTTCGGAATATTCGTGTGCCCGAACAGCGGGGCGACGCTGATGGCTGCCAGGATGCGCGTGGCCGGCCACAGCAGCATCACCATCCACGTATTCAGCTGAGCGCTGGTGAACTGAAGCATGGTGCTAGCCGACCATGCCCGGGATGCCGGTCAGCGTGCGGCGCATGAAATCGAGCAGTACGGTCAGCATCCACGGGCCGGCGATCACGATCGCAAGGAAAATCCCGACCAGTTTCGGTATGAAGGACAGCGTTGATTCATTGATCTGTGTCGCCGCCTGGAAGATGCTGACCACCAGGCCGATCACCAGCGCCACCAGCAGCAGGGGGCCGGCGACCATCAGCAGGGTCTGCATGGCCAGTTGCGCCTGCGTCATCACGGTTTCGGGCGTCATCGCATCCTCAGGTCACGAAGCTTTGCGCAAGCGAGCCGATCAGCAGCGCCCAGCCGTCGACCAGCACGAACAGGATCAGCTTGAACGGCAGCGACACGATGGCCGGCGACACCATCATCATGCCCAGCGCCATCAGCACGCTGGCGACCACCATGTCGATGATCAGGAAAGGGATGAAGATCGCAAAGCCGATCTGGAACGCGGTCTTCAGCTCCGAGGTGACGAAAGCCGGCACCAGCAGCCGCAGCGGCACCTGCTCCGGGCCTTCGAGTGCCGGGCTCTTCGACAGCTGCACGTACAGCGCGAGATCGGACGCCCGCGTCTGCGCCAGCATGAACTGCTTGAACGGCGCCACGCCCTTGTCGAGCGCGGCCTGTATCGTGATCTTGTTCTCCTGCAGCGGCTGCCACGCGTCGGTGTAGACCTTGTCCAGCGTCGGCCCCATCACGAACAGCGACAGGAACAGCGACAGCCCGACGATCACCTGGTTGGGCGGCGCATGCTGCACGCCGAGCGCCTGCCGCAGCAGCGACAGCACGATCACGATGCGCGTGAAGCTCGTCATCATCAGCAGCGCGGCCGGCAGGAAGCCTAGCGCGGTCATGAACAGCAGGGTTTGCAGCGACAGCGTGTAGTTCGTGCCGCCGCCCGGCGCCGGCGCGCTGGTGAACGCCGGCAGGCCGGGGTCGGCCTGTGCCAGCAGCGGCAGCAGAAGGAGCAGCAGCGGCAGCAGCGCGCGCAGCCGCTTCATCGCTGCTTCGCCTTCATCGCGCGCTGCAGCCAGGCCGCGAACTGCGGCAGCTCCGGCGACACCGTGGATGCCGACGGCTGCGGCGCGGTCTTGTCCAGCAGCGTGACGCCGCCGGCCGCGACGCCGACCACCAGCCACTGGCCGCCGACTTCCACGACGACCACGCGCTCGCGCGTGCCGACGGCCGCCGCGCCGACCACTTTCACCGGCGAACCGGCCACCGGCGCAATCCCGCGCAGCCGCGACAGGCTCCATGCGAGGCCGGCGATCAGCGCCAGCACGAACAGCAGGCCGAGCGTGATCTGCATCATTTGTTGAGCTTCCTGATGCGCTCGGATGGCGTAATGATGTCGGTCAGCCGGATGCCGAACTTGTCATTGACGACCACCACTTCGCCCTGCGCGATCAGGCAGCCATTCACCAGCACGTCCATCGGTTCGCCGGCCATGCCGTCGAGCTCCACCACCGAGCCCTGCGCGAGCTGCAGCAGGTTCTTGATCGCGATCTTCGTGCGGCCGAGCTCGACGGTCAGCTGCACCGGGATGTCGAGGATGAAGTCGATGTCATTCTTCTGCGCCGTGCCGGCCGGCGCGGTGAAGTCCTGGAAGGCGGCTTTTTCCACCGGCGCACCCGCCTTCGCGTCGGCCGCCGCCTGTTCGGCCAGTGCCGCGCTCCAGTCGTCGACCGTGCCGCTGTTTTCCGGATCAAGCATGTTCATCTCCTTGCAAAGTGTCCTGATGTGCCGATGGCAGCAGCTCGAGCACTTTCACTGCGTACTGCCCATTGAGCTGCCCGTGCGTGCAGCGCATCACCGGTACGCCGGCGACCTTGGCATCCAGCGTCTCGTCGATGTCGAGCGAGATCACGTCGCCGGCGCGCATCTTCATCACGTCTTCCAGCGTCATCCTCACCGTGCCGAGGTCGACCACCAGCTCCACGTCGGCCGTCTGTATCTGCTGCTTCAAGAGCTTGATCCAGCGGTGGTCCATCTCCAGCGTCTCGCCCTGCAGGCTCGAGGTCAGCTGGTCGCGGATCGGCTCGATCATGGAGTAGGGCATGCAGATGTGCATTTCGCCGGACTGAGAGCCTAGTTCGACCATGTAGGTCGTCGACACCACCACCTCGTTCGGCGTCGCGATGTTGGCGAACTGCGTGTTCATCTCGGAACGGATGTATTCGAACTGCAGCGGATGCACCGGCTCCCACGAGCGCTGGTAACTGTCGAACCAGATCTCGAGCACGCGCTGGATGATGCGCTGCTCGGTCTGCGTGAAGTCGCGCCCTTCGACCCGCGTATGGAAGCGGCCATCGCCGCCAAAGAGGTTATCGATCATCAGGAATACGAGATCCGGGTCGATCACCATCAGCGCCGTGCCGCGCAAGGGCTTGCAGTGCACCAGGTTCAGGTTGGTGGGCACCACGAGGTTGCGGATGAATTCGCTGTACTTCGACACCCGCACCGGGCCGACCGATACCTCGGCCGTGCGGCGCAGGAAATTGAACAGGCCGATGCGGAACAGTCGCGCGAAGCGCTCATTGATGATCTCGAGCGTCGGCATGCGGCCGCGCACAATGCGCTCCTGCGTGGCCAGGTTGTATGGGCGAACGCCGGCTTCCTGCGCGTTTTCGGCGGCTTCCTCGGCATCACCGGCCACGCCACGCAGCAGCACATCGACTTCTTCCTGCGAAAGGAAATTCTCGGCCATCGTGATTATTCGTTCTCGTTCGAAGGCGATGGCCGGGGCATTTCCGGTCATCTACACCATGGATTTTAGGAATGAAGCGGGGGCCTGCATGGCTGGAACAGAGGGGAAAACGCCGGCCTGACCGCAGCCGTAGCCAGACTGAAGTGGTTCGATATTTACTGGATAACGAATGCGGTCAGGAACACGCCGCCGATCGCTGGCGGCGTGAGCCCCTTTACATAAGGCTGTCGCAACACGGTGGCCATTTCGGCTGCCAGCGTTTCTTTTCCCTGCGGCGCCTGCAGCGCATCTGCTGATTTCGACGACAGCAGCATCAGCATGCGGCTCTTGACCACCGGCTGGTACAGCTTCAGCTGGTCGGCATCCTCCGCCTTCGCTACCTGAAGCGACACGCTGGTCTGCAGCACGCGGTCGCCTGCCAGGTTCACGGTGAAGGGCTCCAGCTCGACGAAGACCGGCGGTGCAGGGGGCTGCGGCTTTTCCGCGTGCGCAGTTCCCGGCGCAGGACGGGTGAACCACCACGCAGCACCGCCGGCTGCCGATACCAGCACCAGCGCCGCGACGACCAGCGCCGTCTTCTTTCCGGAGCGAGGCTTGGCATCGGTTATCGGGGTGACCTTGCTGTCTGCAGCTTTATCGGTGGCGGCCATGAGAATGCATGTGGATTGATATCAGCGGATTTTCTTATGTTGCCGCTGCATGTTCTGCAGCGAGCAGGGCGGTAATTGCACATCAATTTTCAATTTACGCACGCGCCATGAGCGAGCTCAGGTCAGAGGAACCGCTGTAGCGACCGGGCGACCGATCATCACCACAAGCGTCCGCAGGTGGTTAGCCCAAAGGAGAAGCGCATGGATGTGCAATCACCATCGGCAGCAACGCAAGCGCTGGCTGCGAGCATCTTGCAGCCGCTATCGCGGCGGCAGGGAAGGCCGGCGAATGCGCTGCTGGATCGCGCGCAGCCATCAATGGGGCAAGGCGGGCGGCTGCCCGCGCCGCTCGAGGCTGACTCCAGCATGGCGGCGTTCGAGGTCGATGGCGACATCGTGATTCGGCGGCGGGCCTCATCCGCCGGCGTCAGCGAGATCGAACAGCACCCGGGAGCGCGTGAATTGGCCGTCGTGCAGCAGCTTGCCAAGGATTGTCGGCGCGAGAACACGTCGGGCGTCAACAAAGGCGAGAGGGAAATGCGCAAGCTCGGTCTGGACCGGCGCTTGATCGACGAGCTGTTCGCGCGGCACCAGTCGTATGGTCGCATCATGCGCGCGCTGGCTGGCGGCAGGGTGCGCGCGTCGGACGCGCAATGGGCGCAGGCTTTCGCGCTGTGCGTGTTCGACGTCAACCGGCTGGTCTTCATGCGCGAGGCGCTGGCGGTTCCCGAGCCGACCGACACCTCGGGCACAAGCCGGCAGCCTTCTGGCGACATGCGTTTTCTCCAGCTGGTCGTCGGCGCGAAGCGTCTGATGGCATTCGACGACCTGCGGCCCACGGTAGAGTTGTGGGCGCATCTTCGCCTCGACGCCCGCGGAGCCGAGCGAGAGGTGATGGTGCTCTCGCTGTCCAATTCCCTCGGCCTGTTCCACACCAATGCGCGGCGTTTCCTGAATGCCTATGACGAGGCGAGCGACGGCGGGCGCAGGGCCGACCTGCCGCAGCGCCTGCCTTCCTGCCTGGCGAGGCAGTGGATGACGGGTTGCAGCGATCAGGAGCGCGATGCGCTGCGTGGTGCGTCCGCCGAGCAAAGTGAACTATTCCATCGCAAGCTGTTGCAGCAGTATGCGCTGCTGTGCCGCCGCTTCGGGCTGCCGCTGCCCGCGCTGGCCGAGCTGATCCTGGTCGATGGCGACGACCGGGAACCCTCGTCCTAGTCTGGCAAGACGGGGTCAGGCAAAGGTGTCGAGCAGCCCGCGCGAGAGTCGAGTCGGGATTGGCGCGGCCTGTCCGATCGCCGCAGGCGCGGCGTCGGCAGGCTTGCCGTGCGAGGTTTGCGCCTGGCCGTCTGGCGCGTGCCGTGAGCGGGCGTTGTCGCCGCCCACGTCCGCCTGCCGCAGGTCCAGTCCCGCTTCGGCAAACATCGCCTTCAGCGCCGGCAATGCGTCCTCCAGCGCCTTGCGTACTTCCGGCTGGGCGCTGCTGAAGCTGGCGACGGCCTGCGTCTCCTGCAATTGCAGTTCGACCTTGACGGGGCCGAGCTCCGGCGGATTCAGCGTCAGGCTGGCCGACTGCACATCCTTGTGCGCCATCCAAAGCACCCGTTCACCGAGCGCCTGTCCCCAGCGATCCGACGCCACCGGCGCTGCGACATGCGCCGTGGCCGCCGGAGCCGCCGCAGCGGCAGCCGATGCCGGCAGGCTTGCAAGGCCGGGCTGGGCGAGGCCCACCGGCACCTCGGTGCTGCCCGATGACGCGTGCGGCAGCCGCGTTGTCGCTGATTCGTGTTGGGGGCGCGGCGTTGACGCTGCCTGTACATCCGGCAGCGATGCCGCGGCCGTATCCGTCTTTGCGTGACGCGCCAGCTTGTCCCCGGCCGATGCTGCCGGCAGCTCCTGAATCCCGGCCTGCACGGGTGGCAGCGCCTTTGCGCTCGATGAGGCTGCAGCGTCGGCCGGCAGGGTCGCCGCTGTACCGGGCGAGGCGGGGCTCGTTGGCGTTGCGACCGTGCGCGCATCAGGTATCAGCGCCAGCAGCGCAGGATCGATGATCGCGGCGAGCTCATGCTCCGCGTCGGGCAGCAAGCTTTCCGCCTCCGTACTGTCCTGCGCTGATGGCGCGGCAGCCGTCAACGGCAATGGCTCCGCAGCCGACGCTTCGGTCTGAGGCAAGGCTGCTGCCAGCAGCGCGGCGAATGCGGGATCGACATCGCTGGGCGCTTGCAGTCCGCCCACGGCCGGCGCAGCTGCGCCAGCATTCGTCATGGCGTGAGTTGAAACGCGCATTCAGGCGGCCTCATGGGTTCGCATGAACGCGCGCGCCGCGAATTCATCGGTCAATTTGCGCTCGTGTCTGGCGGCCTTCGCCTGCTCCGCTTCGCCCGCGCGGCGCGCCAGCGTATCCCAGGTCATGCCCTCGCGCTTTTTCTCCTGCCACTGCGCGCGTGCGCCGTCGGCTCGGGCCAGCGCCTGCGACGCGATCTGCTGCTGCCCGCGTATCGCATCGTCGATCTTCAGCAGGAAGGCCTGGAAGTTGCGGTAGGCGGCGAAGGACAGGCCGTCGCCGGTTTTCTGCTGCAGCCTGCCTTCGTATTCGGCGCGCAGCTGCTGCAGCATCGTCAGTCGCTGCTGTGCGTCGTCGCGCTGCGCGGCCGCGACGCCCAGCGCCTGTGCGGCGGCGTCCGTCTGCTGCGCATTCAGCGTGGCGAGAGTGTCGAGCGCGGTAGGAGCTTTCATGCCTGCCAATGTAGGCCCGCGCCGCGCTGGTCATTCGTTCGATAAGCCGCCCAAGGCGGCGCGAATTCTTCGTTTCGGATCAGCCGCCGAATAGTTGAGCGAGTTGCGCGAGGCTGTCGGCGGCGGCGCTGCGCTCGTGCATGCCCTGCTGCAGGAAGGCCGCGATCTCTGGCTGCAGTGCGATCGCTTCGTCCAGCTGCGGGTCGGTGCCGCGCTTGTACGCGCCGACATTGACGAGGTCGCGGTTGCGCTGGTAGCTGGCGACCAGCTGCTTTAGGCGGCGCGCCAGTTGCTGATGGGCCGGGTCCGTGATCGAGTGCATCACGCGGCTGATCGATTGCTCGATGTCGATCGCCGGGTAGTGGCCGGCCTCGGCCAGCCGACGGTCAAGCACGATGTGGCCGTCGAGGATCGCGCGCGCAGCGTCCGCGATCGGGTCTTGCTGGTCGTCGCCCTCGGTCAGCACCGTATAGAACGCGGTGATCGATCCGCCGCCGGGACGGCCGTTGCCGGTGCGCTCGACCAGCGCCGGCAGCTTCGCGAACACCGACGGCGGGTAGCCCTTGGTCGCCGGCGGCTCGCCGATGGCCAGTGCAATCTCGCGCTGCGCCATCGCGTAGCGGGTCAGCGAATCCATGATCAGCAGCACGTGGCGACCCTGGTCGCGGAAATGCTCGGCGATCGCCGTGGTGTAGGCCGCGCCTTGCAGACGCATCAGCGGCGGCGCGTCGGCCGGCGCGGCCACCACTGCCGAGCGTGCGCGGCCTTCCGCGCCGAGGATCTGCTCGATGAATTCCTTCACCTCGCGGCCACGCTCGCCGATCAGGCCGACCACGATCACGTCGGCCTGCGTATAGCGCGCCATCATGCCCAGCAGAACGCTTTTGCCCACGCCGGAGCCGGCGAACAAGCCCATGCGCTGGCCGCGCCCGACCGTCAGCAGCGAGTCGATCGCGCGCACGCCGACATCGAGCGTGCTTGCTATCGGTGCTCGCGCCAGCGGATTGATCGCGCGCGCATTCAGCGAGGCCGACGCCAGCGAGCGCAATGCGCCGAGCGAATCCAGCGGCCGGCCCGCCGCGTCGACCACGCGGCCGAGCAGCGCATCGCCGACCGGCAGGTGGCGGCTACGATCGGCGTTGCGGCGGCGCGGATGGTTCAGGCTGCCGGCGCGCGGCAGGATCTCGGCGACCTCGAGCGGCATCACGCGCGCGCCGGGCAGCACGCCGTCGGTGTCGCCCTGGGGCATCAGGTACAGGCGCTCGTCGCGAAAGCCCACCACCTCGGCCTCGACCTCGGCGCCGCCATGCAGCAGCACGCGGCAGGCCGCGCCGACCGCCAGCTTCAGGCCGACCGCCTCCATCACGAGGCCGGTCACGCGCGTGACGCGTCCGGCCACTTGCAGGGGGTCGGCGATCTGCAAGAGCTGGCTGCAGTCGCGCAGGTAAGCATGCCAGCGGGCGGTGTTGGGGAGGGTCATTCAAGCCACCCTGGTTGGGAGCCCAGCGCCGCCGCAATCCTCTGCCAGCGCGTCGCGATCTCCGCATCGACCTGGTTCGACCCGGTCTCGATGCGGCAGCCGCCGCGCTCGATCGATGTGTCCGGCTGCAGGCGCCAGCCGCTCGCCGCCAGTCCGTCGCCAATCTGTGCCTGCACCAGCGAAAAATCTTCCGGATGCAGTTGCAGTATCGCCGGCGGCTGCACCACCGGCAGGTGGCGCAGCGCATCGTCGATCACGGGCAGCACCAGCTCGGGTTTTAACGGCAGCGCCGTCTTCAGCGTCGCCTTCGCAATATCGAGCGCCAGCGCCAGCACCTCCTGCGACACGGTCTCGTTCGCACGCGACAGTTCGTTGGTGAATCCCTGCATCAGCTGCTGCAGCTGCTCGCGTTCGAGGGCGGCGTCGATGCGGCCCTGCGCCAGTCCCTGCGCATGGCCGGCCGCATAACCTTCGGCGTGGCCTTCGTCACGGCCCTCGTCGCGCGCCTGCTCGCGGCTGCTGGCGATCTGTTCCGACAACTGCTTCTGCAGTGCCGCGCGCGCGGCCTTCTCGGCGGCGGCGCGTGCGACGGCGGTCGGACGGTTGTCGCCGAACGATGCCAGCTCGTAGCGTTGCCACGGCGTCTGCTGTTCCAGCGGGATGTCCGTGTCCGCGACCAGCGTGCCAAGGCGTTCCGCGATCTCGTCGCGCGGCAGCACAGGGAGTGCGCCGGACAAAGGTTCAGACATACGGATCCTCGCCCTTCGCGCCCAGCTGTACCGTGCCTTCGTCGGCGAGGCGACGGACGATGCCCAGGATTTCCTTCTGCTGCGTTTCGACTTCCGACAGGCGCACCGGTCCCTTCGCCTCCAGGTCTTCCTTCAGCATCTCGCCGGCACGCTGCGACATGTTGCGGAAGATCTTCTCGCGCAATTCCTGCCCCGCGCCTTTCAGCGCGACGATCAGCGCCTCGGACGGCACCTCGCGCAGTAGGGTCTGTATGCCGCGATCGTCGATGTCGATGATGTTGTCGAACACGAACATCTCGTCCATGATCTTCTGCGCCATGTCCTGATCGTAGTTCTTCAGGTTGTTCATCACGGCGGTTTCGTGCTCGCCGCTGAAGAAGTTCATGATCTCGGCCGCAGCGCGCACGCCGCCCATCTGCTTCTTCTTCAGCCCCTCGTTGCCGGTCAACAGCTTGGTCAGCACGTCGTTCAGCTCGCGCAGCGCGGCCGGCTGCACGCCGTCGAGCGTGGCGATGCGCAGCACCACGTCATTGCGCAGCCGCTCGGTGAAATAGCCGAGCACCTCGCTCGCATGGTCGCGCTCGAGGTGCACGAGGATGGTCGCGATGATCTGCGGATGCTCGTTGCGGATCAGCTCCGCCACCGACTGTCCGTCCATCCACTTCAGGCTTTCGATGCCCGAGGCCTCGCGCGCGCCGAGGATGCGGTTCAGCAGCGAGCTGGCCTTGTCGTCGCCGAGCGCCTTGGTCAGCACGCTGCGGATGTAGTCGTCGGAATCGACGCCGATCGAGGTCTGCTGTTCGGTCTCGCGCCGGAACTCGGCCAGCACCTGTTCCAGCTCCTCGCTCTGCACCGACTTCATCGTCGACATCGCCGCGCCCAGCTGCTGCACCTCGCGCGGCGACAGGAACTTCATCACCTCGGCCGCCTCGTCTTCGCCGAGCGCCAGCATCAGCACGGCGGCTTTCTGTACGCCGGTATCGATCATTCCGCACCCACCCAGTTCTTCACCACGTTGGCGACCATGCGCGGATCGTCCTTCGCCGACTTCCGCGCGAGCTCGAGGTCGTTGGTCTTGGAAGCCGCCGGCGGCAACAGTTCGCCATCGACCGACAAAACGGGTTCGAGCGGCCCGCTCGCGGCCAGCGGCGCCGGTTCGCGCAGGCGTTTCAAGAGCGGCTTCAACTGCCGGAAATACAGGAAGGCGATGCCGACGGCGATCAGCAGGTAGCGGCCGGCTTCCTTCGCCAGCGCGATGTTGTCCGGGTCCTTCCACAGCGGCAGCTCCGGCATTGCCTCGGGTGCGTTGCTGACGAAAGCGCTGTTGACCACGTTCAGCGAATCGCCGCGCTCCTTGTTGAAGCCCATCGCCTCCTTGACGAGGTCAGTCAGCTGCGCCTTCTCTTCGTCGGTCAGCGCGCGCGTGACCGGCTTGCCTTTCTTGTCGAGCTCGGTGCGGTGGTTCACCACCACCGCGACCGACAGCCGCTTGACGCCGCCCATCGGCTGCTGCGTGACGCGCAGCGTCTTGTCGACTTCATAGTTGACCGTGCTGTCCTTCTGCCGCGAGCCCGGCGGCTGCGCGGCGCCGGCAGCCTGCTGTGGCGGGTTCGTCACGGGCGCGGTGCCCGGCTGCGGCGGCGTGTTCGACAGCGTGCCGGGCACGCCGCCATTGGCACCGCCGGTGCTCTGCGATTCGGACTGATGCTGGCTGCGGATGACGGTCGACTCGGGCGTCTGGTTCGGCCGGTAGCTTTCGGCAGCCTGCTCGCTGGTGGAAAAGTCGATCTCGGCGCTGACTTCGGCGCGCACGTTTTGCTGGCCGACGATGGGCGTGAGTATGGATTCGATGCGTCGCGCGATCGCCTGCTGCATCTCGTCGACGTATTTCAGCTGCGACGGATCGAGCTGGTTGGCCGACTTGGGTTTCGAGTTATCCGACAGCAGGTTGCCGTTCTGGTCGACCACGGTCACGCCGGCCACCGGCAGTTCCGGCACGCTGGACGCAACCAGGTGCACGATCGCGCTGACCTGCTGCGGCTCCAGCGAGCGGCCGGGGTGCAGGTTCAGCATGACCGACGCAGTCGGCTTTTGCTGGTCGCGCAGGAACACCGAAGCCTTCGGCAGCGCGAGGTGCACGCGCGCCGACTGCACATTGGCCAGCGCCTGAATCGTGCGCGCGAGCTCGCCTTCCAGCGCGCGCTGGAAATTCACCTGTTCGAGGAATTGCGAGGTGCCGAGCTTCTGGTTCTCCATCAGCTCGAAGCCGACGCCGCCGCCTTTCGGCAAGCCTTGCGAGGCCAGCTTCAGCCGCACGTCGTGCACCTGCTTCTCCGGAACGAGGATCGCGCCGCCGCCGTCGGCGATCTGGTAGGGCACGTTCATCTGCTGCAACGCGGCCACGATGGCGCCGCCGTCGCGGTCGGAGTAGTTCGCGAACAGCACGCGGTAAGCGGGCTGCTGTCCCCAGAACCAGATGCCGGCCATCAGCGCGACGATCGCCGCTGCGCCGCCGGCCATCAGCGCCACGCGCGCGGTCGATGACTGCAGCATCGCGGCAAGGCTAAATTTTTCAGCGGTGGCTGTCGTTACCGACATGAGCAGGCTCCGGTGGTCAGGGCAGGGTGGTGCACGGCGGTTTGGCCGGCTGATAAAGCGGCTTTTCGGATGAAAAGCGATTGTCCGGATAACAGCGAATGGGGATACCCGGAAAAGCAGGCGCTTGCGCCGTCTGCTTCAGGCTTGCATTGCTTGTGCAGTCGTTAAGCTGCAAGGCATGAAACTGGGACCGATAGATTCTTCGCGCATCGAGGCGATGGCAGCCAGGCTGCAGTCGGTGGCACGCGCGCAGGCGCCTGCTGCCGCCTCTGTAATGGCGCCTGCTGCTGCCGGAGACAGTACGAAGGTCAGCTTTTCCGATTCGCTGAAGGCGATGCTGGACAAGGTGAATGACCAGCAGCTGAATGCCGACGGACTGTCGAAGCGATTCGCGCTCGGTGACGACGGCGTGAACCTGTCAGATGTGATGATAGAAAGGCAGAAGGCCAGCTTGTCCCTGCAGGCGACGGTGCAGGTCAGGAACAAGCTGGTGAGTGCTTATCACGAGATCATGAATATGCAGGTGTGATTTTCTTCCTGACCAGCAAATATCAGGCAGCACAAGAAATTCTCAGCAGTTCAAATGGTAATGTTACCTACCAGATCGTCCATCGTAAGACCGGTTCCAACCAGCGACAGCACAGTAATCTGCGTGTTTCCTGTATTGAGTTTCAGATCGTACAGGTTATCCTGAGTAGTATCTTTTACAAGTGATAGATCCGAAAGACTTCCGACGGCAAGTCCTCGAAGATCAAGATAATCGCTGCTGAAAGTGAAATCGCTCGAATCAAAATCCGTAATGGTGATGTGATTGTTCGTTCCCAGACTGTTAAGGTGAATGACGTCGGTATTCGCCCCTCCTGTAATCAACGTTGATCCTGCCAGATTGAGGAACAAAGTGAAGTGATCGGCGCCCGCCCCACCGATCATCGTGTCATTGCCGGGACTGCCCGTGAAAAAATCGACGCCATCGCCGCCGTCCAGGTAGTCGTCCCCATTGCCCCCGTCCAGCGAATCCCGTCCGGCTTCACCAAACAGAAAATCATTGCCTTCACCGCCAAAGATCTGGTCATCGCCGTCGCCGCCGTGGATCTCGTCACCGGCGCCGTTGCCATACACGATGTCATTCCCGCCGCCACCGGCGACCGTATCGCTGCCTTCGGCGCCAATAATCGTGTCATTGCCGAGGCCGCCATCGAGTGCATTGATGCCAGTCCCGGCGTCGATGTAGTCGTTCCCGCCCTCTCCGAGCAGGTAGTCATTACCATCGCCGCCGTAGAGCTGGTCGTCGCCGTCGCCGCCATGGACCTCGTCACCGGCGCCATTACCGTACACGAGGTCGTCGCCGTCGCCACCGGCGACCGTGTCGCTGCCGGTGCCGGCGTTGAGGTAGTCATTCCCGCCTTCGCCCAGCAAGTAATCATTGCCATCGCCACCGTGGATCTGGTCGTCGCCGTCGCCACCGTGGATCTCGTCACCCGCACCGTTGCCGTACACGAGGTCGTTGCCGCCGCCGCCGGCAACCGTGTCGCTGCCTTCGGAGCCGTAAATGGTGTCATTACCTAGTCCGCCGTCCAGCGCGTTGATGCCGGTGCCGGCGTCGATGTAGTCATTCCCGTCCTCGCCAAGCAAGTAATCATCGCCGTCACCGCCGAAGAGCCGGTCGTCGCCGGCGCCGCCAAAGACCAGATCGCTGCCGCCCAGCCCCCGAATCTCGTCGGGGCCGGCCCCGCCAACGAGGGTGTCGTTACCCTGAGTTCCGGTGATGTCATTGTTCAGGCCATGGATCTCGATGGTGAGAGTCGTACTCGTGTGGCCATCTGCGCTGTAGACCGTAAACTTGTCTTCCCGGATTTCGGTCGGAGAAAGTACCTGCACGCTGTCGTTTGAAATTGTGTAGGTATACCAGTAGGTATAGCTGCCGTCGCCGTTATCTGTACCCTCGGCATCTATTGCTAATTTCCCGCCAAACGATCCCGTCAGCACTCCTGAATTAAACCGGCTTTCTCCCTGATCGGGATCCCGGATCGTCATCGTGCCGAATGCCATCAGCATGCCATCAGGGTTGACCGCGCCGTCCTCGATCACTTCTCCATTGCTTACGTCACTGATGGTGGCCAGATCGTTTCTGCCAATGGATGTGAAATCCAGCGTATATGTTTTGCCGTCGTAAGCGGTGACGGTGAATCTGTCCACCGCAGTATCGCCTTCTGCCAGTTCCTGTACTTTGGCGTTGTCCAGCGTGTAGGTGTACGAATAGCTGTGGACACCACTGGTCGATACCTGACCGAGGCTGAATGAGCCAAGTTGGGGGCCATCAGTTGTAATAATGTCGAACAGGAAGTCCTGCCCCGCATTCTGGTCGCTGACATAAATCGTTCCAGATGCGGTTAACGTGCCATCCAATGGCGTGAGTCCATCCGCACCATCTTCCTGGAGCGTGCGATCTCCAACGCTCGAGATGCTGGCGTTGTTCGAGTATCCGTCGATGCTCACCAGGTTTGAAACGATGATTTTTGCAAGACCGTTGGTGAATATGCTCGATTGCTGGTCTGTGGTAAATCCGCCGAAGGTCCAGCCTGTGCCGGGATCGATGTGGTTAGTCTTGCCGCCGGTGATGATCATCTGATCCGTATCGGACACGCGCACGATGTCGGCCGCCGTGAACGTGACCCAATGTCCGCCGCCGCCATCGAGCAGCAGCTTCTCTATGCCACTGACGAAGTTCCAGCCCAGGTTCAGGCTCTGGCCAGATCCGGTGAACCACAGCGTATCGATGCCGCCGCCACCAAGGATCTTGTAGTCGTACTCGTCATAGATGATCGTGTCATTGCCGCCGGCGGCATTGAGGAAGTCGCTGCCGGCGCTGCCATCGATGGTGTCATCGCCGCCGCCGGCAACTATCTTGTCGGCGCCGTCGGTGCCGGTGAGTTCATTGTCGCCGCCGAGTCCTGTGCTGGTAGTCGCCATGGCCGTCTCCTCGCTGGTGTAGGGGTGTCCGGCCAGTGTAGGACGGCGGCGTTGTGCAGCGAATAGCGCAGTTGCGCTATCGGGCCACACTATTGGTTCGCGGCTTCGTTGGCTGGCAACGACAATCCGGCATCGATCCGGTACAGCCACGCGAGCAGCTCGGCGATCGCCGCGTACAGCGATGGCGGTATCTCCCTGTCGAGATCGACCTGCATCAGCAGCGCGACCAGCTCGGTGGACTGGTGCACGAAAACCTCGTTCTCTTTCGCGCGGCGCATGATTTCCTCGGCCAGCAGCCCGCGCCCGCGCGCCACCACGCGCGGCGCGCCGTCGCCGCTGCCGTAGGCGAGCGCGACGGCCACGCGCAGCCCGGCCTGCGCGTCAGGTAGATCGCTCGCCATCGGCATCGAATCGCTGCAGGCGCAGTCCCGCAGCGGCAAGGGCGTTGCGCAGCTCTTCCGACCTCGAGGCCAGCAGCGCAGACGCGTCGCCGGTGGCCTGCAGCTTCAGCTGCAGGCGGTCGCCTTCAATCCGTAACTTCGCCACCACGGATCCCAGCGCCGGCAGCTCGCTGAGCAGCGTGCTCGACCAGGTGTCCGGCGTCTCGTCGGGCGCGCCCTCGCGGGCTTGCGCGGCTTGCCTGTCTATCCGCAGTTGCAGCGCAAGGCCGGGCCACAGCTCGCCGCGCCATTGCAGCGGCTGGCTGTCGAGCATTTCGAGCTGCTGGCGCAGGATGGCGGGCACGTCGTCCGTGGCATTGCCGCGCGACTGCGGCTCCTGCCGCAGCGCGTCGAGTTCACGCTGTCCTGTCACCCATTCGGCCAGGTGCGATTCGTAAAACAATCCGCTGTGCTCGATGCCATTGCGGATCGCCGAGGCGATAACGGCGGGCTCTGCCGAAGGTTTGGCCATCATGGGGGGCATGGGCGACACGCGCTCAGCCGATGGCGCTGCCTGCAGCAGCGCTGCAAGCAGCTTGCCCGTCACGCTCAGCGTCGCCGCCTCAGTCTGCGTGGCTACGGGCGCGGCGGCGGGCAGGGGCAGCGTCGGCGCGGCGCTGTCGTGCAGCGTCGCCACCGGATCGGGCGCGAGCAGCGGAATTACTGCACCGACTGCGCCCAGGCCGTTTTCCGAGCCCATGCCGGATCAGCGCTCGCCGTAGGCCTTCGCGACCTGGCAGCGCGTGTCCGAGGTCTCGAGGTATTTCGCCAGGCTTTTCATCCACGGTTCGGTCAGCTGGCGGATCTCGCGGTCGTTCGCCAGGATGCGCCTGAGCAGCTCGGCCTTCTGCTGCCTGGCCTCCGTCGACAGCTGCTCCGGCACGCCGCAGCCCTGCAGCGCCTTCACGCAATTGGCGCAGCCGGCCTCAAGCTCCACCAGCCGGTCCCAGTCGGCGCGGTGCGCGGCACTCAGCATGCTGCCGGTCAGCCGCTCCACTTCCCTGTACAGCGCCAGCACGTCGGACGGCGCGCCGCGCGGCGATTCATGGTTGCTCAAGCGTTGGCTCCCGGGTGGTGGCTGGCATGCCCGATCGCGAGCCAGCTGTCGCGCATCTGCGCCAGCAGGCGGCGCGCTTCGTCGAGCTTGTCGCCGTCATTGCCGATATTGGCCTCGGTGAGGCGCTGCACGATGTAGCCGTACAGCGCATGCAGATTGCCGGCGATCTCGCCGCCGCGCGCGAGGTCGAGGCTCGCGGACAGGCCGCTGCCGACGATGGCGATGGCCTTGCCTATCGAGCGGCCCTTGCCCTCGGTGTCCTTGTCGCGCATCTGTACCGACGCCGTGTCGATTGCGCGCAGCGCGCCGTCGAACAGCATCACGATCAGCTGGTGCGGGCTGGCGACCAGTGCGTCGCTGTCGATGCCCATCTGCCGGTAGGCCTGTGCGCCGGGGCGGGTGTTGCCGAACATGGGGGTTTCTCTCCGGAGGATGTTCAGGATAATTTGGCCAGTTGCTGCGCCAGATAGGTGCTGGTGTTCTGCATGCTGGACAGGCTGGCATCGAGCCGCGTGTACTGCGCGCGATACCTCGACTCCATCGCGTCGAGCCGCGCCTGTTCGGCGCTCTCGCGGCGCGTCAGTCCGCGCAGCGTCGCGTTCAGGCCGTCCTTGCGCGTGGTGATCAGGCCGGATTCGCCCAGCATGCCCGTCACCAGCGTGTTCAGCCGCGTCGCCACGCCGTCGCTGCCGGCGAACAGCGCCTGCAGGTCGGACGGGTGATTGTCGAGCGCGGACTGCAGCTTGCTGTCGTTCACCGCGAGCGTGCCGTCTTTCTGGAAGCTGATGCCGACGTCGGTCAGGCGCGTATAGCCGCCCGCGCCGGCGACGGCCTGCGTGATCGCATTGCGCATATGCCTGAGCACGGACGCCGGCCCGGAATCGCCGTGCAGCACCGCGCCTGTCCTGCTGCTGTCGTTCCATGCGGTCTGCGTGCCGACCAGGGATTTCAGGTCGTTCCACGCCTTGACCATCGCATTCACCGATGACTTGACCGCACCGGCGTCGCGCTGCACGTCGATGGTGGCGGCGCTGGTGGTCGTCTGCGTCACGCGCAGCGTCACGCCGGGCAGCGCGCCGCTGATGGTATTGGTCGCGGAAGTGATCTTCATGCCGTCGATGCTGACCACCGCGTCCTGCGCCGGCTGTGTCTGGCTCATCACCGACGGCGGGTTGCCCGAGCCGTCGTAGCCGAAATTGACTGCCGCGTTCGGATCGAAAGAGAACCCGGCCAGTGCGCCGGTGCCGGACAGCGCGATGGTCTTGCCGCTGCCGGTGTCCTTGCCCGCGATCATCAGGCGCTTGCCGTTCGCGCCGCCGTCATCGACCACGTTGGCCGTCACGCCGAGGTTCGCGGCATTGATCGCGTCGCGCAATTCGTTGAGCGAGGTGCCGGCAGGCGCCAGCGCCACGCTCGCGCCGCCGGCCACGCTGATCGACAGCGTTCCCGCGCCGAGCGAGGCGCTGGCGTCCGCATGCCCGGGCGAGACCAGCTTCGCGGCCTGCGCGAGCTGCGTGACCTGCACGTTGTAATTGCCGGGGGACGCGCCGCTGCTGGTCGTGACGGTGATCGCGCCGGACGAGCTGCTGGCGGTGCAGGCACCCAGGCCGGTGCCGCTCAGGCCTTTGAGCGCGCTCTGGAAAGCCGATATCGACGAGGACAGCTGCCCGTAGGCCGAGATCTTCGAATTCGTGGTGCTTTCCTGCTTCCTGATCTGGTTCATCGGCTGCTGCTCGGCCGACATCAGCTGTTTGACCAGGCTGTTGATGTCGAGTCCCGAGCCGATGCCGGAGATGGTGATGCCCATGACAATATCCTCCGCGCGCCTTTACGCCTTTTCCCGGATCAGCACGCCTTTCATGTTGTCGAGTATGCGCGCCATGGCCAGCGCTTCATCGCCGGGAATCTGGCGTAAAAGTGCGCCTGATTCGGCGTCTGTCACGCGCAGCACGGTTGTTCCGGTGTCATTGTCGACAGAGAACTGCACTTGCTGGCCTGTCATGCCCACCGTCTCGGCCAGTTTGTCGGCCAGTTGCTGCAGCGCGCGAGGGTCAATGGCGACCTTGTCCGGCGTCTCGGCCATGGCCTGTCCGGCGGCAGGTACCGCAGGCGCGGGCAGGGCGGCCGCATCATTGACGGCCGGGGTGCTGGCGATAGAGGGAAGTTTCATGGCTGCCTCGGTGCGAAGTTTGCATGGTGGGTATCGCTGCGCTCAACCCACCCTATGCATGAGGTTTGCTTATAGGGTGGGTTGAGCGCAGCGATACCCACCACTGCCCGATAAACCTCGATCAGCCGCGCAGCAGCGCCATCACACCGTTGGGCAGCGAGTTCGCCTGCGCCAGCATCGCGGTGCCGGCCTGCTGCAGGATCTGGCCGCGGGTCAGGTTCGCGGTCTCGGACGCGAAGTCGGCGTCCATGATGCGGCTGCGCGAGGCGGTCTGGTTTTCGGACGCGATCTGCAGGTTCGAGATCACGGCCTCGAAGCGGTTCTGCGATGCGCCGAAGGTGGCGCGTGCGCTCGAAACCTCATCCATCGCGGTGGTCAGTGCGTCCATCGCGGCCAGTGCCAGTGCGCCTGTCGCGTCGGCGATGCTGTCCGATGCGCCGCCGCTGGTGACCGCGGCAATGCCAGCGCCGGCAGTCAGGTCGGTCGTCGCAATATTGATCTTTTCGTTGGCGTTGTTGTTCGCGCCGACCTGGAAGTCGAAGCCGGCTGCCGGTGCCGATGCGTTGAGCAGGTTCAGGCCGTTGAACTTCGTGCTCTGCAGCACGCGGGTGACTTCGCCGGCCAGCGCCGTGTATTCCTGGTCGAGCGTGGTACGGTCGGCCGAGCTGTTGGTGCCGTTGGCTGCCTGCACCGCGAGTTCGCGCATGCGCTGCAGGTTGTCGGCGACCTTGCCGAGCGCGCCTTCGGCCGTCTGCGACAGCGAGATCGCGTCGTTGGCGTTGCGGATCGCGACGTTCATGCCCTTGATCTGCGAGTTCATGCGCTCGGCGATCGCCAGACCGGCGGCATCGTCCTTCGCGCTGTTGACCCGCAGGCCCGAGGACAGGCGCTGCAGCGAGGTGTTCAGCGCGGCTTGCGACGATGCGAGGTTACGCTGGGTGTTGAGTGCAGCGATGTTGGTATTGATGACGGATGCCATGATGCTCTCCCTTGGGTAATCCTGTTGTTCAGCCGGTGTTTCCGGCTCCGGTCAACTTCGGTCGTCTGGTGCTGTCGACCGCTGTTATTTCCGGTTACGGGAGGGGAGAGCGATTTGTTTAGCGTGTCATCGAAAGTTTTTTCAGGCGGCGATGCGTGGCAGGGGCGTGGTCATTCCGTCATGTCCGGCACCAGCCGGTTGCGGATCGCGTAGTGCGTCAGCTCGGCGTTGTGGCGCATCTTCATTTTCTGCAGCAGGCGCGAGCGGTACATGCTGATGGTCTTCACCGACAGCGCCAGCTCGTCGGCGATCTCGCCGACGGTCTTGCCCGAGGCGATCATCACCAGCGTCTGGTATTCGCGGTCGGACAGCGCCTCGTGCGGCGCGCGCGCGCTGTCGCCGCCGATCTGGTTGGCCAGTTCCTGCGCGAGCGCCGCGCTGATGTACTTCCTGCCGCTGGCCACTTCGCGCAGCGCCGTCACCAGTTCGGCCGGCGCGCTCTGCTTGTTCAGGTAGCCGGACGCGCCGGCCTTCATCGCGCGTATCGCATACTGGTCTTCGCGGTGCATGGTCAGCATCAGCACTGCCAGCGACGGCATTTCCTTCTTCAGCAGCTTCAGCACCTCGATGCCGTTCCTGTCCGGCAGCGAGATGTCGAGCAGCAGCACGTCGATGCCACCGGCGCGCACCTTCTGTATCGCCTGCTGGCCGTTCTCGGCTTCGCCGACGACGCTGAGCTTGCCGTCGTCGCCAATGATCTGCTTGAGTCCTTCGCGCACGATCGCATGGTCATCCGCGATCAGCACGCGGATGCAGCGCGGCGAGGCGACGCTCATTCACTCTCCTGCGTGCGGTCGAGCAGCGGCACCGACACGCGCACCATGGTGCCCTTGCCGGGACGCGACACGATGGCGAATTCACCGCCCAGCGAGCGCACGCGCTCGCCCATGCCGCGCAGCCCGAACGAACGCGGATCGTCGCGCTTGTCGTCGGGCAGGCCGCAGCCGTTGTCGATCACTTCCATCAGCAGTTCATTGCCGGTATCGTGCACGTGGATGTCGACCTGGGTCGCGTTCGCATGCTTGCGGATGTTGTTGCAGGATTCCTGCGCGACGCGGAACAGCGACGTCGCCAGCTTGGGATCCATCGGGATGTCCTGCTGGCCGCAGTGCACGAGGTAAGGAATGCCTTGCTGCTGCCCGTTTTCCTGCGCCAGCCATTCGAGCGCCGCGACCAGGCCGGCGTCGAGGATGCCCGGCCGCAGGTCGGCCGCGATCCGGTGTATCGATTCGATCGAGCGGTCGATCAACTGGTTCAATTGCGCGCGGCGCTCGTTGAGGAAGGGCGTGACCGGCAGCTGCTTCCATGCGTGCTCGAGCATCATCTTCAGCGCCGACAGGTTGCCGCCGAGGTCGTCATGCAGGTCGCGCTCGATGCGCTCGCGCTCGTCCTCGCGCACGTCGTCTATATAAGTGGTGAGCTCGGCCAGCTGCTCGCGCGAGCGGCGGATCTCATCCTGCAGCTTCTTGCTCTGCGTGATGTTGGTCATCAGCCCGGTCCACAGCACGCCGTCCTCGCCCTCGTCGCGCGGCGTCGCGCGCAGGTTGATCCACTTGATGTCCTGCCAGGCCTCGATCCAGATCCGGCCTTCCCAGTTGAAGGCCGTCATCGTGCGCGCCGATTCGCGCAGTTTTTCTGCCCAGTCCTGCCGGTCCTCGTGGACGATCAGCGCAAGAAAACGCGCCGGGTTGGCGTAAAACACTTCGGACGGCTGGCCGAGCAGGTCCTGGCAGGCCTGCGACAGGAAACCGAACTGCAGCAGCCCGGCGCTGCCGCGCCGCATCTGGAACAGCAGCCCCGGCACATGCGCCTCGATCTGCGCGTAGCGCTCTTCGCGGCTGCTGCGCTGCCGTTGCGGTGCGCCGACCGCGATCAGCGCCGACATCGCGTGCAGCTGCAGGAAAGACATCCTCAGGCTGGATTCGCAGCGCGTGCCGTCCCTGCGCAGCTGGACGGTCTGCAACGTGATTTCCGGCTCGCCGCCGGCACGCAGCCGGCCGACAAGCTGGTGCAGCTGTTCCGGCGACAGGTCACGCAAGATGTCCGAGGCCTGCATCTTCGAGATATCGCTGGCCGAGAATTGCAGGTTGCGGCGCACCGCTTCGCTGACTTCGAGCAGGGCCAGCGAGCTTGCATCGATGATCAAGATCTCATTGCCCGAGTTCTGGATCAGGTCGGCCAGCCAGGTTTCTTCCAGCATGCGATGTTCTTTCATGGGCTTGGACCTGCGTCTTCGCAGGGCATTCGTCTTGGTGGGAATGAAGTTCCACGAATTGTCCGCCTATCAACTTGATGTTGCGCAATTGATATCAAGAAAGGATTTCTTCAGAAGAACATTCGAGTGTCTTTTTCCCAAGTTCCATTCTTCATGGAAAGTTTGATCAGACCTCGAAGAACAGCGCTAGTTCCGGGGCGTTGTTCGGACATTTGGGTCGCCGGAGCCCATGTTTTCATCGGCACTCGAGCGATGCGGGGCCAGACCAGCGGATCGATGGACATGAAGGACAAGGAATTTACGTTCACCCAGAAGGACTTCGACCGCGTGCGGACGATGATTCATCATCGTGCCGGCATAGCGCTGGCCGACGGCAAGCAGGAGATGGTCTACAGCCGCCTTGCGCGGCGCTTGCGTGCCACCGGCGGCCATTCATTCGCCGATTACCTCGACGCGCTGGAGCGCGACACCGCAACCGCCGAGTGGGAAGCGTTCACGAATGCGCTGACCACCAATCTCACGTCCTTTTTTCGCGAGCCGCATCACTTTCCGGTGCTGGCCGCACACGCCCGAGAACGCAGCGAACTTTCTGTGTGGTGTTCGGCCAGTTCGACCGGCGAGGAGCCGTATTCCATTGCGATCACCCTGTGCGAGGCCTACCGCTCGCTGACTCCGCCGGTACGCATCGTCGCCACCGATATCGATACCGAGGTGCTGGCGACGGCAGCGGCCGGTATTTATTCAAAGGACCGCGTCGGTTCGCTGGATGAGGAGCGACTGCGCAAATATTTTTTGCGCGGCAAAGGGACGCAGGAAGGCCAGGTACGGGTGCGCCCCGAATTGCGGCGACTGGTCGACTTCATGCCGCTGAACCTGCTTGCGCCAGGTTGGCCGGTAAAAGGAATGTTCGATGCGATCTTCTGCAGGAACGTCATGATTTATTTCGACAAGCCCACGCAGAAGCAGATCCTGTCGCGCTTCGTGACGCTGATGAAGCCGGATGCCTTGCTGTTTGCCGGCCACTCGGAAAACTTCCTGTATGTGTCGGACGCGCTGCAGCTGCGCGGCAAGACGGTCTACGAGCTGGGCAAGGACAAGCGATGAGCGCCGACCAGCATCTCGCCACGCATCTGTATTTCGACCGGCATTTCCACTGCATGGCCGCGCGCGTGCTGCCCGGCGAATATTATTTCACCGGCCGCGACATGGGCATGCTGACCGTGCTCGGGTCTTGCGTGTCGGCCTGCATCCGCGACCGGAAGTCCGGCATCGGCGGCATGAATCATTTCATGCTGCCCGATGGCGGCGATGCGGACAGCCCGGCCTCGGCGTCGATGCGCTATGGCGCTGCCGCGATGGAGATCCTGATCAACCAGTTGCTGAAGGCCGGCGCGCAGCGGGCCCAGCTGGAAGCGAAAGTGTTTGGCGGAGGACGCGTGCTCTCGGGCATGGACGCGATGAACGTCGGCGAACGCAACGCGAGTTTCGTGCGCGATTTCCTGCAGACCGAGAAAATCGCCATCGTCGCCGAAGACCTGAATGACGTTCATCCGCGCAAGGTCGCGTATTTCCCGCAAACCGGCCGTGCGCTGGTGAAAAAACTGGAAGTCGCGGACCGCCGGCTGGTCGAGGTGGAAAAGGCGTATTCGAGCGAGCTCAGCCGCAAGCCTGTGGCGGGCGAGGTCGAACTATTCTGAAGGGGAGAGTGTTGCGGGAGGCTGCCCGCCGCCGTCGGCGGCGGTGCAATGAACAGGAGTCAGCTTATTTCTTGGCCGCCTGCACCAGGCATCGGGACAGCTTGTCGAAATGCAGCAGCGCCGCCTGCGTGAGTTCGAGCTGCTTGCGACGCGCGTCCTCGGTATCGGCCAGCAGGATCCAGCCCTTTTCGCGCATCGACTTCAGGCGGCCGTGCAGCATGGCCGGCGAACCCAGCTCGCGCTTGCTCATCAGGTCTTTCACCGACAGCCGCTCCTGCGCCTGACGCGCATACGCGATCAGTTCAAGAATGCGTTCCTCCAAGGGCTCGAGCGGAGGCAGGGACGGCATCCCGCGCACGGCCTCGGCCAGTTGCAGGAAACGAAGATAAATGTCCGCTGGGCGGCTACGTTTACTCACACAAGCCTTTCAGTTCAGTAGGTTTCTTGAAGGGAAAGATCATAATCGAATGGCGCAAAATATGCATCAACGACCTTATATCTGCAAGCACAATAAAATTGACTTCCGGTAAGTTCGCGCAACTTGTCAGTCATTTGAGAGCATTCCGAAGCGATGTTTTGGTGATCGGTAAAATGGATCAAAAAAGTAATTGGCTTTATAAAACATAATTGCACCGTTCGGCGAGTCGGCCATTTCCTCTTTTGGGCTCGGATTGGCGTTGCTTGACCCGACTTGCCTGTGCCTATACAGTCCGCGCATCCTGCTGCGCACGCCATGGTTCATCAATGAACAACGATTTTCCCTTTGACCCGCCGCAACCGATCGACGACAGCGAGCGCGAGTTCACGCTCGCTGCCCGCGCTGCCGAGCGCCCCGGTGATCCGCTGGTCAGCGTGCTCTTGCCCGCCTATAACGAGCAGGACAATGTCGTGCCCATGCTCGAGACCCTGCATCAGCTGTTTCGCGGCCTCGGCCTGCGCCATGAACTGATCGTGATCGATGACGGCAGCCGCGACGCGACGGTGGAAAGGGTAGCGGGCGTGATCGACCGGCTGCCGGTGACGCTGATCCAGCTGTCGCGCAATTTCGGCAAGGAGGTCGCGCTGTCGGCCGGCATCGACGAAGCCCGCGGCGACCTCGCGCTGCTGATCGATTGCGACTTCCAGCATCCGCCCGACCTGATCCCGTCCTTCATTGCGCAATGGCGGCGCGGCTATGACATGGTGTACGCGGTGCGCGCCGACCGTAACGACGAGTCGCTCGCCAAGCGCGGCTTCACGCACGCGTTCTACTGGATGCTGAACTTCGGCGAGCGCAACCGCATTCCTGAACACACGCAGGATTTCCGCGTGCTCGACCGCTGCATGCTGGACGCGCTGCGGCAAATGCCCGAGCGGAACCGCTTCATGAAGGGCCTGTATAACTGGGTCGGTTTCACGCAGCTCGGCATGAAGGTCCGCACCGACCCGCGCCGGCACGGGCAGAGCAGCTTCAATTTCTCCAGCCTGCTGCGCCTTGCCGCCACCGGCCTGACCGCGTTCTCCAACGTCCCGCTGCGGCTGTGGACCGTGATCGGCGGCCTGGTGTCGCTGGCCTCGATTGCGTATGCGTTGTACATCGTGGTCGAGACCCTGTTCTTCGGCAATGACTCGAAAGGCTGGCCGACGCTGGTGGTCGCGGTCACCTTCCTCGGCGGCGTGCAGCTGCTGTCGATCGGCATCCTGGGCGAATACATCGGGCGCATCTTCACCGAGGTCAAGCAGCGCCCGCATTATTTCGTCAGCCGCGTCACCCGCAGCCGCACCGTGCCATCGCAGGGCGAAGGCCGAGAATGAAGCGGGAGCTGTTCTGGTTCGGCGTCGTCGGCATGTCGGCGATGCTGGTGCACCTCGGTATGGTCTCGCTGCTCGTGCCGGCCGGGCTGCCGCCGCTGGCGGCGAACGTGATCGGCTTCCTGGTGGCTTTCCAGGTCAGCCATGCAGGCCACCACCGGCTGACGTTCGGCACGGCGCAGGCGCCGGCTGCGCGTTCGCGGCAGCGTTTCTTCGTCGTCGCGCTGGCCAGCTTCGCGCTCAATGAGCTGATGTACGCAGCGCTGCTGCATTTCACCGCCCTCGATTACCGCATCGCGCTGGTGATCGTGCTGTTCGCGATCGCCGCGCTGACCTTCGTGTCGGCGCGCCGCTGGGCCTTTGCTGCCGGGGAGCAGGCATGACGACCCCGCCGGGCGACCGCCTGTTCACCTTGTGCGCCGACGATTTCGGGCAGTCCGCAAGCATCAATGAAGCGATCGTCGAACTGGTGCGGTGCCAGCGCCTTGGCGCAGTGTCGGTGATGTCGCAGGGGCCGGCCTGGCCGGACGGGGCTCTCGCGCTGAAGGAATGCCAGCAGGCCGCCGACATCGGGCTGCACCTGAACCTGACGCACCCGTTCCCCGGCAGCCTGTCGGTGCGGCCGCTCGCGTGGTGGCTGGTTGCCGCGCCGCTCGGATGGGTGGAGCGCAGCGCGGTGCGCGCAGCGTTCCAGTCGCAGGTCGATGCTTTCGTGAAGCATTTCGGGCGACTGCCCGACTACCTCGACGGCCACCAGCATGTGCATGCGCTTCCGGTGGTTCGCGAGGTGCTGACCGAACTCGTCGCCGACAACTGGAGAGACCAGCCACAGCCGTGGGTGAGGGCGCCGGATTGCCTGCTCGATTCCGGCCGCGTGCCGCTGAAGGCGTGGGTATTGCGGCGCGCAACCCGCGGTTTTGCAAAGCATTTGCAGCGGGCAGGCCTGCGGCACACGCGGCGCTTCGGCGGCCTCTATGCGCTGGACGCCGACGTGGATTTCGCCGGCCTGATGGGCAGCTGGCTGCATGAACTGCCCAGCGGCACCTTGCTGATGGTGCATCCCGGCAAAGAGAGCCATGACCCCGACGACCCCATCGGTGCCGCCCGCGTCGCGGAGTACAACTACCTGAACGGCAGCGAACTCGCGCAGCATGCGGCGTCGGCCGGCGCCAGTTTCGTCAGGTTCTCGCAGCTGCCGGCCTGAAATCTGCACAGCTTGCCGCGCGCTGGCGAGCTCATCCGGGCGCTTCCTTCTCTACCCGCGTGAGCCGCGCGTCGCGCTCGCAACGGATCGCGTCCGATGCTTGCTCGCCTGCCATGCCTATCGCCTGCAGCACCATGGACGACAGCTGCAGGCCTGCCTCCAGCGCTTCGGGCATCGCGAGGTCCGCGCCGGCCTCGCGCAAAGCATGCGCATGCCCCTCGTCATGTGCGCGCGCCAGCAGGGGTATCGCAGCGAACTCGCGCCGTATCGCCTGCGTCGCGTGCAGGGCTGCTTCCTTGTGGTCCATCGTCAGCACGATCGCCGCGGCCCTGCTCGCGTGAACGCGGTGCAGCAGCTCGGGACGGCTGACGTCACCGTAATAGACCGGCTCGCCCAGCGGATGCCGGATCGTGGAGCGCACCATGTCGATGTCGATCGCGACATAGCGCACCTGCTGCGCGGACAGGATCTCGGCCAGCAGCTGGCCCATGCGCCCGAAGCCGACGATGATCACATGGCCTTCCATCGGCTCGGCATTCGCGCCGTCCAGCGGCGCCTCGGGATCGCGATGGCGCTTTTCCCAGTCGTCGCGCAGGGCGTTGCCGAGGCGCGCCATGAGGGGCGTGGCGAACATCGACAGTGCGACCACCAGCAGCACGAATTGCGACAGCGCCGGCTCGAACAGCTTGCCGGCGGTCGCGTAGCCGCTGACGATGAACGCGAACTCGCCGCCCTGGCCCATCAGCAGGCCGCCCGCCAGCGCGTGGCCCCAGCCGAAGCGGCCGGCGCGCAGCACCAGCGCCAGTACCGCCGCCTTGATCGTAAACAGCCCCACCACCGACAGCGGCAACAGCAGCGGCGCAGCCAGCAGCGCGCGCAGGTCGGTCTGCATGCCGATCGACAGGAAGAACAGGCCGAGCAGCAGGCTCTTGAAAGGCTCGACCACGACCTCGACCTCGTGCCGGAATTCGGTCTCGGCCAGCAGCAGCCCGGCGAGGAAGGCGCCCAGCGCGGTCGACAGCCCGGCCATTTGCGTCAGTCCCGCGATGCCCAGCGTGGCCAGCAGGATCAGCGCCATGAAGGTGGCCGGCTGGTGATGGTGGGAAAGCGCCTTGAACAGCGGCCGGATCACGCGCCGGCCTATCACGTAGATCAGCAGTATCGCGGCCGCCGATTTCAGCAGCACATTGCCCATCAGCGCCGGCAGGCGGTCGGTGTTTCCCTGGGCCAGCAGCCCGGCCAGCAGCAGGATGGGCACCACCGCGAGGTCCTGCAGCATCAGGATGGAGAACGACGCCTGCCCTAGCGGGCTGTCGAGCGTGCCGCGCTCGGTCATCAGCTGCATCACCACCGCCGTCGACGATAGCGACAGCACCAGCCCGAGCATGATCGCGGTCGGCAGCGCATTGCCGAAGGCCAGCGCGATGGCGCCGATGGCCAGCGCCGACAGCAGCACCTGCGCCAGTCCCGCGCCGAACACCCAGCGGCGCAGCGTCCACAGCCTTTCCGCCGACAGTTCGAGGCCGATGGTGAACATCAGGAACAGCACGCCGAGCTCGCCGAGCGCCTTCACGCCCTCGATGCTGAGGAAGGTGATGTTCTCGAGCCAGTGTACGTGGCCGGCCCACAGCAGCAGCCCGTAAGGGCCGAACACGGTGCCGACCGCGAGGAAGCCGAGCACCTGGTTCACGCGCCGGCGCTGCAGGAGGGGGATCAGGATCCCGGCCAGAGCGAGGAAGATCAGGGTCTCGCGCAGGAAGGGCAGCGCGTGGGAAGAGGCCGGCATCGTGGGTTCCATTCTTGCGTTGGAGTCGGGCCACCGGCAAGAGTGCTGCGCCTATAATTTGCGCTTCATTTGACGCAGGGGAAACAGATGCAGCTCGTGACACGTTTGCTGTCGAGGCTGGTCGCGGTCGGCGCGCTGATGATGGCGGTCGCCCTGGCCGCGACGCTCTTGGCGGCGCGGCAGGACATTGCCGACGAGGTCGACAGCAACCAGACCATCGGCCAGCTGCTGTCGGCGCTCGGTGGCCTGCAGGGCGAACTGCCTCTCGAGCGGCAGGCGGCGGCGATCGACGCGCTGAACGACGACGGCGGCCTGCGCCATTTCCATGTTGCGCTGTTCGATGCCGACGGGCACAGGCTCACCCGCGAGCCGCACGAGGCCGGCACCATCGGCACGCTGGCCGGCTGGCTGCTGCGCGGACGCCAGATGCCCTCGTATCGCCTGCCGTTCACGCGCGCCGACGGGCAGTCGCTGACCCTCGTGCTTGAGCCGCACCCGCAGGCCGAGAGCGCCGAGGCCATCACCGGCGCGCTGCTGCAGTTCGGCCTGTTCGGCGCGATCACGCTGGCGCTGATCGTCGCGCTGTGGATCAGCGTGCGGCGCGCGCTCGCGCCACTGTCGGGCATCCTGTCGGGCATCGCGCGCATCGAATCCGGCGACTATGCGTCACCTATCCCGCGCGCGGGCACGCAGGAGCTCGACCAGATTGCGCAGGCGCTGAACCATCTCGCCGAAGCGCTGACGGCCGAACATGCGAAGCAGCGCGAGCTGCTGCACCGTCTGCAGGACGTGCAGGAGGACGAGCGGCGCCGGCTCGCGCACGAGCTGCATGACGAGTTCGGCCAGCTGCTGACCGCAGTGCAGGTCGATGCGTCCTACCTGCTGAAGCAGTCGGCCGGGCAGCCGGCACTGGAAGACTGCGCGAAGGCGGTGGTGGAGAACAGCGGCAGCATCCTCGCGCAGCTGCGCGGGCTGCTCGCACAATTGCGCCCCTACGGCCTGCAGGGCGGCGAGGAGCGCCAGATCGCGCTCGAGCAGGCGCTGCGCGACCTGGTGCGCCAGCGTCAGCAGCGCGGCGACGGGCTCGAATGCCACCTGTCCGTGTCGCTGGCCGAGGCGCAGGTGCCGCAGCGGCTGGCGGTGGCGATTTACCGCATCGTGCAGGAAGCGCTGACGAACGTGATGCGGCATGCGCAGGCGAACCGGGTGGATATCGCGCTGGAGGCAGACGCCGAGGCAGGGACGATCGAAGTCAGCGTGATCGACGACGGCCGCGGTTTCGAAGCGCAGGGATCGCAGGTACACGGTCTGGGCCTGAGCGGCATCCGGGAGCGGGTGCTTGCCAATCAGGGCACGCTGAGGCTTGAGCGGGCGCAGCCGCAGGGAATGGCGCTGCACGCATCTTTTCCGTTGCGCGGCGCGGCGGCAGATGCAATCAGGCGATCAGCCCATGTTCCTTCGCATACCGCTGCAACTCCATCGCGGAGCTGACGCCGAGCTTCTTGCGGATGTTCGTCTGGTAATTCGACGCAGTCTTCGGGCTCAGGTGCAGCCGGGCGCTGATGCTGTCTATGTTCTCCCCGGAGGCAAGCAGCACGAGTACCTCGAACTCGCGCGGCAGCAGCTCGTTGTGCGGCAGGTTCGGCGAATTCAGTTCTTCCATGGCGGCCTGCAATTCCGGGGCCACCGGCTTCAGGCCGCGCACCACGTCGTGGATGGCCGCGATGATCTGGTCCGGGGCCATGCTCTTGGTCAGGTAACCGCAGGCGCCGAGGCGCAGGGCCTGGTTCGCGATCGATGCGTTCTCATGCATCGAGAAGATCAGCACTTTCTGGGACGGGTAGCGGTTGAGGATGCGGCGCAGCGTCTCGAAGCCGCCTTGCCCCGGCATCGACAGGTCCATGATCACCACGTCGGCGGGCTGCCTGTCGAGCAGCGCGTACGCCTCCTCGCCGGTCGCCGCTTCAGCCTCCACGACCAGTTGCGGGTCGAGCTCAATGTACCGCTTGTAGCCGGCGCGAACGACGGCATGGTCGTCGACGAGCATGATCGTGGTCTTGCGCTCATTGTTCATCATCAGCCGCAAAAGTCCTCCAGTCCGCCATGGTACAAAAAAAAGCGACGCATCGCGTCGCTGGAAAGGGTATGCGGCACACGCCGCAATGTAGAGAAGGAAGCAGAAGCTTCGTCGGCCACTTTAGTCATGCGCCGCGCGCCCGGCCAGAGGAAAAATTCCTGACGTGGCCGTTGTACGCGAATTCGGGGCCCTGTCGGGAAAAATTCCCAAGGAATTATCCCTTTCAAAACGCTTACAATCGCCCCGCCAATAAACGATCCGGCGACGAACGCCAGACAACCAGAGACACCGGAAATGAAGAAAATTCACATGCCACCGCACCACCTGAGCCTCGTTGCCCTGTCCGTCGCGAGCCTGTTCGTGCCGCTGGGCCTGCTCGCGCAAGAGGCCGACGGCCAGCGCCTGAAAGAAGTCGAAGTGGTCGGCACTTCGCCGTTGCCGGGCATCGGCATCGAGGAAGACAAGCTGCCGTACGACGTACAGAGCGTGAACGCCGAGACACTCAACCGCAGCCAGACCATGAACCTGACCGACTTCATGTCCCGCAACCTGTCGGGCGTGAACATCAATGAGGTGCAGGGCAGCCCGTTCCAGGCAGACATCACCTATCGCGGCTTCCGCCTGTCGGGTCTCCTCGGCTCGGCGCAGGGACTGTCCGTCTATCTGGATGGCGTGCGCGTCAATGAACCCTTCGGCGACGTCGTGAACTGGGACATGATTCCCGAAGCGGCGATCAACAACGTGACGCTGATCCCGGGCTCCAATCCGGTGTATGGCCTCAACACGCTCGGCGGCGCGCTCGCGTTCACCACCAAGTCGGGCCTGACCGCGCCGGGCACGGAGGTGAAGCTGCAGGCGGGAAGCTTTGGTCGCCTGCGTGCGGACCTGAATTACGGTCGCAAGTCCGAAGACGGCTATCACAGCTTCGTGTCGGCGACCGGCTTCCGCGAGGATGGCTGGCGCGACAGCTCCAGCGGCGAGCTCGGCAATGTGTTCGCCAAGGTCGGACGGCAGCAGAGCGACAGCAACTGGGACCTGTCCTTGCTGGCGGGAAGAAGCAGCCTGCTGGGCAACGGCCTGCTGCCGAGCACCAGCTACGGCGAAGATGGCACCGATGCGCCTGCGCCCGGCATGTATGAGAAAAACCGCCGCTGGGTCTATACCCACCCTGACCGTACCAGGAATGAGCTGCAGATGCTGAACTTCAACCTGCAGCGGATACTGGATGGCGAGACCGAGCTGGCGGCCAATGCCTACGTGCGCCGCAGCACGCGCAAGTCGGTCAACGGCGACTTCGAGATCGACGACGCCGAGGCGGTGATGAATTACACCAACACCAGCCAGACGAGCTACGGCACCAGCGTGAACCTCACCAAGCTGCTCGAGCGGCACCAGATCACGTCCGGCGTCAGCGCGGATTTTGCGACCATGAAGTACGGCGCGCAGCAGGCCGGGGATTGCGCGCTGACCGGCTCGCGCGGGGTGAGTTCCGATTGCGATGTGCCGGCCGAACCCGACGCCGGCGTGCGCGGACGCTCCTACGCCATCGGCGTTTACGGATCGGACACCTGGACCCTCAATGAGCGCACCTTCATTACCGGCGCGGCGCGCTTCAACCACGCCAATGTCCGCAACACCATCACCAGCTATCCGGGCGGCGTCGACCAGCCGACGGAAAGCTTCAACTACAACAGTCTCAATCCATCGCTGGGCATCAGCTACAAGGCGGCGCCGCAGGTCACCCTGTTCGGCAACGTGGGGCAGAGCAACCGGGTGCCGACGGTCATCGAGCTTGGCTGCGCGGATCCCGCTGATCCCTGCCGCCTGCCCACGGGCCTGCAGGCCGATCCCTACCTGAAGCAGGTGATCGCGCGCACGATAGAATTCGGCACCCGCTGGCGCAGCGGCGACACCGAGCTGACTGCGTCGTTCTATCGTTCCGACAACAAGGACGACATCCTGTTCACTCCGGTGGTCGACACGGACACCGGCGGTGTGACCGGGTATGGCTACTTCAGGAATTTTTCGAAAACCCGGCGCCAGGGCCTGGACCTGTCGGCCCGCGTGAATCACGGCCCGCTGACCATGCAGGCCAGCTACAACTATCTCGATGCCACGTACCAGAGCGATGGCCTGCTGTTCGGCGGCGAGCGCGAGATCACGATCAAGCGGGGCACCCGGATCGCCGGCCTGCCGGAGCATACGCTGCGGCTGTCGGCGGACTGGCGCTCGACCGAGAAGCTGAGCGTCGGCGGCACGGTGCTGATGACGTCGAGCCTCGTCACGCAGGGCAATGAAGACGGGAAGATCATCGGCGATGAAACGGTCGATGCGAAAGTCAAGGGCTACGCGCTGCTGAACCTGCACGCAAATTACGCGGCCCAGAAGGGCCTCGACTACTTTGCCCGCGTGAACAACGTCTTCGACACCCGGTTCGAGACCTACGGCATGATAGGCATGAGCGCGTTCGACTCCGCGGGCAGCCGCATCGTGATGAATGCGGGCGACGAAGGCACGGTCAACCGCTTCGTCGCTCCCGGGGCGCCGCGCAACTTCATGGTTGGCGTTCGCTACCGCTTCTGACGCGGCGGCCGCGGACCGACAGCAGGGGGACGGCATCGCCGTCCCCTGTGTCATTTCAGCAGCCTGATTGCCTTGACGTCGATCTCCACCGAGCGCAGGAAGTCCTTTTCGACCTCTCCGGTGATCTCGACGCGCACTTTGTCATCGAAGGGCTCGCGCGGCATCACCTCATCGTCGATCTCGATGCGCAGCTCGCCGCTGGCGTCGCGGAACAGGTATTTTTCCCGGCCGACCTTGCGGACCACGGTGCCGCTCAGCGTGACCTGCTGGTCATCGCGGCCATGCCTGAGCACGTCGGCCACGTTCTTGATCTCGGACTGAGGCGCGCTTTTCGGCGGCTTGCTGCCGGGGCCCTGGTACTGAGCATGCGCAAGGCTTGCCGGTATGACGGCAGCGGCTATGGCGGCAGCGATGCAGGAGGCGATAGGGCTGATGCTCATGAACCTCTCCTTGAATTGATGTGGAAGCGGGGGCTGGACCGTGCATTGCGGCCGGCGAGGCCAGCGTCAGCAACGCATGTTCCAAGTATCGCAGTCTTCGGCGCAGGAAGCACCTCAGCGTGCTTTGTTAAAATCAAACGGGCATCCATCCCCGAAAACTCTACCGAAAGCCAACGGAGCCCCACCCATGTCCTCCCCGCTGAAGCTGGAACTCGAGCAGTCGCTGGCCGTCATCACTCTGAATGCGCCCGATCGCGCGAACGTGATCGACCTGCCGATGGCGCGCGCATTCGCCGCTGCCGTCCAGGCCATCGCCAGTCATTCCGACGTGCGCGCAGTCTTGCTCACCGGGGAAGGCCGCCAATTCTGCGCCGGCGGCGACATCCGGGCCTTTGCCGATGCGTCGCGCCCGTTGCAGGACATCCTGCAGGAAGTGATCGATCCGAT